>Ga0187860_1004273_pt1 | contig 10807 bp, 12 predicted proteins | sample June2016WEW_10_4_FD_132981 | JGI IMG/M metagenome (GOLD analysis project Ga0187860, IMG submission 132981) | Peatland microbial communities from SPRUCE experiment site at the Marcell Experimental Forest, Minnesota, USA - June2016WEW_10_40 | ecosystem: Environmental > Terrestrial > Soil >... | reverse complement strand
CAGTTACGCCGGCGGACAACGAACTCGAAATCGCGGCCGGACAGCGGATGGAACCGGTGAGTTACCCGGACACGCCGGTACCGACCATCTGGATCAGGTGCAGTCGACGGCGCCGTCCAACGCTTATGCGGAACGGTTCGTGCTCACCGCCCGGACGGAGATCACCGACCGGATGCTGATCTTCGGCGAGCGGCATCTGCGGACGATCCTGGCCCAGTACGAGGGCCATTACAACGGGCGGCGCCCTCATCGCGGCCGTCAGCTCCGCCCGCCGCGGTCCGATCACCCTGTCGCGGACCTCTCCCACAAGCGGATCAAGCGCTGGCCCGTCCTCGGCGGCCTCATCAACGAATACGAGCGAGCCGCATAGAAGCGCAGGTCAGGACCGGTGGCCGAGTTCTGGAACCCCGCAGGTGTCCGGCAACGCTTTCGACATTGCCGGGGCTGGCGCCGCCGGGTTGCGGACGGCCTGGGTGAATCGCGCGGGCGTGCCGTTCGACACCATCGGCAGGCCGCCGGGGGTCGTTGTCTCCGGTCTGGGGCAGCTGCCGGATGCCCTGGCCGGCTGACCCGGCGCTGCACCTGGGGCCAGGCAGGGCCGTCGGGTCAGGCCTCCGGGCGGCGGCTGCCGCCGTGCCAGTCTTCCTCCACTCCGGCCTGATCGGGTCCGGCGCCGAAGCTGGCGAGCTGGGGGCGTTCGCGGAGGCTGCGCTTGAGTTCGGCGAAGCCGGGGAACGCGGCTAGCCCGGTGACATGGTCCCAGAGACGGACGGCGTCCTGGTCGCCGGGCACACGGCTGATGACCGGGCCGAAGAAAGCAACGCCGTGCGGCGGCTGGAACTGGATGATCGGGGTGCCGACGTCCCGGCCGGTCAGGGACAAGGCGTGCTCGGTCTCGGCCTGCAGCCCGGCGTCCCAGCTGGTGTCATCGAGGGCGTCGGCCAGCTCGGCCGGCAGGCCCGCTTGTGCCAGCAGTGGCTCGGCGAACTCGCGGCTGCCCCGGACCTGGGGCGTGAGCTGCGCGGCCCCCTGTGATTCGAAGATCTCGCTGCTGAACGCCTCATACAGCGGGCCGATGACGTCGGGGCCGTGCTCGGCTCGTGCCCGGGCGGCGACGCGCAGCAGCCGCAGTCCCGAGGTGTGGCCGTCTTCGTAGCCGGCCGGGAAGCGCGCGTCGTAGTCGACGTCGGCGTTGATCAGCCGCAGGGAGATGAACCGCCAGTCGACCGTGTAGTCGCGCCGGGCAGCGACCTTGCGGACCCACTGGCTGGTGATCCATGCGAACGGGCACACGGGGTCGAACCAGAAGCTGATGTCGGCTGGGCGCGCCGGGCTGCGGGTCGTCATGGTCAGGCGGCCGCGTGCTGGCGCAGGTAGCGGACCAGGCCAGTGACGTCCTCGGGGACGAGGCGGCCGATGGCGCCGCTGGAGTAGACGCTCACGACCACTTTGCCGGCCGGGTCGAGGACGAAGCCGGTGGACTGCAGGTAGACCGGGTCGGGGTTGACGAACGCGCCGGTGAGTTCGGCGATGGCGCGGGCGTCAGCGCTGTGCCCGACGGGGAAGGTCAGGCCGTGCCTGGCGATCAGATCGGCGGTGGTGGGCTCGTCGTCGACCGATAGCGCCGCGGCCCTGATGCCGGTCTCGGCGAGGCTGCCGGCGGCGCGCTGGAATGCGCGCAGCTGGGCGTTGCAGTACGGGCACCACGAGCCGCGGAAGAACAGCACGACGCCGAAGTCGCCGGCGAAGGCGTCCGGCAATGTCAGGGCCGGCCCGCCGGGCGGGGTCAGCGACAGGGCAGGAAACGCGGATCCCGGGCTGAGCAGCGGCATGACAGTTTCTCCTTGACGATGCTGATCGGTTTCGTGATCGGTGACGCCGATCGTCGCCGGCATCATCTAATTAGCGCAGCGCCTGCCAGTGTTCTTACTCCGCAGCCGGCCACCAGAAATCTCCTGCCGGCCGGTAAGACTCTGCCGACCCGCAACGCGAACGGTAAAACGGGGCCGGGGCAGCAGCTGTGCCTGCTCCCGGAGCAGCGCGTTGCCGCTGACGTGCGGCCGAAGGGAGCAAGCGTGACAGACACGCTGACCGGCAGGACAGCCCTGGTGACGGGGGCCGGGCGCGGGATCGGCCGGGCGATTGCCGTCGGCCTGGCGCAGGCAGGCGCGGACGTGCTGGTGACCGCGCGGTCTGCCGGCGAACTGGCGGAGACGGTCGCGGCGATCGGGGCCGCGGGCAAGGGCGCTGGCCACGCCCTGGCGGTGGCCGCTGACCTTGCCGCTGACCGGCAGCGGCAGCGGGTAATCCAGGCAGGGCTGGCCCGCGGCCGGGTCGACGTGCTGGTGAACAACGCCGCGACGGTGGAGCCGCTGGGCGCCTCCGCCTCGATCGGGGCCGGCGACCTGCGCCAGGCGTTCGAGCTCAACGTCATCGCCCCGGCTGCCCTGGCCGCCGCGGTCGTCCCGGGCATGCTCGCAGCCGGCTGGGGGCGGATCGTCAACGTCTCCAGCGGCATCGCGGCAACCCTGGCTCGATGATCGGCGGCAATGCCTACGCCGCCACCAAGGCCGCGCTGGAAGCACATTCCCGGAACCTGGCCGCCGAGCTGGCCGGCAGCGGGGTCACCGTGAACGTCTACCGTCCCGGGGGCGTGGATACTGCCATGCAGGCGTGGATCCGCTCGCAGGACCCAGCGCGCATCGGAGCCGCCCTGCACGAGCGGTTCCAGCGCAGCTACGCCGAGGGCTCCCTGCTGACGCCGGGTGCCTCGGCGGCGGCGCTCCTGGGTCATCTGCTCGGCCCTGACAGCGCGCGGACGGGAGCGATCTGGGATGGCGCCGGCACGGTCTCGGCCGGCGATGACGGCGCTCCCGGTCCTGCGCGCCGGGCGGCTGCCGCGGGTTCCGGCGCAGGCCGCCCGGACCGGTGATCCGGACCGGATCTGCCGCCGGTCAGCGGCGCAGCTGAAGCCACCGCGCGGCGACCTCGGGAGGGCCGGAGATCTCCAGCACGCCGGGCTGCTGCCGGTTGGCCAGCCACAGCAGCAGGTCCGACCGGGTCGCCCGGATGGCGGTATCGGCCTTGCGGTGACCCGGGACGGCGACGGCGAGTTCCTTATCATCGAGGTTGATCCACCACTCGCTCGCGCCGTCGGTGGCGTGCAGGTGCAGGGAGCCGGTAAGCCCGTCGAGGCCGGGCTGGGCGAGCAGGCCAGGAAGGAACTCGGTCACGAACTCCTCGATGCCCGCGGTGGCGACATTCCCGTCGAGCGGCGGCGGCAGTGACGCCGGGGCAGCGGCGTGCTGGGCGTCCCAGCGGTGGATGGCCAGCTCGACGGCGAGGCGACGGCGCCACCAGCTGACCCGCTGGTCGCCGCGGCTGGAGAACGTCCAGACCGGAGCATCCGCCGCGGCGGCGGTCAGGATACTCAGCGTCCGGTCCAGGTGGGCCGCGTACCAGGCGGCGAGCGCGTCCTGGTCAGCGGGCGGCACCTCCCGGTCGCGCCGCGGGACAGCCTCACCGGTGGTGACGATCTTCGCCATCCAGCCCAGGATCGCGCCCGTGTGGCCGGCCAGGTCGGCGGCCGTCCAGCCCGGGCACCCGGGTACCGGACGTGACCAGTCCGTCTGTGCCGCGGCGAGCAGGTCGCGTCCGTCCGCTGCGGCGACCATCAGCAGACCAGGGTCAGGCACGGCCGTCCCCAGCGGGCCCGCCGGCGGCGGAGAGCAGGCCGTCGTAGTCGTCGGCACACGGCCCGCAGGCGAGCAGGTGCGCGGCGACTCCGGGATACCGGCGAGCGGCCTCCTGTCCGGTTTCGCTGAGCACGAGGTCGACGTAGACGTGCAGGATCCGCAGCGCCTGATCACAGCCGACATCACGCGCGTCGGTGCGCAGGAACTCCTCAAGCTCCGGCCAGTGCGTCATGACGATCGCCTCACGCAGTCCAGGCCGGCCGGACCACCGGCAGGCCCGGCCAGGTACCCGTTAGCAGCCAGCACGGCCCGGAGCTTACGCCGCGCGTCGAACATCACCTTATAGAGGGCATTCCGGCTCGACCCGAGCTGGACCACCAGCGCATCCAGAGGAATGCCGTCAACCACGATGGCCAGGAACACCCGCCGCTGCCGGTCGGTCAGCTGCTCCTCGACCGCGCGCCGCAGCGCCGCCAGCAGCTCGGCCTGCTCGGCCAGGTCATCCGGCTGCAGACCCAGTCGGTCCGGCAGCTGGTCCCACTGCCCGGTCTCGAGTATCGTCGCCGGGCGCCGCCAGAAATGACGGCCGAGCTTGGCCGAGACTTCGAGCACCGCGAACTTGTAAGCCCACGTGGTGAACCTGCTCTCCCCGCGGAACTCGGCAATCTTGGCGGTGATGGCCATGAGGGCGTCGCCGGCGGCCTGGTGAGCGAGATCGTCCAGCTCCGGGCCGGTGACCGGATGCCGGCCCTCGCGGCGACGAAGCTCGGACCGGGCGACCCGCAGCAGCAGCGCGTGCAGCCGGGCCAGCGCCGCATCGCGGGCCGTGCCGGTACCCTGCAAAGCATCCAGCCAGGACGCCGACTCAGCGTCCAGCCCGCTAAGCCCGCGCGGTTTCGCCGCAGTGCTGCGACGCCCTGTGCGGTCCGCAGATCCGTCAGCTGGGGGCACATGGCGATGCTAACAACTCAGCAGAACCTGGGCGGCCGGACTGAGGCGACCGCTATTCCGGACGGCGGCTGGCCTGAGGGACCAGGACGTGGCCCGGTAACGAGCCGCCCGGAGTCGACAGCATCCGGCGGCGCGACGCCCGCGCAGTTAAGGACGCTCCCGGCCGCCCCATGACCCGGAAGCTGCCAGTCAGTGGCCGGGCCTGCCGCCAAGATGACCGCGATCGAACAGGCCCAGGAAGCCGCCCAGCAGATCAACTGCGCTGCGGCACCGGGGCGCCGCTGAAGGGCGGCACGCTGCGCGAGCCGTTGTGCGCGCGCTGCCAGAATCCCGACCCGGCTTTCTGAAACGGTGCGCGGCCTGCCGGGTGACCTGGCAGCTGCCGGCAGCGGAGTGCACGCGCTGCTGCCCGGACCGGAAACTGAAAGCAGATCTTCACCCCGCCCGGCGGCACCGCCTCGCCGGAACTGGACCGGCTGCGCGAGGCCATAGCCCGTACCGGCCGGCCCGACCTCATGCTGGACTGGTGGGCAAGGCCGGCGTCCGGTGCAGCCCCCAGGCCGCCGCAGCCCGCCGCGTGGTCACGCACGAGGCTCTCGACACGCTGCCGCCGGGCCGCACTCTCGCCCTCTGCGGTCGATGCTGGTTGCGACCGGCGCGCGCCCGCCCGGGACGAGCGCCTCACCGCCCTGGAAAGCGGATCGCCCGGGTCATCGCCGGGCGCACGACCCCCGAGCACCGGCGTGCCCTGCACCGATACGCCGTCTGGCACCACCTGCGCCGGCTGCGTGGCCGGCTCCACGGCCAGCCTGCCTCGGCCCCGCAGGTGAAGAACGTGCGTAACCACGTCACCGCCACAGCAGTGTTCCTGGACTGGCTCGACACGGGCTGGGCGGAGCTGGAGCGGTTCCTGCAGACCGATCCCCGGGGATGCGGGCGGCGAGCAGGCACTGCACGTCCTGCACGTCTATGTCGAGCTCGTCCTCAACGACACCCCCCGGGGGCAGGGGCGGCGCGCCGCTACCCGGCCGTCGCCGCGCACATGCTCGCCTGCCGTCCGTGCGCCGAGGACTACCGGGGCCTCCTTTCCGCCCAGCCAGGACAGCCCGATTTCCCCTGCCGCGGGTAAGACCCCGGCCGGAGGTGACGCTTACCTGGCGAGGGACCGTCGTGTCTGCGGCGCCCCCGAACGACCTTAAGCCGACTGCAGGGAGCCCTGAGATGACCGCTGGGTCCGCGATCACCGATCGTGTCGCCGAGATGCACGCCTCGATGGCCGCCGCGCCGCCGAACGAACTGCTGGGAGCGTTCGGCCGGGAGCAGGCGGCACTGGCCGCCGCCGGCCTGCCGGACGGGATCGCCGCCGCCGGAACGGAGATCCCCGATGCCGGCCTGCTTGACGTGCACGGGTCACCGACCACCTTGTACGCCGCGACGGCAGACCGCACCGCTGTGCTGGTGTTCTACCGGGGACAGTGGTGCCCGTACTGCAACATCGCCCTGTCCGCCTACCAGCAGCACCTGCTTCCGCAGCTGACCGAGCGCGGCATCCGGCTGGTCGCGATCAGCCCGCAGACCCCGGACGGATCGCTGTCCATGCGGGAGAAGCACGGCCTTGCCTTCAGCGCGGTGTCCGATCCGGGCAGCGCGATCGCCCGCGGGCTGGGAATCCTGACACAGCCATCGGACGAAGCCCGGGCCGCTCAGCTGCAACTCGGGCTCGACCTGACCACCGTCAACGCGGACGGTACCGTCGCGCTGCCGATGCCCGCCGTGGCCATCGTCGACGCCGGCCACGCCCTGCGGTGGATCGACGTGCACCCCGACTACAGCACCCGCACCGAACCAGCGCAGATCCTCGACGCCCTCGACCAGGCCGGCCTCTGACCAGTGCCGGCGGGTGCATCCGCCGAAAGGCGTAAGCGATGACGCACTCCGGCTCGGCATCCTCGCGTATGCCCGGTGCGAAGCCCGCATAAGGGAGGTGAGTTCGCTGAAGTCCTGCGGGCCGGCCGCGAATTCGCGGCGGCCGAGCAGGAGGCCGTCACCCGGTACGCGCGCAAGAGCCGCACTCGTCGACATCACCGCCGTCAGGTAGCACTGGCGCGCCCCGCTTGAAGGCCGCGCGTACCAGATCCGCACGCACGTGAGCGCCGACCGCGGGGCGTACAGATAGTGATCATTGAGCCTGGCCAAACAGGTCGGTGACCTGGCCAGGGCAGTGCTCACGACTGAGCAGTATTACCTTTAGGACCGCGACAGCAAGCCGGGCTGCCAGACTGGCCCTGACCGCGTGGCTAACGAGCTGGCCGGCGCCAGCTGGCCGACCAGCACGAAGAGCACCTAGACATTGACGACGAAGGCCGCGTCGATGTCCGCCTCCGCGATGTCCGGGGTCGGACCGGTCGGGACTGAGGCCGAGGATGCCGCAGCCGCGATGGCATTCTGAAGCGGCACAGCCAGATCGCGTTGGACGGCTCGGCGGGGCCCTGCTGGCTGTGCCCTTGCACGCGCGGCCCGCCGCGTGATTTCAGCTGGACGCGGCGGGACAAGATCCAGAACATGCACAGCGCTGACCAGGCAGACTCTGATTGCACGGGCAAATAGCGGACATGAAGCGTCATCCACGCCGCCGGAAACGGAGCTTTGCACTGTAGCGGGATCCCCTCTTCGGCCTGCCCTTTTTCGGCACGCCAGAGCTGCAGCAGTGAGAGACCGCCAGAGGGGCGACAGCGCGAGGTGGACGGAACTGCCTGACCTGCGACCGCCGGCGTGCATTCGTTGACGAATCCGGGCAGCGCGCCGGACGGGGCAGACGCCACGGCTAGATCAATGTCATAAGGGTGCCGGCCAGGGCCGCGCTGGCCTGTGGGTGCCGAAAACCTATGCCACCAGGTGATATGCATGAATCACGCCTCCGGCGCGGTCGCGTCGCTGGATGCGGAAATGGTCCAGGTCGGTGACGCCATCTGGCAGCGGGCGGAGCGGCGCGGCCTGGTTCAGGGTGCGGTGTGGCCGGTGCGTGTTGTAGAAGTCCTCGTACTCGCGCAGGACGGTCATCAGGTGGCGCTGGTTCCAGATCAAGGTCCGGTCCAGCAGCTCACGCCGGCAGCTGCCGATCCAGCGTTCCATGATCGAGTTCATTCGCGGCGCCTGAATGGCGGAGCGGACGACCCTGACGCCAGCGGCCTGGAACACGGCGTCGAACGCGGCGGTGAAGCTGGCGTCCCGGTCATGCAGGACGAACTTCACGCTCATCCCTGCATCTTCCAGGTCCATCAGGAGGTTCCTGGCCTGCTGCACTACCCAGGACTGGGCCGGGTTCACCGTGGCGCCCAGGACCCGGATCCGGCGGGTGCCGTGCTCAATCACGGCCAGGACGTAGACCTTCGTGCCGTTGAGCAGGTCGGCAGTGAAGAAGTCCAGCGCCAGCATCGCCCGGGCCTGGGACCGCAGGAATTCGGCCCAGCCCGGGCCGTCCCGGCGCGGTGCCGGGCTGATGCCAGCATCCTTGAGGATCTGCCAGACCGTTGACGGCGCCACGGCGATGCCAAGCCCGGCGAGCTCGCCATGGATCCGGCGGTATCCCCATGACTCGTTCTCCCGGGCCAGCCGCAGCACCACCGACCGGACATCACGGCGCACCGGCGGCCGGCCCGGACGGCCGTGCCGCGACCGGCGCGCCCAGCGGCGGCGGACGATGCCACGGTGCCAGCGCAAGATCGTGGCCGGTGTGACGATCAGCCGCATCCCGGCGAGGCGGTCGATGGGCACCGTCCCGGCAAGCAGGGCCAGCCACGCCCGGTCCGGCCATGTCAGCCTCGCAGAGGCGCGGGGCCGCTCGCGCAGGGCGACAGCGAGCTGATGGCGCAGCATCAGGATCTCGGCGTCCTTCCACCACTCCTCCCGGCGCGACAACCTGAGCAGCGACATTGCCCTGGATACGGTCAGGAAGATCAGCTTCAAGCCCACAAGCCGAAGATCATCGCACGTCCGGACGAGCCAAGACCGACTCGCCCGTCACTGGACGCTGGAGGCGCTTTGCAGAGCATCTGCCCAGGTGACCCAGGTTTTCGGCACCCACAGGATCGTGATCACCCGGATGAGCTCACACCCGCCCACTCGCAGATACGTCCAGCGGCGCAGCGAGGAAGGCAAGTCAAAGAAAGAGATCATCCGCTGCCTGAAGCGTTACGTCGCCCGCGAGGTCTATCCCCACCTGCGGCACCGCTGACTGACGCCCCGAACCCCGGGGACGGCCTGGCCCGCTAATCGGCTGCCGCATCCATGCTGGCCTGCGAACGATTCGCCGGCCGTCCCCGGCCCCACCCCAAGGCGCTGGCGACGTGACCTCATAAGAGCTTGCCCTCCAACCGGAGCGGCCCCTCCCTGTCTTGTCCGTAATCCAGCGGCCCGGCCAACTCACCGAACCGAAGCCTTGACAACCATAGGAGTCGTCGATGTCCCTGCGGGTGACGCCCTGCGCGCGTGAAAATCGGGGGTGGTTGCCCGCCGACGCCGGTGATGCTTGGTGCCGCTGAGCCCGCATAGGAGTCTGGCGCTGGGAGCCTTCCCAGGGGTCCTGCATTGTTGCCTCGAGCACGCGATTCCGCTTCTGATGTCCCCTCTGGTTCCCGCGGGCAGCCGCCTGTCATCTGCCCGCACGGAAAGGAGCATGGTCATGGAGGAAGTCACCGAAGAGCCGGCCGAGATGGTGGAGCGGGTCGCCGCCCTGGATATCGGGAAGGCGAGCCTGGTGTGCTGCGTGCGGGTGCCGCACGAGTCCAGGCCGGGCGCCCGCCGGCAGGAGGTCCGCACCTACGACACCGTCACCCCCGCGCTGCTGGAACTGCGGGACTGGCTGATCTGCCAGGGCGTCACCCGGGTGGTGATGGAGGCCACCTCGGCGTACTGGAAACCGCCGTTCTACCTGCTCGAAGACGACACTGAGTGCTGGGTGGTCAACGCCCGCGACGTCAAGAACGTCCCCGGCAGGCCGAAGACCGACAAGATCGATTCCGTCTGGTTGTGCAAGCTCGCCGAGCGCGGCATGCTGCGGCCCAGCTTCATCCCCGCCCGGCCGCAGCGGCAGCTGCGGGACCTGACCCGCTACCGCCGCACTCTTACCCAGGAGCGCAGCCGGGAGAAGCAGCGCGCCGAGAAACTGCTCGAAGACGCCCAGGTGAAACTGTCCAGCGTGATCTCTGACATCTTCGGGGCATCGGGCCGGGACATGCTGGCTGCCCTGATCGCCGGGCAGCGCGACCCGTATGCGCTCGCCGACCTGGCCCGCAAGAGCATGCGCGCCAAGATCAGCGTCCTGCGCCGGGCGCTCACCGGCCACTTCACCGACCACCACGCGTTCCTGCTGGGCATGATGCTCGACCGCGTCGATGCGCTCACCGGCCAGATCGATGCGCTCACCGCCCGGATCGAGGACGCGATCGCCCCGCTCGCCGCCCGGGTGGCCCAGCTTGATGAGATCCCCGGCATCGGCGTCACCACCGCGCAGGAGATCATCGCCGAGATCGGCGCCGACATGAGCCGCTTCCCCACCCCCGGCCACCTGGTCTCCTGGGCCAAGTTCGCGCCCAAGGCCCGGCAGTCCGCCGGCCGCAGCAAAGCCGCCACCACCGGCCAGGGCAACCCCTGGCTCGGCGGCACCATCGGCGAAGCCGCCACCAGCGCCGCCCGCACCAGCACCTTCCTGGCCGCCCGCTACAAGCGGATCGTCAAGCGCCGCGGCAAGAAACGCGCGCTAGTCGCCGTCGGCAACTCCATCCTCACCATCTGCTGGCACCTGCTCTCCGACCCCGGCGCGCACTTCACCGACCTCGGCCCCGACTGGCACGACCGCATCGCACCCCAGCGGCGCAAACACCAGCTCATCGCCGAACTCGAACGCCTGTCCGGCAAGAAAGTCACCCTCAACGACGCTGCCTGACACCAGACACTCCGCCGCCCGCTAACCCGACCCGGCTCCGCTGACGCTCCGCCGGGTGCTGCCGCCTGCCCACAGACCGACCGATTTTCGATTCAGCCGCAGAGGAAGCCGCCGGGACCGGTGGTCGGGTCGGGATGCTCGGTGAGGAAGACGTTGTCGATATCCGGCCGGCCATGCCCAGGCGGTGCGCCGTGCCGGATGCCTCGTCGAGCAGCCT
>Ga0187860_1004263_pt1 | contig 10829 bp, 19 predicted proteins | sample June2016WEW_10_4_FD_132981 | JGI IMG/M metagenome (GOLD analysis project Ga0187860, IMG submission 132981) | Peatland microbial communities from SPRUCE experiment site at the Marcell Experimental Forest, Minnesota, USA - June2016WEW_10_40 | ecosystem: Environmental > Terrestrial > Soil >... | reverse complement strand
TCTGATGCGTTTGGTATATTTGGCGTATAACTCATTCATTACCCACTTGTACCACTATATTCTGTACCCCAGAACCATGATGCCAAAGGTCTTCCAGGCTGACTAAATATCGTTGCAGCCCTCTGAGTTCCTAACTGCTTCAATGTGCGTCTCTGGGCTAACTGAAGTTGTTCTTGCCATATAGGCAATAAATATGCCATTCCTTCATCATCTGGGAAGTCGGTGTAAATAAGCTTTGCAGCTCCCGCACAAATGAATAAATACCATTCATCAAGTTCTGGATAGCTATCATTTTCCAAAAGAGCTACAGGCTGTTGGCTTATCTGAAATTCAATATTATATACTTGCTGTGGACATGGTCTGAATGTGATTTGTTGATTATAGAAGATCACATCCGTTGGTCTTGAAGATTGATAAGGAACTACTGAAGCATAAATATTGGCAACACCTGGAAGCATTATCGATCCTGAAGGTGTAAATTCAAATGCACCTGTAATGTAGTTCACAGTACCTACATAAATAGGGTTATTAGGCTCGTAAAGCTTTCCTATATCTGAATCAGGCACGGGCTGATCTGTAATAACATATGAAGATCCAGATGTCGCATCCCCTGTGCTATCATATGCAGAGATATAAACCATTGATTCGGTCAAATTACCAAATATATCTAATTGGCCTCTATAGAATGGTGTCGATGGGATTACGCCTTTGTAATTAAACATTGCAGGCTCACCACCAGAACCCACGATTTGATTGACTGATAGGTTAGGCCACCTATTGTAAAATGTGGTCTTATCTTGATAATATCTAAGAATATATCCCTGACAATATACTGGAGGGGTTATCTGAATATTACCTGGTGTTAAAGGAGGTAAAAGAGGATTTGATAACTCACCCGAAGCATTTCCAGGATTCGCTTCATAAATAAAAGGATATGTGTCTACGTTAGGAACAGTCGTGAATGAATAGGGCTTTGTCAGCTTTATATTCTTGAAGTGCTCTGGGAGCATCAAACACATGAAATTGTTTAGGTAGGTATTAATCTGAGCATCTGTCATCGATTGAACCGTATAACGCGCTGTCATTCGTCTAACTGTCAATCTCAGTGAAGAAAGTGGAATAGCCATTATACCCTTTTGGGCTATAGTAAAGCCCTATTTATCAAGTTATTTGGTTGTCCATCATTGTAAATCGCACCCTCAAAGCTTGTCTGATCTCCATACGGAAGAGGGACAGGGGGTAAATATGGGCCGCTTGAGTTGGGTATAACCACGGGCGGTGTATACGCGCTTGGCAAGCTTGCAGGGTACGCAAATGGTGTAAAATTACTTGAATCTACATTACAAGTTAAAGTATTTGTTGTCACCGAAATAACCTGCGTTTCGATAGCATTTAACTGCTGCATTCCAAATATACCAGGAATGTTAAATCTTATTTTTACTCCTGGTAAATAATTATTGGTATTAGCTGTAGTAATTATCATGGGATTTGATTGTGTAATCGAAGAAATAACCTGCCAAACGTAATTCTCCGTTACGGTGACTTGTGAATATCCAGGATAATATTGTACTGCCGATTGTGTGGGTGTAGCCATGTAAAACCGCTTTACATTAGATTTTCTTCCATAACTTCATAAAACATTTTCTTAAAATTTGTTCTCTCCAAATATCTTTTCCAATGATAAAAAATAATATTATCATAATGCTTTGGATCAATTAAATATTCTTCTTTAGTGAGTTCAAATCTGTCTTCTTGAAAATGATTTTCTGTCATAAAATATGCAATATTCATTGTAAATCCGCTTTACATTGGTGGATTTGGCTCATCAAAATTACTTGCATCGACTCTTTGCCAATATTTAGTCCATCTACATTTTTGATCTGAAAAAGAATACCATCCTTCATCTGATGGACATTTTTTTTCTTCGTCTCCTTCATATGTTCTACAACCAAGTAATACTTCCCTATCTCTCCAATATATCCAGACTACTTCCCAAGGTTTAGGAAGTTCATTATATACGCTTATCCAATCCATTAGAAATTCACTGGTACAAACTGATATTTCTTATCGCTTGTGTCAATGCGTCCAATAGATGAATTCTCTCCGACTCTTGATGGATCAATTATTTGATGCCCTTCTTTCTCGATAAATCTAGGTTTGTAATACATCGGGTCGTTGTCTGTTCCACCATTAATCTGATCTGCAAAACCTCGTGGAATCGTGTAAATGTTACCGTCTACAAATGTCCACCATTTCACAGGATCATCAATATATTTCTGATAAAGAAGCTTTTCAGGCTGTCCAGGCTTATAGCGATTGATAAATTTGCCGGTCACTTTCACATTATCATATGCTTTCTGCTTCGCAATCTTTTCTTTCAATCCAGCGGTTTCAGTCGATCTCGTACTTTGTCTTTTTACAATCAGCATTTCATCTTCGTCAACTTCTCGCATAGGCATTGTCTTCGCTAAAGCTTTCTTTTCTTCTAATTCTATTTTGACCGCTTCAAGTTCTGCACGTGTTCTATCAATTTCAACTTCTAAAGTTTCTAAAGTATTTACAGACTCCTCAGTTTCAACAGCCATAACCACCTCTTGTTTTTCTTTAAACTCTATACTTTTAATTTTTTTATGTCTTCCCATATTTTCCTTAAAAAATCAGTCGGTTACAAAATGTAACCGACTGATAAGCGTTAAACGTAATTAGGACCCAACAATGGAGGGAATTCTTGAAGAGATGTAATACATCTCCATTCCCAAACATCCACCGTACTTCCTATGATACCGCCCGTTGTCGCAGAATTCGTGCCATCACCTGCACCTACATATACACCATTTGCTCCAATGCCTTGTTTTGCAAAGCTAAGAACATCTTGGTTAGCGTATGGAAGAGGACTTGGTGTCACCCCAAAAGCTTGAAAATTATTAATATTTCCTTCACCTTGTGGAACCATTATAGGCATACTAAATGGATAGCTGGATGATCCAGGCCAACCATTAGCACCTCCGAACACACCAAATGATGTACTATTAACTGCCAACGTCACGGTTTGTGTACCCACTGCATTATTAGCAGAAATAACAGTTGCCTGCACTGGCAATCCTGATGTTTGTGCTGAAAGCTGTGGAATACCAAACACAGATGGAATGCTAAATGTTACGACATCACCAACGTAATAGTTCTGTTGAACTAATGTTGTGATAACCATAGGATTAGCATTCGTAATAGCTGCTATTACCCTGTTTTCAGGATATGTGCCAGATTTTGTCGGCAATAGGAAGTTACCAGTCTTAATAACTGATCCGACCGATGTCGTCGCACCTGTGCTATTCAAAAGTGTCGTGAACGTATTTGTCGTCACTGCTGTCACAGTCATTGCAAGTCCGCTAAATTGCGGCGCACTTGTTAGACCATAAACCCGCACTGTATCCCCCACTTGATATCCGTGAGCAGTCGCACCCCACACAGTTGTTGTTCCTGGTGTGAATGATTGAATTGCTACAACAGAATAAGATTGTGGGTTTGTTGAGCTATAAATGGTAATACCATTGATAGCGCAAACACCATTATTCATGGGTGCTAAAATACCAGAAACAGTTCCGTTCTGAATAATTTGAGCAGTACCATTATTCATATAACTAGCATTAAAAAATGCTTCTACAATTCTTGTAGAGGTCAATGAACCAGATACAGATCCTACAGTAACACCTGAGCGAGTTAAGTTCTTAAGACGAAACTCACATACTTGTTGCTGCAAAGGAATGAAAAATGGTGTTGATGCTACGTTTGTAAACATACCTGTGCATACTTGTGTCATATACTAACTCCTATAATGCTACTTGGAGAGTGCAACGCAAGTTGACAATCCAAGATGTGTTAGTGATATTAAACACCTGCGCCATCTTCCAACCAGCAGTCTGATAAAGACGCAGGCGTGGAGATGCAATTTCAGGCGGTGCATAGATGAATTGTGCGGAATAACCGTCCAAATCAACCATGTCATAGCTTTCCTGTCCAGGCAAGAATATGTTATATACATCGTTGCCATTTGCAGATGCATTAGGACTGATCGAACCAACTGAAGACAGCAGGAAACGAACGTTACGTACTGTCCCCCACTCGGATTGCAACAAATTACTTTGATTCGCATAATTTGCTACGTTGATAAAGCCAACCATTTGGTCAAGGTCTGCCGATAGGTTCGTATGGCCGAGGCCGAAGAACGCTGTACGGACGGGAGCTGTACCAAACTTCAATTCACCTTCAATCATATCCATAATGAATTGCGCGTTCGCGGTACGCAATAGACGTACTGCTTTTGAGCAATCCAATGGGCTGATGTTTGTTGGGTTATCTCCGTTTGTACCAGAAGTACAGTTAATCGGAGGTGCCATTTCTGTTACTTTCGGTTCCCAACCTACTGACCATATTTCTATGGCGGGATAACCTCTTCGGGTCATCCTCAATATATTACTATATTGTTCAGACTGTCGCTTCACCTTTCGGCGTTTAACCACTCAGTCGTTCACGGTCTTTACTTTGTTGACTCTACGTCACTTCTATGGTATGATTATAACCTTCCAACATCGGAGAGTTATGGATCATAATGAAATTTATGCATATTTTGCAGGTATCATTGATGGAGAAGGAACAATCTCAATGTATTACTACAAGAGATTAGACCGTTATTATCTCACATTCGAAGTCTACAACAATTGTCCTAAACTTATCCGTTGGCTTGAAACCAACATTGGTGGATATAGTCGAGCCATCACTTCCCCTAGTAGAGAGAGTAAGGCCAACTGGAAGACTACTTATTGTTGGAGACTTCACAACAATGATTCCTTACACGTTTTGCAATCTGTTCTTCCATATCTAGTGTCGAAAAAAGAGCAATGCGAAATAGCTATCGAATTCAAAAGATCATATTTGATTAGGGAATGCCCCGTTTCAGCAGAATCTAAAGAATTTCGTAAATCACTATATGAACGCATGCAACCTCTTAATCAACGCGGTTTAAAAGTTCCGCCTTGTCTTCCTTCTGCTTAAGCAGCTAGGAGTTCCAAGTCAATCAGGTTAAATTTATAGGGAGCACACATTCTACCCCCTTCCATCATAGAACGTGCCAATTGGTCTTCGGTTTCGCGAAGAGATTGGCCAAGGACTGACACAGCCGAGTTAAGAACTGGGTCTTCATTAATCAACATCACTTGCTCTTGCAAGATGATGTAAGTTCCATACCAATCGATACGAGCGTCAATATCCAAAGCGGTCAATTGCTGCGCTGGTGGATCGACAATTCCGTTACCAAGTGGTACAGGTGCTGTAAGTAGATTCTGATAACGGCGACGTCTCAGAATATCGCCAGCTTGTTGATCCATTGTGATAGGATACATCACTTGTTACTCCCTCACGGGGGATAAGTCATTTCTGCTTATCTCATACGATTTCGCGTATGGTCAGACTATATCATCATGCTAATTGCATGTTTGGCGTGTAGTCGTTGAGGATTTTAGGGTTAATTTCTCGAAATAAATCAATGTCATTTTGTGAATATGAAACACCACAAAATCCATTAATTTTATTTCTTCTTTGGTTGCAAAATTCTAATACTTTTTGAGCTTTTTCTTTTTTTTCACCCATCATATAAGGGATAATCCAAGTCAAGAATGCAATACACCTTTTCATTCCAGAAAGATGTATTTGCCATCCCTGTTTATAGCCTTTTTTTCTAGGCTTCCTTATGTGAAATTGATAGGTAATTCCATTATTTTCAAAAAGTCTAAGGATATGTTTAGAAATGGATAAATCCGTATTGCATATTCCGCATGTAGGAACATACCTTGAGATTTTCTCTCCATTTTCTATTCTTTTTGTATCCATTAAACTTATCCATCCTTCCGCTTCAAAAAATCCTGCAAACCAATGAATATTTAACTCTAATCTTTCCTGCTGATTGTCCATATATCTCCCTAGATTTTCACACTGTTATTAACGGTTATATACAGTGTACCAGAAAGCTTTAGGAGTTTCCAGCAAATAGCCAAATTTTAGATGGGCTATCCATTTTCAACCCATCGTTGTGTGGATCAAGTCTGGCATTGGACGAGCCAGTAGTTTCATGCTCAATTGCTGTTGTACAGCAGGAGGCAGAATACTGGTTGTTGTTGGGCCTGACATTTTAATCTCCATGATTTAATCATAGAGACGAAGATTACTTGCGAGCTGCTGCCATAGTTTCTTTCCAGAGGGCATTACGCTGATCTCTGGTCATCGTTGAATTGGACATCTTAGCCGCTGTTGTGACTGCTTCAGAGCGCACTCCTAGGCTTCCTAACTTCGGTTTTCCTTCCTTATCATCGACTCTCTGTTGTTCCTGTGATACAGGCTTAGATTTTGGCGTGTTAGCCGCTTTATCGGCTTGATACCGCGCGTCTTTCTTAATTAAGTTATACACCTTTCTCAAAGGATTCGCAGCTTTCTCGACAGCCTCTCGGTTGTCTTCGTCACTTTTGATATATTTTTCAATATTTTCAGGCGTGACGATGTCTTTAAAGTCAGGGAATTCGGTGGCAGTCTCTAAGATTTGAAGCTTTTGATCTTTTTCGGCTAGTTTTTGCTCATAACCAGATAGTTTTTTATTTACCTGATTGAAGGCTTTAACGAGTTTTTTCCCATCGGGGAATTCTTCGCTTTCTAACTGTCTGAAATCAAAATCTTCTTCTGGAGGTGTTTGAGGTTGTCTTTGCATTTGCTGTTGCAACTGCATCTGCTTCTCATACATCTCCTTTTCCTTATTAGCCTGCCAAAGCTGACGTTCGACATCTTCTTTAGCCTTTCGAAGCTCTGCAAAACTTTCTTGCGGAGACTTCTTTTCATGGTTTTCAGCAGCCTGGGCGACCACTTCAGGTGATTGGGTCTGTTCTGTTGTATCCATTTTTTCCTTTGAGATTGGCGGGATCTCGGTTTTGCGCCGTGTTGAATAGCGTAAGGTTTCGAAAGTCCTTGCGCTATGATTGAGGTATAACTAATATTGTAATTTGTATCAATGGTAAATATTTCAGGTTACAATGCAGGATATGCCCGCAACATTTTCATGGAAGGAAGTACATGATGCTTTTTCAAATGAGGATATTTCTTTTGAGCAGTTGATGGAAGTATTGGTCGATAATTTGGGATGGAGAGCGACTAAGAAGATACTGAAGCATAATGTAAGAAAAGCAATGAAGAAGGAAAATAAAAATGTTCTTAGAGAAACCAAATGACGAAATGCTTGAAGAAATAAATAGGGAAACGTTCGTCTCTAATATGATGAAATTAATTAAGGATAGAGATAATGGGAAACGATTTGGATATGATGAAGTATTACCAGGCAGCCGAGAAGATTCAGACATTAGTCTACACGATTGAAATTACCATGCAATATATGCACGAATTTGATATAAAACCTGATGACGATGTAAAGCGGGCTTTACATTCACCATTACAACAACTAAGGAAATGGGTAGAATGAAAAATGAAGATTTCATCAATTCAATGAAAGAACTAATACGATGCTATGAAATTTGTAATGACCCCAATTCTCCCGTTTCCAGAGAAATCCAAATGTGGAGATTCCGATTTTTAAAAGATAATAATAAAATTAAATCGTGTGATTCTTTAACAGAAAATTATTTTATGGCTACTTCAAGTGACGTGATGATGGAAAAGACCCCAGAAAGATGTCTTTCAATATATATTAAATTACAAGATAAACATTAAGCTATTTTATCGCCCACGATATAATCAGAAAGGCTTTCAAGCTTATCAGTTGCATATCGTCTAAGCATTGCGACATAATTTTTATCGAATTCATTTGGGTTTGCTAATATGTAAGTCATTACTTCTTTCTTAGGGATGCACCATTCGAAGTTTACTAGGCCACCATCATCGACAGACCATAAGTAGTGGTCATTACCCTGATAAGGGCTGGGACGCGTTCTACGGCATAGTGGATAGATATGCAGGCTATTTTGTGCATATGGTTCTTTCGTTACCCAAATGTGAATATAATAACGACCTTTAACACCATTGTCATAATTCTTTTGCACCGATTCTTCAATGATATCCTTAAATTTAGCCATGAGTGGATTGACAGTTTCACCGATTTCTTGTCTATCGGTAATATTTCGCGCCTCCTGCATCAACTCGCCGTAAGTCTTATCGCTATTTTTTACCATCATCCACCAAATTTATGTTATAATTTGCAGGATTTAAAAGATCTATCATCATTGATAAAATTGGGCATAATTCTTTATATGTGACTATTTTATCAGAATTTTTTCTTTCTTCTAATTCTTTAAGAATTATTTTTAATCCAAGCGGAATCATCTTTGTCATGTGTTTTTCATCTTCGCGCCACCCATATACAGCGACCTGTTAGAATGTGACGAACCCTGCTGAGGGTTTTTAATGTATCCCGTCTGCGGTTTGTGAAGGTTCGGAAGCTTCTTTATCTTAGGGGGTATCATTGTCATTTGCTGAATCCAAATTTTTTAAAAACATCTTTTTGAAAATTTCAAAATAATCAAGGAATAATTCATCACATTCCTCACATAGCCATTATCTTGCATGTTTTTTCATATGTGCATTTGCTTTTTCTAAATCTTTTTTATAATTTTTTTTTACATCTTTTTTATCTTCTTTTTTCATAGATCTAATCTCTTGATGATGAAATTTAGCTTTTTTTACATCAGGATCTGTCTTATACATTTTGTTAAGACCTTTTAGAATTTTTTTTGCTTGATTTCTTACTGGTTTTGGTGTTGCAGCCATCTCAATTCTCCTTTTGTTTTTTTGCTTGTGGACTATACGACCTATCTAAAGGCAGTGGTGGCTTCCCGGTATTACGATAGCGTGGTTGCTCCGTGCTTAATTGCGCGGCTCCTGGAATGCTAGGTTTCTTCACTGCGCCTAATATTGGTATGCGTGCCATGTTAAATCCTTTTAGTTAAAATTGCGGCTTGAGACCATTGTCTCTCGTTTGCACAGCCGCGGTACTTTTTATTTATTCATCATCTTTTTCTGAATCTTCTTTATTTTCTGTGGTACCCTTTAAAAATGACCATATATTCCAGAACAATGCGGATTATATACCGTGGCAATGCCAATCCTTAAAATGAATATAGAGGGTCAAAAATTATTTATTCATCATCTTTTCAAACGTATTTTGTTTTAGTCTTTTATAAATGTAAAGCTGCTTTACACCGACCGAGAATCCCCAATCCTAATATAAAACCGCTTTACAAATTTTATTTATTCATCATCTTTTCACGTGTATATGGCTTGTGAGCCAGTGATCTATCATCATGGCCGTCAATTTTTTTACGTACCATTTCATATGAATTAGATGCACCAGCTGGTGGTTTTGGGTCTACATTATCTTTGATAGGACGATAATGAGGGCCGCTATTTCCTTTGCCTTCTGAGCCACCTGACGATGTGTTTTTATGACTATGCATAATCTTACTCCCTTTTATTTTGTTGTACAACATTTTCATCTTGCCTTTTTTGGATATTTTCTATCAAAGTAAATACTTTAACAAAATCCTCCACGTGCATAGATTCTACCTCTTTAGCTGCTTTGACCTTATCTAGGACAGCTAACGATTTCATATGTTCGGATTCGTTCTGTTTTGTTACGATTTCGAACTGTTCTAGACGGCCACGCATTTCCCTTTCTGCTGCTAGGCTTCGGTCACTCATGGCCTTCGATTGTAGTGATTCATTGACGATCTGTTGATTCTCCATTTGGAGTTTAGCCATCTGCTCTTGTTGTTGCTGCTGTTGTTGTTGTTGCTGCTGTATGGACTGCATAAGTTTGTCTTTATCTTGTATATCAAGGTCAGCCAAAACTTGATCTGGTGGGATTGGGAAGCCATCTTTCCATAAGAAGTAACGTTCTCTAAAGGCAAGCTGTCTGGATGTATCTGTGAGTGGTGCACGTGTTACAACAGCATCATATTTCTGAAATGATTTATCTCTGAATTCATTTGTAGGCTCTTCTTCAATCATTCTCCTGATTTTACCGAGGGTATAATTCTTTTGGATAATTGCCCAATGCAAGCGTCCTGCATTACTTTGCGATAAATCAAGATTGTCGAAAAGCTCTTGTAACGTGGTAAGAGCCGCACCTTGCCTAAGTTGTTCGGTAATACCAACGTCAGAGTCCTCGGCTTGTCCCAATAGCTCAGGTGTAACTCCTGCATTTGATTGTATATCCTGTTTAAGTAGTTCTGTAACTTGGAAGTTAGCTGGATTGATGTTCGCCCCTGGCTTGTCATTTAATGATTGCAGTCGTCCTTTCTTGAAAAATCGTACTTTGCCGGGGCCCACTTTGAAAGCATCATTATCATCAATAAGTGCATCTTCTTCAACATCCACACCCGAAAATTGAGCGGCCAATAGATCCATTTCCAATTGCTTTCTGTAATTGTAGAGGTATTGAGGGTCTCTAATATTTCGGATAATCCCCTGATACCTAAAGCTATAATTGTTGTTGGCCAAATCGTGATAGCCAACAAAAGGAGTAAAAGGATAAAAATCAATGCCAAGGGGATTAGGGCCATCATAGAAACATACATTATTAACAATGATCGCAAGATGTACAGTGGGAACCTTCTCTTTGACGATGACGATCTCAGGAAATTGCATCTTGAGCTGCGCCATCTCTTCTTTTGATAAATCTGATTCAGTTGATTCATATGTTTCTGGGTCTACAATAAATGTAGCCATTCTTTCGGTCAAGTGCCAATATTCATCATATGCTAAGAAATCTTTACGCCTGATGT
>Ga0187860_1004256_pt1 | contig 10839 bp, 8 predicted proteins | sample June2016WEW_10_4_FD_132981 | JGI IMG/M metagenome (GOLD analysis project Ga0187860, IMG submission 132981) | Peatland microbial communities from SPRUCE experiment site at the Marcell Experimental Forest, Minnesota, USA - June2016WEW_10_40 | ecosystem: Environmental > Terrestrial > Soil > Wetlands... | reverse complement strand
CTTCAACGTCCCAATCGCCAGTCTTTACGACTCGAATATCCTTGCCAGGGACAGCGCCGCCTTGGTAGAGTCTGAATCCGTATTGCGCTTCCGCCTCGTTGCGCGGTAGCCACGTTGTCTCAACCTTCATGTTAGCTGCAATCGCCCCATTAGCCAACATCTCAATCTTATGAACCTCTTCAGAACTCAATCTTCTGTAATGGGAAATATCAAGTCGTGAAGTTTCCAAACCTTTCTGCGTGCCTGACTGCCAAACATGCTCACCTAGAACGCGTCTTGCAGCACCATTAATTAAGTGTGTAACCGTATGTGCCTTCATCAATGCGTAGCGTCTGTCCCAGTCGAGAATACCATGAACAGTGCTGCCTTCTTTGAACGTTGGCGATGTACTAAGCTTGAGCACTATGACTTTTCCGATCTTTTGGGTGTCAATCACATCAAACTTTGAAGTTCCAACTGTTAGCCAACCGTGGTCTGCTGGTTGCCCGCCGCCCTCAGGATAAAAGCACGTTCGATCCAATACAACGTACTTGTCGTTGATTATTTTGAGTACTTTAGCGTCGAACTCGCGCATATACGTGTCAGCATAATATAGCTGTTCTGTCCCTTGCAGTCCCTCAGCCACTTTCTCCAGCGTTTTCTCCGCTGGGGTTTCTTCCTCTTCAACTGGTTTGGTTGCCTGCATGTGCCGTTTAGCGACCAAAGTGTAAAAGTTCTCAGGAAGCTCCACCTGCACACCTTCTTCTTCAGCTGCTTGCTTGACAATTTCTGGCGGAAGCCCATGTGAATCGTACAATTCAGTTAGAGTGTCCATAGGTAGTTTGCAAATGCCCTCTGCTTTAAGGTCGCTGGCTATGCGTTTAACCATATCTGCACCCCGTTTGAGTGTGTCTTCGAACTTTTCCTCCTCAACCTTAAGCATTTCAATTATTTCGTTTTGCATTTCTCGAATGTGAGGGAAATCTTTCGACCAATAATCAATCTGCAAGTCTACGATGTCGTAGAGTTTTGCTGGCTCCATGTTTAGGGTTCGCATTAGTCGATAAACTCTTCGGAAAAGCAGCCGCGCCAAGTAGCCTTCTTGGATGTTTGAGGGGACAACGCCTTCGGAAAGCATGAAGCTCAACGTTTTAGTGTGGTCCGTTACTGCCCAGGCATTCTCTATGGGAACCAACACTTTTTCAAGTGTCTGCAAATCTATGCCTGTAAGTTCTGCCACACGTCTACGGGTAACCATTCTGTTCGCGTTTTTGTCAACGCTTACCAAGCCAGAATACTTGGCCACTATAGACAAGAAGTCGTTGTCAATATTAGTTATCCCCGCCATAGAGTAGATTTTATCGAGCATTTTGCCGTAAATCGCTTGGAACGCGCTTGATACACCTTGACTAATCCAAGCAAATCTGTCAATGCCGTAACCTGTGTCAACCGTCCGGATAGGCAACTCGATGAAATCATCACCGACCACCTTGAACTGCATAAAAACTAAGGTGCCAACCTCTAAGCCGCGGACGATGCATTCCACATCAGGGCCAGCGTTCCCTCCGCCAATCCATACACCCTCCTTGTAGATTACTTCTTCAGACTTTATGCCCAAAACTTCAGTCGCAAATCGCTGGTGGAAACGTACTGTTTCATCTTTCCAGTAAATCTCTTTGTCTGGATAGTTGAATGCGTGTGCTCCACCCATCTCGAAAATGGTTAAGTGCCGCCCAAAAGTGGGTCCAGTATTAGAAATATCTGTCAGCCTAATAGAGGGCTGAGAAATCACCAGCGGATTGGCAGGTGGCGGCGATATGCCTTCAGTCACGTAAGGTTGGAAGTCAATTATGCTTGCATGTGTTAAGTAAATGTCTTTGCGCCACCGGGCAACAACAGGATAAGGCTTAATGCGGGTATGTCCATTCTTCTCAAAAAACGAAAGAAACGCTTCTCTCATCTCGGAAAGGCTGAAAGTTTTCTTTGTTGCTGGATTATTAATGAAAGTGTAGTATCCGCACTCGTCGGAGCTGGATTCGCCGCAAGTTTCTTGTTCAGGGTTCTGAGTCCAATAGTATTCGCCGCATTTTGGACAGTGCTTTCTAACGAAACCTTCATCTTTAAAGAATGAAAGTGCATAATCTTTCGCCGTAAACTGCTTCAAACTTTTGGTGCTCCGTTTGCTTTGATTGTTTTCGTGGCTTTTAATGGGTTAGGAGATTCATGCATTTAAATAATTTCGCTCAGATCTCAAACAAAAGCAGAATGCCAACTCTCAATCTGTGGTTTTGACTCGTAATGATGTTTTTCCAAGCCATAGCGCCTTAAAGGTTTAGTGAGGTGTCTCTGAGACCTCGTCGAAGTCACGTATAATCCAACGTTAAGCGTTCTTGGCAGAGCTGATTCTTTCTTGGTTAAATCGCCATATTTCGCTCCGCATTTTTCACATCGTAACCCTTGGTTTTTGCCCATGGACTTTAAGCGCTTGCCACAGTTTGGACAGAGAGGATTCTCGATTACAGTTTTCGACGCAAGGTTTAGAATGTTAATTTTTTCAAGGTTAATTGTTAACGGTTTGCTCTGGGTTGGTTTATGGACCGCCCCGTAAACCTCAATACTGTCGCCAACGATGAGTTTTCTCACTATTTTTCGTAGGTTACCGGTTGGTTCGTAAGCAGCGCAATCCACTTCTACGGTGCTATCCCTGATTGAAAAGATAACATGGCGCAAGGGAACTATCCGCGGGTTCTGGGAAACAACTCCTTTAGCGATTACTGAGCTGTAGTTTTCAATCTTGCCTAGTGCTTCAACAGACCTTAGGTGGGCATCGGTGCCTTGGTTTGAACGGAAAATAACCCAGCGCTGGACACTTTCAAGCGGCTTAATTATTCTGAAAGCTTTCTTTACTGTTTCTGGCGATTCGCCTCTTACACCGAAGAGAATTGGGTCTGGGCCTCTTGGTGTAATGATCACTCTGTGCTTTTCATAATCAACATTGTTGAAGGTGTGAGGCTGAGTCAACTTATCCATTTCGAAAATGGATGCTTCATCAACTTTCCTCCTTGAACCCCAGTTTTGCGATGCTCTATACGCAATTAACTCGTAAGTGTGATCAAATTTGAGAGGTTCTCCAATAGCTGCCAAAGCGCCAATGATACCTCTGCAGGAGTTAAAGCCTGACGCTTCAGCCCCAAACTTCTTTATTAGAGCCATTGCTTCCTTTAGTTTTACAATGCTTGTTTCAGTTTTTTTCGCAAAAATCTTCATTTCCTCAGGGATTTTTTCCTTTTCAAAAAACACTATTCCCGGGTCTGTACCTTTCTCTTTGATTGCGGAGTTTTCTTCCCACAATGTCAAGGCTAAATCTTTTATTTCCTCTTTATACTGGATGTCGTAGCGAAATCTGAGGCACAGGGCACCGTTGCCTCTTGTTTTCCAGGGCACGTTAGGATTAAGCCTGATCAAGTCTGGATAATCAGTAAATTCAACGTGAAACTTTTCAAGCTCTTCAACGAGTAATGCTGCAAGATAGGTTGTGCAGCCTCCCTTCGTTGAGTCTGTATCGTCTAGCCCGATGTGCATAACCTGTTGCCTATTCAAAGCAGCTGCTCTCCGAGTTAAATTAGAGAATTAAGCTGCGAAGGTAAAAAATATTGTTAGCGTGATGCGAAGGTTAATCTATTCTTTTCTTGAAAAAACCGTGTTTTGTTAAAAAAATGCTTGTTCTTGCAGTGTTGTTTGAGGTTTTTCGGGTTTTTCACTTAGTATCATGGCTAGTTTTGAGGTTATTTTGCCGATTTTCTCGATTTTTTTTGTTACGATAAATTTGAGTTCTCCATATTGTCTGCTTTTACATTCGCGATAATATCGTAGACGCCCCAGAGATTATGCGCTTCTTCGACTCCGTCAATTTTTTTAGAGCTTTCAGTACTTGATTTTCCGCTCCTATTTCAGTATTTAAGAGGATATACGCTGTTTGCATTTTTCTTAACAAACTCCTTTCAGTTGGGGGATGGTGGTTGGATTCAAAGGTTGGGAGAATTGTCTTGTTCAAGAGGGAACGAAAAAAGGCTCGATGGGTGTCCAACCTTCTTCATCCAACCCATAAAAAATTCGGTGCATCTGTTCACTTGAAGAGTTCCTATTATGATTTGGCTCCTTCTAGGCTTATTTTCGTGGATTGGTACCTTTGCTTTCATTCTTTTACTGCTCCAGACGCACTGAATTGTTAAGATAAATTGTTCAAAATTTAAAATTATGTGGCTAGCTTGACACAATCACAACTTAGCGTTAATTTACGGAGTTTTCGCCATTTTTAGCTTAATTGTCGCGTTTTTTTGTTGGAACTAAAGGTCTTTCCATTTTGGAAGTATTTTCCACACAATGGTCATTCAGTTCTACTTTATTGATACCATTTTTGTGTTTGTTTAAGTATTTTAAGACTTTACATGCATCTAAAAAATGGCAATCGCAGTTCTTGAGACTATTATAAAAGAAAGGGAGTTTAAATTAGGTTATTTTTCTTCAACGACAATCATTGTTAGCGTTGACCGTACTTTGTCTAGTCGTCGAATGCGCCACGTTACTATTTCTTTTAACTTATCCATGGTGTCTGCTTTCACTCTTGCTACTATGTCGTAGACTCCATAAACGGCTGATGCTTCTTCAACACCCTCGACCTTTTTGAGTTCTTTCAGTACGTCAGATTCTGAACCTATCTCAGTATTTATTAAAACAAAGGCTGTTGGCATTTCAATCCAATCCCATAATATTGAATAGCTAAGTCTGCATTAAAATGTTTCCTAGGAAGCTGTCAAGTTACCGTTTGATTGAATATGAAAATATGCGGAATTGGGAAAATTAACGTTCTACTTATTTAGATAATTTTTTACCCTGCATCGATTTATGAGCAATTAATTTTCCATATTATAAAACAGAATTATGGAGCGATCGTTTGTCGGCTTATTCTTCCATCATTATCAATGTTAAGGTTGACCTGACTCTGTTTATGGTTCTTACCTTACGGGTTACTGTTTCTCTAAGTTTTTCCATTGAATTGGCTTTAACTTTGGTTATTATGTCATAAACGCCATAAGAAAAGTATGCTTCTTCTACGCCCTCAATTTTCTTAATTTCCCCAAGAATCTCTTCTTCCGAACCTGATTCAACGTTTATTAATACAAAGGCTCTGGGCATTTCTATCTCCACGCATATTTAGTGACCACTTAATTAAAACATTTTTGCCGCAAATACAAATTTTAAGGGCTTAGTCAAGTTTTATTCAGAAATAGTCTTAAGTTGACTTGCCGATAGTATTTGCGAAGTTTGCATGCCGACGAATTTACCGCCTGAAGCGATGGATAAGTGGGAGGAGGTTGAAGCGGCCCATACTCCCAGAGAGAAGCTGCAGAAGATGCAGGAGTTTCTCAGTTGTGTCCCTCAGCACAAGGGCACGCTCAAGCTTCGAGGCACCATTAAGAAGAAAATGTCCATAATCCGCGCCGACTTGGAAGATAGGAAACGCAAAGGCACGGGTAAGGGTGGCGGCGGGCCGAAGCTTTTTGTTGAAAAGGAAGGGTCAGCGCAGATAGCGTTGATAGGCATGACCAACGTTGGTAAGAGCTGTCTAATGAGTGCCACTACGAATTCAAAAGTGCTCGTAACGCCTACGCCTTTCAGTACTCATGAGCCAGTGCCGGGCATAATGAGTTATTTGGATGTGCAATTCCAGATTGTTGAAGCTCCAGCAGTGATGGAGGGCGCCGTTGATGGGCGTGCGGGGGGTCATATTACGCTTGGCTTAGCGCGGAATGCTGACGGCGTGATTTTGATGGTTGATTTGTCTCGTGATCCAATTGATCAGTTGAAGTTGGTTTTGGGTGAACTGGATAAAAGTCGTGTACTTGTAAGCAAACCTAGTGGACGCGTGGATATTGATCGTCGGCATGCTGGTGCTGCATTGCGCGTTATCCTTGTCGGTAAGCTTTTGGATTGTTCAATGCAAGATGTTGAGAATTTGCTGCGTAGTTATAGAATAACAGACGCCATTGTGAGAATCAGTGGTGATGTAAAGCTTGATGATGTGGAGGATGCTATTTTCGAGACCACGACGTATAAGCCGGCGGTTGTTGTAGCGAATAAGTTAGATTTGAAGGGTGCAGCGGCGAATCTGCGTCTTTTGAAGCAGTATGTGAATGGGAAGTTGCCTGTTGTCGCCATGTCCTGTGAGCTTAAAACTGGCATTGACGAGTTGGGGAAGGCGCTTTTTGACTCTTTAGGTGTCGTTCGGATTTATACCAAGGAACCCGGCATGAGAGTACACAGTGACCACCCTTTTGCGCTTAGGCGCGGGGTCACAATTAGTGATTTGGCGAAGCATATTCACAAGGAGTTTGTTTCTAATTTCATGTTTGCGATGGTGTGGGCTAAGCGTTTGCCATTTAGTCCTAAGAAGGTAGGTTTAGGTTTTGTATTGGAAGATGGGGATATAGTCGAGATTCACACGAGAATATAGCATCAAACAATTCTTGGTTTTAATTCAAGGTGTTCATATTCATTTTTTGGGAAAAGCTAGGTTCTAAATAGAACTCGTGAAGTTGGACATTATCAGGAATAGCGAAATTTGTCAACTCAAACTAATAAAAAGAAACAGTAATGCCATTGAACTAAAAAAAATTATGGTGGAGGCGGCGGTGGAGGTGGGATTTCAAGCTTAGGATTTTTGTGGCGCTTGCTAAGTAACAACAAGGCCATGAGTACCACTGCAACTGCAACTATCGCTCCTGTTACGAGATATATGAGACTTAAGGACATCGTGCCGGAAGCTTGCGTGGGATGTGTGGAGGATGGGGAAGAAGAAATAGGCGTTGGTGAAGATGAAGCCGGTAAAGGTGTGGGTGTTGCAGAAGTCGAAAGGGGGTCAAACTGAACAAGCAAAGAATAATTTGCTATTTCACTTGACAAAGCTGCTGTATTGTCCATGGGAGTTGCGGTAAACGTATCTGAATCACCAGGCGCAAAGGAGCTACTTAAGTAATTTGTCAGGCCCAAAGCTATAACCGTTCCATTAGTATTATAGAAAGTCGAAACAACCCAAACATTACCAGTGGTCTCGTGACCAGTGTTTTGAACGGTCCCTGTGACGGTGTAGGTGCCGCTGCTGTCAGTGCCGGTAGATCCTGGTGCAATTGAAACGCCTGAATAAGGACTTGTGGTAGTAGCATTGAGGTTTGTCACCACAATGGTGATATTGGTGACGGTTTGAATCCAGCTGCTGTCTTGGGGGGTTACGCTATAATAAGGAAGAAAGTCCAGGTAGAAGGGAGATTTTTGTCCAGGGAGCAAATTATTTCCATAAGCCTCAAAACTTGCCGAATCCAAAGCTTGCCCCGAAGAATTGTAAGCAAAGCCTGAGATACCTACATTACTTATAACGTTTGTACCTACATTCTGTATCTCGCCGACCGCAACCAAATCACCACTGTACTGTGCAAGAGTGGTGCCAGTAGGAGCAATGTACCAACTATAGCTGAGAACTTGAGCTTGCGAATTTTGTGCTCTTACACTTGGTGTTGGTAACATTGTAAATGTAGCTAGGATTAAAGCTACGATAATTACAGCTGTTATTATCTTTTTCAAATTATCCTCCCCCTCAAACCCTTAAATTCGTTATGATGAGGTGATTGGTATTAAAGGGTTATTAAATTTTGTTCAAGTTTATTCCCTAATTTCATTGACCTAAATCGGGTGAAAAAAATAATCGCAAATCTATTTCTGCATGTCTTTGCGGAATTTTTTCTCTGTGTTTGAAATAGATTGTACCTAAACAATTTTCTGCATGAATTGTTCAGATAATTGAAAAGAAAAATTGTTGGTTTTTATCTGCTTGACTGCGCTACGCGTTCGATTTCGTTGCGTTTGGCAATGCCTGCACTTTTGATGTCTTTGTTTGCTGCCAAAACCAGTTCGTCTGCGAGTGTTTCTTGGATACTGCGTGGGTTGTTTATGCTTGCGGCTCGTGCGCCTTCACTTATATGGCGTATGGCGAGGTCGATTCTGCGTTGTGGCGCTACGTCGACGGATAGGTGGTAAACGACTCCTCCGTAACTGACGCGTGTTGTGTCTTCGCAAGGCGAAGCGTTTTCAACGGCTTTAACGAGTACTTCTATGGGGTTTTTGCCCGTGCGTAAGTTGATTATTTCGAATGCTTCTTTGACGATGTTGGTTGCTTTGGCTTTTTTGCCGCTGTTTTTGCCTGAGCGCATTAGACTGTTGATTAATCGTTCCACTATGTTGACTTTGGCTTTGCGAAAACGTTGATGCTCGTGGCGTCCCATGCTGTGGGGGGCGACCATTGGTGTTAGGTTTAGGTAGCGTTGTAAGCCGATGTCTTGGACAGAAATATCTTTGAAGGTCCATTTTTGGAAAAGTTTGATGTCTTGAGATTGAGCGATTGTTTGTGACATGCTAATTACCTTGCTGGTTTTTGTTTCCGTCCGTAGACGAGTTCATTTAGGGATACACCGTTAATCATGACTACTTTCCAGCGGACTCCGGGAATGTCTCCCATTGCGCCGCCTCTTGTTCCACCGATGCCTTCCACAACAACTTCGTCATGTTCGTCAACGACGTTGAGTGCGCCATCTCCCGGCAAAAACGCGGTAATTACTCTACCATTTTTGATAAGTTGCGTGCGGACGCATTTGCGGATGGCGCTGTTTGGCTGTTTTGATTCAACACCTACTTTTTCTAGAACAATACCCCGTGATTGGGGTGCACCCTGCATCGGGTCTACTTTTTCGTCTAGTCTAAGCATGCGCCTGTTAAAATAACGATCAGACCAACGGAAATTCTTCCGTTTCTTTTTTAGTTGCCTTGCGGCGAATTCGCCTCTTGGTGACTTGGAACCCATACTTAAGATATTCCTTCTTTTTGCACATCCATAGTCAATATACCAATATATAAACAAAACGAACCAAATTCATTAAGTTAGCTAATAAGTTGTATATCTTGATTAGTCTGTTTTTTTAGAACAAAAAAAGGGAAAGTGGGTTTTTTGGTTGCGGTATTTTTATGGTCGCTTTCTGAACATCAGTATTACTACTAAAGCGAGGACTATTATGATTAGAACGAATAGTCCAACGATTGCAGGAACAAAGTATGTGTCAGCAACAGATGCGGTAGGTGTAGCGGTTGGAGCTGTTGTTGCAGGTGGGTTGGTAGCAATGAAAGATGATTCAGCGTAAGATCCATAGTATGCTCCTGTGCCTCCAAAAGTAGCGATGACAGTGTAGTTGCCTGCAATGGTAGGTGTGTAGGTTAAAGTGTAGAAGCCGCTTGCATCACTGGTTGTTTTTCCGAGTGTCACTGTGTTGCCGTTAGGGTCAACAGCGGTTAAGGTAACTGGAACACCTGTCGCGTTAGTTGGGCGTGGCTGCTGCTCGTAGACGTACTCCATCCACTGGGTCATGCTTGCGTCAGAAACACATGGAAGACCATTGGGGAAGTTAGCTGCTACAGCTTCTTGCGATGCGCCTGCAGAAACATCAGTAACTGTACCGCTTATTACTACTGGTGTACTTGTAGCTGCTACAGGGTTAACCGCCGTAACGGTGGTTTTGCTTGGTCCTTGGCCGTAGCCGTAAATCTGTCCGTCGTAGGCGTTATATGTTGTTAAGATACCGTATGTTATTTCTGTTCCCGTAACGTCGAAACCAAGATTGTCCCATACTAACTGTCCAGTAGTAGCATTCAAAGCTAACTCTAGCGCGCCGTGGAATAGCGGTGGACTATACTCATGACCTTCGGAGAGATATAGCATGGTGTCACTACCCGTGCCGCCAACGCAGTGGCAACCGAAAACCCATATTGGGTAAATACCATAGGGTGTTTCAGTTCCAGCGGGACCATTAGCCTCTATCGATTGCCAACTCCAAAGTATGTTGCCATTCGCTAGGTTGACAGCCCAAACGTCTCCTCCTAAGCCCCAGATGTACATTACACCGTTTGATGCGTCAGCTATAGCACTAAGTCCATATTCGTCGTAAGTATTTGGCATATTGCCGTCAGACATTGGTACATCAAGAGTATTTGTCCATAGCAAATTGCCTGTAGTTGTAGAGTAACCGGCCATATCCCATGTAGCAAAGTCAAATTCAGCGTATACTCCAGCTGCGCCGACCGAACCCGTCCTTGTGTAAGGTGTGAATATTCCGCCTGTGCGATTATCTACCCACATCAGTGCGCCAGTTTGCGTATTGAAGCCTGCTTCAAGGTTCCATCCAAGCGTTTCTCCGACAGAAATAGCTCCATAGCTCAGAATTATGGTATTGCCTGTCCAGATCGACGTTCCAAAGAGAGCAGTGCCGAGGTTGTCCGTACTAACACCGCCTACAGTTCGAGGTATTAGTACATCCCACATTATTCCCGCATCCCATTGATACTGAGTACCTATTGCAAGACTCCAATCAAATGATTGCTGCAGACACTGTGTCATGTTCCAAAGTTCAAACGATGCTTGATAAGGTGGCCCACCTGGAACAAAGCTAAAGGTAGCAAAATTGAAGATAGTGCCAGAACTAGTAGTAACAGGGACGCCGTTGACAAGTTGAGTACCAGAAGTGTCGTTAATAATATAGCCTATTATGTTTCCATTTGGATCCTGCCCGAGAAAATTGGGACTACCAGCGTTGACAATGCTAACGAGATATTGTCCAGTCAGGCCATCATAACATTTCCAAGTGACTGGCCCCGGGGCAGCGCCTAAAGCAGATGAGGTTTCGGTCCATATGTATGGTCCGCAATCGCCGTACTGATTAATATCTTCCCAGTTAACTATCATACCGCATCTCAATGGATCAG
>Ga0187860_1004255_pt1 | contig 10839 bp, 11 predicted proteins | sample June2016WEW_10_4_FD_132981 | JGI IMG/M metagenome (GOLD analysis project Ga0187860, IMG submission 132981) | Peatland microbial communities from SPRUCE experiment site at the Marcell Experimental Forest, Minnesota, USA - June2016WEW_10_40 | ecosystem: Environmental > Terrestrial > Soil >... | reverse complement strand
GGCTCCCGCGCCCGCATCGGCACCATGACCCGTCCCCCGGCCGTCAAAAGCCTCGAGGCCGAAATCGAAAAGATCAAGACGCAAAAGGAGCGGGCCATCAAAGACCAGGACTTTGAAGGCGCGGCCGCCATGCGCGACAAAGAAAAACAGGCCAAGGAGAAGCTTGACGCCGTCCTGGCCGCCTGGCGCGCCAGCCGCGAGGAAAAGCGCGTGACCGTCGGCGAAGAGGACATCCTCCACGTCGTCGCCAAATGGACCGGCATTCCCCTCAAGCGCATGGAGGAGGGCGAAGCAGCTCGTCTTTTGGCCCTGGAGCAGGAAATGTCGCGCATCTTGATCGGCCAAAAGGAAGCCGTGTCGGCCTTGGGCAAAGCTCTCCGCCGCTCGCGGGCCGACTTGAAAGACCCACGCCGCCCCATCGGCACCTTTGCCCTGCTCGGCCCTACTGGCGTAGGCAAAACTCTCCTGGCCAAGACCCTGGCCGAGACTTTATTTGGCGATTCCAAGGCCCTCATCCAGTTGGACATGAGCGAATACATGGAACGCCACAACGCCTCCCGCATGGTCGGTTCGCCCCCAGGCTACGTCGGCTATGAGGAGGGCGGCCAATTGACTGAGCAAGTCCGCCGCCGCCCCTATTCGGTCGTCCTCTTCGACGAGGTCGAAAAGGCCCACCCCGACGTCATGAACATGCTCCTCCAGATTCTGGAGGAAGGAAAACTGACCGACAACATTGGCCGCGTCATCAACTTCCGCAATACCATCATCCTGATGACCTCCAATGTCGGAGCCGACATCATCCGCCGCCAGACGACGATGGGTTTCTCGCCCATCAGCGACGAGCAGAGCTACGACAGGATGAAGGAAAAAATCATGGACGAGGCCAAGAAGATTTTCCGTCCCGAATTCTTGAACCGACTGGACGACATTATCGTCTTCCGCTCGTTGACCAAGCCGGACTTGCTGGAGATTCTCGACCTGGAAATCGCCAAAGTGATGGCGCGCTTGAAATCCAAGCAGCTTCAGTTGACACTGGATCAGGGGGCCAAAGATTTCCTGGTCGAAAAAGGCTACGACCCCACTTACGGAGCGCGTCCCATGCGCCGCGCGGTGGAGCGTTACTTGGAAGACCCGTTGGCGGAGGAAATCCTCAAGGCCAACCTCCACCCCAACGAACCGGTCGCGGTGAGCGTCCAGGAGGGCAAGTTGGTGTTCATTCAAAAGGCCTCCGCCACGCCGGAAGCCCTCTCCAGCTAGGTTTTCACTGCCGCTTGGGCGTTCAGTGGTCCTCGCCTGCGGCTCGCCCCATAAGCTATGACGACATTGGCCAAACAACTTGTCCGCGAGTGGTTCGGCGGCTTGGGCCGCGGCACTCTACTCTGCCGCGACATTATCTCCTCCTTGTTCATTGGCAGACCGGCCGGGCGCGACGTGCTTTTCCAAATGTACTTTATCGGCGTCAAATCGCAATCGGTCGTCGCCATCACCGGCGCCTTCACCGGCATGGTCCTCTGCGCCCAAACTTACTTCCAATTTCACAAGGTCAAAATGGACACCGCCACTCTGGCTGTCGTCAGCGTCGGCATGGGCAGCGAATTGGGCCCCGTGCTCACTGGCCTGATGGTCGCCGGACGCGTCGGCGCCGCCATCGCCGCCGAATTGGGCACCATGCGTGTTACCGAGCAAATCGACGCCCTCCGCACCCTCGCCGCCCATCCGGTCGATTATCTCGTCGTGCCCCGCTTTCTGGCCATGCTCCTGGTCATGCCTCTGTTGACCGCGGCCTCCATTAGCGTCGGCATCCTGGCCGCTTACATCGTCGGCGACTTCCTCTTGGGCATCAACCCCACCGGCCTGTGGTACAACATGCTTCACTACACCCACCTTAACGACATGCTCACCGGCATCATCAAAACCTTCATCTTCGGCGCCATCATTGCCATCATCGCCTGCTACAAGGGCCTGAGTTGCCCGGAGGGAGCCGAGGGCGTCGGGCGCGCCACCACCGAGGCGGTCGTGTACTCTTCCATCACCATTCTCATCTCCAATTTCTTTCTCACCATGCTCCTCAACCGCCTCCTGCCCTGATCATGATTGAAGTGCGCGACTTGAAAAAGAATTTCGGCCCCCTGCCCGTCCTCCAGGGCGTCACCTTTTCCGTCGCCAAGGGCGACGCCATCGCCATCATCGGCGCCAGCGGCGGCGGCAAAAGCGTCCTGCTCAAACATCTCATTGGCCTGTTGACGCCCGACTCTGGCGCCGTCTGCATCGACGGCCAGAACATTGAGAATTTGAACGAGCGCCAATTGCTCAAGGTCCGCCGCAAATTCGGCATGCTCTTCCAGGGCGCCGCCCTCTTTGATTCCATGAACGTCGAGGAAAACGTCGGCTTCATGCTCAACCGCGAACACAGCTTCCCCCCCCTCGAAATCGCCCGCAAAATCGAGGAGGTCCTCGATTTGGTCGGCTTGAGCGGCATCCAAAAAAAATCCCCGGGCGAGCTTTCCGGCGGCATGCGCAAGCGCGTCGGCCTGGCCCGCGCCATTATCTACAACCCGGACATTCTCCTCTACGACGAACCGACCACCGGCCTGGACCCCATCGCCGCCGACGCCATCGATCAACTGATTATCCGCGTGGTCGAGAAACTCAAAGTCACCTCCATTGCCGTTACCCACGACATGCGCAGCGCCCGGCGCATCGGCCGCCGCATCCTCATGCTGCATCGCGGCCGCATTTACGCCGACATGGCGCCGGAGGACATCTTTAAATCCACCGACCCCGTCATCTATCGTTTCGTCAATGGCATTTACGATGCCAAGGAGCAGTTTGCCGTATGAATGACTCGCGTATTGAATGGAAAGTCGGCCTCTTTGTCGCCGTCGGCCTCGCCCTGGCCGCCTTGCTGGTCCTGAATTTCAGCAAAGGCATCACTCTCTTTACTTCCACCTATAACCTCCGTATTGTCATGCCCACCATTGCCGGCCTCAAACCCGCCGCCGACGTCATGATGGCCGGCGTACCCATCGGCAAAGTCTCCTCTTCCGACTTGGGCCCCGACGGCCGCTCTGTCACTATCACCGTCAGCATCCTCTCCAAATACAAAATCCGCAAAGATGCCATCTTCCACATCGACGCCCTCGGCTTTTTGGGCGACCAATACATCGAAGTCTCCCCCGCTCCCCTGACTGCCGCCGCGACCAACAACCCAGCCGCCATCCTTCAGGACGGCGACACCATCGTCGGCGAGGCGCCCTTCAACATGCAGGAAGCCGTCCGTTCGACCTCCGGCCTCCTCGACCAAGCCCGCAAAACAATCAAAGACCTCGACCAGTCCGTCACCAACGTCAATCGCACTATCCTCTCCGAGCAGGACCTCAACCGCCTCGTCGTGGCCGTGAGCAACTTTGAGGGCGTGACTGAAATCGCCCTCAAAATGGCCCACGACGCGGAGGACCTCATCAACTCCAATTCCCCGCCCGTCACCGCCGCCGTCACCAACCTGCTGGCCTTCTCCCATAAACTCAATAACATGGCCGACGAACTGGACCAACTCATCACCACCAACCGGCAAGACGTGAACGACGCGGTAAAGAATCTGCGTGACACCTCCGCTTCCTTCAAGCAGGTTGCCTCCGACTTGCAAGCCGGCAAGGGCCTGGCGGGCGGTCTGTTGAAAGATGACGCGATGAAAGCCGAAACAGCCTCCCTCCTCAGCAACGCCAACGTCATGACCGTTCAGTTCGGCGCTTTTGCCAGCAACCTCAATCACAGGGGCATCTGGTCCATGCTTTGGAAGCCCAAACACCCTGAACAGAGCGCGGACCCGGCGCATTAGCTGCGCCCCTTGCCTATGCGCTCCATTTGGATCGTTCGAATCTTCTTCCTGATCTTGTGCGCCGCCGGCGGCTACGAAGTCAGCCAGGTCCGCCCCGAATGGGTCCTCAACGGCCAGTGCGGAGTTCTCATCGGCTTTGGCCTCGGCGCTCTTTGCGTGGCTCTGGATGAAATGCTCAAAGGTTTCTCTTTGCGCGCCTTCTCCGCCGCCACCTTCGGCCTCTTCCTCGGCACCGTCGTCGCCACGCTCATCGACCGCTCCGGCCTCCTGAGCTACAGCGACGACGCCCAGCGCCAGGTCATCCGCCTGGCCTTGTTCCTGTCTTTCGGCTACCTGGGCATGATCCTGGCCATGCGCAGCAACAAGGAGGATTTCTCCCTCATCATCCCCTATGTCCGCTTTGCCTCCCAGTCCAAACCCGAAAACCTCCTCCTCCTGGACACCAGCGTCATTATTGACGGCCGCATCGCCGACCTCCTCGAAGCCAATTTCATCGAAGGCACCCTCGTGGTCCCGCGCTTCGTCCTGCACGAATTGCAAAAAATCGCCGACTCCAATGATCCCGTTATCCGCGCCCGCGGCCGGCGCGGCTTGGAAATGCTCACCCGCCTCCAGCGCAACAAACGCAACGACTTTAAAATTCACGACGCCGATTTCCCCGACGAACCGGAGGTCGATGCCAAGCTCGTCCGCCTGGCCCGCGCCTTGAGCGCCAAGCTCTACACCAACGACTACAACCTGGGCAAAGTCGCCGAACTGCAGGCCGTCCCCTACGTCAATCTCAACGAACTGGCCAACGCCCTCAAGCCCGTCATCCTCCCCGGCGAGGTCTTCAGCCTCAGGGTCGTCCGTGAGGGCAAAGACAAAGGCCAGGGCGTCGGCTATCTCAACGACGGCACCATGGTCGTCATCAACAACGCCCAGAATATGATTGGCCAGCAAGTCACCATCAAAGTTCTCAGCCTCTTGCAGACCGGCGCCGGCATCATCATCTTCGCCGACCTCAAATCCCCGCCCGCCGCCTGAGTACGACCTTGCGCGTTATGCCGGGCGCCGTCGCGCCGTCCCGAAACACCTTGTCTCGGCCGCCTCTTCGATGCTATATATCCGCGCATAAATAATTCGACATTCCATCGGCATTTTGCGGGAGGGGCGAGCGCCGCGAGCCCCATTATTTCAGGGCGTCGCGGCGCTCCGCCCTCCCGTGCTGAGAATCGTTGAATGTCGATTAACTTATGCGCGGATACATAGATTCACTGCTATGAGACTGCTGATGGACAATTTGCCCATTGCATTGCAGCCACAACGAGAAACCCTTGCCAGATGCTTGGAGGCATTCAATCGCGCCCGGCATGTCCGCGCGGTTTATTTGTTCGGCTCGCACGCCCGCGGTCAGGCCCGGCCGGACAGCGATGTGGATTTATGCATCGTGGCCGATGGCGCGGACCGCCAATCGGAAGCCGCCCGGGATTTCCGACGCGAAATATGGGGCATCTGGCCGCGCCCTTCACTGACACTGGTTCCTATTTCCCCCTCCCGCCTCGAGGAGAAAAAAGCGTCTGGCGATCATTTCTTTAAAACCGTGCTCACGGAGGGCGTCCTGCTTGCCGCGGAAAACTGATTCCCACAACCCCGCCGACTGGATTTTCTTTGCCGAGTCGGATTTGGCGGATGTGCGTGCTCTTGCCGCATCGGAAATCAGCCATCCTCTGTGCCAGAGCAAGTTGGCCGAGGTGCTCGAGAAAATCCTTAAGGCCGAACTGCTGCGACAAGGATGGTTCCTGGTTAAAACCCACGATCTCCAGGAACTGGCGGAGGAATTGCGCGCCCGCAATTCCGATCTGTGCGGCGAAATTGAAGCCCTTTGCGACGTCTTGGCAGATCGTTATTTCACCGACCGTTACCCCGGTTTCGATTTAGACGATCCAGACTCGCCGTCGCTCCGCCAGCAAACGCGCCAGGTGTCCCATCTGCTGGAATGGTCAAAGCCCGCCTCACCCCGAAGTAGGAGTAATAGGGCTAACCGCCGGTCGGCCATTTTCCGGGCGCCTTTCGCGCCACCCCGAAACACCTCGTCTCGACCGTCTCTGCGATGCCGGAAGGCATCTGTCAGATCGCTTCCAGAAATGCTTTGACCACGGGCGGCAGGCGGCCGCTCAACGCTGCCCGCTCCGGCTGAAAAAGCGTGCCAACATAGAAGGGATGCGCCGGCAACTCCGCTCCGCGCACGTTGCCATCCTCGTCAAAAGCGGTGAACCGCAGCCCGGCCTCCTCCAACCTCCTGCGATGCGCCGCGTTCAATCCGTAGTTGCAACGATAGCCTTCCGTTGCCCGATCGCTTCCGTAAGCCGCCTGCAATCGGCTGCCGGACACGAACCGCACCAGGCCCGTCTTATCGACCAGCGAGCAACACAAGCGGGTCACCACAAGAACCTCGCCCTCCGGGTTGCTCTCGGCGTGATCGGCGCCCGGCAGACCCGCCACGTTCCGCGCAAATTCAATCAGTGCGTGCTGGAACCCGCCGCAGGTGCCCAGGAACGGACGCCTCGTTTCCCGCGCCCAACCAATCGCCTCCAATACTCCTGTCATGTTGGCGTACGGACTGGCGGGCGTGACCCAGATACCCGCGCAATCCGACAAATCGCGCGCCGCATTGCGCAGGTCCCGCGTTTCGACCCAGCGCCACGCAACCTCGCGCCCGGCCGACGCCCGCGCCAGTTCCAGGGCCGCCGGTATTGCGCGGTGCGCTGGAACATCGGGCGAATAGTCGCCAATCAATCCGATCACCGGATGCATGAGGGACAACAGTACGCGCCACGCTGCGGACCGGCAAGGGTGGACGAGAAGAAATGCAGCCATGACGCTCAAAACTCTTTCGATGACCAATTTTCAATCGTTTGAATTACCACTCCGCCAACAGGACTTACCCAACAACGTCAAATGCACCCCTCCCCCCATTGCCCTTTCCCTTGAGTTTTGGAACAAACCGGGCGATGTTGTGCGCATGGAATTTGTCACCGTTTACCGCGGCTTGAGCATGGCCGAAGCCGAGTTGGTCCGCTCTCGATTGGAGGCAAACCAATTCCTCGTCAACGTCAAGAATGAAGATGCCTCTTTTGCCATCGGCGGTCAGGCCATGGCCGCCGGCGGCATCATGGTGCAAGTGCCCGAAGACCAGGTCGATAGCGCCCGCGCTCTGCTTGACTCCGATCCGCCCTCTTCGTGAATACCGCCCTTCTCGCTCAACTCGAGAAACTCCTTCCCCAGGGCGATCTGTCCCGCCAGCCGGCGCTGCTGGAAAAGTACTCCGGCGACAAATGGACGGCCACTCACCTGCCCGACGCCGTCGCCCTCCCGCGCGCCACCGGCTCGGTCGCCCGCATCCTGCGTTTCGCCTCCGCCCATCGCATTCCCGTCACTGCCCGCGGCGCGGGGTATGGCTACGTCGGCGGCTGCGTGCCCGAACGCGGCGGCATTGTCCTGTCCCTCGAACGGATGAACCGGATCAAGGAAATTGACGAGCGCGATTTCGTGGCCGTCGCGGAGGCGGGCGTCATTCTGCAAACCCTCCAGGACGCCGTCGAGCGCAAGGGTTTGTTCTATCCGCCCGATCCGGCCAGCCGCGCCGATTGCACCCTGGGCGGCACCGTCGCCACCAACGCCGGCGGACCCCGCTGCCTCAAATACGGCGTCACCCGCGATTATGTCCTTGGCCTCCGCGCGGTTATGGCGGACGGCGCCGTGGTCTCTCTCGGCGGGCGCACCCACAAGAACAAAACGGGATTCGACTTGACTCGCCTGATGGTCGGCTCCGAGGGCTTGCTGTGCGTGGTGACGGAGGTCACGGTCAAGCTCATTCCCCTGCCCCCGTTTCGAGCTTTGCTGGTCTTGGGCTTCGATTCCATGAAGACGGCCGCGCGCGCCATTGGCGCCATCTTTCACCGCGGCTTTCTCCCCAGCGCCCTGGAGGTCGCCGACCAATTCACTCTCGACGCCGCCCGCCGGCGCACCGGAAACCGCCGACTGCGGGCTTCCCGCGCCCTGCTTATGGTCGAGCTGGATGGACAGGAGAAATCCGTCCGCCTCGAAGCACGCAGCCTGGAACAACTGGCGCGGACGCTCTCCCCGGTGTTTGTTCAACGCGCCAACGGCGCCCAAGACTGCGAGAAGCTGTGGCAATTGCGCCGCGAGTTTTCTTATTCCCTCCGCGACACCGGCCTTGTCAAGTTGAACCAGGACATCGCAGTGCCGCGCGGCCGGCTGGAAGATCTCTTTGCCTTCACCGCGCGCCTGCGGAAAAAGTCCGGCCTTCCGATCGCCTGTTTCGGCCATGCCGGCGACGGCAACATCCACGTCAATGTTATGTATGACAACCAGTGGCCGGGGGTCAGAGGCCGCGCGCGGCAAGTGCTCGACCAATTATTCCGCCAGGTGCTGGCCTGGGAGGGCGCTATTACCGGCGAACACGGCATTGGCCTGGCCAAGAAGCCCTGGTGGCCCCTGGCGGCCTCGCCCCAGTTGCGGGCCCTGCACTTCAAAATAAAGGAAAGCCTGGATCCAAAGGGAATATTGAATCCAGGCAAATTCGTGTGACAACCAACCCCTTCAGCCCCCTTGCCGGGGCCGCCACAAAGACGACAAACTAGCCCAAACTGCCTACTGGCGATAGCCGCCGCGCCGCTCTCCGCCGCCGCCACCCCGATACCCGCCGCCACCGCCTCCGCGATAGCCGCCGCCTCCTCCGCCGGGAGGACGATCCTCCTTCGGACGAGCTTCGTTGACTGTCAATGGACGACCCTGGAAGTCCTTGGAATGGAACATCTGGATGGCCTTCTCCGCTTCCTCCTTCGAGCCCATCTCGATGAAGGCGAAACCGCGCGACCGGCCCGTCATACGGTCCTGCATGATGTTGACCGACACCACAACTCCGGCTTGCGCGAAATGGTCCTGCAAGTCATTTTCCGTCGCGGTGAAGGTGAGATTACCGACGAATAGTTTTGCTGACATATTACTTTACTGTTCACCCATGTTCTCTCGAACGGCTCCCGCTGTAGGGTTTTTTTTACCGAACGTTCCGCTCTGGGCTTAAGCTGAATTGTGCGACACTAAGGGAAAACCCGCCGCAACGCAAACAAAAAATCTCAACAAAAAATCTCACCCCGTTTCCGGCCCCAATAAAACAACAAATTCGCCCTTTACGGTGTGTTTTCGCGTTTCTTCCAGCAGTTGCCCCGCCGTGCCGCTGCGCATCTCCTCAAATCTCTTGGTCAATTCCCGCGCCAGAACAGTCTTCCGGGCAGGATACAACCGCGCCAACTCCTCCAGCAACTTGACTACGCGGTAGGGCGACTCATAGAACACAAGCGTGCCCGGCACCCCTCCCAACGCCTCCAACTGCCGCCGGCGCTGCCCGGATTTATGCGGCAGAAACCCCACAAAATGAAATTCATCGCTCGGCAATCCGCTCGCCGTCAACGCCGCCACCAACGCGCACGGCCCCGGCACCGCCTCCACCCGCAAACCCGCCGCCAGCGCCGCCCCCGTCACCCGACCCCCCGGATCGCTGATTCCCGGACTGCCCGCGTCGGTCACCAACGCCACCTTCTCCCCGCGCCTCAGTCGCTCCACAATCTCCTCGCTCCGCCGCGCTTCGTTGAACTGATAATAACTCACCATCGGCCGCGCGATGCCAAAGTGGCGCAAAAGCTGCCCGGTGCGCCTCGTGTCTTCGGCCGCCACCACGTCGCATTCCTTGAGCACACGCAATGCCCGCAGCGTGATGTCCTCCAGGTTGCCGATCGGCGTCGCCACCAGGTAAAGCGTTCCCGGCCTCAGCGGCGGCAGGGCCGGCGCCGCATCCGTGTTCATTCTATGCCCCCCCCGCGCCACTGATTGACTCGACAGCCCGCCCCTTTCCTGAATAACTTCCCGGCGTGAAACAAACAATTGTCGTCTTGGATTTGGAGGGCGTCCTCGTCCCCGAAATCTGGATTTCCGTCGCCGAAAAAACCAACGTCCCCGATCTGCGCCGCACCACACGCGACGAACCCGATTACGACAAACTCATGCGCGGCCGTATCAAAATCCTCGACCAGCGCGGATTGAAGCTCGCGGACATCCAGGAAGTCATCGCCTCCCTGCGCCCCTTGCCCGGCGCGCTGGACTTCCTCCGCCAGTTGCGCGCCCTCACCCAGGTCATCATCCTCTCCGACACGTTCGAGGAATTTGCCAAACCCCTCATGCGCCAATTGGAGTGGCCCACCATTTTCTGCAACCATTTGCTCATTGAGGATGGCCGGATTGCCGGCTACCAGTTGCGCCAGCCGCAACCCAAACGCTCTGCCGTCACCGCCCTCCGCAGCCTCCATTATTTCGTCATCGCCGCCGGCGATTCCTTCAACGACACCGCCATGCTGGCCGAAGCGGACGCCGGTTTTCTCTTTCAAGCGCCCGAGGCCGTCAGGAGACAATTCCCCCAATTTCCCCCCGTCCAGGAATACGGCGACCTCCTGGCCGCCATCAGATCCTCGATGCTTTAACATCAATCCTCCTCCTTCATGTCCCGGCTGGTCAGAGCCTGCACCGCCTTGCGAACCTCCTTGCCTTGGTAAAGCATCGCATGAAGTTCGTCGATGATCGGCGCCTGGATCCCCAGCTTGCGCGCCAATTGCCAGGCCGACAGCGCCGTCGGGTACCCCTCGGCCACGCTCCGCGTGCTCGCCAGGATGGCATCCACCTTCTCCCCACGCCCCACCCGCTCCCCAAACGCCCGGTTGCGGCTCAATCGCGAGTAACACGTCGCCACTAGGTCCCCCAACCCGCTCAAGCCGGAGAACGTTTCGGCTGACGCCCCCCGCGCCACTCCCAGCCGCCGCATCTCGGCCACCCCGCGCGTGATCAACCCCGCCTTGGCGTTGTCCCCATATCCCAGCCCGTCCCCTACGCCCGCCGCCAGCGCCACCCCATTCTTGACCGCTCCGCCCAACTCCACGCCCAGCACG
>Ga0187860_1004250_pt1 | contig 10844 bp, 11 predicted proteins | sample June2016WEW_10_4_FD_132981 | JGI IMG/M metagenome (GOLD analysis project Ga0187860, IMG submission 132981) | Peatland microbial communities from SPRUCE experiment site at the Marcell Experimental Forest, Minnesota, USA - June2016WEW_10_40 | ecosystem: Environmental > Terrestrial > Soil >... | reverse complement strand
TGGTGATGAGCTTCGCCAGGCGCTCGTGGTCGCGCATGATCAGCTCGAATGATTTGCGCAGGATTTCAGCGCGATCGCGCGGCTTCTTTGCGGCCCAGCCGGGGAAGGCGGCGCTCGCCGCGTTAAGCGCGGATTTGGCATCTTCAACCGTTGCGCTCGCCACCGAGGCAACCTTGTTCTCGGTCGCCGGATCGATCACGTCGAAGCGGCCGCTGTCGGAGGATTTGCGCCACTTGCCGCCGATCCACAGATCGGTCGGGACGTTGGCGAGGAGATTGTCGTACATGGCGCTCATCCTGTTGCTGCGTTACTTCTGCTGCGTTACTTCCCGTTTTTCAGCTCGACAAGAATATTTTGATAGAGCTTGCCGCTGAGGTTGCGCAGTTCGTGTTTCTCGCCAGCGTCGCGCCAGATCACACCGCCGACCTTGTCGTCCGCGATGATGGAGTGGCCCTGCACGTTCTCAAGCTCAATCTTGCCGCCGGTGACGTTGATGATGACGTAGTTCATGGTGTGGTGATGCCACGGCTTCTTTCCGCCGGGCGCCACTTGCATGTCCCATACTCGAACCTGGTCATTCTCAAAGAGAATCTCGGTGCCGATCGGTCCGTTCGGATTTTCGCGGGTCGGTTCGCTTGCCATGCTTATCTTCCTGTCACGTGTTAAGGCTGCGCTGTACGCGGTCGGCGATGCGATCGACGCTCGGCAGCGCGAGGTCCTCGAGGATGTCGGCTGCCGGCAGCGGAATGTGCGGCGTCGTGATGCGCACCGGCGGCCCGTCGAGGTCGTAGAACGCTTCGTCGGCAACGATCGAGACAAGCTCGGCACCCCAGCCGCACAGACGCGGATTTTCCTCCACCGTGAACAAACGGTGCGTGCGCGCGACCGAGCCAAGGATCGTTTGCGTGTCAATCGGCACCAGCGAACGCACGTCGACGACTTCGCAGTCGATGCCGTGCTCGCTCTTCAGCTTCTCCGCTGCCGCGACCGCGCGCGGGACCATGAGCGCGAGCGCAAGGATGGTGGCGTCCTTGCCCGGCCGCACGATCTTCGCCGTGCCGAGCGTGTCGACGATCTCGCCGTCCGGCACTTCGCCTTTGGTCGGATAAAGCGATTTGTGCTCGAAGAAGATCACCGGATCGGGATCGCGCACAGCGGCCGCCATTAGGCCGATGACGTCGCGCGGGTTCGACGGCGCGACTACCTTCAGCCCCGGAATCATCATGCACCAGTTTTCGACGCTCTGCGAATGCTGTGCGCCGAAGCGCGCACCGCCGCCGTTGCCGGTGCGCACGACGAGCGGACATTTGACCTGTCCGTTCGACATGTAGCGGCTCTTGGGGAATTCGTTGGCGATGTAATCGAAGCACACCGCGATGAAGTCCGAGAACATGATTTCGGCGATCGGCTTCAAGCCGGTCATCGCGGCGCCCATGGCGGCGCCGAGGATCGCCTGCTCGGAGATCGGCGTGTCGCGCACGCGCACCGGTCCGAATTGCTCGAACAAACCGACGGTCGCCTTGAACACGCCGCCGGCCTTGGCGACGTCCTCGCCGAGGAACACCACGTCGGGGTCGCGCGCCATCTCCTGAGCGATGCCGCGAATGACGGCGTCGCGATAGGTCAGTTCCGCCATGCGAAGCCTCCGTCGGCATAAACATCGGTGGTGAGGATATCGAGCGACGGCGGCGGCGCCGCCTTGCACTCTTCAGTGGCCTCGTCCACTTCACGCTTCACGTCGGTCTCGATGCGGAGGATGGTCTCCTCGCCGATGCCGAATTGTTTGAGCCGCTCACGATAGATTTTGATCGGATCGCGCTCTTTCCATTTTTCCAGTTCGCCCTCGGGCCGGTACTTCGCCGGATCGGCGCGCGAATGCCCACTGTAGCGGTAGGTCATGCATTCGATCAGGGACGGCCCGCCGCCGCTGCGCGCCTTGTCGTAGGCGGACATGGCCGAGCGGTAGACGGCGTCGGCGTCATTGCCGTCGACGATGATACGCTCGAGGCCGTAGCTGGCGGCACGATCGGCTGCCGGGTGCTGCACCGCCGTGACGTCGCTGATCGGGGTGTATTCCATGTAGAGATTGTTCTCGCAGACGAAGACCACCGGCAGCTTCCACACCGCGGCGAAGTTCAGTGCTTCGTGGAAGGCGCCGATATTGGTCGTGCCGTCGCCGAAGAAGCAGACCGAAACGTCCTTCGCGCCCTTGTATTGCGCACGCCACGCCGCGCCGCACGCTATCGGCAGATGCGCGCCGATGATCGCGTAAGAGCCCATCACGCCGTGATCGACTGACGTCAGATGCATCGAGCCGCCCTTGCCGCGCATCAGCCCGATGTCGCGTTGCATCAGCTCGCCCAAGACCTTGGCGATCGGTACGCCGCGCGCCAGCGTATGAGCGTGGCCGCGATAGGTGCAGAAGCTCAGATCGCCCGGGCGCATTGCAGCGGCGAAGCCTGCGGCGACCGCCTCCTGACCCAGCGAAAGGTGGCTCGTGCCCTTAACGAGATTCTGCAGAAACAGATCGAACGCGCGTTGTTCGGCCTCGCGGATCTCGACCTGGAGCCGGTACATTTCGAGGCGCTTTTCTTCGCCGATATCGTCGTTGAGGCTTGCCTTCAAAGCAGGCGCGTGCTCCTCGATCTTGGCCATGAAATATCCTCGGAATGCCCGATATGATGCGTGGGGCGGCCGCAACTTAGCGCCACTTGCGAAGCTGAGGCAACGGTCCCGAATTGCGGCTCCCAACAGCGGTTCATTTGATGGACCGCTTGCGCGGGACTAGCAACTTAGCTAAGTGGCGCGAGCGGAGATTGCGATGTCCCAAGAACAGGCCCACGACCAGCAGTCCCGCCAGCTCGTTCACCGTTTCTTTGGCGGCCAACCCCTGGCGGTGATCGGACGCTTGATCCTGCTATCCATTCTGGTGGGCGTGATCCTAGCCGCGATCGGCCTCGATCCGTGGAACATCATCGAGTCGGTCCGCCAGCTCGTCGTGCATGTCTGGACGATGGGCTTCGACGTCGTCCGCTGGCTCTGGCGGTATTTCCTGCTCGGAGCCGTGATCGTCGTGCCGGTCTGGTTCCTGGTCCGGCTGGCCAAGGCGCCGCGCGGCGGTTGAGCGCCAAGCGAAGCGTATTGCGTGATCATGGCCGTGTCCCGGCCATCCACGTTTTTCGGCTTGTTTAAGACGTGGATGCCCGGAACAAGTTTTGCATTCGGGCCGGCCAAAAAGCAGGACCCGCGGTGCCGGGCACGACGGTATTAGTCGTCGATCGGGCGCGGGCCTGTAGGCATCGGCGCATCGCCTTCACCACCCTGCATGGAATGATCGCGTGGTCCGCGATGGCGGCGGCGCCGCCGATGCAAGGGGAAACGGTCAGGCGAACCGTCAAAGCCATTATGGCCATTTTGGCTGCCAGGGCTATTCTGGCCGTTAGGGCCATTCGGTCCTTGACCCTGCTGCGGCTGTTGCTGATGCGACTGGCCGCCGGTAATGAATGACGGGAGCCGCTCGACGTCTTCCTCGTTCGCCGGCGGCGCGTGCTGCGGACGCGGTTGGCTGTGCTGCGGCTGGTGCTGCTCGCGTGGATAGAAAGGTTGCGGTTCGCGCGGCGCAAACGGCTCGCCGCCGATGGGAGGCTGATCGTCGCCGTCGTCGTAACCGTCGTCCGGACCGTTGCCGCGCTGCTCGCCGCCCTGCTGGAAGTAGGGCGGGGTCTGGCGAAACTGCTCCTGCGCCGCCACGATCAGACGGAAGTAATGCTCGGCGTGCTGATAATAATTCTCGGCCGCGACCGGGTCTCCGGAGCTTTGCGCATCGCGAGCAAGCTGAACATATTTTTCAGCGACGTGGGATGCCGTTCCCCGAATTTTCACGTCCGGTCCATTGGACTCGTACATGCGCGACAATGGATTTTGATGATGACCACCTTTGCGGTTGCGACCCCGCATTCGCTTGTTCTGACCGTTTCTCATGGTTTGCTGTTCTGCCAACCCCTCATTTGCGGCGGCACGAATGCCGCCGTTTCACCTTACTGAAACCTCACACTGAGGTTCACTTCGATCTGACACATGAACCCGGGCAATCTTCTCTGTTTACCGCTTTCGCGATTGCATGCCGTAAGCCTCAGCAATGCAGCCCTCCACCGGCGCTTTCGCTGCGGTGTTGCGAACCCCTCGATATGCGCGACATTTAAGAATGCGCGCCGAACCGATGAACTTCTCGGTCTGAATCTGGCGATCCCGTCTGCCGTCTGTTCCGGCTTTCGCTATTCCGGCTTTCGCTTCACCTAGCCTGCACTGCCGAACCTCTTGGAGGGACGCACCTCTTAAAGGGACGCTCTTGGCGTTCAAGGCTGCGCGGCACCATCGTCTCGGGCCGATTCCGTTGCCGCAAGCTAGTCGCTTCCGGCCGACATTCCAAGTGCTTTTTTGCCGCTTTTTTGCCGGGCGTCAATGCTCCACCCATGGCCCTTCCTCGCGCTTCTCGCAACAACAGCGCGCGGCACACCATGAAGATCAGCGCGCGGCGGCGAGGGCGCAAGTCCCGCGGCCAAAAACAAGGCGTTAACGGCCTGCGCTTGGCCGGCGCCCAGTTCAACGACGAGGGCGCCTCCAGACTTCAGCAATGCCGGCACCGCCGCGGCAATCGCGCGATAGCAGTCGAGACCGTCGGGACCACCATCGAGCGCCGGCCACGGGTCGAAATCGCGCACTTCGGCGGCGAGCGCCGCGATATCCCCCGACGGGATATATGGCGGATTGGAGACGATCAGGTCGAACGGACCGCGGAGCGCCGCTCCCATGTCGCAAGCGACGAACGCTGCGCGCTTAAGGTTAAGACGGTGGGCGTTATCCCGCGCGACGCCAAGCGCGCCGAAACTTGTGTCGGTGCCGGTCCCGAAGCTGTTGGGCAACTCTGCAAGCAGTGCCAAGAGGAGCGCACCCGCGCCGGTACCGAGGTCAGCGATTCGCATTGCCCGCGCGCGCGAACCCTCGGCATCGATCGCGGCGAGTGCAGCCTCGACGACCGTTTCCGTCTCCGGCCGTGGCACGAGTGTCGTGGAATCGACGCGCAGCTTCAGACTCCAGAATTCTTTGTTGCCGACGATGCGCGCGACCGGTTCGTGCGCAAGTCGGCGCCGGGCGAGCGCGGCAATCGCGTTTTCTTCCGCGGCGGTGAGAGTACGGGCACCAGCCGCGGCGAGCGCGGCATGATCGAGTGAAAGGGCGTGACCGACGAGAATTCGGGCATCGAGTTCGGGCGAATCGATGCCGGCCTGACGGAATTTTTCCGCTACCACCCGCCGCGCGGCGGCAATGGTGCGGGTCTCCGCGTCGCCATACCGCGCGAGGATGGGCAGATCTGCTCCCGCCGCGGTCATTCCGCGTCCTCGGCAGCGAGCAGAGCTGCCTGATGCTCGGCGACGAGCGCGTCGATGATTTCGCCCAGCGCCTCGCCCTCCATGATCTGTGGCAGTTTGTAGAGCGTCAGATTGATGCGATGGTCCGATACGCGGCCCTGCGGGAAATTATAGGTACGGACACGTTCAGAGCGATCGCCGGTGCCGACCTGGCCGCGGCGTTCGGCGGCGCGCGCGGCATCCAGCTTCTGCCGCTCGAAATCGTAGAGGCGCGTGCGCAGCACGGCGAGCGCCTTGGCGCGATTGCGGTGCTGTGAGCGATCCTCCTGCATCATGACGACAATACCCGATGGAAGGTGCGTCACGCGTATCGCCGATTCGGTTTTGTTGACATGCTGGCCGCCGGCGCCGCCGGATCGCAACGTGTCGATCCTTAGGTCGGCCTCATTGATGCCGACATCGACGTCCTGCGCCTCGGGCAGCACGGCGACCGTTGCCGTCGAGGTGTGAATGCGGCCGGAGGCCTCGGTGTCGGGCACGCGTTGAACGCGGTGCACGCCGGATTCGTGTTTTAGCTTGGCGAAGGCGCCGCGGCCGCGGATTTCGGCGATGATCTCTTTGTAGCCGCCCATCGAGCCTTCGCTTGCGGTCATGACCTCGACCTTCCAGCCCTGTTTGGCGGCGTAGCGCTCGTACATGCGGAACAGATCGCCGGCGAACAAAGACGCTTCGTCGCCGCCGGTGCCGGCGCGGATTTCGAGAATCACGTTGCGTTCGTCCATCGCGTCCTTGGGGATAAGCGCCAGACGCAATTGCTGCTCGAGGGCCGCGCGCCGTGCTTCGAGCTGCGGCCGTTCCGCCTCGGCAATGGAGCGCATTTCGGCATCGGTCGCCGGATCTTCGATCAGGCTCGTGACCCCTTCGAGCTCGTTGCGCGCCGCCCGATAGGATTTTACCGCCTCCACGACCGGCGCGAGCTCGGCGAATTCGCGCGAGAGCTTCACGAAGGTCTCGGGCGGCACCACGGCGGTGAGATCGCGTTCGAGCGCCGCGTGGCGGGCGACAAGCGCATCGAGTTTCTGATCCGGGAACATGGCTTCTATGTTCACGCTACGTAGAAGACGCGGATTGCCGGGACAAGCCCAGCCATGACCGGCGCGTCCTAAATCTGCAGCGATTCCTCTGCGGCGAATTTTTCGAGCTGCGCGCGGATTGACAATGCGCCGGTCGATTTCTCAATCAACGGGCACAGAAACGCGGCGCTCTTTCGGCAATCGAGTTCGAGCAACATTGCCTTGACCGGCCCAACGGCGGACGGCGTCAGCGAAAGCGAGCGGTAACCGATGGCGGCCAGCGCCAGCGCCCCGATCGGTTGCGAGGCAAGCTCACCACACAGCGTCACCGGCTTGCCATGATCGCGGCATTTGTCGGCAATGTCCTTGAGCGCACGCAACACCGGCGCCGAAAGGGGGTCGAAGCGGCCGGAGACGCGCGGGTTGCCGCGATCGACCGCGTAGAGGAATTGCACGAGGTCGTTCGAGCCGACGGAGAGGAAGTCGACATGCTCGAGCAATTCGTCGAGCTGATAAAGCAGCGAGGGGACCTCGACCATGCTGCCGACCTCGACCTCGTCGGGCAGCTTGTGGCCGTGCCGGCGCAAATGTGTGAGCTCACGCTCGACCAGGTCCTTGGCCTGTTCGAACTCGGCAACGGTCGCGATCATCGGAAACATGACTTTCAGCGAACGGCCGCCGGCGGCGCGGAGCAGCGCGCGCAATTGCGTGCGCAACAATGCCGGCCGGTCGAGTCCGAGGCGGATCGCGCGCCAGCCTAGCGCGGGGTTCTCCTCCTCGATGTTGCGCATATAGGGCAGGACCTTGTCGCCGCCGATGTCGAGCGTGCGGAAGGTCACGGGCTTGTTGCCGACGGCGTCGAGGACAGCGCGGTAGAGCGTATATTGCTCGCTCGCGCGCGGAAAATTCGGCGCCACCATGAATTGCAGCTCGGTGCGGAACAGGCCGATGCCGGCGGCGCCGGTATCGGCGATGTGCGGCAGGTCGACGCTCAAGCCGGCATTGATCAAGAGCGTCACCGCTTCGCCGTCCTTGGTGATGCAGGGCAGGTCGCGCAACGCCTGATATTGTTGCTGCCGGCGGGCGCGCAGCCGTACGCGCTCGGCGTAGGCGGCCTCCATATCGGGCAGTGGTCGCAGGTGAAGATCTCCCGCCGAGCCGTCGACGATGATGGCATCGCCCGGATCGGCGATGCCGGTGGCATTGTCGATCTCGCCGACCGCCGCGATGCCGAGCGCGCGCGCTACGATTGCGACATGCGATTGCGGGCCGCCTTCTTCGAGGACGAGGCCGCGCAAGCGCTTGCGGTCGTAATCAAGCAGCGCCGCCGGACCCATGGAGCGAGCAACGAGGATCGCATTCTCCGGCAGGTTTTCGCGTGAGGGCGCGTGATCGCGGCCGGTGAGCTGACGCATCAGGCGATTGGCGAGGTCGTCGAGATCGTGCAATCGCTCGCGCAGATACGGATCGGTCTGGCGCAGCATGCGCGCACGCGTATCCGACTGAACACGCTCGACGGCAGCCTCGGCGGTGAGGCCGGTCATGACCGCTTCTTCGAGCCTGTGCACCCAGCCGCGGTCGTAGGCGAACATGCGATAGGCTTCGAGGACGTCGCGATGCTCGCCGCCGTCCGCCATGTCGCCGTGTTCGAGGAGCTCGTCGAGATGGGCGCGCAACGTGTCGACCGCCGATTCCAGGTGCTTCAATTCCTTCGGAATGTCGTCGGCGATGTAATTGGTGACGACGACGCGCGGCTCGTGCAGCACCACGTGACCGAGTGCGATGCCTTCCGAGAGCGCCATTCCGGTAAGATGCAGCGATCGTCGCGCCGCCGGCTCGGCGCCGGGAGGCGCCAGCGCCGACAGCTCGCCAGATGCGATCATCTCCGCGAGCACCATCGCTGTCGTTTGCAGCGCCTCGACTTCCTCTTCCGAATAGGTGCGCCGGGCGCGGTTCTGCACCACGAGCACGCCGAGCGTATTGCCGGCGCGCAGGATCGGCACACCGAGGAAGGAATGATAGATTTCTTCGCCCGTCTCCGGCCGGAAGGAGAAGGCCGGATGCGCTTGCGCGTTCGACAGGTTGATGGCAGTCGCCTGGCTGGCGACCAGTCCGACCAGGCCTTCGTCCGAGCGCAACACCGTGTGGTGCACCGCATCGCGGTTGAGGCCTTCGGTGGCATAGAGTTCGAGGGTCGAATCCACGCGCAGCACATAGACCGAGCAGACCTCCGCAACCATGTTGGCGGCGATCAGCACGACGATCTTGTCGAGGCGTTCCTGCGCGCTGACCGGCTCCGCCATGACTTCGCGGAGGCGGCGCAACAGCACGCGCGGACCGCCGAGCGAGCCACGCATGGCATGAGGTCCCTGTGGGCTTTCTCTTTAAGCCGGCGCGCCGCCCGCGTCGCACCGGCCGTGATCGAAGAGGAATTCGCCCGGGTCTTGCCCGCAGCGATCACCCTCCAGCCTATATCGAATGCTGCATGCAAACCGCAAGCCAGAGACAGCGAGATGACGGCTGCGGAATTTGTGCGCCGCAGCGAGAAGCGCGCTTCGGCGCGGTTTCCAGGCGGTTCTTGCCCGTCTAGGACGACGCCTGGTCGAGCCCGTAGAGCGAATGCAGCGTGCGCACTGCAAGTTCGGTAAACGCCGCGTCGATCAAGAGCGAGAATTTGATCTCCGAGGTGGTGATCGCGCGGATATTGACGGCGCGCTCGGCGAGCGCGCGAAACGCCTGGGCGGCGACGCCGGCGTGGCTGCGCATACCGATGCCGATGACGGAAATCTTGGCGACGTCGGTAGCGCTGTCGATCCGCTTATAACCGATCGTCTGCTTCGACCTGGTGATGACGTCCAGTGCGCGCTGATAATCCGCCGCCGGCACCGTGAAGGTCAGGTCGGTGGTTTTGCCGTCGGCCGATACGTTCTGCACGATCATGTCGACGTTGAGGTTGGCGTCGGCGAGCGGAATGAAAATGGCGGCCGCGACTCCCGGTTTGTCTTCGACCTCGCGAACCGAAATTTGGGCCTCGTCGCGGGAGAAGGCGATACCCGTGACCGTTTGTTGCTCCATGATCTCCTCCTCGTTGCAGATCAAGGTTCCGGGCGGCGTGCCGTGCGGATCGATGTCCTCGGGCCGATCGAAGCTCGATCGGACAAAAATGCGTACATTGTGGAGCATGCCGAGCTCGACCGAGCGGACTTGCATCACCTTGGCGCCGAGCGAGGCAAGCTCCAACATTTCCTCGAATGCGATCTTGTCGAGCCGACGCGCGCGCGGCACGACTCGCGGGTCCGAGGTGTAGACGCCGTCGACGTCGGTGTAGATGTCGCAACGGTCGGCGCGGATGGCCGCCGCCACCGCTACCGCCGAGGTATCGGACCCGCCGCGGCCGAGCGTGGTCACCCGCCCGGTTTCCTTGTGTACGCCCTGGAAGCCGGCAATGACCGCTACTTCCCGGCGTTCGCTGAAACGTTTGATGAGTTCGGCGCCATTGATATCGACGATGCGCGCCGAGGCGTGCACGTTCGAGGTCAGGATCGGAAGCTGCCAGCCGAGCCAGGAGCGCGCGTTGATATCCATGTCCTGGAGCGTGATCGCCAGCAAGCCGGCCGTCACCTGCTCGCCGGTCGCGACGACAGCATCGTATTCCCGGGAGTCAAAAATGTGCCGCTTCTGTAACGCCGCCTCGCACCAGGCGACCAGCTGGTCGGTCGCGCCCGCCATGGCCGAAACCACGACGGCGACGTCGTGGCCGGCATCGACCTCGCGCTTGACGTGACGCGCGACATTGCGGATGCGATCGATGTCGGCGACCGAGGTTCCGCCGAATTTCATTACTAGACGGGCCATGACAATCGTCTGCGCTCTTTAATCGGCAAGCGCGCCGGCCGCTGCGATCGTGTAGGCCGGCGCGAAAAGGCGCGTATTGATACCGGCGAGGTCGGCGCACTGCAACATGACGTTGTCCGGGGCCGGCTTACCGCATTATATCCATTGATACGAATACCAACGTCGTCCTCGCAAGCGAGTATCCAAAATAGAAGCGCCCCTTTAGGGGGCGCTACCGGTCCTCCGTCGGGGCGGAGACGAGCATTTACGGCATGTGATTAACAGGGGGCTATTCGGCCGGCCGATGGCGACGGTCCGTAACCCTCACGCGGATCGGCGGCGCGGTTTCTTGCCAACCCATCGCGACACCCGTCATGCTAGACCAGAACGCGATCCACAACAGGATAGACATAGCGTGCTCCTTCGCGGGTCGATCTGGATGACTAACGTTCCAGGCTCCTTGTAGTTCCTCTCATTTGGCGTTGAGGTGTAGATGTCCGAGCGGAAAATAGGCGTGGTCGGCGGCGGTCTGATGGGCCACGGCATTGCTTATCTGCTCGCCGCAGCG
>Ga0187860_1004247_pt1 | contig 10847 bp, 8 predicted proteins | sample June2016WEW_10_4_FD_132981 | JGI IMG/M metagenome (GOLD analysis project Ga0187860, IMG submission 132981) | Peatland microbial communities from SPRUCE experiment site at the Marcell Experimental Forest, Minnesota, USA - June2016WEW_10_40 | ecosystem: Environmental > Terrestrial > Soil > Wetlands... | reverse complement strand
AGCGACGGCGTTCATCTTTAACTCGCGCCTGAACACGACACAGTTTCTCGATTACATGATGGCGGACTTCGGCATTCCTTGTGATTCGAAGGCCAAGAGCCAGATCCTGCTGCGGCTCTACAACTGGCTGCTGGATCGCTACCGCGCGGGTGAGACCGCGGTGCTGATCGTGGATGAAGCGCAGAACCTGACCGAGGAAGTGCTAGAAGAAATCCGGATGCTCACCAACCTGGAGACATTTACCGAGAAATTGCTTCAGATCATCCTGGTGGGTCAGCCCGAACTCGAGCAGAAGCTGAAGCAGCCGCAATTGCGGCAGTTGAGGCAGCGCTTGACCCTGCGCGCCAAGACGCATGCTCTCACGCTCGAAGAGACGAAAGCTTATATCCAGCAGCGCTTGCGGATCGCCGGTTCCAGCGGACGGCAGATTTTCGATCTGGACGCTGTGGTGGCGATCCACGGCTATGCCAATGGAATTCCGCGAGTGATCAACCTTTTGTGCGAGCACTGTCTGGTGAGTGCATTTGTAGATCAGCAGAGGGTGATCGGACCCGCGGTGGTGGGGTTTGTGGCGCGGGATTTTGACCTTGCCGACGGCACTGCAGCACGTGCCATGATGACGCCCTCCCCTGCGGCGGGCCAAGGTAAGCTCGATTTAGTGGATACCTTGCGGTCGCTAGCCAACCTAGCCGATCGGTTGCGCGATGAAGAGAAGGACCTCCCCAAGGAAAGGAAACTATGAGCAGAATTCACGAAGCGTTAAAGAAAGCCGAGGAGGAACGGGCGGCATCGCAGGGAGGTACATCCCAGCCTGATTACCCGCCTAGTTACGCGACCACTGCGGCGGCGGAGTTACCCATGATGCCGTTGGCTGAAAAGCTACCGGTAGAGGCGGGCGCAAGAGTACCCGCGAGTGGCGGCGTCCCCTTGACTTCGGCGATGCCGTCGTTCGGCAGTCCCTTCAGCCTTGAAGCCTTGCTGGCTCGATGCTTACCACAGCCATGGGCACCGGACGAGAAGACGATGTTGTTTTTCAACGGTGACGATATCGCTCGGGGTAGCGAGGAATTTCGTACGCTTCGTTCTCGTCTCTATCATGCGCGCGAGAAGATGCCGCTGAAAAAGGTCTTAGTCACAAGCGCTCTGCCCAAAGAGGGCAAATCCTTCACGGCCTCGAACCTCGCTCAGGTGTTAGTGCGCCAGCACGGACGCCGCGTGTTGCTGGTTGATGCCGACCTGCGCGGACCGCGGCTGCATATAATGCTCGGCACAACTTCGTCTCCCGGCCTCGCGGACTATCTCCAGGGAAGAAGTGACGAATTCTCGATTATGCAGCGCGGGCCGATGGAAAACCTGTTCTTTATTCCCAGCGGTCAGGAGATTTCCGATCCCGCCGAACTCGTGGCTAACGGGCGGTTGAAGCTCCTTCTGCAGCGGGTGGAGGCGCTGTTCGATTGGATTATCATCGATTCGCCGCCGGCCGTACCGGTTTCCGATGCCAGCGTCCTGGCGAAAGCCTGCGATGGTGTGCTCATGGTAGTACGTTCCAACGCGACCCCCGTCGATATGGCGCGGCGGGCGCGACAGGAGTTTCCCGATGAGGCACTCGTCGGAGTAGTGCTGAATGGCACCAATATGGATGCGATGCCCTATACGCGTTATTACTATGACGCCTATCAGAAGAGTGCGACCGAGCCCAAGACCCCCGGGAAGTAGGAAAACGTGATACGGCTGTTCAAAGTCTATTATCCGCTGCGCACGCTGGTTCTGCTGGCGGGTGAGGCCCTGATTGTTTGGGTTTCGTTCGTCCTGGGTACGATGCTGCGGAGCCAGGATAGCTGGCTGCTGCTCAACGTCGAAGGCGGATATCTCAAGATTCTTGCGGTCACCGGGATTGTCCTCCTGCTATCACACTGGTTGGACTTATACGATGCTTCCAGCCTGGATAAGAACTGGGAGCAGGGTCTACGAATCTTGGTGGTCATGGGGTTCGTGGCACTTGCGCTTTCCGCCGTAGGCTTCCTGTTCCCGGGTTTTATGCCGGGGGCTCTGCTGGGGCTTATCATTCTGACCATTACTTTGTTCTGCTGGCGCGGGGCTTACTGCTGGATGGTGAAACAACCATTCCTGCGTGAACGGGTCTACGTGCTGGGAACCGGAGAACGTGCCGAGAGATTGGTTCGAGGCCTGCGGCAGCGCTCTACCCTCGGCATCGAAGTCGTGGGGTGGACGGGAAGTATTGAGGGCGAACTGACTCGCGAATCCGTGGTGTCGGACCTGCTGAGTCAGGCGCGCGGGGCGGGAGTACATCGGGTGATTGTGGCGATGCCGGACCGCCGCGGCACACTTCCCGTGGAAGAACTATTGGACTTGCGTCTGGAAGGCGTGAGGGTCGAAGAGGCGACTTCCTGGTTGGAAAAAATCTCCGGAAGGATCGAAGTCGAGCAGCTGTATCCGAGCTGGCTGATTTTCGCCGAAGGACTTCGCTTCAGCGCTGCCTTCCGAGTGCTACGCCGGGTGCTGAATTTTTCGGTTGCTCTGATTGCACTGCTGGTCTCGCTACCCCTGCTTCCATTTATTGTGCTCGCGGTTAAGCTGGGTTCTCCGGGGCCGGCCCTTTACCGCCAGCAGCGCGTGGGTCGGCGGGGAAAGGTTTTCTACTGTTACAAGTTCCGCACGATGCGTCAGGACGCGGAAGCCGATACCGGTGCCACTTGGGCTGCCGACGATGATCCTCGGATCACGCGCGTGGGCAAGTTCTTGCGCGCCTCGCGTCTCGATGAGATCCCGCAATTGTGGTGCGTGCTGAAGGGCGACATGCATTTTGTAGGTCCGCGCCCGGAGCGGCCCGAGTTTGTCGAGTGGCTGAGCAAAGAGATTCCATATTACGTCGTGCGCCATATGGTTCGGCCAGGAATCACAGGCTGGGCGCAGGTGCAGTACAAGTACGGCAACACGCCGGAAGATGCGCGGGAGAAATTACAATACGACTTGTTTTACATCAAGAACGCGTCCATCGGCCTGGACGTGTTGATCATGTTCCAGACTATCAAGATCGTACTGCTGGGGCGGGGCGCGCAATGAGGCGGGCTTTTTGGGTATCGACTTTTCTGATCCCGCACGCCTATGCGGGCTATGCGGGCTGGCTGTTGCTACAGGCCCGACTCTGTTCCCATGGCCGGCGCGTCGCGCGCCGCAGGAGCCTTACGTTTCCATCGTGATGGTTGGTGCGGAATCAAGAGCAAACGTTCCAACACAGCGGCGGTGGTAGCTTGGCCAACTTTGAGGCCAGACAGAAGACCGTCTGGAGCGGATGAGATGGTAACACCCAATGTCGAGACTGATCACCAAAGTTGAGCGCGCACGCGGAGCGCGCAGACCTGAAGATGGCGCCGATCTTACGACATCGTGGTGTTGTTCGAGTCCTCTCATTTCAGTGGGACCAGGTTGGGCCACAGATTCGGAGCAAGAATGAACCAGCGCCGCTGGGGGACGGAGCAATCTCGGAGGATCGCAGCGGGCAGCACGCCCAGGAGCAGCCTAGCGTACCACGCCGTGGTTGTTTTTTCACTGATCTACTTCGTTCGTCCAGAAGACTTCATTCCCGGACTCGATGTTTTCCCCATCGCAAAGATCGCAGGCGGGATTGCTTTGCTGGCGCTGATCTTCTTAGTGCCCGCCCAGCAGCGTCACAAGCTAACCATCGAACTCAAGGTTCTGCTACTGCTGTTGGCCCAAATGATGTTGTGCATTCCGTTTGCGGCATGGCGGGGTGGCGCTTTCGACGCGGTGATAAACAAGTTCTCCAAAGGTGTTATCGTCGCCATCCTGGTCTACATGGTTGTGACATCGGTCAACGAGTTACGCAAGTTGCTCGCCATTCAGGCAGGCACAATTGCGCTGGTGACAGTGGCCTCAGTGCTTGTTCACCATACGGAGGTCGGCAGGTTGATGGGTATCCAGAAAGGCATTCTGGAAAATCCCAATGATCTAGCCATCAACATCGCCATTAACTTTCCTCTGTGTGTTGCCTTCCTGCTGGCAGCGAAGGGAGCGGGACGAAAGCTATTTTGGGTGGTCGGTCTGACGTTCATGTTGTGGGGTGTGATTGCGACTTATTCCCGCAGCGGCATGCTGGCGATGGCGGTCACAGTAACAATTTGCCTTTGGGAATACGGTATCAGGGGAAAGCGCGCGATCCTGCTGATGAGTGCTGTGATCATTGCGGTTATAGGCCTGGGCGTGGTCATAGCGACTCCCCATTATCTGATCCGCATTGAGAGCATTGTGCGCGGTAACATCGAAGGCTCCGGCGACCGGGGCTCCCTGGAGGCACGTCAGCTACTGCTGAAGGATAGCCTGCTGCTTATGGTGAAGCATCCCCTGCTGGGGATTGGGCCGGGCAACTTTCCCAGCTATACACAGACCTGGGGTGTGGCGCACAACACATACACAGAGCTGGGAGCCGAAACTGGCCTGCCGGGTCTAATTCTTTTCTTGGTATTGATGGGCCTCACACTGCGCAAGATAAAAAGTGTGCGAAAGCTGCCTGGGTATCAGTCCAGCGAAGACATACGCTTGTGGATCAGCGGGCTGTGGGCGGCGATGGCGGCTTACATTGCGGGAGCCATGTTCGCTTCGACGGAATATAACCTTTTTCCATATTTCATGGTAGGTTACGTCTGTGCGGTTTATCAGATCGCGAGCGTTCCGCAGGGTGCGGAAGGTCCGCAGCAGGACAATGTCAGAAACGGGGGCAACAAGAAACTTGGAGATGCCGCAAAACGCGAACGGGAACTGGCCTGGACTCGCTGAAGACGTTCTGGTTATTTTGCGCTGTCTGGCATGCCGAGGCACGCTGGATCAGCGCGCTGACGGACTGGTATGCGCGGGCTGCGGGAGGCGGTATCCGGCGCTGAACGGCGTGGTCCGCTTCGTGGATGCGCAGAAATACGCCGGCAGTTTTGGATTTCAGTGGAAGGTCCACGCGCGAACGCAACTGGATGATGCCACCAGCCATCGGTCGGAGATTGCATTTCGCCAGCGCACGGGATTTCGTCCCGAGGACCTGGCAGGAAAACTGGTGCTGGACGTCGGTTGCGGCATGGGCCGATTCGCTGAAGTGGCTACGCGCTGGGGCGCACACGTAGTTGGCATTGACCTCAGCCTGGCTTCTGAGGTTGCGGCTAAAAATCTGGATGACCGCACGGCCACCATCTTCCAGGCGGATGTGTTTCAACTGCCGTTCGCTCCGGGCAGCTTCGATTTCATCTACAGCATTGGAGTGCTGCACCACACTCCGAATTGCGAGCAGGCAGTCAAAGTTCTGCCCAAGCTGCTGAAGCCGGGCGGCCGCATTGGGGTCTGGCTGTACAGCTCCTATAACCCTTGGTACCGCATGAGCGACGTTTACCGGAAAGTCACCCGGCGCATGCCGCCGAAGATGTTGCACAAGCTGTGCTACGCCGTGATCCCGCTGTACGGAGTGCATCAGGTATTGCGGAAGATTCCGCTCATGGGTAAGCCTGCGAGCGGTGCGCTGGCGTGGCTGATTCCCATGTCTTTCAACCAAGACGCCACCTGGCGAGTGCTGGATACATTCGACTGGTACTCGCCATGGTATCAGTCCAAGCACACCTACGAAGAAGTTTTCCGTTGGTTTGAGAGCTGCGGACTGGAAGACTTGCGAGTGATCGAACAGCCCATCGCCGTCCAGGGACGCCGACCGTTGGTCGGTGAACTCCTCCCTGCGTTGGAAGCCTCGGAGGTGCAGCAGTGTGCGGAATAGCCGGCATGGTTGGCCGGCCAGACGAAGTTGTTGACGCTGCCGACGTCCGCCGGATGTGCCAGACCATTGTTCACCGTGGTCCCGACGATGAGGGCATTTACGCGCGCGGGCGGGTAGGACTGGGCATGCGGCGCTTGAGCATTATTGACCTTGCCGGCGGGCGCCAGCCGATTCACAACGAAGACGGGACCGTCTGGGCGGTCTTTAACGGCGAAATCTACAACTTCCCGGAACTGCGTGCCGAACTGGAAGGCCGGGGGCACCGTTTCTACACGCACAGCGATACGGAAGTGATCGTTCATCTCTACGAGGAACTAGGCGCTGAGTGCGTCCGCAAACTGAGGGGGATGTTTGCAATCGCGATTTGGGATGAGAGTCGGGAATCTTTTCTGCTCGCCCGCGACCGCCTGGGAAAAAAGCCCGTGGTTTATGCGCTTTACAATGGCCGGTTGCTGTTCGGCTCAGAGATCAAGGCGATTCTCGCTGTGGCGCCCGAACTGGCCGTGCCCAATCCGGAGGCGCTGCTCCAGTACTTCTATTTCGGCTACATTCCCGATCCGCTGACTTCTTTTGCGGCCATTCGGAAGCTGCCGCCCGGGCACCTCCTGGAGTATGCGGGGGGGAACTTGAAAGTGCGTTGTTACTGGGATGTTCCGGCCTATGGAAGCGCGCCCCCAAAATCGGAAGAAGAATGCCTGGAGATTCTGGAATGCAAGTTGGCCGAGGCCGTCCGCATCCGTCTGATGAGCGAAGTGCCTCTCGGGGCTTTGCTGAGCGGAGGCGTGGACTCTTCCATCGTGGTGGCGCTGATGGCGCGAACAAGCTCGAGCCCAGTCAAGACTTTCTCGATCGGATTTGCCGAGGATCGTTTTAACGAGGCTCAGTATGCGCGGGTTGTAGCCGAACGTTTCGGAACTGAACACCATGAGATGGTGGTGGACCCAAACATCGAAGAGACCATTACGTACCTTTCGAGCATGCTGGAGGAGCCGTTCGGCGATTCGTCAATGTTGCCCGAGTATTTTGTCTGCCGGATGGCGCGGCAGGAAGTCACCGTGGCGCTTTCGGGCGACGGTGGGGACGAAATGTTCGCCGGCTATGACCGGTACTCCGTGGCGATGCAGCGCAGGCATTTCTATGGTATTTCGCAATGGGCAGGAAGGCTCTATCGCCAGAAGCTTCACCCCAGCTTGCCTGCGGGATTCTACGGCCGAAACTTCGCCTGGAACGCCTCGCTCAACTGGCGCGACCGGTACCTGGATGACGTTTCTTTCCTGCCCGCCCGGCACCGGGAAAGGTCACTGTTCAGTGAGGGTTTTCTCGAGGTCGCGGACCGGCTGACGGACCCGCTTCAGCAGTTCCAGAACTTCTACGATCAGGCACCCGGAGCCCGGGATGATCTGAGCCGGCTCCTGTATCTGGACACAAAGACTTACCTTGCGGGCGATATCCTGACCAAGGTTGACCGGATGAGTATGGCGACGTCGCTGGAAGTAAGGGTCCCGATGTTGGACCACGAATTTGTCGAATGGGCAGCTGCCCTGCCCATCGAATGGAAGTTTCGTGCCTCCACTCGCAAGTACTTGCTGAAGCGGCTGGCGGAGCGCTTGAGCATCCCGACGGGGCTGTTGCACCGTCCCAAACAGGGTTTTCAGTTGCCCCTGGAACAGTGGTTGAGGGGCGAATTGAAACAGAAATTTCTTTCCATTCTGACGGAACCGCGAACCTTGCAGCGCGGGTACTTCCGGCCAGAGGCGGTACGGGGGATGGTGGATGAACATGTGCGAGGCCGACGCAATCGCTCGGGCGTGCTGTGGAAGATGCTGATCCTCGAGTGGTGGCACCGCAATTACCTGGAGGGAGAGGGGGGGCATCGTACTCCTCCACGCCTTGAATTCACGGAACGCTCCACTGCGCCTGCGCAGCCGACCATGGCTTAGCGAGACGCAGCAACGGGGAAGGACTGGAAGCGGGTCAACGCGTAGACCGTAAACGCCAACCATGCAGAATGTGGAACTGAGCACGGAAATCGCCCCGAGAGCAGACGCAAGAAGCAAAGCGCCAGTATTCGTGCTCGGTTGTCCGCGCTCCGGGACTACCTGGCTTTACCACATGCTGCTTTCGGCTGGGGATTTTGCGGTTTACCGGGCTGAATCGCAGGTTTTTAACTTACTCGAACCGCGCTTTGGCGGCCTGAGCCAGGCGGCAAACCGGCGCAAGCTGCTGGCGGCGTGGCAGGATAGCGAATTATTTCGGCGAACGGGCCTGGACCGGAATGATGTCAGCGAAGAGGTTATGGCTAAGTGCCGCAATGGCGGCGACTTTCTGCGGATTGTCATGGAGGCGATGGCGCAGCGTCAGGGCGTGCGGCGCTGGGCGGACTGCACGCCCGAACATCTGCTTTATCTGGATCGCATCAAACGGACCATTCCCGATGCTCTGGTCATCCACATCATCCGCGACGGCAGAGATGTGGCACTATCGCTCGAGAAACAGGCGTGGATCCGGCCATTCGCCTGGGATCGTCGCAAGACGCTCGAGGTGGCAGCTCTGTACTGGGATTGGATCGTACGGAAGGGCTGCAAGGACGGGCGAACTCTGGGGCCAGACTATGTCGAGGTTCGCTTCGAAGATCTCGTGTTGGACCCCCGCAAAGTCCTGGAGAACCTAGGCGGGTTCGTAGGGCAGGAACTGAACTACGACAAGATTGAGCGCGTGGGCATCGGCTCGGTGAGCCAGCCGAACAGTTCGTTCTCGGCGGAAATGAAGGAGGGGAAATTCAGTCCGGTGTGCAGATGGAAGACTACTCTGTCGGCTGCTCAACTGGAGCGACTGGAAGTGCTGCTGGGAGAGACCCTGCGCGAGCTTGGGTACTCGCTACACGGTTCTGGGGACCAATTTTCATCCCGCGGGCCCTTGGGGCGGATGCGCCTGCTCTACCAGTCTTATTTCGACACAAAACTGCTGCTTAAGAAAAGAGCGCCTTTCGGCAAGATGCTGGTATCCCGCGATCTGCCGCGCTTCTAGCATTATAAGAATCGAACCATGAGACAGCCTGCAAAGATTCTTCAGATTGGAAATTATCCGCCTCCGATGTGCGGCTGGGCGATCCAACTCAAGCTGGTGACCGCGGAATTGCGCCGGCGTGGGCACATCTGCCAGGTGCTCAAGATTAACGAAGGGCGGCAGATCAAGAGTTCGGAGTACGTTGACGTCCAAGACGGTCCAGACTATCTGCGGAAGATCTGGCGCTATGGTCTGCGCGGATACCGGCTCAACGTACACGTCAACGGCATGTCAAAGAAGGGATATTGGCTCGCTCTGGCCGCCGCATTGACCGGGCGAATTCTGTTCCGCCCCGCCCTGGTGACGTTTCATGGTGGCCTTTCGCAGGACTACTTCCCGCGCCATAACAACAGCATCGCGCACTGGGCGTTCTACGTTTTGTTTGCTCTGGCCGGGGCGATTGCGTGTGACAGCCAGCCCATCAAGGAAGCGATCGAGCGATACCTCATTGCCTCTTCCAAAGTTGAAGCCATCGCAACCTTCTCGCCGCAATACCTGGAATTTTCCTCCGCGGCCCTGCCGGACGAAGTGGAAGCATTTTTTCTCCAGCGGCACCCGGTGATCCTTTCGTACGTATCGTTTCGTCCGGAGTACCGCCTGGATACGCTTCGCGAAGGCATGAAGCGCTACCGCAGAGAACAGCCGGACGCGGGATTCATTTGGCTGGGTTTTCCCGACAAGGAGATGCTGGCAGCGAAAGAGTATGTTCACGACTGGCTGGCAGAGGAGAGAGCCAGCCTGTTGCTGCTGGGAAATCTGACGCATGACCACTTTCTCACGCTGCTGAGCCGTTGCTTCATCTGCCTGCGCACCCCGGCGTGCGACGGCGTGGCGGCCTCGGTTTTGGAGTCGATTGCGCTGGCAGTGCCGGTCGTGGCCAGTGAAAACGGACGCCGGCCCGCGGGTGTAGTCACCTACAGCGACACCGACGCCGTTGACATGTCCGAAAAGCTCATCTACGTGAGCAGGCACTACCAGGAAGTGAAAGGCAGTCTGAGCTTGGCGGCCGGGGACGACAATGTCGGACGAATGGCGGACTGGCTGGTTGGGCAGCCCGTCGCAACCGCGGAAGCTAACGTTCTGGCGGCGCGCTAAGTCGGCTCCTTCCCAGGCGTGATTTAGTGCTGCACAACACAATTGCAAATGCGCTTAGAAGTCAGCTCTTGTTCCGAGAACGAAGAAGCAGCATCACAGCGCCTGCGTCGGGCGCGATGTTTCTCGTGAGCGCCAAGGTCGTGAGGTCAAGGAAATAAGGTGCGACTGAGGACGCATCCCGGGGTGGGTTCTCTAACGGCGCTGGCTTTTGTGTTGATCATCGGAAGAGCGGATCGGTTTCGGTGTGGCAAGCAGATCGCGAGTTATCTGGGACTGGTGCCGTGGGAGGAGTCGAGCGGGGATCGGCGACGGCTGGGACATATCACGAAACAAGGCAACTCTCTGCTGCGCTTCCTGCTGGTGGAAGCGGCGCAAGTGACGGTGCGCAGCCTCCCGGAATGGCGCAGTAAGTATTTCCACCTGGCCATGCGGCGAGGGCGGAAGATCGCCAAGGTTGCCATGGCCCGCAGGTTAACCGTTCAGATGTACTGGATGATGCGCAAGGAATGGGATTACGAGCAGTTGAAAAAGTTCGGTTCGCACGCGGGACAGCCCGGACATCGCTATGGTGTGCAGTAGAACATCGAGCTATTGAGTGGGTATCCCGCTCCCTCTTCACGGGGGGAGTTCGAAGTAGTAATCATGATCGCTGTTGTGACCGAAGAGATGCAAGGGTCGAACTGAGTTTCTGACCTGAAAGGATTGCGAGCGAGCCTTGGTTGGATGGGCACATCTTCAACGAGCGCGAAATGGCGCGCTCTTCGGAGTGCACGGATTAGTCCGAAGTTCCAGATGAGTTCAGACAGTATTCTGCTGATTCGCTGAGAGATAATTCAAAATTCAGTTTCCTGCTACTGGCAACAGATTCAGCAAATCATACGCCTTGGCCTGCAGTGGT
>Ga0187860_1004241_pt1 | contig 10862 bp, 7 predicted proteins | sample June2016WEW_10_4_FD_132981 | JGI IMG/M metagenome (GOLD analysis project Ga0187860, IMG submission 132981) | Peatland microbial communities from SPRUCE experiment site at the Marcell Experimental Forest, Minnesota, USA - June2016WEW_10_40 | ecosystem: Environmental > Terrestrial > Soil > Wetlands... | reverse complement strand
TCTCGTAAAACACCACGCCCAAGGAATAAATATCCGCCCGATGATCCACCTCTTTGCTGTTCTCGCGTTGTTCCGGAGCCATGTAATTCAGCGTCCCCATCACCATCTGGCTCGCCGTCAACGCCGTGTCCGGCGCGGTGCCCAGCAATTTGGCCAGCCCGAAATCGGCAATCTTCACCTGTCCCTTTTTGGTAATGAGAATGTTTTCCGGCTTGATGTCGCGGTGGACGATTTTTTCGTCATGCGCGAATTGCAGCGCCGTGCAAATTTGCGTGACCAATTCCAACGCCTGGCGCGGCTCCAGTGTTTTGGCCTGGATGAGTCGGCGCAGGTTCATCCCATCCACAAATTCCATGATGAAGTAGTAGTATTCGGCCGTCTGGCCGAAATCGTAGAGGATGACGATGCCGGGATGATTCAACTTGGCCAGGGCTTTGGCCTCCCGCTCAAACCGTTCTGCGAAAGAAGCGTCCGGCATCGAATCAATCGGCAGAATCTTTAGCGCTACCAAACGGTCCAAGCGCGGCTGGCGTGCCTTATAAACCACGCCCATGCCGCCCATGCCCAGCAATTCAACAATTTCCAATTGAGGAAATTGCGCGGCCAGATCAGCAGGAGCGGGTGGAACGCGGGTGCCCGGCGTGGCCGGTTCGGTGCCCAACGCCACTCGGGCCAGACAATCCGGGCAAAGCCCTTCCGGCGCATCCTGCGGAAGGGGTTTCCGGCACTGCTTGCAAATTCGTATCGTATCCATGTTTCAGCCTTCTTCTGTCTTTTCATCCGTTACAGAAGAATTCTTCAGTCAAAGTAACAATATTTAAGCCAGTCAATGGCTCAGGGCGCGGAAAACTTCCCGCAATTCATCCTCGACCTCGGATTCGTGGGCAACGGTCTCGGCGATTTCCGCTCGCAAAACCTCGCGATAACGCTGTCTGAGGCGATGGACAGCCATTTTGACGGATGCCTCGCTCATACCCAGTCGGGCCGCTAATTCTGCATAAGCCACACCGCCGCGCCCTTCGGTCAGGGTTGGTTTCAACTGCTCGAATATCTCCTGCCTGCCCCGTTCCGAGTATTCCTGGCGCAATCGCGCGAGAGCTTGCTCCAGCAGCGTCAAAGCCCAACGTTTTGCAAAAGCCTTTTCCGGGGTCTGCTCATCCGCCAGCTGGAAACCAATGCTCGTTTCCGCTTCTAAAAAGTCCAACGACAAGGGTGCTTGTCCGCCGCCGCGTTTTTGCGCCCGCTCCCGGTCGCGCTGATTGGACAAAAAATGTTTCAGTGATGCCAGCAGGAATGACCGGAACCGGCCTTTCGTTTGATCCGCCGAACCAAGAAAATCCTTTTCCAATAACCGGGCGAAAAACTCCTGGGTCAAATCCTGCGCGTCAGGCGGGCTTTCACCCTGCCGGCGAATGTAGGTGTAAAGCGGAAGCCAGTAAACGCGGCACAATTTTTCCAACGATTGCAGAGCGCGGGTTGGATTCCGTTTGTCTCCGGCCGACAAGACGATGCTCCAGTGCGTGTTCACAAATTGCGCCGCACCAGCGGGAATTTTGTCCCGTTCGACCTCGGAATCCGGGGCTGCCATGACCTAGTTTTAGCTGGAAGCGGCTGAAAGTCCAGAGCAGTAGTGATTTGATGATGCAAATTGGCAGCCGCTCAAACTTAGTATCCGACTGCCAGACCGCGTCCACCCCAATGTGCTCCACCAGACGGATACGCTCTTTCCGCAGCGCAAGCGGCCCAACCGCTCCGCTACAGCTTTTCAGGGCTGGCGAGCAGTTGAGCGACGCGGGCGAGCAAGCGGCCAGCGGCGCCGCCATCGAGCACACGATGATCGAAGCTGAGCGTCACGTTGGCTTCCATGACGGGCACGAACTGGCTTTTGGCCGCATCCCAATTCGGCACGCGCCGGGCGGCGCCCATTCCCAGCACGAGGGTCTGCTCCGGCAGCGGAATCGGCGTCGCCCACGTCAGGCCGAAGGTGCCAAAGTTGGTTACCGTGGCAATGGAGCCGCCCGTGGCGTCGGCCGGCAGCTTGCGCTGGTGGGCCAGCTTAATCAGTTCATCGTAACGTTCGACCAGGTCTTTGAGCAGCCGCTGCTCCGCGTTACGAATCACGGGAACCAGCACCCCCTCTTCCGCTTCGACGGCAAAGCCGACATCAATCGAGGACGGATGAACAATCTTGTTCCCGATCAGCCGCCCGGCGGGAGCGCTGTTCTCGGCCAAGGCCAGAGCCAGCGCGCGCAAGGCATAAAGGGCCGGGCCGGGTTTGGGATTGCACGTTTGGCGATGGCTCAGGAGCGGATCGAAACTGACCGGCAGGGCGACCGTTGCCAGCGGTCGCGTCCAACTGCGCCGCATGGCATCCGCGACGGCCACACGCATGGTCGAAGCCTGGCTCAGCTTATGTTTCTCAAGATTGGCGATGAATCTTTCGAAGTCCTGGATCGTAACACGTCCGGCAGCGCCGCTGCCGGGAAGGCCCGCCAGGTCCGCTGCGTGGAGGCCAAGTTCCACCATGCGGGCTTTCATGCGGGGGGACATGTAGCTCGCGCCGGCGGCATTCGCCGGCACGGGCAAGCCGCGCACGGTTGGCTGAACGCCCTCTCGTGCCCCGTCGGCTTGCACTCTGGCAGAAAACGAGCCCCGCTCACTTTCTTCCCCGTCTTTTGGCGGCATGGGCGTGTCCAAACCCAAGCGCGCTGCGTCTTCCGGGCTGGCTTGTAAGTAGCCGAGCACCGCACCGACGGGATAGCTCTCACCAGGCTTGACCAGCAATTTCTCGACGCGGCCCGGGCAAGGCGAAGCCACATTCATCGTCGCCTTGCTCGTCTCAACCTCGATGATGTCCTCGTCCGTCTCCACGTGGTCGCCGACCGGAACCAGCAGATTAACGACCGTGGCTTCGGCAATCGACTCGCCGAGTTGCGGCATAATGATGGGAATGGAGGGCATGGAGTCAGAATGGAGTGATGGAGTGGCGGAGGAATGGAGTAATGGAATAGTGGAGCGATGGAGTGATGGAGCGGTGGAGTAATGGAGTAATGGAGTGGTGGAGTAATGGGGTGATGGGGCACAGAATGGAGTGATGGAGTGGTGGAATGATGGAGTGATGGCCCATATCCCGTAGCCGGCGCTCTAGTGCTCCAGCACTCCAGCACTCCAATACTCCAGTTCTCCAAAACTCCGTTTCTGGCTTCATAGTTGCAACAGGCGGCGGGCCGCGGCGGCAATGCTGCGCGCGGTCGGGCGGTGGGCCGCCCACAGGCTGGGATGATACGGCACCGGCGTGTCCTTCGCGTTGAGCCGTTGCGGCGCGGCGTCGAGCAGGCCAAAGCCTTCGCTGGCGACGCGCGCGACGACTTCCGCCGTAACGCCCCCCCACGGCCACGCTTCACCCACACATAACAACCGGCCGGTGCGCGCGACTGACGCCATAACGGTATCCGTATCCAGAGGTTTTACCGAGCGGAGGTCAACCACTTCAATCTCGATCCCTTCCGAAGCCAGTTCCTCCGCCACAGCCAGCGCCTCATGCACCATGGCGCTGTAGGCGACCAGGGTCATATCGCGTCCCGCGCGCGCAATCCGCGCTTTGCCGGTCGGCATTGCCTCGACCGGCAGTCGCTCGGCCTTCAGGTGGTAGTAGAGATACTTGTGTTCGCAGAAAATGACCGGGTCATCAATGGCCACGGCTTCGAGCAACATGCTGTAAGCATCCTCCACCGTGGCGGGCGTCATTACGATCAGGCCGGGATAATGCGCGTAGATCGCCTCCATGCTCTGGCTATGGAAGGGACCGCTGCCGGAAGTGCCGCCACACGGAAGGCGCACTGTAATTGGGCAAGGCACTCGGGTCCGCCAATGCAGCGTGGCTGCCTGATTGACGATTTGGTTAAATGCGGGCGTTGAAAAATCAGCGAACTGCATTTCGATAATCGGCCGCATCCCCTGAATGGCGGCGCCCACGGCCAGCCCCAGCATGGCATCCTCGCTGATCGGCGCATCCATCACCCGCCCGGGAAACCTTTGCGCCAGATTCTTCGTCGCCTTGAATGCGCCGCCGAAGGCCCCCACATCCTGCCCGTAAACAAACACGCGCGGATTCTCCGCCAGTGCCCGCGCCTGCGCCTCTCGAATCGCGTCCAGGTAGGTAATGCTCATCCGGATCAAGTTGGGTCGTGCCCCTCGCTCAAATGCTTTGAGGCCAGCGCGCACCAGTCTTCCTTGTACGGATCCGGCCCCGGTTCCCGCTGCACCTTGGCGACACTTTCTTCCACTCTCTGCGCCACCTCATTGCGCCAGGTCACAAAGGTCTGCGCATCCGCCCAATTCTGTTGCAGCAAATATCCTTCCGCCACTTTCAGACAATCCCGCCCCAGGGGGGACTGTTTCAATTTCGGATCGATGTAGCTGGCGTCGTCATGCTCGCCGTGGCCGCAAAGACGGAGCAACCGGGCGACGACCATTTGCGGGCCACGGCCCGCCCTCGCCTGGCTGACGGCCCCGCTCACCACTTTGAGGCAGGCGGACAAGTCAGTGCCATCCACGGTTTGTCCTTCGATCCCGTACCCGGCAGCTTTGTCCAGGAGCGAGCGACAGGCGAATTGTCGTTCGGTCGGAGTGGAGTAGGCGTACTGGTTGTTGGCAACGATCAACACCAGCGGCAGTTTCTCCACGGCGGCCTGATTCACGCCCTCGTGAAAGGCGCCGGTGGAGGTTCCGCCGTCGCCAATACAAGTCGCACCGACCGTTCCGGTGATTCCTTTAAAACGATGGGCCAGCAGCGCGCCGTTCACGACGGAAATCATTGCGCCCAAGTGACTGATCATCACGAACAACCCCTCCTGGGGCCGACCCCGGTGGATGTTGCCGTCACGGGCGCGCATCGGACCCAATGGCGAGCCCAGATAAGTCCGCACGGCATCCAAAACTGGCTCGCCAAAGGCCAACCGTCCCGCCCCGTCACGAATCAGCGGCGCGAAGATGTCTCCCTGGCGCAAAGCCAGCCCGACCGAGACGCTCAACGCTTCCTGCCCGCGTCCGAGGAACACGCCGCCATGGATCTTGCCCATGCGATAGAGGCTCGCGAATTTGTCATCCAGCGTACGTGCCAACAGCATCAGGCGGTAAGCCTTCAGGCACAGGTCCCGAAATGAGGAAACCTCGTCAACCGCATTGTGGTTGAACAAAGTGTGAACCATGAACTGCAATTTAGCCGTCGGGAAGGTCGTCTGGCAACCGTTTCTTTGCCTGTCTCAAATCCTGGCCCCTTTGTCTTGTTCCAGGGCAAAACCTGGGTCGCCCACAGGGCCCCAGCCAATCCGAACTGGCCCGCCAGGGGCCGTTTGCCCGAAACCAACCCAAGCCGCGCTGGACTGAAGCCGTGAAAGAATCAGATTGGTTCGGGGCCGGGATTGGTGTTGAATGTGCTTAACACAGAACGACTTATTGCCGATCGGACAAAGCAAACGACAATTATTGAGAACGCCAGACTATGAATCTGCCTGCGTCCCAGGTTTTGTTGGTCGAGGACGATCCCCGCATGCCGGAGGTCCTGGCCGGTCTCTTGCAGGACGACCACATCACCCTCTCCAGCGCCACCGAGGCCGCCGCCGGGCTGAGACTGGCGCGGGAGCGGTCTTTCGACCTGATCCTGCTCGACCTGGGTTTGCCGGGCGTCAACGGGTTTGAGTTGCTGCGGCAGCTCAAGGAGTCCCCCGAAACCCAAACCATCCCCGTCATCGTCCTGACCGCCTGGAACAGCACCACGGACAAGTTGCGGGGCTTCGAGTTGGGCGCGGTCGATTACCTGACCAAACCCTTTGAGTCCGCCGAACTGCGGGCGCGTCTTCGGGCGGTTCTGCGCGCCAAACATCTGCAGGACGAGTTGACGCAAGCCAACCGTGAGTTGTTGGCGGCCCGCGTCGCTGCCGAAGCCGCCACGCGCGCCAAGGCGGAATTTCTGGCCCACATGAGTCACGAGATCCGCACCCCGATGAACGGCATCATCGCCATGTCCGGCTTGCTTCTGGAAACCCCCTTGAACCACGAACAGCAAGGATATGTGCAAACCATTTATTCCAGCAGCGAATCCCTTCTGACCATCATCAACGACATTCTCGACTTCTCAAAAATCGAATCCGGCAAGCTCGAACTCGAGAGCCAGCCCTTTGATCTGCGCGCCTGCATCGAGGACGGGCTTGACCTGCTGGCCGCGACCGCGGCGGAGAAGAAACTGGAGGTCGCTTACCAGATGGACGACGGCATTCCGGCACAGATGGTCGGCGATGTTACCCGGCTGCGGCAAGTGCTCGTCAACCTGCTGAGCAATGGAATCAAGTTCACCTCTGCGGGTGAAGTGGTGGTCCGGGTGAAAGTCCTTTCCGCGCCGGAACAACCCGGAACCGAGTCGGAACCGTGGCAGCTCCATTTCCTCGTGCGCGATACCGGCATGGGGATTCCGGCGGACCAGTTGGCCCGGCTGTTCAAATCCTTCAGCCAGGCAGACGCATCGACCACGCGCCAATATGGCGGCACGGGCCTCGGTCTGGCCATCAGCAAACGGTTGGTCGAGTTGATGGGCGGCAGGATGTGGGTCGAGAGTGTGCCGCAAAAAGGCTCCACCTTTCATTTCACTCTCCCCTTGCAAGCCGCGGCCAACGCGCTGCCGCTCGCGCTCGAAGCACCGCAGCCGCAACTGGCTGATTTGCGCCTGCTGATCGTGGACGACAATCCGACTAACTGCCACATTCTCGCCCGGCAAACGAGCAAATGGGGAATGGTCCCGCGCGACACCCGCAGCGGAGCCGAGGCCTTGAAATGGCTGCGCGCGGGCGAAAGCTTCGATCTGGCCATCCTGGACATGCAAATGCCGGGCATGGACGGGCTGATGCTGGCCCGCGAAATTCGCAAGCTGCCGGGTGGCGGGACGATGCCGCTCGTGCTGCTGGCCTCCATCGGCGTGCATTCTGATCATCCCGACTTCGCCAGCGCCTCCGTCGCCGGCTGCCTGACCAAGCCCATTAAGCCGGCCCAACTCCACGAAACCCTGCTTCGCGTGATGTCCGGTGCCAAACCCTCCGCCCCCCAAGCTGCCGTTCCCAGCCCCAAGCCCGACCCAACGCTCGCCACCCGCCTCCCTTTGCGAGTACTGCTGTGTGAAGACAACACCATCAACCAGAAGGTGGCCCTCCGTCTGCTCCAGCAGGCGGGGTATCGCGCCGACCTCGCCGCTAACGGTTTGGAAGCGCTCGCGGCGCTCGACCGCCAGCCGTACGATTTGATCTTCATGGACGTGATGATGCCCGAAATGGGCGGCTTGGAAGCCACGCGCCTGATTCGCGAGCGGCAGCAGCAACAATCCCAGTTCCCCCATTACAAGTCCTCGATTATAATCGTCGCCATGACGGCCCGTGCCATGCAAGGCGACCGGGAGAAGTGTTTGGCTGCCGGCATGGATGATTACTTGGCCAAGCCGGTGCGGTTGGAAGATGTGCGTGCGATTGTGGAACGCTGGGCCGCGGTAGCGGGCAGAGCCGAGCCGGCAGAAACCACGGCCACCGCCACCCAAACCTCGCCGGCTGCGGATACCCCGTCCCCCTCCAGCCCTGCTGCCGCGCCGCCGGAGGACGCCCCGGTTGACATGGCCCGGCTGCTCGATTTCACTGATGGCGACCCGGACAACCTGCGCGAACTGGTGACTCTTTACCTGGAGCAAACCGGGCAACAAGTCGAGCAACTCGAAGCCGCCGTTCAAGCCGGCTCGGCCCAGGAAGTGCGGCGGCTGGCCCACAGTTGCGCGGGCGCCAGCGCCACTTGCGGGATGCGGCGGCTGGTGCCGCTGTTGCGCGAACTCGAACAACAGGGCTTCGAAGGGAAACTCACCAACGCCACCCAGCTTTCCCATCAGGCCGGCGAGGAGTTTGAAAGGATCCGCCATTTCCTGGAGGCGTACTTGGCCGGCCACTCCCATCTCGCCGCCAAACCCTGACCATGCAGAAGATTCTAATTGTCGAGGACGACCAGATCGTTGCGAACATTTACCGGAACAAGTTCTCGGTCGAAGGCTATCAGGTGGAGATTGCCCTCGACGGATTGGCGGGGCTGGAGATGATCCGCACGTTCCGTCCAGACGCGGTCATCCTGGATTTGATGCTGCCCAAGATGACGGGCGTGGAGCTGATGAAGAAAATCCGCTCCGAACCGGATTGCCAGCAGTTGCCCGTCATCGTGTTCTCGAACACTTACCTCACGAACATGGTCCAGGAAGCCTGGAAGGCCGGCGCCACCAAGTGCCTCTCCAAGGCCAACTGCACGCCCAAACAGGTGATCGAAGTGGTGCGCGGCGCGCTCTCCCGCAACGGCCCCCCCGTCTCCCCGCCTCCGGCTCCCGTCCAAGCCCCGGAACCGCCCCGGCAGCCGCCGGCCCCGAGCCAGTCATCTCCGGCATCGGACCGTGCCACCCCCAGCGATCCGGACGCGGAGTTTGAGGCTGATTTGCGTAATTCGTTTATCGGGGGCCTGCCCGCCACCTTGGCGACCCTGCGCACTCTGCTCCAGGGGCTCATTAAATCCGAGAGCGAGGCGACGCGTCTCCAGCAGATCCACCAGTTGTACCGGCGCATCCATGCACTGACCGGCAATGCCAGCGTCGCCGGCGTGCCGCAAATCGCCCGCATGTCTGACGCGCTGGAAGCACTGCTCAAGGAGCTCTACGAAAAGCCCGGGAACATAACTGCCTCCACCCTGCGCACGGTCGCTTTAGCCATTGATTTCCTCGGCACCCTCTTCGAACAGGGCGCTCCGGCGGACAAGCTCGAGCATCCCCCGCCCAATGTTCTGGTCGTGGACGATGAGGCCATCTCGCGCCGCGCGGTGACTTACGCCCTGGAGAAAGCGAAGCTCAAATCCGTCAACGTCGAGGACCCGGCTGTGGCCTACGATCTGCTGGCGGAGAACCGGTTCGACCTGATCTTTCTCGACGTCGATATGCCGGGCATGAGCGGGTTCGAGCTCTGCACCAGGTTGCGCCAGTTGCCGGCGCACAAAAAGACACCGGTCGTGTTTGTTACCAGCCTCAATGACTTCGAGAGCCGGGCCAACTCCACCATGAGCGGCGGCAATGATTTTATTGCCAAGCCCTTTCTGTTCATCGAACTGGCCGTCAAAGCCCTGGTTTGTGTTCTGCGCGGGCGGCTTCAATCGGCCAAGTAGATGGCGTGGGACCTTCCCCTGTTTTGACATTTCCCGCTTCTCTTACTACGCTTTGCTGATGGAACCTCTGCACGCTCCATGGCGGATTGAATACATCCTGGCGCCCAAACCCGCGCTCGCCGAGAACCTTTTCACGCGCATCGCCCAATCCAGCGATGACGAGGCCAATCACGTCCTCGCGCGCGACCGCACCTGCTACGCTCTGCTCAACACCTATCCCTATACCGGCGGCCATTTGATGATCGTGCCGTACAAACAAGCCCCCGATCTGAACGGCTTGACCGACGACGAACTCGCCGACCTGCTGAAGCTGACGCGGCGCTGCCAAAACGCGCTCCTGCGCGTGATGAAACCGGACGGGTTCAACATCGGGATCAATCTCGGGCTGGTCGCCGGGGCCGGGGTGCCGGGGCATTTGCACATTCACGTCGTGCCGCGCTGGCAGGGCGACACGAACTTCATGCCCGTTCTGGCGAATACCGTCGTAGTGCCGGAAGCGCTGCGCGAACTCGCCGCCAAACTGCGCGCCGCCCTGGCCGCTGACTAATTGCCTCGCTGCCATGTTGCCAAGCTCAGAAGGCGTCCCGGCTCGCGCGTCAGAACCAAAGCCCGTGCGCCTTCCGGTCACGCCTCCCGCATCACGTATCGCGTTTCACGCATCCTGTCTCACGTCTCCCACGCCTAACCATGCCCACTGAAACCCTCCACTTCGAAAACGCCCGCGTCGCGCAACAGCTCTACAATAACGACCCCCGCAACCTCCAGGCACTCGAACATCAACTCGGCGTCAAAGCCACCTCCCGCGAAGGCTGGATCAAGCTGGAAGGCGAGTCCGACGCCATGGACCGCGCCAAGCACCTGTTTCTGCTCCTCGAAAACTCGCTCCAGGCCGGCGCCCCCGTTCGGAACCGCGAGTTCTCCCACGCCCTCAGCATTGTCAAGCACGAGGGCGTCCCGATGCTCAAGGACATCCTGCACGACCGCATTCAGACTTCCGAAAAGAAACCCAGCGTGACCGCAAAGACCGTCGGACAGAAGAAGTATCTCGATGCGATACGGTGTCACGACGTGACCATTGGCGTGGGCCCCGCCGGCACGGGCAAGACCTACCTGGCGGTGGCCATGGCGCTCGCCGCTCTGCGGGAAGGAAAAGTCTCGCGTATTATTTTGACCCGCCCCGCCGTCGAAGCCGGCGAAGCCCTCGGCTTCCTGCCAGGCGATCTGTACGAGAAGATCATGCCTTACCTGCGCCCGCTGCATGATGCGTTGCACGACATGCTTCCGGCTGAGGAAATCCAAAAGCACACCGAACGCGGCGTCATCGAGATTGCGCCGCTCGCCTACATGCGCGGCCGCACCCTTAATCACGCCTTCATCATTCTCGATGAGGCGCAGAACTCGACTACCGAGCAGATGTTCATGTTCCTGACACGGCTGGGCATCAACTCCAAGGCGGTGATTACCGGTGACGAAACGCAGATCGACCTTCCCCTGCACAAGCACTCCGGTTTGCTCGAGGCGCACCGCGCGCTGAAGCACATCGAAGGCATCGCCATTATCGAATTCTCCAAACGAGATGTCGTCCGGCATCCGCTGGTGCAGCGCATCATCGCCGCTTACGAAGACCACCGCAGCCAGGC
>Ga0187860_1004235_pt1 | contig 10870 bp, 7 predicted proteins | sample June2016WEW_10_4_FD_132981 | JGI IMG/M metagenome (GOLD analysis project Ga0187860, IMG submission 132981) | Peatland microbial communities from SPRUCE experiment site at the Marcell Experimental Forest, Minnesota, USA - June2016WEW_10_40 | ecosystem: Environmental > Terrestrial > Soil > Wetlands... | reverse complement strand
TTCATCCACATGTAGCGTGCCAGCGCATCGCCGATCGAATAGTTGCGCACGTGCCCCATGTGCAGCGCGCCCGAAGGGTAGGGAAGCATCTCCAAAACGTAATACTTCGGTTTCGTCGAGTGGTCCTCGGCGGCATACAGCGAAGGATCGCTGAGCCAGCGCTCAGTCCATTTCTGCTCAATGCGCTGCGCGTCGTAACGCTCATCGTTACGGTCTGGGCGCGCGGTGGGGATAGGTTTGTCTTCCTGTGGCATAGATAAGGATAGTGCAGTAAGGAGTAATCCTTGATTTTACAACGGGCGGACCGTATGTGTGGCGCAGACACCCCTGTCCGAGGAGGCGGTCAGAGCCAGACGGCGGTCGCAGACTTTCTTGCTTGCCTTTTTCTCGCGAACCAACGATAAATACGGACAAGTATGATCAGTCGTTGGTGCGCCTCTGTTACTGTTGTGCTGGCGGTGTTACTGGCCGGTCGTGCGCAAACTTCACCGCCTCAAGGTCCTGCCAAGGACGATTATTCGCAGGAGGCCGCGGTCATTGAAGAGATGTCGACCAAGATTGCCTTCGACAATGACGGCAATTCCACCCGTGAGCAAACCAGCCGCGTACGCGTGCAAACCGACACCGGAGTGAAGGAGTGGGGCCTGCTGACCTTTCCTTTTCAGTCCGCAACGCAGACGGTGGAGATCGATTACGTGCGGGTCCACAAAGCCGATGGCAGCGCCTTGATTACGCCACCCGACAACGTGCAGGAACTGGATTCGGAAATTACCCGCAGCGCTCCCTTCTACAGCGATCTGCGGGAAAAACATGTTGCGGTCAAGGGGCTGGGCAAAGGCGACATTCTCGAATACAAGGCGCACTGGCGCACTACCAAGCCATTGATCCCGGGCCAATTCTGGTTCCAATTCAGTTTTCACAACGAAGGCATCGTGCTCGATGAGCGTGTGGAAATCAAAGTGCCCGCCGAGCGCGCGGTCAAGGTCAAGGGGCCACAAGCCACGCAGACCGTTACCACGCAGGCCGACTCCCGCATCTATACCTGGACATACTCCAAGCTGCAAAGCGCCAAAGAACCGGGGAGCGACGAGAAAAAGCAAGCCGAATCTGCACGCGGCCTTCTTCCCCCGCCGGACGTGCAATTCAGCAGCTTCCAAAGCTGGGAAGAAGTGGGCCGCTGGTACTGGAATCTGCAAAAAGACCGCATCGAGCCCAGCCCCGCAATCCGCGCCAAAGCAGCGGAACTCACCAAGGGCATGACCGATGATGCCGCCAAGCTGCGCGCCCTTTACGGCTTCGTGAGCACGCAGTACCGCTATATTGGAATCGCGTTTGGCATCGGACGATATCAGCCGCACGCCGCCGACGATGTCCTTACCAACAGCTACGGCGATTGCAAAGACAAGCACACGCTGCTGGCTGCTCTACTCCAGGCTTCTGGCATTACCCTCTATCCGGTACTCATCAATTCCAGCTTCAAGCTCGACCCCGAGGTTCCGTCGCCGGCGCAATTCGACCACATCATTGGCTATCTGCCGCAGGGCAAAGAAGCGGTCTGGCTCGACACCACCATCGAGGTTGCGCCCTTTGGCTATCTAGTTCCGCGTCTGCGCGACAAACCGGCGTTGGTTATGTCGGGAGAGAAATCGATACAGCTGGTGACTACGCCAGCGGATCTGCCTTTCCCCAGCACCCAAGCCTTCAAGATCGATGGCAAGCTCAGCGACGACGGCACGTTCGAAGCGAAAGTTGAGGACACGGCCCGAGGAGATGGCGAGGTCTTGATGCGCACGGCGTTCCGCCAAGTGCCGCAACCCCAGTGGAAAGATTTAGTGCAGCAAATCTCCTACGGATTAGGTTATTCGGGCACCGTGAGCGACGTCAGAGCGAGTACCCCCGAAGCGATCGGTGAACCTTTTGACTTTTCTTATTCCTACAACCGCAAGGACTATCCCGACTGGAAGAGCGATCATCACTTTACCGTCCCTGGACTCCCGTTCTATATGCCGCCAGTGAGAGACGATGCCAAGTATCCTATCTGGCTTGGCCCTCCCACGGAGACCGTGTCGGATTCCAAAGTGGAGATTCCCAACGGCTATAAGGCGCAAACGCCCTCAGACGTGGACCTGAAATACGACTTTGCGGAATACCATGCCTCTTATTCCCAGGATCACGGTGTGCTTATCGCGAAACGCCGGTTTCTGAGCAAGCTGCACGAAGTTCCAGTCGCCGAGTTCGACGACTATAGGAACTTCCTCAAGAACCTGCAGAACGATGTGAACCAATATGTGCAAACGTCGTTCGATAGTGCGGACCTCCACACGAAGGGCTACGACGCGATGAAAAACGGGAACTACAGCTTGGCGATCAACCTCCTGAAGCGTGCAGTTGAGGAGGATCCCAAACACAAGATGGCTTGGAATGATCTAGGATTGGCGTATTTTGGCTCTAAGCAAGACGATCTTGCGATCGAGGCCTACCAGAAACAGATCGAGATCGATTCTCACCATCCGTACGCCTTTAACAACCTGGGACGTGTTTATCTGCGCCAGCGCAAATATGAAGAGGCCATCAAGTGGTTCAGGAAGCAAATTGAGATTGACCCGCTGGACAAATACGCACATGGCAATCTGGGCATCGCATATATGGATCAGCACAAGTACGAGGAGGCGGTGCCGGAACTGGAGAAAGCAGCGTCCCTGACGCCCGATAGCCCCGAAGCTGAGATGCGTCTAGGCAACGCTTATCTGCGGGCCGGAAAGATCGAAAAGGGCGCGGCCATTATGGGAAAAGTCGTCGAAGCCAAACCGGGCCCAGAGATGTGGAACGACGTCGGTTACGAACTTGCCGACGCCAACGCTAGCCTCCCTAAAGCCCTGGAATATGCACAACATGCGGTCGATGCGCAGGAGATGGAATCGCATGACGCAGACCTTTCCAACGTTCTTCCCGAAGACCTGGCATGCACGCGGAAGATCGGCATGTTCTGGGACACCTTGGGATGGGTTCATTTTCGTCTCGGCCATTTCGATCAGGCGGAAAGCTACCTGTATGCAGCGTGGTTGCTGTCGCAGGGGGCGGTGGAGGCCGATCATCTCGGGCAAGTCTACGAGCAGCAAAAGAAAACGGAGAAGGCCATTCACATGTATCGCCTGGCCTTGTCCACGCCCGAGTCGCATGGTGGCTCATGGGACGAGACCCGCCACCGTCTCGAACACCTGACCGGCGCGAAGGCGCCTACGGCCCCGGACCTGATTCGCGGGGATCCGAACGGTAGTGAATTGAGCCAATTGCGTAGCGTCAAGCTCAAGCGCCTCGTCCCCGGGTCGGCGACGGCGGAGTTCTTTCTGCTCTTCAGCCCAGGCCCGAAGGTTGACGATGTGGAGTTCATCAGCGGCTCAGAAAAACTTAAGTCCACTGGCCAGGCGCTATCGCAGGCTAAATTCCAGGTCGCCTTCCCCGAGGGCAGTTCGGCCCGCCTGGTGCGACGCGCGCTTCTGATGTGTTCGAGTATCTCGGGATGCGAGGCGGTTCTCTTTACTCCCGATTCCGTCAAATCTGTGAAGTGATGGGGTCAAGTAATCCGCCCGCAATCTGGCGTTTCTTGAGTGTTTCGCCCATCGTTTGCCCTGTTCCCCCATCGGACGCTAAACTGAATATCCCGGGGTACTCATATGCTGGTCGTCATGCAGACGCAGGCCACCGAAGAGCAGGTCCGCGCCGTTTGCCAGAAAATCGAAGCGCTCGGATACCGCGCCCACTCCATGCCCGGCGCGCAACGCACCGCCATCGGCATCACCGGGAACCAGGGCGAGGTCGAATCCGGGACGCTGGAAGAAATGCCCGGCGTGCAGGAAGTGATCCGCGTTACCAAGCCCTATAAGCTGGTCAGCCGCGACACCAAGCCCGACAACACCGTCGTCAAGTTTCCCGGTTCGCGCGTCACCATCGGAGGCCCCGACCTGGCCATCATCGCCGGACCTTGCGCCATCGAGAATCGCGACCAGGCGTTCAAAGTCGCCGAGCGCGTCGCCCGTGCCGGAGCCCAATTCTTCCGCGGCGGCGCCTACAAGCCCCGCACTTCTCCTTATTCTTTTCAGGGACTGGGCGAAGGAGGTCTGAAGATCATGGCCGAAATCCGCGATCGCTTCGGCCTGCTCATCGTCACCGAAGCCCTCGATTACGAATCGCTCGACCTGGTCGACCAGTACGCCGATGTTATCCAAATCGGCGCCCGCAACATGCAGAACTTCTCTCTGCTCAAGCGCGCCGGACGCGCCCGCAAGCCCGTCCTGCTGAAGCGCGGCCTCTCGGCGACGCTCGAAGAATTTCTCATGGCCGCCGAGTACATCATGAGCGAGGGCAACTACAACGTTGTCCTGTGCGAGCGCGGCGTGCGCACCTTCGCCGATCACACCCGCAACACGCTCGATCTCAGCATCGTACCGGCCGTGCAGCGCCTGAGCCACCTGCCCATCATCGTGGATCCCAGCCACGGCACCGGCAAGCGCAATAAAGTGACACCACTCTCCCGCGCCGCAGTTGCCGTGGGAGCCGACGGCCTGATGGTCGAAGTCCATCACGATCCCGACCGTGCGTTATCGGACGGCATGCAGTCGCTATTCCCCGATCAGTTCGACGCGCTGATGGCGCAGGTCCGGCAGATTGCGGCGGTACTGGGACGAACAATTCCCAAGGGTGACGAACCCGCTGTTTTAGCTGGCGAATCAAAACGGTCCGCGTCCTGATAGGAGTGTCATGAAAACAGTTGTTGTCTTTATCGCAGTGTTGATCTTTTCGGGATTAGCAATCACCCAGGATAAGCCCGCCCCAGCGCCCGAACATCCGTCGCAAGCGGCGCCTTCGGAAGAGTCCCCCGTGTGTAAAGCCGGAGATGGCGTCAAACCACCGCGAATCACTCTCGCGCCAACCCCGAAGTTGACCGAAGAAGAGAAGAAGAACGACAGAGACAAGGACAAGAGAGTTGCTGTAATCTCACTGATCGTTTCCACTGAGGGAAAGCCCAAGGAAATCAAGGTTACGAAGAGCTTGGGGCCTGACTTGGACAAAAGGGCAATCGAAGCAGTCAACACGTGGAAATTCGATCCCGCCACCAAGGATTGTAAGCCAGTTGCGGTTCAGATTAGTGTAGAAGTCACCTTTGCTCTCTACTGAAGATGATTCGTCTCTTATAATCTCGTCCATTTAGCGAGGCCAACTCGTCTTTGAGAAAATTCCTGCTACTCGCCGTCCTCGTCCCGCTCGTCCTGGCCGCGGGCTGGTACTATTTCCACGAGCGCACACTCCCTGCCTACGGCCCGCTCTACCGCGAATACGCATATGTAACTAATGGTAAGAGCAACACGGTTACCGTCATCGATCTGCGCAGCTTTCGTCCGGTAAGAACGCTCCAAGTCGGCGCCGAGCCTACTGGAGTTGCGGCCAATCCAAAGCGAAATGAAGTTTACGTTGTTAACAGCGGATCTTCGAACGTCAGCGTGATCGATGCCGAGCAGAATAAAGTTGTTGCTACAATCGGCGTCCACGGACGCCCCTACTTCATCGATGTCTCTCCTGACGGGCGCCGCGCTTACGTTGCAAATTCCGGTTCCGCCAACGTTTCGGTCCTCGATCTCGACCGTCACATTGTAGTGGCCACGCTTCATGTTGGCGGAAGCCCCGGCCTGGCTCGCGTCTCGCCTGACGGATCCACCGTTGTCGTCACCAATCGCGCCGACAACACCGTCTCAATCATTGACACCGCGCGCCTCGCCGTGCGCTCCGCCATCACCATCTGCATCCCTCCCGAAGACATCGCCATCCTGCCCGATTCCACGAAAGCGTTCATCTCCTGTTCCGGATCGGGTCAGGTTGCCAGTATCGATCTCAAAAACGACAAACTGCTCGCGCTCCTCGATGTCGGAAAATCTCCGGTGAGCCTGGCCCTGAAACCGGACGGCGGAGAACTCTTCGCTTTCAACTTCGATGCCGGCAGCATCTCCATCATCGAGACCTCGCCCAACGAAGTTTCTGGCAGCTATCTCATCGGCGCCCAACCTACGCGCGGCGTCGTTTCGCTGGATAACTCGCGCTTATATATTTCTAACTTCGGATCGAATAACATCGCGGTCTATGATATCGACCTCGGCCGGATCGTCGCCTATCTGCCCGTCGGCACCCATCCCGATGCGCTTGCGCTCTCGCAGAATCAGAACTATTTGCTAGTACTCGACTCCGGTTCCGGAGACCTGGTCGTAATTCAGAAACGCCAACCAAAGAAGAAATTCGAGCCGTCGGAATATTCCTTGTTGACTATTATCCCTGTTGGCATGCAACCGAATCAGATCGTGGTGAAGTCGTTTCTGGCGACGAAGCTTTTGGATGGGCGCTAGACCGCGAGCTTTGCCTCCCGTGGCTTTGACGGAATCCTGATTTCCAACGGCTGGCGCCGTGGGCTGCGCTCTCACGCCGCTTCGCGACTCTTGCGGAACCCACGTTTGCAATGCGGCAAACGTGGGGCGCCATGAGATGCCCGGCTGAGTGCAGGTTTTGGATTCGGGTTTCGAATTCAGGTCACGTTGAGATGCGGGCCAAACGCCACCACCATCCGTCGGGCGCAGAATGCCTGCCAACTTCGCCACACGGCACCGCTTGGTTCATCCCAGCCGGGCTTTTTCGCTAACTCTTCTTCCCGGTCACGGCATAAAACGCAGTCACCTCTTGCTCCACGTTCTTGCTGCCGCACTTGGGGCATTTCGCGTCTACTTCATGTTCCTTCAGGGTGAGAATTACTTCGAAGGTTTTGTGACAATCGTTGCAGACGTAGTCGTACACGGGCATGGGGACCTCCCGCTCGATTGCGAACACGAGCTACGATTGGAATTGTACGCCGACATGCGCCACCTGTCCGGGAGCCCGAGGTCAGAGACCCGTCGGTGCACTTGCCCTCCGAAAATGTTCGAGAATTGCTTCGGCTTGGGATTTGGTGACTACTGCCGACAGCGCCGCGACGTCGGCTTGCTTCACGGCTTGCAGACTGCCGAAATGTTCCAGGAGGCGGCGAGTGGTGGATTCTCCTACGCCGGGGATTTCTCGTAATTCCGTGGCGCGGTCTCGGATCTGGCGGCGTTTACGATGGAAAGTTACGGCGAAGCGATGCGCTTCGTCGCGGATCATCTGCACCAGATGTAAGACGGGAGAATGATGGTCGAGAACTACGGGGTCGTCTTCCTGTCCGTGGACGTAAATGATTTCTTCTCGCTTGGCGATGGCGGCTAGCGGCTGGTTGATGATTTCCAGGGCTTCGAGCGCCTGGGCGACGGCGTGGAGCTGTCCAAGGCCGCCGTCAATCAGCACCAGACTGGGCATGGGCTCGTTTTCTTCCTGCAGGCGCTGGTAACGGCGCGTGACTACTTCGCGCATGGAGGCGAAATCGTCCACGCCGGCGACGGTCTTAATGATGAACTTGCGGTAGTCGGATTTTTTCATCTTGCCGTCTTCCCACACCACCATCGAGGCGACGGTTTCCGCTCCCTGAATATGGCTGATGTCGAAACACTCGATGCGCTTGGGGAGTTCGGGGAGCGCTAGCGCTTCTTGGAAGGCTTCCTGAATGGCGCGCGCGTTTGGCTTCAGGACTCGGAAACGCTGATCGTAGGACTGCTTGGCGTTGGCGCCGGCTAGATCGATGAGCTCGCGTTTTTCTCCGCGCTGCGGGACGGTGATGTGCACTCGCGTCGCTCGTCCGCCTTCTCCGGCTAGTTGCTCGCTTAGGACTTCTTCTAGTTCTTCGCGGTCCTCGAAATCTACGGGGACGTAGATGTTGCGCGGGACGTAGGGCTGCGCTAGATAGAGCTGCTTGACCAGGGCGGAGAAAAATTCTGCGGGATGGAAGGAATCGGCGGTGGGACGGGCGGGGGCGCCCGTCGCTCCATCGTCTGGTTGCGATGCGAAGTCGGGGAGCTCTTCCCAGAAAAATTCACGGCGGTCGAGGACTTTTCCGCCGCGCATGTGGAAGAGGTTCACGGCCAGCATCCGGTTTTCGTAGTGATAGCCGAAGACGTCGGCATCGTCGCCTTCGGCGGCGGCGATACGTTGCTTCTCCTGCAGTTGCTCGACGGTGGAGATCAGGTCGCGATAGCGGGCGGCGCGCTCAAACTCCTGCGCTTCGGCAGCCTCCGACATGCGCTCGCGCAGAGATTTCACCAGATCGGTTTGGCGGCCTTCAAGGAAGAGCTTCACGTCGCGCACGGCTTCGGCGTAGATCTCAGGCGTGGTCAGATCCTTCACGCACGGACCGAGGCAACGCTTGATGTAGAACTGGAGGCAGGGTCGAGGATGGTTGCGGGTTAAATCCACCTTGCAGGATGGGACCATGAAGTGTCGATGAATCAAATCGACGATGCGATAGGCGAGATTGGCAGGGAAGTAGGGGCCGTAGTAGGCGCTGCCATCCTTGCGCAGGCGGCGGGTTACGTACACGCGCGGAAAGCGCTCGGCGAGGGTGAGTTTTACGTAGGGGTAAGTCTTGTCGTCACGCAGCAGGATGTTGAAGCGCGGTTTCTTCTGCTTGATGAGGTGGTTCTCGAGGGCGAGCGCTTCTTTATTATTGGCTACAACTATGTAGTCGACGTCGACTGCCTCGCGGACTAGCGTGCCGGTTTTTGCGTCCTCCCAGCGGCCTTCGTGGAAATAGGAAGAGACGCGCGAGCGCAGGTTCTTCGCCTTGCCAACGTAAATCACTTCGCCTTCGGCGTTTTTGTAGAGGTAGACGCCAGGGGAAGTGGGCAGGGAGCGGATTTTACTGGGGAGATCCAAAATATATAGATTCAAGTTTAGCGTAAAACAAATCATCAGATGTGTGATACACTGGATCACAAATGAATGACATGATTACAATTCGTCTTACACCTGAGCTGGCAACGTGGCTACGGGCCACCGCCCGAAGGACCGGTATACCCATGGGGCGTCTGGTTCGGGACCAACTTGAGCTCGCCAAGCAGGAAACTGGCGATAAGCCCTTTCTTCGCTATGCCGGCGTGATGTCCGGACCGCCGGATCTTTCCTCTCGTAAGGGTTACTCCAAGAAATGAAAGGTATCGCCGATACCGGTTTGATCGTCGCGCTTCTTAATCGTGATGACCGGCACCACAAATGGGCGCTAGAGATCGCGCGAACGGTTTCAGAGCCACTGCTTACCTGTGAGGCTGTCTTGAGTGAGGCTGGCTTTCAGGTGGGATCGATACAGTGGGTGCTGGGCTTGGTGCGAGAAGGGTTCTTGAAGATCGCATTTGATCTGTCCAGAAACTTCGAAGAGGTTGTGGAGCTGGCGGAGCGCTACCGGGACCGCGCGCCCGACCTCGCGGATCTGTGCCTCATTCGCATGAGTGAGATCCATGGCAGTTTACCGGTGCTGACGGTCGACGAAAAAGATTTCCGCATCTACCGGCGGAACGGAAGAGATGTGATTCCTATCGTGTGTCCTCCGCGAAGCTGATTGCTGACCCTTAGGCGCTCCATCCCTTCACAAATTCCACCAGGCTGCGCAGGGCGATTCCGGAGGGGCCTTTGGCAATCCACGGTTTGGCCTCTTCCATCCAGGCGGTGCCGGCGATGTCGAGGTGAACCCAGGGAGTGTCTTCGGCGAATTCTTTTAGGAACATGGCGGCGGAGATCGCCCCGCCCCAGCGTCCGCCGGAATTCACTATATCGGCGATGTTGGATTTGATGATTTCTTTGTATTCGTCGTCGAGCGGAAGGCGCCACATCTTCTCACCCGCTTGTTGGTTGGCGTTCGCGAAGCGCTCGTACATCTGATCGTCGCTGGCGAAGATTCCGGCATTCACGTAGCCCAGGGCTACCACTACTGCGCCGGTCAGGGTGGCGGCGTCGACCAAATGAGTGCAGCCGAGTTGGCGAGCGTAGCAGAGGCCGTCGGCGAGGATCAGGCGGCCTTCAGCATCCGTGTTGATAATTTCGATGGACTTGCCGGACATGGCGATCTGCACGTCTCCCGGCTTTTGCGCTTTGCCGGAAGGCATATTTTCGGTGGCGCAGACGATGGCAGTGACTTTGACCTTGGGCTTCAGCAGGGCAATGGCGCGCATGACGCCGATCATGGTGGCGGCGCCGGCCATGTCGTACTTCATTTTCTCCATGCCGTCGGCGGGCTTGATGGAGATGCCGCCGGTGTCGAAGGTTACGCCTTTGCCGACCAGACCGAGGTGCACATCTTTTGCCGCGCCCTCGGGTTCGTAGCGCAGGACGATCAGCGCGGGAGGTTCATCGGAGCCTTGGGCCACTCCCCAGAATGCGCCCATCTTGAGTTCTTTGATCTTGTCGGCGCCGTAGACTTCGCACTTCAGGCCGACTTCCGCCGCCATTTTTTTAGCGCGCTCGGCCAAAATGGTCGGCGTCATGCGATTGGAGGGTTCGTTGACCAGATCGCGGGTGAAGTTCTGCGACTCGGCGACGATGCGTGCGGCCTGCATGGCGCGTTCCAACGGCTTGGTATCGCCGGGCACGACAATGGTGATGTCGTCGATCTTCTGGTCGTTGTCCTTGCGATCGCTCTTGTAGTATCCGGGCTCGAAGTTGCCGACGAAGGCGCCTTCGACGATGGCGCGCACGCCTTCGGGCGGGGCGATACCGTTCTTCGGGAGCGCGAAGGCAAAGCTGCGGATACTTTTCCCCTTCAGGGTGCGCACGGCGGCGCCGGCGAGCTTGCGTAATTCCGCAGCGGAAAAAGTCTTGGCCTTGCCTCCGCCGACCAGGAGCAGGCGTTTCGCTTTCAGCCCTGCAGGGTGATGCAGCAGCGTGGTTTCGAACGCCTTACCGGTGACTTCGCCGCTGGCGATGACATCCTTGGCAG
>Ga0187860_1004232_pt1 | contig 10873 bp, 11 predicted proteins | sample June2016WEW_10_4_FD_132981 | JGI IMG/M metagenome (GOLD analysis project Ga0187860, IMG submission 132981) | Peatland microbial communities from SPRUCE experiment site at the Marcell Experimental Forest, Minnesota, USA - June2016WEW_10_40 | ecosystem: Environmental > Terrestrial > Soil >... | reverse complement strand
TCGCGGATTTCCAGCGCCGTGATGCCGTCAGCGGCGGTGACGATGGCCGGGGGTGGCGGGAAGCCACGCACTCGAGCCTGTATCGGATTTCGGCGCCAACTCGCCAACGGCGCCTTCACCGCCGCCCCTTGCAGTGCAATTTCCAGGAACTCTGGATTTTTGGCAAAGTTTTCACCAGTCTTCGTTTGCTTCGTTTCCTTCTGTAAAATCTTTTGGTTGCGGCTTGCCGCGCTACGCATCCGCGCCATCACCTGACAATCGCCTCCCGGATATTCGATGCGCAATGCCCCGGCCATGACGCCATCCTCTGATCGCTGCCGTTCCGCGTCAGCCCCAGACACCAACTTCCTTCAAAGCGAACTTAAGAGAGCCGCCGCAACCAGAGGAATGTCCCCGCAAAGGCTGGGCGACTTTTGCGTGACGATGACCGCTCAAACTTGTCCGAATAATATATATGAAAAGATATGACACCGTCAAGGTGCCCAGAGCGCTTCTCCATTCCACGAACCCTTGCATTAGTCTTCGGCGGAGGCAGGTCTTCCGGGCTTCGGGAAGAATTGCATTCACCCTCGTGGAACTGCTGATCGTGATTGCCATTGTCGCCGTTCTGGCGGCGCTGCTCCTTACGGCCCTCTCCCGCGCCAAGGCCCAGGCTAACTCTGCAACCTGCATCAACCATCTGCGCCAAATGGGGATGGCGTTGAAAATGTATGTCGATGAGAACCAGTTCAGATATCCGTATGCCGTCGGTCCAGGCGAGGCCGACAGCGGTAATCTTAACCCCGCTGCGGTTTATAACCTTTTCTGGTTTTCGAAGCTGAGGGCTTATTACCCTCTCGAGTGGACAAACGCCGCATACCATTGCCCGGGCTACAATGGTCCGATTATCGGAATTCTAAATGATGGCACCAACCGGTCCGGTCCTCGTGGCAGCTATGCCTACAATTTTCGGGGAGTTCGGACCGGCTTTACTCTTTATACGGATCCGGTCAGCGGCTTTCCCGTGAACTACGGATTGGGCCCGATAGTGCGTGCCATTACGCTTCCGCTCGTGGCTGAGGCTACAGTCAAGGTGCCGAGCGAGATGTTTGCGATCGGTGAATCCAGGTTCCGAAGCTTGAGCGTAAACGGCCAGGGCGGTTTCTGGGGAATGTTGTGCGGCGAGCTGCACACGAACAATGTGTCTTTTGACCCGGCACGACACGGCAAAAATTACAACACCGTATTCTGCGATGGCCACGTAGCGGGGATGAATCCGTGGGTTCTGTTCAATCCCAGCGATACTGCTTCCATGTGGAATTATGACCATCAACCGCATCCGGAATTATGGACACCTTGAAGGCGTTCGGGTCCTCGGAATCACGTGTTTCGCCCGACGACAGCCACGATGCAGGCGCTTTGCTTGCTTCCGAGGTGACCCCTCGGACCACGGCGCCGGCGCGGACGGATTTCTCTTCGGCCTCGCGGATTTCCAGCGCCGTGATGCCGTCAGCGGCGGTGACGATGGCCGGGGTGTCGCGGGAGGCCACGCACTCGAGCCTGTATCGGATTTCGTAGCCAACCCGCCAACGGCGCCTTCACCGCCGCCACTTGCAGCGCAATTTCCAGGAACTCTGCATTTTTGGCAAAGTTTTCACCAGTCTTCGTGTGCTTCGTTTCCTTCTGTAAAATATTTTGGTTGCGGCTTGCCGCGCTACGCATCCGCGCCATCCCCTGACAATCGCCTCCCGGATATTCGATGCGCAACGCCCTGGCCATGACGCCATCCTCTGATCGCTGCCGTTCCGCGTCAGCCCCAGATACCAACTTCCTAGGATCGACCCCGACGCCTTAACGACGGGCCTTGACAGAAATGACAGAAATGTGGGAGGCTGTTTGAATAAACGGCATGGCAAAAGCAATTATTCAACTATACACAAAAAACTTTTCTTTGTTAGCGGAGCGCATCGAAATCGAAACGGAAATTGTTCCAAAGGTTGGCGAGCTAATTGATGCGTTGGAGTACTTGGAGCTTCCCAAAGGGCAGGTTGGCCTCTTCATTGTAAGGAGTGTCATTTACAAGCTGACGGCCGAGGGTTTTGTGGCCTACATCACTGGACATGATTGGTGCAAGGGTATCCGCGCGGAGTTGCTTCAAGAGCGAGGTTGGCTCCCACCCGAAAAAAAACAAATCTGAGGTATGACGAGGATGATCCAACCTGCCTTGAGCGCGTTAAATCGCTGCAACACCGCAAGTAAGCGCAACGGAGCGGTCGGCTTTGCGGGAATCTTGGCATCTGCTCGGTTCTGGCCTGCAACTGCTCTGCTTCTTGAGTCTGGATCGCATATCATCGCTGTCGAGAATGTGGAGGCTGGTCCGTGAGCCACGACTGGCGAAATGATGCTGCAACGGATATCGAAAAGGCGAAACTTTCGTTCTTCGGTTGCACTTGGGATGACGGTATCACGCGAGGCCAGGCCAGCGATGCGATTAAACAATGTGTGAGGATGTTTCCAGACAGGGATATGGATTACCAGAAACTGCCGGCTGGCGAAGAGCACTTAGCCATTCTCCGGTCGCTCGGCGTTGCTCCTGAAGAAACTGGGGATTTTTTGACTATCGCGCAAGCCGAACGATTGATTTCCGATGTGCAAACGAAGCGATTTACGGCAGAATTCATGCCCATTAAAGGTCGCATTGAACGTTCCCTCGTCGTCACCGATGACGACTTTGAGGCAATCGAGTATCTAAAGAAGAAATACGACATTGAATTGACCTTGGAGGGTAATTTTGCTGCTTTTCGCTCTGCTTTTCTGATTGAAGTCAAACACCAATTGCCTGAGCCGATCTCTGTCGATCTGATGTTGGACGATTGTGAAATGGCCTACTACTCCGTTCCTACCACTTGGCATCAGGTATTCACTCGTGGTGGGTTTGCTGATACTAAAGCGGTGGCACAGGGTGTGCTCTACGTCACTTCCGAACGTTTGGTTTTTTGTGGTTTCAGCAGGAATGCGTCCGTCAGTTTGAAAAAGATTCTGAGTTGCCGCTATTATTCAGATTTCTTGAAGGTGGACAAAACCACGGGCAGGTCCGATCTGTTTTCAATGACGGTGGCGGAAGCGCGCTACGTCGGTGCATTGATTCGTGCTCTTAAGCAACAGAGCAAAGCACCTGAAGTGGTTGAGCGGTGGGGCCAAAGCGATGCTGATGTAGGCCGCGTGCGGCAGGAGGACCTGTGTGATTTTCGGAGACGCTTGGTGTCTCTTTTGGCCTCAAAATACGGACTTCACCTTCACGGTCCCGGCGGATTTGAACCTGCGACGGAGAGCCTGTATGATTCTCGTAGACGTGTCATGTCTCTTTTGAGGGAGAAGTACGGACTTCACCTTCACGATCAGGCTGAATCTGAGATTCAATCATTGGACATCAATACACCTCAATACGTCACCTGCCGTTGTCAGCACTGCGATGGCGGAATTGAATTTGATGCTGGCGGCTTCCAGGCTGGCATACGCGTTCAATGCCCTCACTGTGGTTTACAAACCGAGATTTTCATTCCCGCTGGGAGCCAGCTTACGCCAGTTGCACGAGGCCTGACAGGGAGGAGAAAAATGTGCTCCAACCTTTCGAAGCTCACTGAAGAGACAATTAGGAAGAGAACAAAGGCCGGCGATACGCCGCTTCATCGAGCTGCTAAAGAGGGAAGAATTCGGGAAATACCACCCCATCTTTTGAAGATTGAGTTGTTCATGGTGAAAAACGGCGCGGGCGACACACCGCTGCATATAGCTGCGAAGCAAGGGCACCTCGACCAGGTTCCTCGCCAATTTTTGACGAAGGACACGTTGACAATTTCGACTTCTCCACATTACGCCCCTGCTAGCGTCTATACTACTGGTTCCGGTTATAAGGCTCGAACTGTAACAGCTTTGCATATTGCGGTAAGTTCGGGTCATGCTGAGCAAATTCCAAAAGAATTTATGACGCCAGAGTTTTTATCAATTCCAGCTACTGGGTACAGGTGGACTGTTTTGCATTATCTCGCAATGAGAAACCAGTTGGATTTGGTGCCTGACAACTATGCACATTCTGAAATGTGGAGTTTAAAGAACCATGATGGCTTAACACCGCGAGAGGTGCTCGAGAGTAAGATCGCGAGTGATGCTTATATTGCTGGAGTGCGTGACGAACCAGCAACCGAGAAGCAGAAGGAGAAACTCCGCTGGTTCGGCTCGACTTGGGATGACGGCATCACAAAAGGCCAAGCAAGCGACGCGATTGACGAATGTGTCAAGAGATTTCCTGAAAAGGATTTGGAATACTACAATCGGCCTGCGACGGAAGAGCAGCGGGAACAGCTTAAGTCGTACGGCAAAGATCCGGACAAATGCCGGGGTAAACCCCGCCGCCAGCCTCTCACCTATGGAGAGGCGAAGGAGTGGATCCGGGAGTGTTTTCTGTCGCGCCGTGCAAGGAATGAGAGGAAGTTTTTCGGTCCTTGATTTTGGGCGAACCCCAGCGAAGTCAGTTCCAGAAAATGGTTCTTTTTCAAATCTGATTCTGCCGGGCTCTTGTTCGGGCAATCGCTGGAATATCGGCTGTATTGCGATGGCTTTTTTTGGGCGCGACACAGGCGAGTTGCCTACGATGGAGCAAAGCGGAATGATTTCAATGGCGTAAGCCCTCCCTGGCGGTGGCTGCATTGGCACCAGTGTTGCGCGGGCAGCCGGGGCGCAATTCTGGTGGTCAACCTTCTCCAAGACTTCCGCCGTCGCGCTGGGCGCTATGGCGGTAAAAGACTATAACAGGCTCAAGCTTGGAAAGTTGAATTATCGTTTGATTACGGGCGTGACCTTTTTAACAATTCAGAATTCCGGGTGACCCCTTTCTAAATGTTCTGTTCACTCCTATGTTCTGGACTCAGCTTTTGCGGGCAGTGCCACCACGGTCCTGGCCCCGTTTCCGGTGATCCAATCTTGCCAATAGGCTTGTTTTGTGGATCTCAGCCGATTAGCCTTGGTCCATGATTAGATTCTTCCTGGGTGATCTTTGTATGCGCTGGCTTGAAATCGAGGCTACTGCCAGAGAGTACCAGAGAGCCGCCTATGGCCGGGCAAAAGACCGCCCGCTGGTCCCCGCCGAGTTTCAACATCTGGCCAAGATTGAGGGCCATTTTGAGTTTATTTGCCAGACTTTGGATCTGGAGCTTACTTTTCCTCAGTTTCGTCAGTTTGAGCACGCCCTCAAACATGAGGCCGCCACGTTGTTATCCACTCATATTCTCCTCAAGAATCTTATGGCGACCGCTAAGCGGGAGATGGCCGCCAAGACGGTTGCTTTTATTGCCGTGCGGAAGGCCCCTTTTTTTGAGGCGGATGACCTTTTTGGAAAGGATGTCAGCGCCGCTTTTCGGTCCGCTGTCTCTGACATCAGAGCAGCGGGTAATTGTTTGGCTGCCAACCTCAATACGGCTGCCGTTTTTCATTTAATGCGAGTGGTTGAACGTGGCTTGATGGCGCTGGCCGCAGACCTGTCGTTTTTGCCGGCTGACACAGGTTCTAAGACATGGGGCCAGATCATGACCGAGATTGACGATGGGCTTGACGCCGCCATTGCCTCAAAGATAAGGGCAGCGCAATGTGGAACACCGCGCAACGAACTCAAAGAATTCTATCACGGTATCATGGGTGAGTTTCGCGCATTTCGGGATGTTTGGCGCAACAATGTCATGCACGGTAACACCCCGTATACTGAAGAGCAGGCGACGCGCGTTTTTGAACACGTCCGAGAGTTTATGGCTCGCATGGCCACCCAGATTAAAGAGGTCCCTGATTTTCCGCCTCGCCCGCTAGCGAAGTCAAGTCAAGGGGTCTAATACTAGGAAGTTGGCATATTTTCATTTTCGTCGTCATCGTTCGGACAATGGATCGAGGATTCGTCGCGTCTGCCGGTCCCGCTTTAGAGCGCGCGTGAAAGCGTTGCGGTTCATTTCTTCCTTCCCTTCCGTTTGGCCGGGGGCAACTTCTTTGCCTTCCCTTCCAGTTCTGAGAAGCCGGCGGCAAGCTCCGCTTCGCCCTTGGCTTCCAGATCCAGCCGCCGACGCTGTTCAAACCGCTCGTACTGGTTAGTCCTCCAGCCTTGGCCGTGGCCCACTGGCGGAACTGCGTGCCGCGGGGGGAACGGACTCGGATATTCGATGCGCAACGCCCTGGCCATGACGCCATCCTCTGATCGCTGCCGTTCCGCGTCAGCCCCAGACACCAACTTCCTCGGACTAACCCCGCGCCTTCCTCGCAAATTCATATTAGTCATCTCTGACCCCTACGACGTTCCTGGCCATGACGCCATCCTCTCATCGCTGCCGTTCCGCGTCAGCGCCAGACACCAAAATTGCTAATGGGTGCCCCCTGCGCCTTCACGTCATTGGCCATAAATCCGTCGGAAATCTTCACAACTATTAAGGTCCAGTCATAAAGATAATTACATCCATTTGTCATTCAACCACTTGGACATCATTCTTCCTTCATAAAATCTCAATCATCGTCGGATTTCTTTACACTTCATCAGTTTTTCAACATATTTCGCCAAATCTGGATTTGATGGAACTGTTTGATTACCAAAGCGTTCCGTTCACTGTTCATAAACATAACGATCCGGCCTGAAATGTGCTCTTTTTAATGGAACGAAAGAATGGAAGAGCAGTTTAACGTCATATAAACAAAAAACAGAAAGTGTGACTCAACTCTTTTATGAAATCACTTGCTATGAATCATAGACTGAACGGGATGCTTGCTTGTTGTTTGGGTGGCGGTTTGCTATGCGCGCAACCGCTTCACGCCCAACTTACCTTTACTATCGAAGGCCCAGGCGTGCAGGCGACTACTGTCGCGGGCGCAACCACCGAAACGTTCAATGGCCTTCCCGCGGGTAGTTTGGGCAGCTATGTTTCTCCAGGTATCGGCACCTTCAGTGGTGGCGCCATTGTCGCAGCGAACGAATACGGTGGAGCTGGGGGCGGTGGCAATTACTACGCGGTTGGGGCGGAAAGCGGCACGACCTTGGGAACACTGACCTTGAGTAGTCCGCAGGACTATCTTGGCTTGTGGTGGTCCGCCGGCGATGCTGAGAATGTGCTCCAGTTTTTTGATGGAGCGACAGTTATAGGCACTTACGACGTTGGCAGCATTATACCGTACTTGTCTGCAGCCTATTATGGCAATCCGAACGCCGCGTTCCTTGGCCAGGATTCTGGCGAGCCTTTCGTTTATCTGAACTTCACCACCTCGGGCACTACTCAGATCACCTCGGTGGATTTCGAGAACGGACTTTCAACCGGATTCGAGCTGGATAATGTCAGCGTGTACAACCAGGCGATAACCCCTCCGGGTAACTCAGTTCCTGATGCCACCAACACGACCCTGTTGCTATTCATGGCCGCGGCATCGCTGTTTGGTTACCGTCAATGCCGTAAACTGGCCGGCCTCGCATAACTGTGTGCTTGATCCTAAAGGGGATGATTCTGCTGAAAAACTTCGTGAGGAAGGCCAGTGGGGTCAGTCCAGGAAGGCCAGTGGGGGCCTAGGAAATTGGCATATTTTCATTTTCGTCGTCATCGTTCGGGCAATGGATTGAGGATTCGTCGCGTCCGCCGGTCCCGCTTGAGAGCGTGGCGGTTCATTTCTTCCTTCCCTTCCGTCTGGCCGGGGGCAACTCCTTTGCCTTCCATTCCAGTTCCGAGAAGCCGGCGGCAAGCTCCGCTCCGCCCGTTGCTTCCAGTTCCAGCCGCCGACGCTGTTCAAACCGCTCGTACTGGTTAGTCCTCCAACCTTGGCCGTGGCCCACTGGCGGAACTGCGTGCCACGGGGACTTTCGACACGGTAGCCTATAGCGAGTACCGCCTCCAAGTTGTAGTGATACACTCTGCGGGTGATCTCTCGCTGTCCTTCCCGGCGAACTATTAAGTACTCCTTAATAGTTGCATCTTCGGCCAATTCCTTCTCGGCATAGATGTTTTTTTCGTTCCTCGACGTTGATAATGGGTAAACGGGTCGGGAAGCGGGAGGGCGGAGCGCTGCGACGCCCTAAAATCTGGGGCTCGCGGCGCTCGTCCCTCCCGAAAACCAGCTTTGAGAGAGCTGTTGGGCAGGTCAGCAGGAAGGCCGGCGAGGCTATTGATGGCAGCACACCCATAATAAACGTCGAGGAAGCTGTTTCTCAGATGGATATTGATGTTTGGAACGGTCGTCTGGAAAAGCTCCGCGATCATCACCTGGGTCATCCAGATGGTGCCGGCCTGGAATCGCCACTCCACCCGAGCCTTGCCATCCTCCGTCTGGTAAAGCAGCGGCTTTACACGCTGTTGGTCGGGGGTTCGAATCCTTCATCGCCCACCATCCGCCACCGGAAGTCAGAGAGTCACCACGGCGCCAGCGCGGACGGATTTCTCTTCGGCCTCGCAGATTTCCAGCGCCGTGACGCCGTCAGCGGCGGTGACGATGGCGGGGGGCCGGCCAGAGGCCACGCACTCGAGCATGTACCGGATCTCGGCGCCATAGCCATCGGCCTCGTCGTGATGGATGGCGCGTGGGGCCTGGCCGCGCTCGCAAACTTGCAGCGCGTCAGCGCCGCGGCTGAGGTCAAAATCCAGCGTGGCGCGTTCGCAAAGGAGGGTGAACGACATGTTAAAACCCTTGGCCAGGAGCCAGCTTCCTTCGGCATAAACGGCCGGGCCGCCTGGATACAGGTATAGCGTGACGACGTGATTGATGGCGCCGCCGGGACTGATAATCCCGCTGGAAAAAACGGCGGCGGGGCGACCGAAGAGGAAGTTCACAAAATCCGAGTCGTGAATGTGCAAGTCAAACAACGCGCCGCCCAAATCGGCCGCGCCGGAATAGGTGCCTTGCTTGCTCCAGGCCGGCATCTCGGAGACGCGGCGGAAACGGGCGGCCAGGATGGCGCCGTAAGTTTTTTCGTCCACGACTTGCTTGAGCCAGCTCCAGCCCGGCCAGAACCTCATGCACATAGCGGGCATCAGAAAGCCGGGCGAGGATCGCGCCACGCTGAGAATCTCCCGCGCGGCGGCGGAGGTTCGCGCGAGTGGTTTTTCGCATAGAACGTGCTTGCCGGCGCGCAGGGCGGCGATCGCTTGCGAGGGATGCAAAGGCGTCGGCGTGCAAATGTCCACGAGGTCCACATCCGGGACGGCCAGCACTTCTTCAATATTGCGGAACACTTTCACAGCCGTTCCCAGATGGATGTCGTTGCTGCCGGTTTGGATGTTTCCACCGACGGCTTGCAGCACGCCGTCTGCTGGAGCCCGCACGGAATCGCAGACGGCGACGAGGCGCGCCGCCGGATTGGCCAGATAGGCGCGCAAATGCGTCACCCCCATGAAGCCCAGGCCGACGACAGCGACATTTACCGGCCGAGATTTCTGTTCTTCCATATTTATTGGATAATTAGAGGAAGTTTGCTTCCAGGACGGCTTTGGCCGCGCGAATGTCGGCGACGCGTTGGTCGCCTGCTTCCCGTTCGATGACCAGGTTTCCGGCATATTGCAGTTCGCGGAGGGTTGCCAGAAAGAGGCGCCAATCGACCTCGCCCGCGCCGACGGGGACTTCCTGGCCCCAAGTGCCCAGCGTTTTGGTGCGGGTGGCGTCCTTGACGTGGACTTGCCGCAACCACGGCCCCAGCACGCGCAGGGCCTCAACCGGGTCGCCCTTGTTGTAAAGAATCATGTTGGCCGGGTCGAAGTTCACGCCCACGTTCGGACGCTTCAGTCGTCGGAGAAGAGCGGCGAGCACGGGCGCGGTTTCCTGGCCCGTTTCCAGTCCAAGGGCAATTCCCGCCGCGGCAAAAATGTCCGCGACCTCGCCCAGTCGGCCCAGCATTTTGGCGAAGTTGGGGTCCGATTCCTCATGCGGCAGAAAGCCTGCGTGGAAGGTGGCCAGGTTCTGGCCCAGGCGGGCGGCCAGCGCCGCCGCCGCCTTGATGTTCGTTTGATTTTGCTTCCATGTTTCGTCCGGGGCAATGCCGCCGGTCAGGCGAATGGACTCGAGGGTGGAGTAGTCCTCACCCACGCACCCGAACATGCCTGAGACGATGGTGATGTGGTTGTTGGCAAGCACCGTTTTCGCCTCGGCCCAAAGGCCGGGGGATTGGAGGAGGGGATCGAGAGCCAATTGCACGCGGTGGATGCCGGTGGCCCGCAAGTTTGCCGCCAGGTCCTGGAGGTCAGCCGGTTGCAGCGACCAACTGCAGACCGCCAGGCGTTGTTCCAAAAGTGATGTATTCATAAGCGACATCGTGGAAGCCGCGACATCAGGCCATGTGTAGCGCGGGGACGGATTGAAAGTCCAGTCTCGAAAAGTAAATACTTCTTGCTTGCCAATGCGATTGAAGTTGTCAACTCTTGCGCTTCTTTATGTCGAAAAAAGCGCTGATTACGGGGATTACGGGGCAGGACGGTTCTTATCTGGCGGAGTTATTGCTCGGCAAGGGGTATGAGGTCCACGGCCTCATCCGCCGCGCCAGCACCTTCAACACGGGGCGACTGGAGGCGATATACTCGGATCCGCACAATGTCAAAAGCCGCCTTTTTCTGCATTACGCCGATTTGAGCGACGCCAGCGGATTGAGCCGGCTTTTGGACCAAATCCAGCCGGAGGAACTTTACAATCTGGCGGCGCAAAGCCACGTGCGGGTCAGTTTCGACGTGCCGGAATACACGACGGACGTTTCCGCGACGGGAACGGTGCGGTTGCTGGAGGCGATTCGGGAGGCGGGTCTGACGCCGCGTTTTTACCAGGCCTCGTCGAGCGAGATGTACGGGAAGGTGCGGGCGATACCGCAAACGGAGACAACGCCTTTTTATCCGCGCAGTCCCTA
>Ga0187860_1004231_pt1 | contig 10874 bp, 9 predicted proteins | sample June2016WEW_10_4_FD_132981 | JGI IMG/M metagenome (GOLD analysis project Ga0187860, IMG submission 132981) | Peatland microbial communities from SPRUCE experiment site at the Marcell Experimental Forest, Minnesota, USA - June2016WEW_10_40 | ecosystem: Environmental > Terrestrial > Soil > Wetlands... | reverse complement strand
CAGCGAGACACCGAGACCGACGATGACAACCACGCGTTGGCCGAGACCGAGACGATTGAGTCGGGTCATCACGTCAGCCTGACACGTCGGCGGCAGTTCCGCGTCCGCCTCGGGGCTGAAGAGCGCGGCCTTCAGGCCCCATTAACGATTAGCCGGCTTGCCGGCGCTATTGGGTCCGCAGGGACCGCAAGGCGGCAGACCCGGGAGACGTCAAAGAGATCATGATGGCGTCATCTAACCGCGGCCGGGCGGAGGCTGTGAGAAGGAGACGGAGTGCCACGGTCCTGGCGTCGATGGCAATACTTCTGTCGTCCTGCTCCGCGTCAACGCACGCGGTGCAACGCGGCCCTTTGGCGATTCCGGCAGCAGACATGCTCACCTTGCAGATGTTCACCTCGAGCGAGGGAGTCGGGGTCGCCTTTGCAGCTCCACCGCCGCTCTGTCACCGCAACTGCGCCGCAGGTGCTCCGAGCCGACACCGTGACTACCTCGTAGCCACCAGCGACAGTGGAGCAACCTGGCGGGTAAGCGGCGCCCTCCCCGCCGACTTCAACCCCGGAGAGTCCTACGAGGTGCAAGTGGCGTTCAGCTCCCCAGACGAGGGGTACGTGCAGAGCACCGAGCCACCTGCGACCCTGTTCACTGACGACGCCGGCCAGAGATGGTCGTCGCTGAAGACCCCCGGCGAGCCCACGGACATCTCGCTTGCAGGGCCCGCCCTTTGGATCGTCTCGGACTTCTGCCCGAAGGCGACGACGCCGACCGGGCTCTGTCCCTCCCGGCTCCTCATTTACGCGCCGGGACACTTGACGCCATCAAGAGAGACGCCCATCCCGACCGAAGGCAACCTCGCCGAACAGGGAATCTCCCCCGGTACCCGCGAAGCCCACCTCCTCGTCCGACTCGGGCCACGCTCGGCCGTCTTCGCAGAAGGCTCCGAAAGCTCGCCCTCCAGCCTCCTATTCACCGGAGATAGCGGTCTCCATTGGACGGTCCTAAGCGACCCGTGCGACGGCATCAGCCCGACCGGCCTGGTCGCCCCGACCTCGACCAAGTGGGACCTCTACTGCCAGCTCAGCGGCGGGATGAATCAGGGCAGGACACGCTTCTACGCCTCGACGGATCGGGGGAAGACCTGGACGCTCGTCGCCGAAGGCAACGTCGAAGGACCCAGTCTTGGGAACATCGGTGTGGGGATGGCCGACGATCTCACCGTTAGCGGCGACGGTCGCGTCCTGTGGCTCGTGGGGTCCGTCTACGGCATCAAGAGCAGCACCGACGGGGGACGCGACTGGACGACGGTTAAGATCCAGACGGACGGCTACGACAGCGGACTTGCCACCGCCGGACCCTCTAGTGCCTGGCTGCCCATCCCGGCCATCGGGCTTTACCACACCACCAACGGTGCAACCTGGAATCTGGCCGCCGGCTAGCTCATCTTGGCGATGCATGCGCGCTGAGAGGAGCAGAGCCTCCGGCCCTGATCGGAAACGCCGCATTGCCGACGCTTCCGGCCCCGTTCGCCTCGGGTGGTCAAGGGTCGAAGCCCCCTTGCAGCGCGTCGTCTCCGACCTGTTGTCCGCGTGACCTGGCGGTAGGGACAAGCCTGTGTCGGAGGCCGTCGGAGAACCCCGCCGGCCATGGAGCCACGGACCCCTTTCGTCCCCGCAGTCTCTCAGGACACGCCTGCCGCCACCGTGACGGCTCGGCCGGCGTGTCCCGCTCATACGATGCAAGCCGGTGAGATCCACGGGGAGGAGCGAACGCCCTAGATGAGTTGCCGTCTGAGGGTTGACCGAGAGCCAGGTCTGCCCGTCCTCGAAGCGCTCCGCAAGGCCGGCCACAACGTCGACCTGGTGAGCGGTCTTCTCGCTGCCCGCAGTGCTCCCGCCGACGAGGTCTTTGCCCAAGCGGGTCTGGCCCGGCGGGTGCTGGTAACAGCCGACCCGGGCTACGCCGACGTCAGCCGCTTCGAGGTGGCGGAAAGCCCAGGGCTGGTCCTCTTCTGCCTTCAGAGTTCTACTCTGTGCGACGCCCTCGATTCGGTCTACAAAGTGCAGCTGGACGTACTCGAGGACGTGGGCCGGGCGATGGCCGAAGTGGCAACGACGGCGAAGCGCCTCGAGCTTCGCGGTACGGACCTCAAGAGCTCGTCGGAGCACCTGTACCAGAGGGCCCGAGAAGCCATCGGCGAAGGAGACCTGGAGGCCGCCCGGACAGCGCTGACGCTGCGGACGGAGAACTACGAAGGGGTCCGGTCTCTTGCTGAGGAACGGCGCCAGCTCGACGAGTCGCTACAGGGCCTCACTCCGGTAGTCCAGTCGCTTCAGTTCGAGGTCGAAGCCTTCCGCACGGAGAAAGAGATCATGAAGGCTGCCACCATCGCCGCTCACGTGACATCGATGCTCAGCGGCACGGAGCAATCCGATGTCGAGGCGATCACGGCGAACCTCATCGAGGCGCTCGCCTCGGGTGTGCCTCACGGGACGCTATGGCTCGTGCTGCCGGACGCCACCTGGGAGATCCCCGCCCCCTACCTCAAGGGTCCGGCGGACGTGAGCCCACGGCCTCGTCGACGCGACCCTGACCGAGAAAGTGTCACCGAGTAGGGACCGCTCCCATCAGCGATGGCGAGCAGGCGCCCCGATTCGGCAGATCCTTGCCCATCTAGCCGGATAGACGCGCTGGCAGCCGTCCATGCCGCAGACGGCATTGAGCGGGCGGGGTGGAAGTGGGGGCCAAGCCGCGTGGGCTCAGCGAGGTTGGCTGGCGGGCTGAGCCGGGTCGATCAAGAGCAGCATCCGACGTCCGCGAGCCGCCCGAGTTGTTCGAGGGCTTGGTGGGCTTCGACGTAGGCAGGAGACGGTTCTACGCACTGACAAGGCAGCTTGCGCAGCGTCGCTGCCGCGATGGCCAGGCGGACGAGGATGTCGCCGACCGCTTCTCGCGGGATGTCGACCTTGGCACCTCGGTAGTTGCTGAGGATTGACTGGATCGCTTTCGGCAGCCGCTTCGTGTCGGGCGCCCCGGTGTCGAGCAGGTAGGGGAGCTTCCAGGTGTGAACGTCGTCGGCCGCACCCACGTAGGCGAAGCACTGCAACGGGAGGTGGTACTTGGGCTGGATCAACCCATCTGAAGCGGCTTGAGAAGCCGAGACCGGGACGATGTCGAGCGCCCGGGCCAACTCTGTGGCGGCAACCGGGCATGGCCGGTAGATGCCGTGTACCGAGACCCACCACAGTTCCTCGGGGGCCGTCTCGAGGTCGAGTGCGACGAGCACGCGGTCGCGGAGACCCCCGGCCACAACGTCAGCGGCGTAGAGCATGTGCCCGTCGCTGACCGCAACCGCTCCGACCTTCTGCATGGCCGCATAGCGCCGTGCCTGGTCGAGAGCGGCCTCGACTGCCCGTCGATGCCAGATGAGGCTGCCCGGACGTTTGACCTCCAGCACGAGCCTCTTGATACCGAGCTCGGAGAGCACCACGTCCGCCCGGCCAACCTGCAGGTTCACGTCGCCAAGTGACCAGTCGAGCACCGTCGTGAAGAGATCCTCGATGATGTTCTCCGCCACTTTCTCGACCGGACTGTCGAAGAGGCCTTGTCGAAGCCGTTGGCGGCGGCGTGTGGTGAATGCCGGCCAGCTGGCTGCGATGCGCTCGACGCAACGCCGATACGAGGCCAGCTGTGTGTAGGCATCGTCCCCCGACGCGTGTTCGTCCTCGGCGCGCATCCTCGGCTCTCCCCTCAGCCAACTATCGACGTCCGATGGTACGACGCGCCACCTCCGATCGTTGGCGCCGAACGATCACGCCTTGAACGGCCCAAATCGAGTCGTGCTGATCGAAGTACTCCTCGACGCGACCACTCAGCAACGCCCACGACATCAGTCAAACACCTCCGTGCCGCACTCGAGACCCCACCGAGGCGCCCCGACAAGAGGGCTGATGCTTTCCCCCGGGACACAAGTTTCTGCCCCCGATTCAGCAGGCGCGCCCCGGACACGGAGCCAGTCGACCCTGCCTCCATCGTGGGAGCGGTGTGGCGCGGGTCCGGCTGGTTGGCCCGAGTGGTGTTTTGCCTGTTCAGCTAGGGCGTGGCGTCCATTGAGTGCGGCGGAATCTGTCCATCCAGCGGGAGTGGACAAAAGGATGGACAATTGCGACGGCGGCCGTTGCCCCGGGATCAGGAGGGTTCCCGATGGCAGAAGTCGAGGTGGGTCGACACCGTCCACGCTTCGATCCTGGCCGAGTCACAGCGTTCGGGAATCGACTCGAGGCTCTCCATCCGTCCGAGCTCGCGTCGACAGCGAGGACTCGCTCCCACCGCTCACCGAAGGCGCCGTCGCCGCGCCTCACTGCGCGCAGCCACTCGGCGGGCTCTCCGCCGATCGGCAGCTCGAGCCGGCGAGTCGTCAGCAGCTCGATGCCTTGGGACCCGAGCCGGGCGCAGTGCATGGCGCACTCGGTGTGCCGAAGTTTGACGCAGAGGCGCCGGCGTCGACGAATAGGACGAGCCGTGGTCGCTGCCCGCCGATGGTCTCGTGCTGGTGACCCAGCAGCAATCCAATGACGGTCTCTACCGCGCGCTCGTGGCGAACGCCGACGCGTTGCGGGACTCCGGGATCGAGCACGTATACAGGATTGGTGATGCCGTGGCCCCGGCTGATCAGCGAGGTGATCTTCGACGGCCACCGGCTGGCACTTGAGATCGATCGAGCCGATCCCTCGCAACCGCTGCCCTACCTGCGTGAGAGAGCTCAGATCGGATCGGGTTATCACGGCTAACTCATGGTCTGCTGGCCGAGGCGATGTCCCCGGTAAGTAGCGCGGCCTGAGTTACAGTGACCGCGTGACGGTGGCAGTCCGGTTCATAACCCGCTTGGTTGTGGCAATCGTGACCGGTCTGTTGCTTTGCATAGCGTCCGAGCTAGCGGCGCATATTCCTGCTAACGCGTCAGTTAAGCAACTGACCTGCGGCTCAGGTAATCCAGCACCATACGCAGAGATAAAGCCGCGCCAGCCTTCGGTGACGATCTACCTCGGCCGAGCGTCAAGCGGACCGGAGACTAGCCCGGTCATTACTTTCACGGTGTCCGCGAACTCCTGCAAGCTTCCTAGCAGCATCCCTGTCTTCATGGGCGTCCTGAGCGGTGAAGGATTCGACCTCGGCCTTCCAAAGAATGTTCCACCCTGCAGCGCCTCGGTGATCGCACGCCCGTTTTGTGCTGTTGTCCGCCGCGACGGCGACACCATCGACCTGACGCTGCAGACAGAGCGCAGTCAAATTCCGGCCGGGAGCTACTCGGGCAGCCTTGAGATCGGCAACAGCAGTATGGGCGAGACTCAGATCGCCATCACCCTCGAGCGACCCGATAGTGTGTGGCCCGCGCCGATTCTGCTCGGGATCGCTGCTGTGGCCGGTGGGATCAGCTTTGCCGGGATCAGAGAGTGGTTTGCGGTCGGCAGCCCGGCCACGGCTCCGGCCGGCGGTGGGAACGGTGGGAGTGGGACGGGCGGAGGCGTTGACGCCAAAGTACCTGTGGGCACCCCCGAGGTTCCTGTCAAGCGGATTGCGAAGCTCACACGTCGGCTCGCCCCCCTGTGGAGAATTGTGTCCAGACCAGCGAGGTTCCTCAAGAAACACTTCACGGCAAGCGGCGTCCTCGCCATATGCTTCGGTGTCGGCGCCGGTGCGGTCACGTGGGTGAATACGTATGCCTACGACCGTTCCTGGTCGTTCAACATCGGCACGGCGTTCACCCTACTGAGCAAGGTGGGAGGCGCTGCCGCCGCATCTGCGTTCGTGATCTGGACAGCCGGCGCGGCGGGACACCGAACGGCGGTCAGGAGGAGCCAACAGGGCTGACCCATCAATACTCGTCGTGATGCCAGACCCAGTACTGCCGGTCGCCCTCGGGTGCGTCGCGAAGGCCCTGCCACCTCGCGGACGTCGATCTGAGGGCCTTCAGAAACCTTCCGTGGCGGTCACAGCTGGACGATTCGATCCAGGGGTGCCACGAGATGTTCCTGGTGCCCCGCGACGTGCGGCAACGCGGCCCGGACCGGTAAGCGTCAACGGCTCCGGAACAGTGGCAAGGTGGGCATTCAGCACAGAGCTGCGGACGTGGTCGCCGAACGGACCCGGTGGCGCCGATTCCGGCGTCGCTGTCACACGGGCGGCCTCCGGTGCAGTGCTACCAGTGTTCGTAAGAACGAAGTCGCCCGACAATCGCCGTTTGACCGATCCGAGCCCTGATCGTTGGCGTTTCCTCGCCGAGTTCTCGCACATCGTTGACCAGGTATGACACGCGGAAGACCTGAACTGGGGAACGAAGTGGGGAACGAAGTGAGGAGCGCCGCACAGCGAGAACTCGCTGCATATGGACGAAGGCGTCGGGGAGAACGTGGCAGCGACGTTGACGAACCTGCTCGAACGAATGCGTCACGCGGTCAGGTCTCCAAGGAGAGCGGTGCGCCCCGTCCTGCGACCACACGTAGGCGGCGTCCCCGAGTTCGGTCCCGATGACGCGAGCACGATTCAGGGCAACTAGCTGCTGGCGTTCGAGGACCATTGCAGTCCCCGGGTCGATTGCGATGCGGCGAACCTGACGAGACTTTGTCGGTCGTGCTTCCACGCGACCCGGTAGGTCGGTGATCGATCGACGCACCGTGATCGTGGAGTCGGCGAGATCGACGTCGGACCATTGCAGTCCGCACAGCTCGCCCCGCCGCATCCCCGTGGTCGCCGCGACCCACAGCATCGAGGCAAGCTCAGGGTTGTAGGACTCGGCTGCTACCAGAAGCTTGCGCACTTCCTCGACGGTCGGCGCTGTCGGCTCACTCGCGGCAGCACGCAGGGGAGTCGCAGAGTCTGCCGGCGACTGGGCAATCCAGCCCCACCGAACTGCCTGACGCAGTGCCGAGCGGAGGAAGGCGTGGTGATGTCCGACCGTTGTCGGCGACAGTCCGGGCTGGATCAGGTCCCGGTAGTAGCTGTCGAGCCTCGCGGCGGTGAGCTTTCGGAGCTCGACACCCCCGAAGGCGGCCTTCGCCTGCTTGGCCAACAGGCCGTATCCCACGATCGTCTTCGGGGCGAGTCCCCGTGCTCTTGCGTGATCCAGGAACGCGTCGAGAAGGTGACCGACGGAGCCTTGCGAGGAGCTGCCCAGGTTCTTGGCCACTTCGGTGAGCATCTCGGCGGCCGCCTGGTTTGCCGTCCTCTTGGAGCCGCGCACGGTCTTGCTGAGCTGGCCGTAGCGACCGGTCCGAGGGTCGCGGCCGGTGGGCACGGTCACCTCCCAAACACCACGGCTCCGCCCACGCATCCTGGCCTTGTTCTGACGTCAGAACGGCTCATGGGACGCCCCGCGTCCCGAAGGTAGAGTCCAGCTCGGAGGGATGGCAGAGCGGACGAATGCGACGGTCTTGAAAACCGTTGGGTGATGAGCCCCGGGGGTTCGAATCCCCCTCCCTCCGCCTTTCGCGGCCGCACCTCGTGATGACGAGCTGGCCTCAGGTCGCCGCAGCGAGCCTGCTGACTCTCGCCTCCCGCGATCTCGCCCAGCAACGGCCGGCGATGTAGAAGACGGCCCCGAGGCCCCCGACGAAGAAGCCAATCGGCCAGTTCCACTCATAGGCAGCGGCGATCGCGATCCAGACGGTGGCCACTGCGAGGCAGACCGACAACCCCAGAGCCGGCAAGGGCCTTCGCGTGAACGATCGGGCGGCACCAGCTGGGCCGATCATCAGGCTGAACATCAGAAGTGCCCCGACGATGGGGAGTGTCATAGTGGTCGCCAGGGCCACGACGACGAGAAAGCAGACTTTCATTGTACGACTGTCGACGCCTCGTGCCTCGCCTATCTCCGGCAGGACTGACGACAGCAGCAGCGGCCGGTAGAGCACGGCGATGGCGGTGACGCAGAGCACCCCGAGCACTGCGGTGACCAGCACGTCGTTGTTGCTGATACCGAGCACCTCCCCGAACAGCAGTCCGAAGATCGCGGGCTCGTACTCGTTGCTGAAGCTCAAGAACAGCGCCCCGAGGCCGAGCATCACGACAAGGCCGAGTGCCGTCATGGCGTCGTGGCGGCCCCGCCGGCTGAGCCAACCGATACCAAGGGCGCTCATTACGGCGAACACCGCGAGGCCCCAGACGGTGCTCAGCCCGACGAGGCTCGCGCCGGCCGCACCTGCAAACCCGGCCTGAGGCACGGCGTGAGCAACGAACGCCGATCCGCGCAACACGGCGAAGGTGCCCACCACCCCGGCAATCACCGCCACCATCGTCGCCACGAGCCAGGTGTTGACCATGAAGCCCGAGAACATCATCGTCCTCCGACAGCGCTGTGAGGCTGATTCGAGTTCCTTGGTGTGTCACGTCGCGCGGCGGTGGAGCGCCCCGACCGTTGCCGGCTGAGCTGCCGTCCTCGCCGCTCGCTCGAGATGTCCGCCACCAAGTACACAAGGAAGATCAGCGTCACCACGAAGAAACTCACCGGCCAACCCCGATGCACCGGCGGCCAGTAGTAGCTGTCGTACGCGAGCAGGATGCCCAACCACGTCGACGCCACGCCAATGAGCGCCGCCCACGCCATGGCGAGACCGGGCCGTTTCGTGAGGCGCAGCGCCCCAGCCGCAGGCCCGATCAGAAGCGCAGTGCTGAGGATCGCGCCGATCGTGATGCACGACAATGACACCGCCACTGCCATCGCCAGCAGGTACAGGCCGCCCAGTGTCCGCACCGGGACGCCACGGGCACACGCCATGTCGACGTTCAGCGAGCTCAAGAGCAGCGGGCGGTACAGCACGCCGATGGTGACGAGCGCCAGCAGGCTCATCAAGACCACGACGGCCACGGTCGATTGGTTGATCGCAAAGATCGAGCCGAACAGGACGGTGAACGTGGCCCCCGTCGTGTTGACCGAGTTCGAGTCCAGGTACAGGAACAGAGCGGCGACTCCGAGCGCCCCACCGAGGACGATCCCGGTGGCGAGATCGCGTCCGCGTTGCCTACGGATACCGAACAGCTCCATGATCCCGGCGCCGACGACCGCTGCCGTCACGAACCCCCACAGCGGGTTGACGCCGACGAGGAAGGCACCCGATCCGCCAGTCGTGCCGACGTCCCCGAGGGCATGGCCGGCGAAGGACTGGCCGCGGAGCACTGTGAAGACCCCCACCACTGCGGACACGAGCGCGACGACGGCCCCGACCACCAGTGCGACGTGAACAGGCTCGCTCGAGAAGAAACCAGGCTCGATCACGTCCTGCAACAATCCGGTCATGACCCGGCCTGCGATCGGCGCCCCGGGTAGACCGGGTAGTCCGGGTACTCCGGCTTTGCCTCCTCGTCGTGGTGAACGCCGGCATCGGAGCCGGCTACCACGAGGATGCGGTCGCGGACCTGAAGGACGTCAACCTGGCGGCCGTACAACTCGCTGAGGACATCCTCCCGGACGACCTCCTGGGTCGTCCCGCTGGCGGCCTTGCCACCCGCGAGGTACACGATGCGGTCCATCGCCGGCAGCAACGGGTTCATGTCGTGGGCGGAGATCAGTACTGCGATGCCGTGCTGTGCCGTGATCCGGGCGAGGAGGCTGACGACCTCTTGCTCGCTCGCGATGTCCAAGTTCGCAAGGGGCTCGTCGAGCAGGAGGAGCCTGGGCCGGCCGATCAATGCGTGAGCGATCAGCACGCGTTGCAACTCCCCACCGGAGAGACTGCCGACGCGAGCATTGGCGAACCCTTCGGCGTCAACTGCCGCGAGCATCCCGTCGACGAGTCGCCGCCGTCCCTCCGAGGGCAGCGGGATCCCGAGCCGGTGGCCGTCGATGCCGAGGGCCACGAGATCGCGGGCCCGCAAGGGAACGTCCGGGTCGAGGAGCACTTTCTGAGGGACGTAGCCGATCAGCCGGTTGCGGCGGGGCCGCGGGCGGCCGGCCACTAGAACGCGACCTGACGACGGAGCCTGCAGGCCGAGAACCACTCGGAAGATCGTCGTCTTGCCGGCGCCGTTGGAGCCGATGAGGCCCGTGAACTCGCCGGCACGAACCGAGAAGCACACATCGTGGAGCACCTCGCGCCCGGACAACCACACGGTGATGCCGTCGAGGGCCAAGACCTCCTCGCTGCCTTCGTCCGGCGGCTGTGACTCGGTCACAGGCGATGCGTGGAGATCTTGCTGGCCAGGGCTTTCTGTAAGGACTGGACCTCGGCCAACATCCAGGACTGGTAGTCGTAGCCCGGCGTCGGCATGGTCTCGTAGACGGCTACCACCGGGATGCCGTCCTGCTTGGCCAGCGACAGCAACGACTCGGTGAGGGGATCGACCACTTGTTGGTTGTACACGAACACCTTGACTTTGTGCTGGCTCAGCAGGCTTCGCTCGAGCGCGACGTCTTGAGGCGCCGGATCGACGCCGTTCATAATGTCGGCCTGGAACGAGAACGGCGTCTCGTTGTTGGCCCCGACGGCCTCGAGCAGGTAGTCGGCGACCGGCTCGGTCACCGCCACGGGAGTGCCGGGGTAGGTGGCCTTGAGGTGGGCGATGGCTTGGAGCCACGGCGCCAGTGAACGGTCGAACTGGCCAAGATTCGCCTTGAAGTAGTCGGCGTGCGACGGAGCGAGAGCGGAGAGGTCGTCCGCGATCGCCTTGGCCACCGCCGGCATCGTGGTCGGGTCGTACCACAGGTGTGGGTTCGGAGTCGTGCTCGGCAGACCAAGCAGCGTCTGCACGTCGATCACCTTGCGGTCAGCGCTAGGCGAGGCAGCCTCGATCGTGTTCATGAACGTGTCGTACCCGCCGCCGTTCTGGACGATGAGCTGAGCCGCGCTGACCTCGGTGGCCACGCTCGGGCTGGCATCGAACGAGTG
>Ga0187860_1004230_pt1 | contig 10875 bp, 14 predicted proteins | sample June2016WEW_10_4_FD_132981 | JGI IMG/M metagenome (GOLD analysis project Ga0187860, IMG submission 132981) | Peatland microbial communities from SPRUCE experiment site at the Marcell Experimental Forest, Minnesota, USA - June2016WEW_10_40 | ecosystem: Environmental > Terrestrial > Soil >... | reverse complement strand
CTTGGCGATATCCAAACCGATCGTGGTAACTTGCATGTGGACGGCTCCCTGATGTGATTCGAATGCAACGATCACCCTATGGCACTTCGTTGCCGGGAGCGGGTACCGTCCACCACATCAAACGCTGTGGCGTGCAAGCGTCGGGCCAACAACCGAAATGTTTAAAGACGCCGGTCAGTCGAGATCGTCGTTGTGCAGTTATCTACATTTCGACTCGATGGCCTTCGGGGCGACTGCGGTGTTCAACCGTCGGCTCAAACCAGATCGCCGATCACTATTGGACCGTCGTTCCCCTTGTAGCTTTTCCTCCTCGGATCGCGAATCTGCACCACCACGGCGCCGATCCTGGCGCGCCCGCCTCTCGAAAGCTGAACGCCTTTCATCATTAGCCATTGCGGCACCTCTGATTGACACGTCTATATCCGTATTCGTAAACAGGTTGTAAAAGCCGCGCCCGCAGCTTTGTCGAGAACAGCGATGTTGCAGCCAAACGTGGCAGCCACTGACAGGCGGCTTAACGAAATGGTCCGGTATCGGTAATCCAAAAGTTTAATCATTTTGATTACGTTCGACGACCAAATGGGCCCTTAGCCCGGGATCGCTTTATGAAATTCTCTACGTCGGACTGGACGATGCTTCGGATACGCTGCCAAAAGTGTAGACAGCACACCGAGAAGATCGTGACGGTACTGGTAAGAAAGGAGGCTATTCCCTGCACTCACTGCGGAGCCAGAATTAGCCTTTCAACACCAACCAACAAGATTTTAATTGCCGAGACTGTCGCAAGTTGCGACCGCATTGGGGAAACTTTGATCAAAGAGTTAGCGCTGGATGGGCGTTTGGTCACCCTCGGTGACGGAGGATCAGGTTCACCGCATGGCCGGTGACCTTCGCCCCTACAATGCGGCAAATGTTAAGGCCGGGCAAAGGAGATTTTTATCGGCTCGTTTTGCGACCCGCGCGAAAATAGTTCGAGGGTGACCATTCGCGTGGCCCCCTCGCGGGCAAAAGCGTCGATGATCTGCTGCACCATGCCTTTCTCGCGCCGCAGATTCTGGCCGTCGACCGTCAGCACCTCCATGCCAATGAGATGTCTGGATTTGGCCAGCGCGCAATTGGGCTGTCCGTCGGTGCATCCGACGAGCACGGCAATTTGCGCCGTCTTGCTATAATGCGGTCCGTTTACAGGTCCCATTTCCACTTTGATCGATTGGATGGCGAAGTCCAGACCGCCGGCGCTACCCATCGGCGGACCTCGGTCCGGTGTTGGCAAAATATCTGCGCGAGCGATCGAGACCGTCAGCATCAGCGCGAGGCAGGGTAACCCTATCCGATGGCGCATGGTAACCTCCCGTTGTTATTCGTGACCGTGGATTCAAATGACCGGCAGAAGACAGTGTTAAGGCGGGACAGTCGACCGAAAGGGAAAGCCCAATGGAGGAAGCAGAAGCGCTTGCAATCTCTGCGGCGATCGAAGGCCCGATTGCATTCTTGATAACCCGCCTTGCGAGGTGGCCGAGCCGAGGTGCCCTGCATGTCGGCTTGGCCGCGTGCATAGCAACTGCGGTGACTCATCCACAACTGTGGTCCGCCGCTCTCTGGGCGTATCCGCGCTTCTCCTATTGGCCGACCGCCATCGTCCTTGAGACTGTGGTGGTGGCGGCCGAGGGCCTGCTGATCGCCTGGATGGCCGGGCTTGCATTTCGCCGCGCAATGGTAGTGTTATTGCTCGCCAACCTGGCCTCTTGCGTTGCCGGATTACTTATCGCCGGGTGATGGCTATTAATAGGTGCCGAACTTTTGTCTCCACCAACAGGAGGCAGTTCAGGAGAGAACCCGTTATGCGCTTAGACGATCCGAGGTGCTGAATTGTCATGTGTTCTTGAGAAGCCGCGGGAATAGCAGCCAGCAGATGGTCGCGGCAAAGGCCGAATATGCAAGGTTGCCGACCAACCGCTGTAACGGCATCCTAAGGTCGGTGGAATAGAAGATCCCCGGCTCGGTGACCGCGAAATATGCGATGTTGACGACGATAATTGCAGCGATGATGACAACGAAGGTCACCTGACGCCGGAGCGCCACCACCGCGACGATGGTGCCGGCCACGAGCGCGATCACGCTGCCGCCGAAATACGCTGCCCCGACCAGGATGATAAAACAATTTGCTGATCTCCCCGGCATTGAACCCCGATTGAGCGATCGATATTGCCACGAACACTGAAAAAACGGTTGCGCCGACGATCAGCGGTCCCAACAATGTGGCGACGACAACCGTCAGCACGAACCGGAAGAGCCTCGGCCGTAGGCGGATGCCGAGGGGGGCGTTGTCGTGGCCTTCGCTCGTCACTATCCGGGCCTCCTACCGCCGGCGATGGTATCTAAATGGCCTTATTGTTCCGTTCACGCTGCGAGCCACCGTCGACGAGGTGATCGAGTATCGGATCGCGTCGTATTTGGTCGCGCTGAAGCGCCCGAGCGAAATTCTAACAACTGGCTGCACATCGTCCCATGCTTAGTCCGGCGCAATATTGATACCTGGCTCCTGGTTCACCATCATTTCTAGACCAGACCGGGGATTAGTCGCCAAGTGTGGCGCATGTAGCGGGCGTAGGGCTCGCCCAACGCCGAGAGCAGCGTCGCCTCCTCGACGGCGATGCGGTAGCTGAAAGCGCCGCCTGGCAGGATCAGCATCGCTAGCACGCCGGCCCAGTTGCCAAGCGCTAGGGCAAAGCCGAGCAACGCCAGAAGCGATCCAGCATAGGCGGGGTGACGGATGTAGCGATAGGGTCCGAAGTCAATCACGGGTTGTGCGGCTTGCGTGGCAACGTTGACGGTGAAATAGCGGCCCAATGTCGCCACCGCATACCAACGCAACGCCGTCCCGGCCAGGACGCAGCAGATTCCGACTATGAATAGCGGTCGAGCCGCCGACGCGATGGCCGCGCCCGGCAGCAGGAGCGCGAAGGCAAAGGCCAGTGAGAAAGCAATCCCCAGGATCAGGACTAGAACCGTAAACGACCCGCGGTCACGCGCGTCTGCGGTTGCAGATTGCCGCCTCGTATTGAGGATCAGTTCAGCTCCGTTCCACAGGACGAAGACCGCCCAAAATGTCCCGACATAAAGTGGCTCACCGCTAAACGGAAGAGAGGGTTGAATATTCATACGTGATGTCCGCGCATCGTGGCATTGGCTTCGAGGGCATCGGCCTCTCTGCCGATGCACCCTTTGTCAATAAGCTTCTTCCGATCTGCTTGGATGCGCAAGAATCTTTCGTGGTCCAACGCGGGATATTGCCGCCGGCGGCTACGGGCACATAAGGCAATGCGGTGCAGGTCCACGGCGGCAACGGTTTTGCGCTGGAATTTACGGTGTCGCGGATTCTCTGCGACGCCCGCATCCTTAATATTTTCAAGGACGCCGCGGAAATCCAGGCGCAGGTCATCGCCCGGCGATTGCTGGATGGGTCGAACTGAATGAGGTCCGTCAGGTTGACGGCGATTGCCCACAAAGCCGCAGGCGGTGCTGCGTCGTCACCACTTAGGGCGACCTCGTTCGAATGCTTTCATGACCAAGCTGATTCGCTCGGGCCATTTTTGAGGTCGAGCAATCTCAGCATGCCACCCGGGTCTCGACGGCGCTTCGCGGCATATTCGGTCAATAGTGTTGCAAGGTGTCGCCATCCTCGCGCCCGAGGCGACGCGACAGCGCGGCGGAAATCCTTGATGGCACCTGGACGCGGCGCAGATCTGAATCGAGGTGCCGCTTGGCCGAGAAATATCTTGCCGAACTCGCGAGCACCGCTCCCCGCCCCATCCGGCTAAATCGATGATCGAGCTCCGCCCAATCGATCGCGCTCTCGCGCCCTGCACGGATCATGGCCAAATCGAGAGCTTGCCGCAACTCGACCCATCCGAGCCGATAGCCGTCATGGTGAAGCTGGTCGTGGGCAACAATGTGCCCCACGCTTCGGGTTGCGTCGGGCAAACGGATTTTCAGGTTTCGAAACGGCAACGGGCTGGTCCCTTCGCAGAACCAGTCCGTCGAGATGATACCGGCGCATTCATCGCGAACAACCGCCGTGTGCAGCTCTACTCCAGTTCCGGTTTCAAGGTCATGCAGCATCCGCAAGTGATGATGGGATGGCGGACAATCGTAATCATCCGCATTTGCGGAGAACCCGATAGATTGCAATGCCGCAACCGCATCGGCTGACCGCTTTGCCGGGATCAGGACGTCGAGATCGCCGAGAAAGCGTAACGCCGGCGCTGGATAGTCGGCCTCGAAGAGGCGAGCCGCAGCCTTGAGCGGCACGGGCTCAATGTCGATTGCATTGAGTGCCGCAACGATGCGCGCAAGCCCCGCGAGCAAGGCCTCGTTGCGTTGGGCATTGAGCGCGAGGACGCTGTCGAAATATTCACGGATCTCCGAAGGAATTTCCGTCAGATCTTTCAAGCACCACGCGAGCGCCGGCGTGACGTAGTGATCGCTACTGACCTCGACCAACAGTGTCCATGATGGGTCATTGACTCGAAGGAGCGGTGTACTCTTCAGCAAGCCCGCCCGAAGATAATTGCAGACCGCCGTGAACGCATCCCATCGCGTCACGCCACAACATCCTCGATCAAGCGCACGGCACCATCAAGATCGGCGTAGGTTAGTGCATAAGCTGGCGTATCTTCCAGCCATGCCAGGAATGTCGTGACTCGCTCTTCGGTAATCGGGCTGCCAAGCCATATTCTATCAGAGAGCAATCGCTCGATCGTTTGAAAGGGCGACAACCGCGTCAATTGAGGATGGACCCCGGCGGCATAATGCGGAAACACCACGCGCCGCAGCGCGGCCGGTTGCGCATCCCAGGCCGCCGCCGGAGGGACAAGCAGACGCGCGTCAAGACCCTTGGTGCGATAACTGGGAGCCTGCGCCAGTTCCGGCCACAGCCGTGAAACGACGTCGAAGCTGCCCGGCTTGATGCTCAGTGGCAATGGCAATGGCACGATTGCCTTGGTCGGCTCCGACAGTGCGATCAGATCGTCCGAAAGATAATCAAAGCCGGTCGCCATGAGAGCGGCCGTCAATGTACTCTTTCCGCTCCCCGAGGAGCCGACCAGGGCGAGCCCATGCCCATTGTGTGCAAGCGCGGCGCCGTGAATCAATGCGAACCATCGTACGTCTGGATGAATTCGCTCGAGTATCGCGATGTACAGCGCGCCGGCCGCCTCGGCTGGATCAGCGGTGCGCAGGCGTTCCCGTCCGTCTTGCGTGAGCACCATCGTGTTGGCCCCGGCAACGCTGATCTTTATCTGACTCCGAGGCGTAGCATTCGGCGTTTCGAGATGTCTGAACAGCTCACGGATCGGGGCAATTGGTTGCTTATCGATACTGATGGCCATGGGTATGCCACGGATCGTGCAGACCCACTCTGCCAGCGGCAGCGGCGGTACCGCTGGATTGAAATCGACAGCAGCATCTTCTACGCAAGCGATCTGAACCGGTCCACCGTCCCCGCCGGACAGCAGCCCGTGTTTCTGCCAATGCGCCATGATCGAATGGATGTCCTGTTGGGCAAGGGAGCGTGAAATTCCCCAGGTCTCTACAAATTCGGACACCAGATTCGCCTGCGAATTGCCGGCCTCGATCAAATCCCAGACATGACGCGCGGTCTCGTTGAAAGCAAAAAGTGAATTGGACGACCGTTCGAGCAGCAGCAAGCCGCCCTCGATTTCGAATCGGTGCACAGAAGCTGCGGGAGTGGCCACGGGAGCTTGACGCTCCCCAAGCTCGAGCAAATCGGGTCTGGCACACCGGTCCATCAAGCAACGCGCCCGGCGGTACGGCGCAATCGCACACCGCGTGCTCGGTCAGCATCACCCAACATGACATGCCTCAGGGGCAGTCAACACATACCGCAACGCCGCTAAGCGCAGCTGGTGCAAAGGGCCATGCTTTTGTCCGTAGACAGCAGCAAAGCCAACATTGCCGGAGCGGTGTACTTGGCGAGCCTCATCATCGCGTCGCGACGGCTATCGTCTACACGCTCCTCAGCCTGGCCAGTTTGCTTAGGCTTCGGATCACCAACAGGATTCATTATCAGCTCCCCCTCCAGTCCAATCTACATCCCCACCCGACTGGTCATTGGACTGGACAATCTACTCTAGGCAGTATCTTCACGGCGTTGTCGGCCGTCAAGGGATAAAGGCGTTGGGACAAGGCGTTGAAGGCAGGCTCGCTGCGCCGGCGAGTTTGAAACTGCTAAGAGCGCTAGTCTATAAAGGCGCTTGCAAACAGTGAAGCGGGGAGGATGACATGACGCCGGATCTCGGACTGGCCAATTGGTTCCTGCAACGGTCGTTGCGCACGCCCGAGCGCTTGGCGCTGCGTTTCGAGGGCGCAAGCTGGACCTACGGCCAAATGCAGCGCTGCATCGAGAACTGCGCCGCGCGGCTGCGCGCGCTCGGCGTCGGCAAAGGCGACCGCGTGGCCTTTGTCGGCCTCAACCAGCCGATGTTTCTGTTTTCCATGTTTGCGACGCTGCGCCTGGGCGCGATCTTCGTGCCGCTGAACTTCCGGCTGACCGGGCCGGAACTCGCTTTCATGATCAATGACAGCGCCGCCGCGGTGCTGATCGTCGACGCGCAATTGCGGCCGGCGATCGCCCCGGTCGAGAAGGTACTGACCAGCGTCACGGCGCTCTTGGCCGCCGAGGATGAGACGCTGTGGCGCGACGGCGCTGCGGTCGCGGCCGCCCATGTTCCGGCGCGCGCCGACGATGTCGCCATGATCATGTACACCTCCGGCACCACCGGCCGGCCGAAAGGCGCGATGCTGACGCACGGTAATTTCTGGTGGAACAACACCAACACCATGCATGCGCTCGACATCGTGGAGAACGACGTCACCTTGACCGCGGCGCCGATCTTTCACATCGGCGGGCTGAATGTGACGACGCTGGTGACCTTGCAGAAAGGCGGGCTGGTCGTCATCCAGCGCAGCTTCGATCCGGGCAAGGCGCTGGCGGATATTGCCGCGCATCGCGTGACCACCATGTTCGGCGTGCCGGCGATGTTCCAGTTCATGGCCCAGCATCCAAGCTTCGGAGAGACCGACCTGTCGTCCGTGCGCGTGCTCGTGGTCGGCGGCGCGCCGTGTCCGCTGCCGGTCCTGAAGGCGTATCTGGCGCGCGGCGTGCAAATGCAGCAGGGCCACGGCCTGACCGAGACCGCACCGATGGTGAGCTTCCTCGGCCCCGAATTCGCGCTGGCCAAAGCCGGCTCGTCGGGCAAGCCGCCGCTGTTCGCCGAAATCAAGATCGTCGATAGCGGGGGGCGGCCCGTCGTCGCGCCGGGCGTGCAAGGCGAGGTGCTGGTGCGCGGGCCCAATGTCACCCCCGGTTATTGGCACTTGCCGGAGGCGACGCGGGCGGCGATCGACGATGACGGCTGGTTCCGCACCGGCGATGCCGCGTATCTCGACGACGAGGGATTTCTGTTCATCTGCGACCGCGTCAAGGACATGATCATCAGCGGCGGCGAGAACGTCTATCCGGCGGAAGTCGAAAGCGGGCTGATGCGCCATCCGGCGATCGCCGAGGTCGCGGTGATCGGGACGCCCGACGAGAAATGGGGCGAGGCGATCGTGGCGATTGTCGTGCCGAAGGCCGGGCAGACCGTGACGCTCGAGGAATTGCGCGGCTTCGCCGGCGAGTTCCTCGCCCGTTATAAGCTGCCGAGCCGCCTGGAGACGGTCGCCGCGCTACCGCGTAACGCGACCGGCAAGATCTTGAAATATCAGCTCCGGCAAACCTTCGCCCGGCCGGACGCCGCGCCGGCGAAATCGGCGGCGGCATCCTTGAGTGCGTGAAAGCGTCAACGACGCTACTTTTGCGGCCGTGTCGAAACCGCGCTCGGGCGCGCCAGGAGGCGTTCGCTCCACGCCGCGACAGCCCCTGGAGGGGTGATTTCCATCAGCGGCAGGAACTCCAGGAACGGTGCGTAGCACACCTCGGCAAGCGAGAACTGCTCGGCCACCAGATAGGTCTTGCCGGTTAGTTGCTTGTCGAGGATCGTAAAATGCTTCTCGATTTCCGCCTTGGCGTCCGCAATCGCGGCGGTGTTCCATCGTTCCTTGGGCAGGAAGCGCTTGGGAAAAACGATAGTGCCGGCGTGGCGCGTAAACTGTATGTCGCACAGCTTCATGTGCATGTCGACCAACGCGCGGCCGCGCGCATCGGCCGGCACCAGCGGCGGGGTTGGCCGCGTTGCCTCGAGATAATTGAGGATTGCGGTCGACTCGAAAAGGACGAACCCATCCTCCTCGAGCGTCGGCACGCGGCCATAAGGGTTGAGCGACAGATACGGTTGCTCTCGATGCCGGCGCGCTGCCATGTCCACGAAGACGAGTTCGTGCGCAATCTGCTTCTCGGCAAACGCGATGAGGACCCGGCGCGAATAGGTCGAGAACGGATGATAGTGCAGCTTGATTCCCATGGAATGTTTCCTCAAAACCGCAGACGACCGCGCTGCATTTATCGTATACGCTCACAAGTCCATGCGCATTATAGCGGCTAGTCGCGGCGGATAGGCGGCTTAAATCTTGGTCAAGCAACCGGCCAGGAGCTGCCATGATCACGCGCAGACGCCTGCTCGCCGCCACTGGCGGCCTCGCTCTGGCGGCAGCCGGCCCTGCCGATGCACAGACGCCGGCACTGACTGTCCCAACACCGCGGAGGAATAAAATGGAGATCAAACGAAACGGCTCACAGCCGTCCGCCAAGGGATCGGCGGACTATTTCACCGGCGTGGTCCGCATTGACCCGCTGTTCGAGGCGCCCGAACCGGCGCGCGTTCGCGGCGCCAGCGTCACGTTCGAGCCGGGTGCCCGCACCGCCTGGCACACCCATCCGCTCGGCCAGACGTTGATCGTCAGGTCCGGCCTCGGCTGGGCGCAGCGGTGGGGCGGCCCCAAGGAGGAAATCCGGCCAGGCGACGTGGTCTGGTTTCCGCCCGGCGAGAAACATTGGCACGGCGCCGCGCCGACGACGGCGATGACGCATATCGCCATTCAGGAAGCGCTGAACGGCAAAGTCGTCGACTGGATGGAGCACGTCAGCGACCAACAATACCGGACCTGAGCTCGAAGCAGAAGGGGCGATGCAAGCGAAGCAGACGGAGGAATCGATGACAACTGACGCGACGGCGACTGGGAAGCGTCCGCAAACTGGGGCCACGCCTCACAGCGTGCCGCGCACGATGCGTGCGGCGCTGGGCACGGGTTCGCCAGCATGCACTGACAATTACCGCAATTACGAGAGAAATCACGATGTCACAACGCACATGGTTCATCACTGGCGTCAGTAGCGGCTTCGGCCGCCAGCTCACTGATCAACTCCTTGCGCGCGGCGACCACGTCGTTGGAACCGTGCGCGACACCGACAAGGTCGCCGATCTGCGCGAGCGTCATCCCGAAACGTTCCACGTCGAAGTGCTTGACGTCACCGACACAGCGGCGATCCGCGAGGTTGTCGAACGCTCGTTCGCTCAGCTCGAACGCATCGACGTGATCATCAGCAACGCCGGCTACGGCCTATTCGGCGCGGCGGAGGAACTTACCGACAAGCAGATCGATCACATTGTGGCGACTAACCTAGTCGGGTCGATCCAGCTCATCCGTGCCGTGCTGCCGCACCTTCGGGCGCAAGGCGGCGGACGCGTCATCCAGATCTCTTCCTACGGCGGGCAAGTCGCTTTCCCGGGCAACTCGATGTACCACGCCACGAAGTGGGGCATCGAAGGTTTTGTGGAGTCGGTCGCCCAAGAGGTCGCGCCGTTCGGGATCGGCATGACGATCGTCGAGCCCGGCGGCGCGCGCACCGAGTTTCGCTACGGCAGTGCGCAAGTGGCAAAGCTCATGCCGATCTACGATGGAACGCCCGCACACGCCTTCCTGCGGATGCTTGATCGCAAAGGCAGTTTGGCCCCCGGTGACCCAGCCCGAATGGCCGCGCGCATCATCGACAGCGTCAACGCGGAGCCTGCGCCGCTGCGCATGCTGCTCGGTTCACAGGCGCTGGAGAGCACTCTTACGACGCTGCGCAAGCGGATTGCTAGCTTCGAAGCGCAGACTAAGCTCGCCGCTTCCACGGACTTCCCGCCCGGGGAGTGACTAGCGCCGTCAACTTAAGGGGAGGGCAGCATGCGCGTTGCCATTCTCGGTTCGGGGTTGATGGGCGGCAAGCTCGGGACGCTGTTCGCGCGTTCGGGGCATGAGGTGGTTTTCAGCTATGCGCGCAGCATGGAGAAGCTGAAAAAGCTTGCCAAGGATACCTTAAAGATTGGCCCGATCGGTAACGTCGGATTGCCGGAAGCGCTTCGAGGAGGCTGACATGCCCATGAATGCATCCTCAGTTGCTCGTCGAAGGGCGGTGAGGATAGGCCTGATTGTCGCGACGATTCTCTTTGTCGCCTCGTTGGTCATGCGATCGATCGATATCTATCAAACGCACCAGTCGATATCGCCGGCGGCCATCGCTTCTTTGGCTCTTGGCGCGCTTGGCGTCGTCATGGCCGCTGGAGCCTTCTTTTATGCGGTGCTGAGGAGGAAGTGACCGCATCCGGGCACGACGTGCCGGAGGCAACCGCTTCTGATATTCCTGATTGGCGTGGCCGACTTTGCACGGCATTATGTAAGCCGGGTTGAGCCACCGGGTCCGGCCCGAAGTCGGGGCACCCCATCGCGCTCGCGCGATGGGGACCCCGCGCTGGCCCGACGACGGGCTCCGCGAAATCGTGGACAATCTACCGGCTGAAATACCGCTCCCGGATTTCGCTTCCGCTCAATCCGGGCTACAAGGTCCCCCATGTCGTCCTTCCTGTCTCACGG
>Ga0187860_1004229_pt1 | contig 10881 bp, 7 predicted proteins | sample June2016WEW_10_4_FD_132981 | JGI IMG/M metagenome (GOLD analysis project Ga0187860, IMG submission 132981) | Peatland microbial communities from SPRUCE experiment site at the Marcell Experimental Forest, Minnesota, USA - June2016WEW_10_40 | ecosystem: Environmental > Terrestrial > Soil > Wetlands... | reverse complement strand
TTATTTCGGTCATTTGCGCTGCTCCGTGCCGCTCATCGGCCGGCTGTTTTGCGGCAATGCGGATGCCTACGCCTACATTCTCGAATCGCTAAAACATTATCCGGCGCAACTGGCCGTCGCGGAAAAAATGCGTGAACTGAAGCTGGTGAATGTGCGTGTCGTCAATTTCCTCGGCGGCGCGATGGCCATTAACTACGGTGAGAAACCGATTTGAGCGGCAGAGCAATAGTCATTCCTTCACGCGCGGCGTCCACGCGCAATTTCGCCCGTTGTTTGGCCACGAGCCGGCGCGCGTGCTTGACCAGTCCGTCAATCCATTTGTCGTCGTGGTCCGGGTCGTGGTGGAACAGGGAAAGTTGTTTGACCCCGGCTTGCAGGGCGAGCGCAACCGAATCATCCACGCAACCGTGCCCCCAGCCGAGGTGCTGCTGGTATTCAGCGGAATCGTATTGCGAATCGAGAATCAACAAATCCACGTCGCGCAGGAATTCGATCATATCCCGGTCCTTGCCGCCCGTGCGCGGCTCGGCGTCGGGGAAAAAGGCGATCAGGCTGTCGGGCGAGAACAACCGGTAGCCGACGCAAAGACCCGGATGATTGGCGCGCATCGCCCGCACGCACACCGGGCCGATGTTGAAGTTGAAGTTCTTGAGTTCCTCAATTTCGATATTGCTCGGCAGTTTGTTGAACGGCACGGGAAAGTAAGTGCTTTCCATCTGGCTGGTCAGGGCATTGACCAGGCCTTTGCGCGTGCCTTCGCAGCCCAAAATCCGCAGCCGGCAGCGTGAATTATAAATCGGCCCAAAAAACGGCAGGCCTTGAATGTGATCCCAATGCGTGTGCGTCAGCAGCATGGTCAGATTTAGCGGCTGATCCTTGAATTCCGACAGCAGCGAACGGCCCAGCGCACGCAGCCCCGTGCCGGCGTCGAGGAGGATGATTTCTCCGCCGACGCGCACTTCGATGCACGACGTATTGCCGCCATAGCGCACGGTTGTCGGTCCCGGCGTCGGGATCGAACCGCGCACGCCCCAGAATTTTACGCAAGTGGCAGTTTTGATGAAACACTTTAACCCGTGCGGTCAAAAAGACAAATCGCAAAAACTGAATGGTCTGGAAGTCAGAATGCGGCCTGCAGCCTTTTCGGCCTCAATTCATCACGAAAAACCTTGCGTGGCATGGCGACTGTTTTAGTATGATAACCTTTGGCACCTTGGCGGGTTGGTAGCTCAGTTGGTAGAGCAGTGCCCTTTTAATTCAAAAAGGCCGATTTTAGCCACTTTTAGCGAGTTTTAATTCCCCTTTGCAACCATTGCGGAACCATTGATTTCATTGGTTATTATTCAGTTTTCCGTGTCATCTCTCGTCTTCTCATAAAATCCAAATTTTCCCCGATGGGTTACAAGTCGGGTGCAACTTTTTAAGACAACTTCGCGAGTTGTTCCGGTTCTTCTACGGCGAAAGTAAGCAGCCGACGACTGGTTGACTCAAGTTGTTCCGCCGTTATATGCGGAGATGAAACAGCGCAACCTGCCCGCACGATCAGGCCATCGCCTGACGCAATTCTCCCGGTGAAACAATCGAGATTTTCAGCCCACCTTGAACGCGCTCATACGACGGGCCGTTCAACGGACTGACGGCGTAGTTTTTTCCTTTTGGATATTGTTCACGAAAAGCTGCCAGTCCGCGCGTCTCGAAGGCTTCGGGATTCCATTTACATTCGATGGCGTCAACCGCGTCGCGCCCATGTGGCACGACGAAGTCCACTTCGCGCTGCTGTTTGTCGCGCCAGAAATGAATTTTCGGCGCACCGGCGGCGATGAGTGTGTCCAGCACGAGATGCTCCCACAACACGCCGCAATCCTCCGTCCGCAGATGATCCCAACCGCGCGCGTGGCAGACCAGCCCCGTGTCGAAACCAAACACCTTCGGCTGCGCGACGATCTCACGCCGCCCGCCTGCCGAAAACGGACGCACCAGATGCGCGACATGCGTGATCTGATAAACCTCCAGCCAGTTCGTGACCGCCGGGCGGCTGATCTGGCTTTCAGCGGCCAGTTTCGTCACGTCCAGCATCCCGCCGCTCTGGCGCATCAACAATTCCAGCACCCGCAGGAAACCGGCACGCTTCTCCAGCCGAAAAAGCTCCTGCACATCGCGCGCGAAGTAGGAGTCCAGCCACTCGGCGTAGAATTCTGGATTGTGTTCCTTCGCGAGCAGGGCGGGCGGCAGACCGCCGCGCAACAAGCGCTCCCGCAAATCCGCCACGCCGAAGGCCGGCAATTCCTCATGCAACACCGGCACCAGCTCCACCACCCGCTTGCGCCCCGTCAGACTGTCGCGGAACTTTTGCGTGGCCGCGAGCGTGGAAGAGCCCGTCGCTAGGATTTTCAACTTGGGAAAAGCATCCGCGCCAATCTTCAGCAGCCGGCTCGGATCGGGAAGCTGGTGCACTTCGTCCAATACCACGAACTTTTTTTTCACCGACCGGAAAAAACTTTCCGGGTCGCGCAGCCGTTCCGCCACACTGGGCAGGTCGCAGTTGAGAAACTCCGCGTCCGGCAGGCTCTGTGCCAGCACCGTCTTGCCCGCCCGCCGCGGCCCGGTCAGCCAGACAATGGATGCCTGTTTCCACGCGGCGACGAGCCGGTCAGTCCAGAATGGCCGTTGAATCATTGCAGGACTAATTTACTTTTAGACGGCTAAAAGTAAAGTGCGGATTTGTCAACTTGACGTGATACAGCCATTTCGTGACGTCGTCGCATTTAATGATACGGCCTGACGATTGCGGGGCGGTTTTGAAAGCGTCGTTTGCCGATATTGCCCTCAATCGTAAATCGGCGTGGTCTCGGCAATAGCCAGTGAAAAACGGGGGAACATCGTTCAAACTCTAACGCCGTGGCTGTGGTTTTGGGCAAGCGTCTCCTGGCGTGAAATGTCGCGGGCCAGTTTGATGTCAAAAGATTCGACGACAATGCTCATGTCCTGCTGGGGATATTTTTCTTCAAGGTGTTCCCTGATCTGCGCCGTCACATCGCTTTTCCAAAGGTTCAAAACTTGCCGCTGGTCACGCGCGAATGTCTGTAAGACTTCGCTCGCGTTGTGGCCGCTGTTCAAAACTTCCTTCAATTCACCTGATTTCATCGGCAGACATTCGACGACCGCAAATTCCAGTCCCGCCGGGGTGTGCCGGTGGCAGACGGAGGTGATTTTCGTCAAATCAACGGCATGTTGCCATTGCGTGCCGTCGTCGGTTTGGATGATGCGGCCTGACGATTGCAGGGCGGCTCTGGAAACGTCGTTTGTGGTCGCCGGCAGATTAGACTCGATATTGTGAATGGCATCACAGTTCGCTTTGAACTGGTTCAGATGTTCGGCGAAATGCTGTCTGGCCTCGGCGTTGGCCTGTTCTTGAAGCGGTGTGGGTCTTTCGTAGTAGTTCATAATTTAAGTCGTTTCCAAGAGTTTTAACAATTCGGTTCGAGGCACGAGCAATTTGCCCCGGAGGGCGCGGCAGGTTTTAAGTTTGCCGCGCTGAATCAGCCGGTAGATGCTGAAATAATGCACACCCAGCATATCGGCGGCTTCCTGCACTGAATAGGCGAGCCGTTCGATTGGTGGCGTGGCGGTTTGGGTTTCGTTTTCTGGAATGGTTTCCATACGTCCTTTACTGGTTTTTCATTGGGAATAAATTTGAGCTTTGACCGGCTTGCTCCAGTCCATTTTGGGCAGGAAATGAATGGGATGAACACGGAGCGCCACCGCCAGGTAAAACAACTGCGTCAGATCAATCCGCAGCGAACCGTCTTCAATTTTGGAAACAGTGCTGCGCGTGACATTTTGCCAGCCGGCATCCACCAGCCGGTCAGCCAAATCAAATTGTGTCCAGTCGAGCTCGTTGCGCCGTTTGCCGACTTGTCGCCCAATAAAATTCCGCTTTTTCATCGCGACTAAATTTTTTCCACTGTTTTAATAGAATTCATTTGCCGTCTGTGTCACCCGTGACACAACTCTTTGGGTTAAAAACCGACTTCCCAAGGCATGGCAAAGCCATGCGATGGGAAGTGGGGGTCATCAAACTGACAGCAAACCGGCGTCAGTTCTCGCCAATGAAGCCTCAATTGAGGTAGAAAACAGGCAAAATTGCCTGACCCATGATGGGATTAAGGGCATTATCGCGTCGGCTTTCGCCGATACTAGCCAAGTGGGGAGAATCCAGACTTTCGTCCTGTCTCAAGAAAATAAATAGCACAGCCGAAACAAAATGCAAGTCCAGCAAGGTGAATAAATTTGCCGAGAGATCGGCAATCATTGGTGTTCATTTCTTCACCGTGAAACTCCTCCGGGCGCAGAATCCTAAACGGCAAACTCCCGGAGCCGGGCGGCGGGTGCAATCTGGAGCGCAGCCGGATGAGGCGAGCAATAGATTGACGCGCCGACCGGCGACATACCATCGAATCCCGATTCACGCGCACGCACCGCGCAATCGCGCCACGAAAAGATTGTTTTGAATCGCATTTGACTTCGGATTTTAGGAGTTTAACCAGGTGAGTTTTTCCGTTGAACAACGACTCGCCGACGCGCTCGCGGAATGTGAACGGTTGCGCGTTGAAAACCAGCAGCTTCGCGAACGCTGTGGACTTCCACAGGTCGAAACGGCGGCGCAATCAACTGCCAACACTGTTGAATTCGATTCCACCTCGGCCACGGTTACTTCAAAATCCAGTTCAGATGAAAAAGTGAAATTGTTCCGCAGTCTTTTTCGCGGACGCGAAGATGTTTATGCGGCGCGCTGGGAGGGACGGAATGGCAAAACCGGATATTCACCCGCGCATCGAAAAATATGGAGCAATTCTTTCCAAAAGCGGCCCGACGAGCCAAAGGAGTATTTTCCGTTGACGGATCAAGTAATTCACGACCATCTGACCGGCAAACTGACGGCTGGGGTTTATCCGCTGCTGACCGATGAAACGTGCTGGTTCCTGGCTGCCGATTTCGACAAAACGACGTGGCAGGATGATGTGCGGGCATTCCTTCAAACCTGCGCCGACTGGAAGATTCCCGCCGCCCTTGAACGGTCACGCTCTGGACGCGGTGGCCACGTTTGGATTTTCTTTGATGCACCGCTGCCCGCCGGCCTCGCGCGAAAACTTGGCGCAGCCATCCTCACCCGGACAATGGAACGGCGTCACCAGCTTGGCCTCGATTCATACGACCGATTTTTTCCGAGCCAGGACACGATGCCGAAAGGCGGCTTTGGCAATCTCATCGCGCTGCCGTTGCAACAACTACCGCGCAGCCACGGCAACAGTGTTTTCCTCGCCGCTGATTTTAATCCACATCCCGACCAATGGTCATTCCTGTCGAGCGTCCGGCGAATGTCGTTTTCCGAAATTGAAACTCTGGTGCGTGATGCCGAACGTAGCGGTGAAATCATTGGTGTCCGGCGCAGTGTCACCGATGATGATTCAAACGAAGACCCGTGGACGTTGCCGCCGTCGCGGAAGAAAAAAGATCAGCCGATTCCTGGCCCGCTGCCGCCGAGTGCGAAAATTGTTCGCAGCAACCTTGTATATGTGGAAAAAGAAGGGCTGCCGTCCGCAATGTTGAACAGATTGCACCGGCTGGCGGCGTTCCAAAACCCAGAATTTTACCGGGCGCAGGCGATGCGACTTTCGACGTTTGGCAAACCGCGCGTCATCCGGTGCGCGGAGGAATTTCCGAAGCACATCGCGTTGCCGCGTGGTTGTCTCGATGAAGTCACGGCGTTTTTCAAATCGCACAATGTCTTGGTTCAACTCGAAGATCAGCGATTTGTTGGCAGCCCGATTGAGGTGAAGTTCCAGGGCCAGCTTCGGCCCGAACAACAAGCCGCCGCCAATGCCATACTTGCGTCCGATGATGGCATTTTGTGCGCCACGACCGCCTTCGGGAAAACCGTCATCGCGGCATGGCTTATTGCCGAACGGAAAGTGAACACACTTGTTCTCGTCCATCGGCGACAACTGCTGGATCAATGGCGCGAACGGCTGGCGGCATTTCTGAATCTACCCATCAAATCAATCGGCCAGATCGGGGGCGGGCGGCGACGCGCCAGCGGCATGATTGACGTTGCCGTCATTCAAAGCCTGAATCGCAAACAGGTGGTGGATGACATCGTTGCCAACTATGGCCACGTCATCGTGGATGAATGTCATCACTTGTCGGCGGTGAGTTTTGAGCAGGTGTTGCGGCAGGTTAAGGCGCGTTATATCACGGGCTTGACGGCCACGCCGCAGCGCAAGGACGGCCATCATCCCATCATCGTGATGCAATGCGGGCCAATCCGGCATCGTGTAGATGCCAAAGCACAGGCACTCGCACAACCATTTAATCACTTCGTCATCCCACGACCGACAAACTTTCGATTGCCGCCCTCGACCGAGAAACCGGAAATGCACGAATTATATGCTGCACTAGCCAACAACAAGGCGCGTAACGATCTCATCTGCGTTGATCTGATGCGTTCGGTCAAAGCGGGACGTTCTCCGATTCTTCTGACAGAGCGCACCAGCCAGGTGGACGAATTTGCCTCCCGGTTGACCGGCTTGGTGAAGCACATCGTGGTGTTGAAAGGCGGCATGGGCGCAAAACAACGCCGCGCCATCGCCGAACAATTGACTACGATCCCCGATGGCGAAGAAAGAGTCCTGCTGGCCACGGGCCGTTGCATCGGCGAAGGCTTCGACGACGCGCGGCTCGACACCCTTTTTCTCGCCATGCCGATTTCGTGGCGCGGCACGCTGCAACAATACGTTGGCCGCCTGCACCGTCTGCACAATAACAAACGCGAGGTCATTGTTTATGATTATGTGGACGGCTGCGTGCCGGTTTTTTCCGCGATGTATTCCAAGCGGGTGCGCGGTTACGAAGCGGTCGGCTACAAAATTCAGGATGGAGATTGAGGGATAGCCGCAGTTGGTTTGGATATTCGCGCTGGCAGGCAAGGGCAATTACTGCGGTTCTCCGACTGTTTATGACTAATTCCAGATGCCAATTCAAACGGAAGGAGTAAATTCTCCCATGAAAATCACCCCTGATCTATTCGAGGCGTTTTTGAAATGCCCTACCAAGTGCTGGCTACGGGTCGTCGGCGAGCCAACTTCAGGCAACGCGTATGCAGAATGGGTTCAAGCCCAAAACGAATCCTATCGCGCTGAAGCCGCCAAACGATTGACGGCAGATTTACCCGCAGATGAATGCGCCTCGCCTGGTAGCGGCCGACGTGAGGCTCATTATTCAGCGGAAACCCTGAAGACTGCCAAGTGGCGATTCGCCTTGGACGTGCCGGCGCGCACCGAGCTTGGTAGCAGCCGAGGACCACAATTCGCGGAGCGAACGTCTCCAGATGGGCAACAACTTGGTGGCGGGTTTGGGAAGCCAAACGAGACTCAAATGTCTCCGCCCGAAAACAGTCACAGCCTCACGTCGGCTGCTACCATTGAAACTTGTCTTCACGCCGTCGAGCGCATTCCGTCCGCCGGCCGGGGCCAGCCGGCGCAATTCGTTCCCATCCGTTTCATTTACCGCAACAAGCTCACCAAGGACGACAAACTGCTGCTGGCGTTCGATGCGTTCGTGCTCTCCGAAATGCTCGGACGCGCCGTCAGTCTCGGCAAAATCATCCACGGCGACGACCACGCCACGCTCAAGGTGAAAACCCCGGCCCTGGCCGGCGAAGTGCGGAAACGCCTCGCGAAAATCACCGCGCTACTCGCCAACCCCGCGCCGCCCGATCTCGTCCTGAACCGGCACTGCGCCGAGTGCGAATTCCAGGCCCGCTGCCGGAAGCTGGCGGTGGAGAAGGACGACCTCAGCCTGCTGGCCGGCATGAGCGCGAAGGAGCGCCAGAAACTCCGCAGCAAAGGCATCTTCACCGTCACGCAACTCTCTTACACGTTCCGCCCGCGCAGAACGCCAAAGCACGCGAAGAATCCGGCAAAGCCGCGTTATCTTGCGCTTCAAGCACTGGCCATCCGTGAAAACACAATTTATTTTCACGGCACGCCCACACTCCCTCAATCAATAACCCAGGTCTATTTAGACATCGAAGGACTGCCGGATCGTGCTTTTTATTATCTGATCGGCATACTGGTCGTTACGGATGGACACGAGACGTTCCAATCATTTTGGGCTGACACCCAAGCCGATGAACCGACCATTTTCGTTCAATTCGCGGAAACTGTCGGTCAACTCGAAAATTTTCGCGTATTTCATTTTGGCGATTACGACACCGCCGCCTTGAAGCACATGAAAGCTCGCCTGTCAGAGGCTCATCAGAAACAACTCGATGCGATTCTTGGGAAATGCACGAATATCCTTTCTGCGCTTTACCCGCACGTTTATTTCCCGATCTACTCGAACAACCTAAAAGACATTGGCCGGTTTATTGCCGCCGATTGTCCCACAAATGATACGACTGGGCTTCATAGCATTATCTGGCGAAGCGAATGGGAGGCGAAACGCGAAATTGATTTGAAGGCCACGCTTATCGAATACAACCGCACAGACTGCGAGCTTCTGAAATGTCTGTCTGTCTTCATGGTTCGACAAATGACTGGTGAAAACCCACCGGAAGTCGGCGTAAAAATATGTCACACACAGGAAGTTTTTAAAGACCGTCCATATTGGCAGCTTTTCCGTCCTAGGGAATACGCCGTTAAAGACTTGGAGCAGATCAACAAATGTGCCTATTTTGACTACCAACGTGAGAAGGTGCTCGTGCGAACGCACCGGCATTTCAAAGTTATAAACAAGCAGCATCGAAAATTAAGAAGAACCAATGTTCGACCAAACGAAACGATTCGAATTGAACTTAAGAGGTGTCCGAAATGCGGAAGCAGAAAGATTCAGGTGCTGAAGGAATTGAGTCAACTTGTCGTTGATCTAAAATTCACCCGAACTGGGGTAAAAAAGTGGGTCAAGGAAACCTGCGGTTGTCGTTACCGCTGTCTGAAATGCAAATCTCGGGTTTCGTCGCTGGACAGATTCCCAAATCCTCAGAGGCGCGGTCACGGTCTCGCGAGTTGGGCTATATATCTCAACATCGGGTGCGGATTAAACATGAGTCGGGTGGGAAAAAGTCTTGGTGAGGTTTTCAAGATTTATCTTGATCATGATGCGCTATATCGGGAGCGGGATTACTTGGTGCAGGAATACGAAAAACTCTATTCAGAAATCTTAACAGGAATCCTCAGCGGACGTGTGATACATATTGATGAAACAACTGTTCACCTAAGAAAGAGTGGAACGGGCTATGTCTGGGTGTTGACTAGCATGGACAAGGTTTATTACCTATATCGCCCCACGCGCGAAGGCGCGTTCCTTGAAGAAATTTTGGCGTCGTTTTCGGGCGTTCTGGTTTCAGATTTCTACACGGCTTACGATTCGGTCCCGTGTGAGCAGCAGAAATGTTTGGCGCATCTGGTCAGGGATATTGACGATGATCTCTTGAAGAATCCTTTAGACAGTGAATTCAAAACCATCGCCACGGAGTTCGGCTCTTTGCTGAAGGCGATCGTGCAAACCGTTGACCGTTACGGCTTGAAAAAGCGCCATCTCCACAAGCACAAAAGAGAAGCGCGGCGTTTTTTGGATTCAGTGGCGTCCCGAAAGCTCGTGTCGGAACTTGCGGTCAAGTATCAAAAGCGGTTTCAGAAGAGCGGCTCGAAAATGTTCACATTTCTGGATCACGACGGTGTGCCTTGGAACAACAACAATGCGGAACACGCAATCAAACGGTTTGCGAAACATCGTCGGGATGCCAACGGCAAATTCACGGAAGCATCGCTCAGGGAATATCTCGTTCTGGCAAGCGTCTTGGAGACGTGCGAGTTCAATAACGTCAGCGTGTTGGATTTCCTGCTGTCAAAAGAGACAACTTTGAGTGGTCTGTTCAGGATGGCTGGACGAAAAATTGAACCGGCCCAAGTGATCTCGTCAGCGCAGTCTGACCCACTTGTCAACTTGCCACCCGACGCCATCCCGCCCAGCGGCAGCCAATCCGCGCAGCAGCCGACGTGAGGAGACTCATTCTATTTCCCCCGCAGGAATTCAGATCCGACATTGACCGCGCAGCCTGGCAGATAAAGTCACGCGACCTGCTTTGCTTCGCTTTCGGATTTTCAGTCAGAGCCTTGTTACCTCGGCTGCTACATACGATTTCCTCCGTTCGAGCGAGAAAAACATTCACGCCTTCGCGGAAAGCCAGCGCAGGCGCCGATATGGTCGGGACCGTTTAGTTGCCGTTACGTCCACCGCCGCCAGCGTGTCCGACTTGAGCCAGACAGGTAGCTGAACATGAGTTCCATGTTCGATTCCATATTGGATTCCGGTTCAGTTTCCTGACAGCAACCATGGTAAAGCTCGCAGGCTTGACGGCGCAGTTCTTTTACCGCCAACGCGCTCAACCCGGCGCTGGCGAATGACTCAATCAATGTGTCCAACAGAGGAATAAATTCCGAGTCGCCGAGAGAATTCAGATCATAATGCGCAAATAGATCTTCAATCTGAATTTTGCCCAGACGCAATAGGGCCGCTTCCGTGTCTGTGGGTTGTTGGCCTTGGATTTGTCGAACCGGCAGCGACTCGCCAGCGGATGCAGATGCGCCTGACAGAGGCGGTAGTATTTCGGGCGGAAGGGTCATCTTGATGCTCCGCGCCTGACCCGGTGCGCGGGTGATTAAGCCGCACCGTTCCAGAGTCAGAATCATCTGATGAACAGTCGGCGGCGTTACTTGGAAAAATTGCACCATCTCCGCTTCCGCCGGCGGGCGTCCATGCAAGGTGGCATAATGGTGGATGAAGGCGAGAAATTGGCCTTGTCGGGATGTGTAGGGCGGT
>Ga0187860_1004224_pt1 | contig 10887 bp, 7 predicted proteins | sample June2016WEW_10_4_FD_132981 | JGI IMG/M metagenome (GOLD analysis project Ga0187860, IMG submission 132981) | Peatland microbial communities from SPRUCE experiment site at the Marcell Experimental Forest, Minnesota, USA - June2016WEW_10_40 | ecosystem: Environmental > Terrestrial > Soil > Wetlands... | reverse complement strand
GCGGATTTCGATGGCGGCGCTGGTTTTGGGCCTTTACAGTTTTGTTGGGTTGACGTGGGGATGGCGGACGATGAGGGTGAGTTTGTTTCCGTTTGCACTATTTGCCTTTGCGATGCCGCTGGGGCCCGTGCTGGACCCCTGGACGCTCCCATTGCGGCTAGTGACAACGAACCTGGCGGCGCTGATTTGCCGAGATTGGCTGAGCATTCCGCTGATGCATCAAGGGACGGCACTGTATGATCCAACCGGCAAATTCAGTTACGACGTTGCGGCGGCATGCAGCGGCATCCGCAGTTTCACCGCGTTGCTGGCCGTGACCACCATTTTCTCGTTTTTGACCTTCAAGCCGGCTTGGAAGCGGTGCGTGATGGTGGCGCTGACGGTTCCGCTGGTGATTGTCTGCAACGTGCTGCGATTGGTGGTGGTCGTGTTGGTGTCGCAGGCTTATGGCCAGGAGTCCGGGAAATGGGTGCATGGTTGGTTTTGGGTTGTCACGTATTCGGTGGCCATCGTGAGCCTGTTAATCGTGGCGCATTGGCTCAAGGACAAACCGCAGCCCGTGAAGCCATGAAATCGAAGAAGTGGATTCTCTTCGCGCTGGCGCTGGGAATGATGAGCGCGACAGCGGGGTACTTGTGGCAGGTTCGGCACACGCTGCGACTGGGGCCGCCGGGGGTGCTGGTGGGGCCGGATCCTATATATGACGATCAGGGAAGGGTAGCCGGCCAGCAGAGCGTGATATTGCCCGAAACGGTGCTGGGAGCAAAGGCCAGACGGCAGCCGATAACGGAGGTGGAACTGGACATGTTGCCCAAGGACACCACGTTTGGCCGGCGCTCCTATCGGGTGTCGGATGATTTTGAGCCGACCATCACCGTGGTGCTGATGGGTTCGCACCACGAAAGCATTCACCGGCCGGAAGTTTGTCTGACGGGCCAGGGGTGGATGATCGATCAGAGCCGTCGTGTCTCGATTCCAATGACTGAGCCGTGCCATTACAATTTGCCGGCGATCGAATTAACGGGCTTAATGCTGGTGCAGGACAAGGAAAGGCACCCCATGACGATTCGGGCGATCTATGTGTATTGGCTGGTATCGGCGGACAAGATCACCGACCAGCAACACGCGCGGTCATGGTCGGTGGTAAAGACGATGGTGGAGAAGAGGCAACTGGAGCGGTGGGCGTACATCGCCTGTTTTGCGACTTGCCTTCCTGGGCAGGAGGAGGTCACATTTGAGCGCCTTAAACGATTTATTCAGGCGTCCGTGCCGTCGTTTCAGGTCGTGCCAGCCGGGAAGCTCTCCCCGGTGGCGACGCGACAATGAAGCGGCGCGCCGTCAGTTGATTGGCGCAAAATTGCAGAACGACAGTTTAGATCTGAACCAACATGTTGCATCGTGACCGCCAATTCCGTGTCCAGGTCTATCAATTCATTGATGGCGGCGTGTTCGCGCTGGGATTGTGGCTGGGGCACCTGATTCGGTATCATTGGCGCGGGTTGCCGGTGCTGTGGCTGCGCCACCCGGATGCGATTGCGCCCTTTGTGCCGGACTACTTCTGGCTGTTCCTGGTGGTGATTCCGATGACGCCGTTGGTTCTGGAGTGGCAGGGTTTTTATGAGCGGCCCGTTTTTGCGCCGGTCCGGGAGATGGCCTGGCAGTTGGGCAAGGCCTGCCTGATTTGCGCCGTTGGGTTGGTACTGATCCAGTTTATGTTGAAGCGGGAGGGAGCGCGCAGTGTGTTCGTGCTCTTTGGGATATGCAGTTTTGGTTTGATGTTTGTGAAGGAGGAACTGGTGCGCCTGGCCTACAGAACCAAGCTTGGGCAGGCGCAATTCCGGAGCCGCATTGTGTTGATTACCGCGGGAGAGGACACGCGGTGGGTGCGGGCGGAAATCGGCCAGGAGCCGGCGGAGCTGGAGATCGTGGGGGAATTCGACCTGGACAAGACGACCATTGAGGAATTGGTTTCGGTCATTCACGAGCATTCGGTCAACGCGGTCGTCATTGCCGCGCAGCACACCTTTTTTGGACAGGTGCGCAAGGCCATTCAGGCCTGCGAATTGGAAGGGATAGAAGTCTGGCTGCTGGCGGATTTCTTCACGACCCGAATATCGCGGACGCGGATGGACGAGCTTTACGGCAGGCCGGTGCTGGTCTTTCAAAGCGGGCCCAAAACGCTCTGGCCGCGCCTGATCAAACAGATCATCGACTTGGTGGGAGGGCTGGTGTTGCTCGCGCTTTCTTCCCCCTTCATGGTCGCGGCGGCCGTCGCCATCAAGGTGACATCGCCGGGACCGGTCTTTTTCCGGCAGCAGCGGGCGGGGTTGAACGGAAAGCCGTTTGTCATGTACAAGTTTCGTTCGATGGTCACCGACGCGGAGCAATTGCAACAGGAACTGGCCCAATTGAACGAGATGTCGGGGCCGGTGTTCAAAGTCACCAATGATCCGCGCGTCACGCCAGTGGGCAAAATCCTGCGCAAATTCAGCATCGACGAGTTTCCACAGTTGATTAACGTCCTGCGGTTTGAGATGAGCCTGGTCGGCCCCCGGCCTCTGCCGGTCAATGAAGTCAAACGGTTCGACGACCTGGCTCATCGCCGGCGCTTGAGCGTGCGACCGGGCTTGACCTGCACCTGGCAAGTATCGGGGCGCAACGACGTGAAGGATTTCAAGGAATGGGTGAGGATGGACCTGGAATACATCGATAATTGGTCCTTGTGGCTGGACTGCAAGATTCTTTGGCGCACCATCTGGGTGGTTTTGCTGGGCAAGGGCGCCCGATAAGCGCATAAAGCTGTGAGAACAAAGACGAAAGCAGACAAAACCCGGCCGGTTTCCGTAGTGACGGGCGGGGCGGGGTTTCTGGGGTCGCACCTGGCGGACTATTTGCTGGCGCGCGGGCACACCGTGGTGGCGATCGACAATTTTGTGACCGGGTCGGTCGAAAACATCGCCCACCTTGCGGGCAACCGGCAGTTCAAGTTTATCGAGCAGGACGTGACCGAATTCCTCTTTCTGGACGTGCCGGTCGATTATGTCTGGCATCTGGCGTCGCCGGCCAGCCCGATCGATTACCTGGAGTTGCCGATCCAAACGCTCAAAGTGGGGTCGCTGGGGACGCACAAGGCACTTGGGCTGGCGATGCAGAAGGGGGCGCGGTTTTTGTTGGCATCAACCTCGGAGATATATGGCGACCCGCTGGTCCACCCGCAACGGGAGGACTATTGGGGGAACGTCAACACGATCGGGCCGCGGGGCTGTTACGACGAATCGAAACGGTTTGCCGAGGCGCTGACCATGGCGTATCACCGCCAGCACGGAATCCACACGCGGATCGTGCGCATCTTCAACACCTATGGGCCGCGCATGCGCTTGAACGACGGGCGGGTGGTGCCAACCTTAATCGGCCAGGCCTTGCGCCACCAGGCGCTGACGGTTTTCGGTGATGGCAGGCAGACGCGCAGCTTTTGTTATTGCTCGGATTTGATTGACGGGATTTACCGGCTGATGATGAGCGACACCACCGAGCCGGTCAATATCGGCAACCCGGTTGAAATGACGATGCTGGAATTTGCCCGCGCCATCCTGGCGGCCACGGGGTCGCGCTCGAAAATTGTTTACAAGCCGCTGCCGCAGGACGATCCGCGCCAGCGCCAGCCCGACATCAGCCGGGCCAAGGCTTTGTTGGGATGGGCGCCGCAGATTCCGCTGGCCAAGGGACTGGTCAAGACGATAGCGTATTTCCGGGCAAGAATTTGACAGCCGGCGCGGGAATTGCACGCATAATGCGTGAATTTGGTGCGTCCGGATGACTGGCGGAACGACAGCACGCCCTGCCAAATAAGAATTGCGCTGTGGCACTGCGCTTGCAGTGGCGCGGGCCCAACGCTGGCATGTGCCTAGCTCACGAGAAGTTTTCTGACTCAAAGTGATTGACCGATTGCTGAAATTACAGTATAGGACGCGCTTCTTAAATGATTATTGGCTTGTCACATAAAATGAAGCGTCTCGATGGCGCGCTGCTTCGGCGAAATCAATGTTAAATTCGAAATCATTCCTCGCGGTCGATTTTGGAGCGGGAAGTTTGAAGCTGGCCGAGTTTGAACAAAACGAGGCCGGCGCCCTGCGGCTCAAGCAATACGGAATCAAAGCGCTGGGCATTGCGGGTTCCCAGGAGTCCACGAGGGAAGCGGCGATGCAGAAGGCCCTGCAGGAATTGCTGAGCGAGAAGGCTTACAGCGCCCGGCACGTCAACGCGTGCGCCCCGGGGTTTCACGTTTTCTCCAAATTTGTGAAGTTGCCGCCGGTGGACACCTCCAAGGTGACGCAGATTATCCGTTATGAGGCGCAGCAAAACGTGCCTTTTCCGCTGGATGAAGTGGTGTGGGATTATCAAATCCTGGGCACCTCGGCGACCAACGAATTGGAGGTCCTCCTGGTGGCGGTCAAATCGGAGATTGTGGAGGGATTGTTTCGCGTGGCGGAGGCGGCGGGATTGCGCTTGATGCTGGTGGACGTCTCCCCCGCGGCGCTGTGCAACGCCTTTCGCTACAACTATGGCGATTTGGAGGGATGCACGATGCTGTTGGACATCGGGGCCAAGACCAGCAACCTTCTTTTCTTTGAAAAGGGCAAGGTCTATTCGCGCAGCATCAACATTGGCGCCAATTCCATCTCGCAGGATTTCGCCAATGAAGCGAAACTGAAATTCGCCGAGGCGGAGGCTGTCAAGCTGGAAAAGGGGTCCGTCAGCCTGGGGGGCGCTTATGAGGAACCGGAGGATCCGCAGGCGGCCGCCATTGCAAAGATCGCCCGGCAGGTGATGACGCGCCTGCACATTCAAGTCAATCAGACCATTCAGTTCTTTCGGGGCCAGCAGGGCGGTTCGGCCCCGCAACGTTTGTTTCTGTCCGGCGGTGCGTCCATCATGCCCTACACGGCCCAGTTTTTCGCTGAGAAACTGAATGTTCCCGTCGAGTACTTCAACCCCTTCCGAAATATCGAGATTGATCCGAGCCTGGATTTGGAGGAACTGTCCAAATACGCGCATTCGTACGGCGAAGTCGTCGGGCTGGGTTTGCGGGACCTGGCGCACTGCCCGGTCGAGTTGAACCTGATGCCCAAGAGCTCGATTCAGCGCCAGGAATTTGGCCACAAAAAGCCCTACTTGATAGCCTCGGTCTTCAGTCTGGCCGGTGTCGTTTTTGCCATCTACGTGGCCGAAGCGCGCATCGGCGAGGTCTGGCGCCGGAGGTTGGAGGAAGTCAAAGCGCCTCTGGCCGACCTGACGCAAAAGAACCAGCAATTGCAGGCGGCGACCAGCGACCGCGACACCCTTAAGAAATCGGCCGATCAAATGAAGGCGCTGGCGGACAGCCGGTTTTATTGGATTCGGGTGTTGACGGAAATGCGCAAGGCTTTAATGCAAGCCGAGGCAGCGGAGAAGGCCAATCTTTCGACTCCCGAGAATGGAGGCACCAATACTGATGTGGGTGTTTGGGTGGAGAACTGGAATCCCGAATTGCCAGGAGGCAGTCCTTTTGCGGGTGGCACCGAAGCGTCTGGCAACCCGGAAGGCAGGTCCAGAAGGCGCCCTGGTGGCGATACGACTGGCGAACGGCGAACGGCGAGGGATCGGGTAGCCCCGGGAGCGCCCTTGGGCATGCCCGTCGCGCCCGGCGTCACCGTCCAAATCGAAACCATCAACGTTCTTTGCCGCGGGGTCAACCGGGAGAACATCTCCCCGACGGCCAATAACGATCTGGCCTACCTGGTGCAGCAATACTTGACCAACAGTCCCTGTTTTACAGCGCCTGTGAAATTGGATCACATCATGAAGGACAGCGACACAAACACATTCAGCTTTGAGATGAGCGTCAAGCTGAAGGAGCCGTTCAAGCTCTAGGATTATGGCCTGGCTGAAGCGCAACCTTTTCTTTGTTATCACCGTCGCCGCCGGCCTGATCGTGACGGGATATTGCGGCTTCCTGCTCTATACAGCCGTGGCCGCCGATAAATCGATCAGCGATGACTATGCCTCCACGTTGTCCAACCTGGAACGCTTGCAGCAGGCCAAGCCCTATCCGAACAAAGAAAACCTCCAGGCCGCCAAGGCGGACCAGGAGCGCGTGACCCGGTTCCTGGGCGATTTTCGCAAATCGTTCTCCCCGTTCCCGACGCCGCCGAAAGAGGACGCGCGCGGGTTCAATGAATTTCTGGTGCATAGCATCCGCCAGTTTGGCCTGGAGGCGACCAACGCCGGCGTCCTGTTGCCCGATAGTTACGACTTCGGTTTCCAGAACCAAAAGGAGCAACTGAGTTACCCACCGGAGTGCATCGCCCCGTGGATGACGGAATTGGAGGAGATAAAGGCGATCCTGCACATCCTCTACGCGTCCAAAATCAATTATTTGGAAGGGATCCAGCGACCCCCAGTGTCCCAGGACGACAACTATGGACCGGATATTCTCCAAGCCGGCAGCGTGTCAAATCAGGTGGGGGTGACCACGCCCTACCGCGTCATGTTCCGGAGTTTCAGCACCGAAATCGCCTCGGTTTTGGCGGGATTTGCCGGGGCCAGCAATTGCTTCATTGTCAAAACGATCGATGTCACCATCTCCCGAGCGCCGCTGCCGCAGGTCATAGTGCCACCGCCTGCTCCGGCGGCGCCGGCGGCCCCGGTCTATGTGCCTCCGGTCTTCCAGCCCAACCCTTACCAGGACGAAGGTCCGCGGCGTGGACGACGCGGTCCAGGCGACATCGAGTATCCGCGGCGTCAATACCAGCAGCCAACCCAGGAAGCGGCGCCGGTGCCAACGGGACCGGTCACCATTCTATCTGAAAACCCATTATTCGTCACCCTGGTGGTGGACGTGGTAAAACTCAAATCGGCGGGCCATTGATGGAATTTCTCAAAAAACATTACGAAAAGATTGTGCTGTGCGTGGTGTTGCTTGGCTTGGCGGCGGCTGCTGTGTGGATGCACTTGGCTCTGCAAGGGGTTCGAGAGAAGATTCTACCTCCGCCTCCGCCCCCGAGCAAGTTCGCCCCGGTGGTGCCCATGGACCTGTCCACCGATGAGGTGGCCCTGGCCCAACTGACCAATCCGCCGCCCATTATTTTGTCGGGCGCGCACAATTTGTTCAATCCCGTCTTATGGAAGCGGGACCCCAACGGCACTCTGCTCAAGATACTTAAGACCGGGCCGGATGCGCTGAGTGTTACCAGCATCACGGAGCTCTACACGATAATCGCCTACGATCACGCCAGCGGTGGCGGCTCGGGCGTTTACGTCATGTCCATCCAGGAGCACTGCGACACCAACCGCCCGCCCCGCAAGAAATTTGAGTCCATCAAGGTCAACGAGAAGCCAAAATCGGGCCTTTACATCATCCGCGGCATTAAAGGTGCTCCTGACGACCCAGCCGAACTGGAGTTGGAGATCACGGCCACCGGCGACACCGTCGCCGTGACCAAAGACAAGCCGTACGAACGAGTGGACAGTCATATTGCCGACATGAGGTACGACCCGGAGCGGAAGAATCTTCTCCAGCAGCATGTTGGTGACACAATCACGCTGGATCGGGAGATGTATAAAATTGTTGAAATCACCAGCAATGCGGTTAGAGTTGAGTCCGCAAGAACCAAGGTGACAGAGATCAAGTGGAATCGAACCCCTTGATCGGAAGAATGTTTGTTAATAGAATGACGCCATGACATCAGCAGCTAAAATCAGCCTGGGGTTGGCCTTTTTTCTCGCCATCTCATCACATGCCCAGCCCGCGCCCACGGGGAGCGCTGTGCAAATTGCCGAAGAGGAAGCCGTGCGGCGGCAGGAGGCCACCATTCGCTTGCACCGAAAACTTGACGAGGCCCGCGCCGCCCAGAACCGCAATCAATTGACCGAGGCCGCCCGGCTGTACCAGGAAGCCGTCGCCATCATTCCTGACACGCAGGTCGGCAACCCGGTTGTCGATGTGGAGAAAACCGCGGCCGTCGTGGGTTTGGATACGGTGCGGGAGAAGCTCGCGCGCCAGGCCATGGCCGTGGGCAACACCACCGAGGCCGCCACGCAAATTGACGCGGCGCTCAAAGTGGACCCCAACAACGAGTCGCTTCGCCGCTTCCGGGCCGAAATTCAGAAGCGCGCCGCGGAACAGTTGGGCAATGTGCCCAGTGCGGACACCCTGGCGAAAGTACCGGCCTTCCAAAAGGAGAAAATAGACATCGCCACCCGCGTGCAAAACGCCAAACTCTTTTACGAAATGGGCAAGTACGACGACGCGGAGACAATCCTGAACCAGGTGATGAAGGACGATCCCACCAATCGCACCGCCCCGTATTATCTGGATTTGATCAAGGAAGCCCGGTTTGCGGACCGCGCGCGCAAACGGGAAGCCGTTGACAAGAGCGCATTGGTGGATGTCGAGAACGCCTGGATACCCTCCGCCACGCGCGACGAACTGCCCAAACCCAACCCGATGGCGGTGACCAACCTGGTTTACAGCAGCAAAGGCCGCCAGGAGATTCTTTCCAAGCTGGATCGTTTTCACTGGAACGACGTCAGTTTCGATAACCTGCGCCTTTCCGACGTGCTGGACCTGCTCAGAAAGGAATCCCAGAAGCGCGACCCCGACGGAGTTGGGATTAACTTCATGATCAATCCCCATGCGGACGCTCCGAGCGGAATCCTTTCGCCCTTGGATACGACAGGCGGAGCGGCTGCCGGGGCCATCGGAGGCGTGGGTTCGCCGCAGACGGTGGATATCACTCAGGCGACGATCACGATCAAGCCCGCGATGTCGAATCTTCGTTTTGTGGACGTGTTGGATGCCGTCACCAAAGTGTCGGACATTGCCATCAAGTACACGATTGAGGACTATGCTGTGGTCTTCTCACCCAAGTCCGCGGATCAGGCGACGCTCTATTCGAAAGTATTTAAGGTCGATCCGAACACCTTTGTGCAAGGTCTTCAAAACGTCGCAGCCCAAACCCTCAACTTCGGCACCCAACAAGCGGGTGGCTCCGGTGGTGGTGGCGGAGGAGGAGGAGGCGGCGGAGGAGGCGGCGGCGGCGGCGGCAGCAGCGCCAACGGCACCAGCTTGGGTGCCAGCATTCCGGAGGTCATTGTTGCGCCTGTGGACACCAGCGGCACCGGTGCGGGAGTTCAGAACGCCGGGGGCGGCCAGGTCGGTCTGCGATTCGTCACCCGCACCAACACAACCAGCGATCTGCATACGATGGTGAGGAACTATTTTCTGGCCGCTGGCGTTACGTTGAACGAGCCTGGCAAGAGTGTGTTTTTCAACGACCGGAGCGGATTGTTGCTCGTACGGGCCACGGCACAGGATTTGGAAATCATTGCGCAAGCGATAGAAACGCTCAATCAGGCCCCCCCGCAAGTCAGCATCGAAGCGAAGTTTGCCGAAATGACCCAGGAGGACAGCCGCGCCTTGGGATTCAATTGGTACCTGGGGAACACGCTGCTCAATAAAGGCGCCATCGGCGCCCAGGGCGGCACCGCTCCATCCTATCAAGGCCCATCGACCACCGCCAATCCGAGCGGGATTTTCCCGGGGCCAGGGGTGCCGACGACTGCGGCCAACGGCACCACGACCTACACGTCCTCTACGTCCATTGCTCCCCAGGCCACTGACAACAATTTGACCTCCGGTTTGCGCAACACCTACGGTCCGCTAAACAACACGGCTCCGATCCCAACAGTCGGCACCATCACCGGCATTATGACGGATCCTCAATTCCGGGTCGCCATCAACGCGCTGCAACAACGCACCGGGTCGGACCTGTTGGCGGCCCCGCGAGTCGTCACCCTCAGTGGACGCCAGGCGCACTTTGCGGCCCAGGACCTGCAGGAAATAGTGACCGGCACCGGCATCACCACCACTGGCAGCGCCACGGGAGGCCTGACGGGGGGCACCGGCGTAGCCGTGCCATCCATTACCTATACGACCACGTTTCTTTCCTTCGGCCCGGTGCTGGATGTCATCCCCACCGTCTCCGCTGATGGCTATTCGATCCAGATGGCGCTTATCCCGACCTATACGGAGTTTCTGCAGTACGATTCCCCCGGCGGATTTGTGCCGGAAGCGCAAGCCGCCGCAGGAAGCACGGTGGGCGTTCCGCTGACCGCGCAACTGCCTTTGCCCCACTTCCGGGTTCGCGAGGTTGTGACCAGTTGCAACGTTTGGGACGGCCAGACTGTTGTCCTGGGCGGATTGATCGCCGAAACGCTCACCAAGATCAGCGACAGCGTTCCTGTCCTGGGCGATCTGCCCTTGGTCGGACGTCTTTTTAAGAGCCAGTCCACCGACAGCACCAAACAGAATCTGATGATTTTCGTCACCCCAACCATTATTGATCCGGCGGGAAACCGCGTGCATACGGACGAGGACCTGCCGTTTGCGCGCAATTCGATTCCGCCGCAACCGGCTTCGGCGGCCCAGGCGCCCGTGCCGGCTCACTGAGGCGGCTGGGGGATAAAAGACGTTTATATAACGCGGGGCCAAGGCCGCGCTCAATTTGAATTTGTGTGATGCAATGCAGCCCGACATACGAATCGCCCGCGACGGCACGGTTGCTCATCGTCGATGGCCATGCCTACGCCTATCGCGCCTTCTTTGCCATTGCCTCACTTTCCTCCCCCAGCGGCGCGGCGACCAACGCGATTTACGGCTTCATTCGGATGTTGACCAAGTTGCTGGCGCGGGTCAAACCGACGCATTCGGTGGTGGTTTGGGACGGCGGATTGGCCCCCGAAAGGATGACATTGCTGCCTGGCTACAAAGCACAAAGGCCGGAGATGCCGGCCAAGCTGCGTCCGCAGCTTGACGGAATCGTTTCCTATCTCCGGGCCGCCGGTATT
>Ga0187860_1004223_pt1 | contig 10889 bp, 11 predicted proteins | sample June2016WEW_10_4_FD_132981 | JGI IMG/M metagenome (GOLD analysis project Ga0187860, IMG submission 132981) | Peatland microbial communities from SPRUCE experiment site at the Marcell Experimental Forest, Minnesota, USA - June2016WEW_10_40 | ecosystem: Environmental > Terrestrial > Soil >... | reverse complement strand
TAAAGGCGTTTATCTTGCCGTACTTGGGGCAGCTGGATCGCGAACTTCCTAACCCTCCCGCAAACCTGGTGCGAAGGGAGGAGGCCTACACATACCCGACTAATTTCAATGCCATGCCAAGCGAGTGGATCGACCGCCTGAGCCTGCGTGGCGAGCAGCTGACGTTGTGCCTTGCCCGGGCGTATATCCCTGACTTGATCAGAGAATAATCGCTTGACGAATGCTTATGGCAATGCCCATCCGGCGATGCTACCTAAATGTAGCCTATAACCCATCGCAGGTTCGGCGAGCTAAGATATTCTCCCGATTTAGTAAGTACTTATCTTGATTTCGCAGTCCTGTTCCCGGGCGGCTTCGGGGCACCACTTGGCCGGCAAAAGGACCGGTCTGCGAGGAGCTCGCTGGACTGGACAAGCCCGAGGCGGGCAAAACACCCGCCCCAGCCCCGTCCCAGGAAACGTGGTTCTGGAGCTGAGCCAGTGTGGTTGCGACTGTGCTGGCGAGTGCCGCGGCGAAGCGCCGGAAGGCGAGCGCGCCCCGAATTCGGCGCGCAGCCGCGCCCGACGCACCTTCAGGCGGCAACGTCTGTCGGTGTGGCGCGGACAATGGTTGGCATGCGCCTTTCGGCGCTCCGCCTCCCGCTTTATCAGCCGAGGGCGAATCTAAAAAAGCATTCGTTGTTGTGGCGTTGTGGCTTGGCAAAGCTCGGGCGCGTCTAGCGTCGCGAGAGCGATTGTGTATTTCCCCACTTCGCGGGGCACCGCCTCGTGCTTGACCTCGATGTCGGGCGCGGCTTCAATCCAGCGCAAAATGTCAAAAGAACCCGATCCTCCTTCACCGCCACGCCAGGCTTATTCGGGCAGCCGCCTCGAACGTGCTGCCGCCTATCGCGCCGATGAAGCCAAGCTTGCGGCGCTGGCGAAAAGCGAGGGTGCCGGCGTCTACGTCATCGGGGGCGAAGTCATTGTGCTCAAGGCCCGCGGCGAGGCGCTCGAGCCGTTGTTCTCGGCCGCCGAGGCGCGCGCTTTCGGCGCAGCGCGCGAGACAGTGTTCCTCGGGTTTTTGGACGGAGCACCCCGCTTCGGCGCCAGTCTCGATCCGGCTGCGGTCGAGCCGCTCAAAGCGCGCAGCGATCTCAAACTCATCGATCTGCGGACGATCGCGGTGCAAGCCGCCGTCGCCACCGAGCATGTGCCGCCGCTGGCCGAGGCCAAGGCGGTCCTCGGCTGGCATGCCCACCATCGCTTTTGTCCAAACTGCGCCGCGGCCACGAATGTCACGCAGGGCGGCTGGCGGCGCGATTGCCCCAATTGCAAGGCCGAGCATTTTCCCCGTACCGATCCGGTGGTGATCATGCTGCCGATCGCCGGCCAGCGCTGCGTGCTCGGCCGCTCGCCGCGCTTTCCGCAAACCATGTGGTCGTGCCTCGCCGGCTTTGCCGAACCCGGCGAATCGATCGAGGAAGCGGTGCGGCGCGAAGTGGCGGAGGAAGTCGGGCTCGCTTGCGCGCGCATCAAATATTTCGCGTCGCAGCCGTGGCCGTTTCCGTCATCGCTGATGATCGGGTGTCATGCCGAAGCGGTGACGGAAAACATCGTCATTGATCGCAGCGAGATCGAGGAGGCGCGCTGGTTCGATCGCGAGGAACTGTCGCTGATGCTGGGGCGCGAGCATCCGGAGCGCCTGACCACGCCCCCGTCGATCGCCATCGCGCATCACATTATCCGCGACTTTGTCGAGCACGGCGCCGATGTCCTGGTGGACTGATGACCTCTGAAGCCTTGGGGTCCGCGGCCCGCGGGAGCGTGCCGCGCATCTTGTGTGCCGGCATCCTGGTACTCGATCAAGTTTTTCAGGTCGACGCTCTTCCGCAGCCAGACAAAAAAGTCGAGGCGAAGGACTTTTTCATCGTCAATGGTGGTTGCGCGGCGAACGCCGCGGTCGCCATAGCGCGCCTCGGCGGCCGGGCGATGTTGGCGAGCCCGCTGGGCGGGCCCGCCGGCGCGGATGACAACGGCGACCGTGTGCTGGCGGCGCTCGCGCGCGAGAATGTCGACACCACCGGTTGTCAGCGGGTCGATGGACTGGCGACGGGGCTTTCGGCGATCTTCATCGATGCGCGCGGCGATCGCACCATCGTGACCCATCGCGACAAGCGGATCGCCGCGGTCACGCCGAACGATCCGGAAAGACTTGTCGCCGCGGCCGACCTCGTGCTCGCCGACAACAGATACCCGCAATTTGTCCGCCCGATCTGCGAGGCGGCGCGGCGGCGCCGGACGCGGGTCGTGCTCGATGCCGACAAGGCTACGGTCGCGGACGATCCGCTGTTTCGCATCGCTTCGCATATCGTGTTTTCTTCGGAGTGCCTTTCGGCCACGACCGGCCGCGACGATCTTGCCGAAGGGCTTGAGGTGATCGCCCAGCATACGGCTTCGTTCCTCGCCGTCAGCAATGGGCCGAACGACATTCTTTTTCTCGAGGGTAGCTCCGTGCGCCGCGTGCCGGTGTTTGAGCTCCGCGCCGTGGATACGCTGGCCGCCGGCGATGGCTTGCACGGCGGGTTCGCATTGGCGCTGGCTGAGGGACAAAACGAGGCCGAAGCCTTGCGCTTTGGCGCCGCCGTCGCCGGCATCAAATGCACCCGCATCGGGGGATCTGCCGGTATGCCAAGCCGCGCGGAAGTCGACGCGTTGCTGGCAGAGTAGGCGCATGTCGTTCCGGGACGCAGGCAAACCCGCGGGCCCAGAATGACACTTGCTTTAGAATATTTTTCTATGTAAATCCCTTGTCAGCACTGTTGGTTGGAAGAATATTTCTATGGATGCCATAGACCGCAAGATTTTAGCCGTGCTGCAAGAGGACGCTTCACTCTCGGTTGCCGACATCGGCAGCCGCGTAGGGCTGTCTTCGACGCCCTGCTGGAAACGTATTCAGCGCCTGGAAGCGGACGGGGTCATTCTCAAGCGTGTCGCGCTGGTCGATCAGGACCGCGTTGGGCTTGGCATCACCGTCTTCGTCTCGGTCGAGACCGGCGACCACTCGCAGGAATGGCTCGATCGCTTCGCCAAGGTCGTCGGCGCCATGCCGGAGGTGATGGAGTTTTATCGCATGGCCGGCGATGTCGATTACATGCTGCGGGTCGTCGTGCCCGACATGGCCGGCTATGACGGTTTCTACAAGCGGCTGATTGCGGCCGTGCCGTTGAAGAACGTCACCTCGCGCTTCGCGATGGAGAAGATCAAGTCGACGACGTCGCTGCCGATTCCGTGAGGCGGGCCGGCGCTAGTGCCCCGACGACATGGCGCCGGCGCCCGCGGACTGATTGTTGCGGGTGACGATCTCGGCCAGCGTCTTTTCGAAGAATTCCACATTGTCGCCCAGCGTCAGCCGGCGCGAGCAATCCGGCGTGCAGCTGTAGGTTTCGCGATCGGGGCCGCGATAGACCACGACGGTCTTGTCGGGCGCGCCTGTCACCTCGACTTCCTTCTCCATCAGCACGACGCCTTTGCGGTCCATGACGATGAAGTTGGTCGCTCCGTAGCTTTTTCCGGTGACGACCGCGAGGCCGCCCGGCTGAATCGAAAGGTCGGCGACAAGCGGATTGCCGACCACCACGGTCGCGGCCCGGTCGGGCAGTTGCAGGATCCTAGCTTGATCGAGGAGAACGATGATCGTTTCGGCCGGGGCAGGGGCCGCGGCCGCTGGCGCGACAATCGCGACCAGCAGCAGGGTTAGCGATAGCCAATGCAGCGGGCTCAATTTAGCCCGGCCTCGCGCGCACAACGCCGCCATCGAGACTCTCCGAAACGCTACGCGGAACTCAACAACCGAAGAGGCTGCACTCCGAGGCCTCTAATTGACTGCAAATAGGTGAAGGAAATGCAAATTCGCCGGCGGTAATGGCAGCGCAATTCGCTCAGCGGACGGGAGCCGGCGCTTGCGGAACCGCCGCTTTACTCCTGAAGGGATGCATCAGCTGCGCGCCGAAGCTCGTCGGGAACTCGCGATCGTCGATCCCGTAACGGTCAGGCAGTTCGCCGGCCGGCATGTAGAAGGTGCCGAATATGAGATCGAGCACCGGGAAGGTTGCGGCGAAGTTCTTCTCGCCGCCACGGTCCGCCGCGGTGTGATGCCAGCGATGGAACACCGGCGAGGCGATCACGTATTTGAACGGGCCGAGCGTCCAGTCGAGATTGGCGTGCACGAACGCCGAATGCGCGATGGTGATAGGGCCGAGCACGACGAACACGTTGGGCGAGATGCCGGCAAGCAGCAGCGCGACGTCGGCGAGCACGGCGCCGAAGAACAGATTGAACGGATGGAAACGCGCCGCCGAGATCCATTCCAGATCCTCCGAGGAGTGATGCACGGCGTGGTACTTCCACAGGTGATTGCCGTGGAAAAGCCGATGCGTCCAGTAGGTGATGAAATCCTCGCCGATCAGGAAAATGATCATTTGGGCGACCAGGGGAAGCTTGGCAAGCGGCCCGTGGCCGTTCTCGTAAAAAGCGATCAACCCATCGGTCGTTCTGATGTTGAACAGAAGCGCGGCGCCGGCGATGAGTAGTCCGATGCGAAAATAGCGGGTGATGATCGGAATGAAGAGCCAGTAGCAGATGTCGGTAATGAGATCGGGTTTGCGCCACCAAGGACGGCCGGGATTGCAAGCCCAGAACCAGGTCAGCAGCGTGAAAACCACGGCCAGCGCCAGCGAGATAGGCACGCCTTTCATAAAGGTCTCGCCGACATTGATGATGAAGCCCCACACTTCTTGATTCATTTTGTTAGCCGCATTTTGTGGTTTTGCCCGGCCTGGTGTTTCGGAATGGCGGGCCTCGCGTTAGGTCATGGTATCGAGGATGCCAATTAATAGGCGATGAACGGAAAACCGCGCGAGCCGCGCGGAGTTGGCTGTACTGAGTTGCAAAAATTGCAAGAACGCGGGGAGCCGCCTGCGCGAGCGAACAAAGATGAGAAATGTTCGCGATGATGAAACGCGCCGTTAACTACATTGCAGAACTGCCCGCCGGCCGCGGGTTTCAGTGAACGATTTAACCGCCTCGCAAGTTCTCGTTGGTACGTTCGCCGCGATCCAAATGGCTGGGACAACCGGCGTTGGGTCGAGCTCAGACAGCCACGTGTGGACCTAAGGAGCCAACTATGAAGACCCTCGTTTCGCGTTTCGTGAAGGACGAGTCGGGCGCTACGGCCATCGAGTATGGCCTGATCGCCGCTGGCATCTCCGTCGCGATCATCGCCGTCGTGAACGGCCTCGGTACCAAGTTGAACACGACGTTCAGCAGCATCTCCTCGCAGCTTAAGTAAGAGTGCCTGGATGAATGGTTACAAGAGGGCTCCGGTCGGTCCCGGGGCCTTTTTGCTTTCCAGCAATTGCTTGGCGCGGCGCTAACCCGGTCTCAACCAGTGCCGGGTAAGTCCCATCGCTGAGAAGCCATCGACGGTGCCACTTCGCCATGGTCGTGCTGATTAAAGCGATCGAGCTGACGCTGTTCCCGGCGATGATGGCGTTTGCGGCCTCCAGCGATTTGTTTACCATGACGATCGCCAACCGCGTCTCGCTCATTCTCATCGGCGGGTTCGGTTTGCTCGCCCTGTTGACCGGAACGAGCACTGCCGACCTGCTCTCGCATGCGGCAGCTGCCGCCGCGGTGCTCGCCGTCGTCTTCGTCTTCTTCTCGCGGGGTTGGATCGGCGGGGGTGACGCCAAGCTCGCCGCCGCGACGGTGCTGTGGCTGGGATTCGCCCACCTCGCCGATTACCTCTTTTACGCTTCGCTGTTCGGCGGGGCGCTGACGCTCTTTATCATCCAGTTTCGCGCCATGCCGTTGCCGCAGGTGTTCGTCGGCCGGCAATGGGCTGAGCGGCTGCACCGGAACGACAGCGGGGTTCCCTACGGGATCGCGCTCGCGGCGGCGGCGCTCATCGTCTATCCGCAGACCGAGTGGATGGCAGCCCTCGGCCACTAATTTAAGGTTTGGACAAATCCAAGGGCATCGGAAACCGGTTCGGTTCGTCGCCCAAAATCCTCGCGTAACGCGGAATTAACGCGATTTGGATACGCCTTATTAACCATGCCTTGACGTTTAGCTGCTGAAATCTCGGGTCAACGGCTGGTCCCGCCGTTGCGTCGTTTTGGGAAGTTGAAGGGTTATGAAACCCGCGCGCCTCATCGTATTGGGTGTTGCTCTTGCCGCTGGGGCCGTGGCCGCCATGCTCGCGGCCGGCAGCCGCCAGCCTGAGGCGCCGAAGGCGCCGCCGCCGCCACCACCGCTGGCGACCGTCGACGTCCTGATCGCCAAGGCCGATCTCGGCACCGGCCAAGTTGTCGGCGACGGGGACATCGGCTGGCAGACTTGGCCCGCCGCCTCGGCCACAGCGAGCTTCATCAGAAAGGGCGACCGGCCGGACGCAATCAAAGACTTCGTCGGCGCCATCGTGCGTTCGCCGGTTTTGGCCGGCGAGCCAATTCGCGATTCCAAGGTCGTCGTCGCCAAGGGCGGCGGGTTCTTGGCCGCCATCCTGCCGCACGGCATGCGCGCGATATCGTTGGACGTAGCGCCGGACACCGGAGCCGGCGGCTTCATCCTGCCGAACGACCACGTCGACGTGTTGCTGACGCGCCGCGACAAGGCGGCGGAGAAGGTGACGGGGATTGAGAAATACACCAGCGAGACGATCCTGAAAAACGTGCGGGTGCTCGCCGTGGACCAGGCCATCGAGGAAAAGGACGGTACGAAGGTCGTCGTCGGCAAGACCGCGACCATCGAGCTCGATCCGCAGCAGGCCGAGACGCTCGCGCTCTCGCGTCAGATCGGCACGATCTCGCTGACATTGCGCAGCCTGCTCGATTCGCAATCGCCGACTCCCGAAGGCGGCGAAGGCAATGACGAAACAGACACGCGCGGCGTCAACACGGTGCGTTACGGCGTCAGTACGCAGTCAGCAGTGCACTGACTGCACAGAGGGAACATAAAATGGCTCCAGGGACACCGATCCGGACGGCGGCTCTCGCGGGCCTCGTGTCATGCGCCGCGGTTTGGGCGCTGGCGCACGGCGCCGCGGGCGCGGCCGAGCTGTCGGTCGAATCGCAGACGCAGACGATCATGGTCGCCGCCAGCGATTACGGATCGCGCGCCGTTGCGCTCGGCGTCGGCAAATCGGTGGTCATCGACTTTCCGCGCGACATCAAGGACGTACTGGTCGCCAATCCCAAGACCGCCAACGCCGTGATCCGTTCCTCGCGCCGCGCTTACGTCATCGGCAATGAGGTCGGTCAGACCAATGTGTTTTTCTTCGACGCCGACGGCAAGCAGATGGTCGGCCTCGACATCGCGGTGACGCGCAGCCTTAACGGCATTCGCGCGGCGATCAAACAAGTCCTGCCGGAATCCGACATCCGTATCGAAGGCATCGGTGACGGCGTCATTCTGACCGGATTCGTTTCCAGCCAGGCCGACGCACAACAGGCATTCGACATCGCGACCCGGCTCGTCGGCGTCGGATCCTCCGGCACTGTCGGTTCGGGCGATAAAATCGTCAACGCCATCATCGTGCGTGGCCGCGATCAAGTCATGCTGAAAGTGACGGTCGCGGAGATGGACCGCACCGTGATCAAGCAGCTGGGCGTCAATCTCAGTGGCAGTGTCGGCTACGGCACGGCCGTCGTCAATTTCAACAACGCCGCTGTCAGCGCCAGTCCCTATTCGGTCTTCCCGGTCAACGGGACGCCGAGCAATGCCATGGCCGGCACACTCAAGGGGGTGACGGCCACGTTGCAGGCAATGGAGCAAGCCGGTGTGGTCCGCACGCTGGCCGAGCCGAGCCTCACCGCGATCTCCGGTGAATCTGCACATTTCTTGGCCGGCGGTATGTTCCCGTACCCAAGCGTGAGCAGCTGCACGACGACGCCCTGTCCGCCCATCATTCAGTTTCAGAACTTCGGTGTAAGTCTGACCTTCAACCCTGTCGTGCTGTCGGAAGGTCGCATCAGCTTGCACATGTCCACGGAAGTTTCGCAACTTGACCCCCAAAATTCCGTGACAGTGGCGGGAACCACCGTTCCCGGCCTGAAGGTGCGGCGCGCGGACACGACGGTCGAAATTCCCTCAGGCGGCTCGCTTGCGATGGCCGGCATGATTGAGGAGCAGACCAAACAGACTATCACCGGTTTTCCCGGGCTGATGGAGGTGCCTATTCTCGGCTCGCTGTTCAAAAGCCGTGACTACCTCAATAACCAGACCGAGCTTGTCGTTCTGGTGACGCCCTATGTCGTGCGCTCGGTCGCGCAAAAGGATCTTTCGCGGCCCGACGACGGTTTCGCCGATCCGAGCGATCCCGCTTCTGTGCTGCTTGGTCGGCTCAACCGCATCTACGGCGTAGGTGGAACGGTCGATCCGCCGGATAGCTACCGCGGCAAATATGGCTTCATCCTCGATTGATGTTCGGCATCAGGAGACGACCGATGCAAACTGTGCGCACAACGATCATCGAGAGCCGCGGCACGGCGGGGTTCGCGATTCGTGCCGCCATCGTCGTCGGATGCGCGATCTTCGTGTGCGCATGCAACACCACCGAGCAGCAGGTCGCCGCCGCTCCCGACGTCCCAAGCGATTACCGCTTGCGGCATCCGATCACGATCAGCGAAGCCGACCATACCCTCCAGGTCTTCGTCGGCTCCAATCGCGGCGAGCTGAATGCGACGCAGCGCGCGGAAGTGCTTGCATTCGCGCAGACCTGGAGGCGAGAAGCCACCGGCGGTGTAGTGGTGGACCTGCCGACCGGCACCAGCAACGAACACGCGGCGGCGGAAGCCATGCGCACAATCCGCTCGATCCTCGCGGCGAGCGGCGTGCCACAGGACGGTATCGTCGTGCGCGGCTATCAGCCGCCGGGGCGTAATATCGCGGCCATCCGCATCACTTATCCGCGGATTGGCGCGCAAGCCGGGCCTTGCGGCCTGTGGCCTCAAGATATCGGCCCAAGCTTCAACCGCGACTACTTCGAAAATCAGCCTCCCTGGAACTTTGGCTGCACGACCCAACGAAACCTCGCCGCCATGGTCGATAACCCGGCCGACCTTGTGCATCCCCGTGCCGAGACCCCGCCCTACACAATGCGGCGAACCACGGTTGTCGAAAAATATCGGGCAGGTATGCCGACTCCGACACAATATCCGTCAAGCGACACAGCCAAAATCAGCAGCGTTAGCCAATGATCCAGGCGTATGATGAAACCAGCTAGCCAAGCCGCCTGGCAAGAGAGCACTCTCGCGGAGGTCGCCGGTCGCGAAGAACGCATCGCGCCGGCGCCGCGCGTCTCCGTGCAGGCATTTTGCGAGACCGTTGAGACCGCGGCCGCCATCCAGGCGGCCGGCGAAGATCGACGAATGGCCAAAGCGCATCTGCGTATCCAGATGGGCGGCCTGATCGCCGCCATCGAGGCTTATCAGAGTTCGCCGACGCCGAACGTTATCATCCTCGAAACCGAAAGCCGCGGCGAAGAAGTGCTCGCCGGCCTCGATCAACTCGCGCCGGTATGCGATGCCGCGACGCGCGTCATCATCATCGGCCGCATGAACGATGTGGCGCTTTATCGTGAGCTAGTGCGGCGCGGCGTCAGTGATTATCTGATCGCGCCGGTCGGTGCGCTACAGATCGTGCGCGCCGTGTGCGGCCTGTTCTCGGCGCCGGATGCCAAGCCCGTCGGTCGGGTCATCGCCGTGGTCGGAGCCAAAGGCGGCGTTGGCGCGTCCACCCTCGCCCACAACATTGCCTTCTCTATCGCGCGCGACCTCATGCTTGACGCGGTCGTGACCGATCTCGATCTTGCTTTCGGCACGGCCGGCCTTGATTTCAACCAGGATCCGCCCCAGGGCATCGCCGAAGCGGTGTTCTCGCCCGACCGCATCGATAACGCGTTTATCGACCGGCTCCTATCCAAGTGCACCGACCACTTGAGCCTGCTCGCGGCGCCGGCGACGCTGGACCACGTTTACGATTTCGGCGCCGACGCGTTCGAGTCGATCTTCGATTCGTTGCGTGCGACGGTGCCTTGCGTCATTCTCGATGTGCCGCGTCAATGGACCGGCTGGACCAAGCAGACGCTGGTGGGCGCCGACGATATCCTGATCGTTGCTGCGCCCGATCTCGCCAATCTGCGCAACACCAAAAATCTGTACGATTTCCTCAAGGCGGCTCGGCCAAACGATCAGCGTCCGCTTTTCTGCCTCAACCAGGTCGGCGTTCCCAAGCGGCCCGAGATCAAGGCCGCCGATTTCGCCAAGGCGCTGGACGACGAGCCCGTCGCGACCATCCCGTTCGAACCGCAGCTGTTCGGCGCTGCGGCAAATAACGGGCAAATGATCGCCGAGATTTCCTCGGGTCATCGCACCGCCGAGATGCTGCGGCAGCTGGCGCAAAAAATGACCGGCCGCGCCGAGCCGAAGAAACAACGTTCAAGTCTGCTGTCGCCGCTAATCGAGAAGCTGCTGCAACGGCAATCGTAACCGTCTGATTGGAGTTGCGTTCGTGTTTGGCAAGCGTCCCGTTCCCGGTAGTCCTGCCCCCGCTCTCGCGGAACGGCCGCAATCGGCCCCGCGCCCCCCAGCACCGCCGCTCGCTTCGCCCCTTGCCGCCCCCGCCGCGTCTCAAGGCGGACGCACGCCGTTTCCGTCCGCAGGTCTCGGGGCGCCGATTCTCACGACGCCGACGCCGAACCGGAGTGCAGCAGGCGCACCAAATCCGCCGCAGCTAGTCCCCACCGCAGTGGATACGCGCCGCTCGGATACCTACTACGAAACCAAGGGCACGATTTTCGGCGCACTGATCGAGGCGATCGATCTCGGTCAGCTCGCCAAGCTCGATGCC
>Ga0187860_1004222_pt1 | contig 10899 bp, 10 predicted proteins | sample June2016WEW_10_4_FD_132981 | JGI IMG/M metagenome (GOLD analysis project Ga0187860, IMG submission 132981) | Peatland microbial communities from SPRUCE experiment site at the Marcell Experimental Forest, Minnesota, USA - June2016WEW_10_40 | ecosystem: Environmental > Terrestrial > Soil >... | reverse complement strand
GTCGTGACCGGACGTGATTCCAGTCGCGCGGAACGAGTGCTGGCCAGCTTGCGATCCGCAGGCGTGAGCGCGGTGACTTTTTCCGTCACTGGCGAGCCGGAATTAAAAACGGTGGAGCAGGGAGCGAAGCTGGCGAAGGCCGGGCGTTGCGAACTGGTGATTGGTTTTGGCGGCGGCAGCGCGATTGACGCGGCCAAGGCCATCGCTGCGATGCTGACGAATGACGGAGAACTGCTGGATTACGTCGAAATCATCGGGGGCGGCCAGCCGCTGGCCAAACCGTCCGCGCCGTTCATCGCGATTCCGACAACGGCGGGCACGGGCGCGGAAGTGACGCGCAACGCGGTGCTGGCGTCGCCGGAACATCGCCTGAAAGTCAGCCTGCGCAGTCCGTTGATGCTCGCCCGGGTGGCAGTGGTTGACCCTGAATTGACCTACGATTTGTCGCCCGCGCTCACCGCCAGCACCGGTCTCGATGCGCTGACGCAACTCATTGAGCCGTTCGTCTGCAATCGCGCAAACCCGATGACCGACGGACTATGCGTCGAGGGGCTTCGCCGTGCGGCGCGGTCATTGCGCGTGGCGTTCAGCAAAGGGCAGGACAAACCGGCGCGCGAAGACATGGCGGTGGCAAGTTTGTTCGGCGGACTGGCTCTGGCCAACGCAGGGCTGGGCGCGGTGCATGGTTTCGCCGGGCCGATTGGCGGCAGTTTTTCCGCACCGCACGGCGCGATTTGTGCCGCGTTGCTGCCGCACGTGATGGCGATGAATCTCCGCGCGCTGCGCCGGCGTGATCCGCACAGTGCCGCGTTGTATCGTTACGAAGAGGCGGCGTGGTGGCTCACCGGCGATTCGAAAGCCAAAGCCGACGACGGCGTGAAATGGGTTCGCGCACTCGTCACCGATTTGAAAGTTCCGCGCCTCGGCAGTTTTGGAATTCAACAAACGCACATCGCTGATTTGGCCGTCAAAGCGGCGAACGCGAGCAGCATGAAGGCAAATCCGATTGTGCTTACGCCGGAGGAATTGACCGAAACGCTGCGCCTTGCCCTGTAAGCTGTTTAAGAAGAGCCGACCGGCCTTGGACTATGCATTGCGGTGTTTCTGTGCGGCAAAACGAAAAATGCCTTTGTGAATCGTCGGTATTTTTTTTCTTCGAGCGGGGCAAATCCTCTGGAGGGCTTCTGACTTCTTCAAGGCAGCGTCACAGCCTGATAGAACCGCTGGTTAAAACCCGCCAGATTATCGTCTTGAAATGGCACGAGATTGTTGGTCGCCAGAACAGTCGTGAGGTCCTGCCAATCGAGCAAATTTGCGGACGCCCGTATTTGGTAACGGCGATCCGGTTCGCCGTTGATGGTGAATTGGACCGGCCCGTTCGGGGGTACACTGAGGTTGGTAAGCAACGCCGGCTGCGGCGAACCGAGCGGCACATACTGAAAACTTTTGATGACCAATTCCACCTCTTTGCCATCCGTCGGCGGGTAACCGAAAAGCAGCCAAAGATTAATACGCACGTTTTCATCGCCGGTTTGCGGCACAGCGGACGCGTTGGCAAACACCCAGGTGCTGATCACGTTTGTCGGGTTTGGATTTGGCAAATAACTGCCGCTCTGACTCAGAAAAGTCACCAGGTTGCTCTGCCAGGTGAACAGATGCGTCGAATCAACCAGTCCGGCCGGCACGCAGTAGCGCGCGTAATGGCCGCTGAGATTATACGGCTGAACCGTAAATTGCGCATTGTTGGTGTCCGCGGCAAAACCGCGCGAGCATTCAACATCCATTTCCCGGTAAGTGTAGGCCGGGTCGTCACTCCAGGTAAACAGGCCAAGGACGATGTTTGTATCCAGGTTGTCCACGCGCGAACCAAGTTCGAACCGATAGCTGCCGTAGCCAAACGTCCGCGCGGAAACAATTTCAGCGCATTGCCATTGATTGGACCGGTTGGTGATGCGCAGGTGCAGCCAGCCTTGTGCATCAGTCCAGACGTTGTTGGTGCTGTCAGAAAAATAATTCGGCCCCGGGCCAAGCTGATTGGTGCCGGAACTCGTCTTCACCCACCAGTCGTAGCCCGAAAAATCAATCCAACGAACGCCCGGATATTCGCGCGTGACAACGGCGCCGGCAATCGCCCCGGAAAAAACGTTGGTTGGCAGAAACGGCTCACCCAGCACGCAAGGTTGGTTGTAGTTGGTGCTGACCAGCAGGGCCGCAATCCGGGTGGCGTTGGTATCGGCCCCGCCGGTGGTGATGTCAGCGGACCAACTCCCGTCAGGTTGGATCACTGTGAGCGCTTGGGCACAAGTGGGCTTGGAATACCAACCATAAGGCGGGACATTAATGAACACGGCCACCCGAAAGGCGGCAGGATCCACACCCAACACCACTCCGGCGAGATTGTCGGTTGAACCATATGTGGGAAGGTTCGTGATGATGATTGTGGGCGCCGCGAGACTCTTACAGGCGGAGTCGGCAAGGAGAAGAACCGCGGCGTATGGCAGTATGAACTTCCTGATTCTCCAACGCGCAGTCATAAACAACTATAACAGTTCCGGCTTAAACGGGCAAGTCGGGCCTCATTTCATCACCGCGTTCGTTTGAAACCAACCGGTATGTTGTTTTCAGGCAGGATGCGGGTGCGGAACAAAATCTAAAACCGGCCGGCGCTTTCGCATTACCCGCGCAACGGTGTGGAATTTGTTGACGGAAGATGGCAAACCTTGCGGACAGGCGGCGATGTTTGACCGCTGGGAATATCTTTGAGACATGGGCTTGTGATTTGCCGCGCGTGCTTTAATTTGACCGCGCAACGCAAAATGGTGTGAACGCCGCAGATTCCAATCCGCCCGCCACTTCTTCTGAATCGCAAGAACGAAGAATCGTCTGGCTGTTGTGCCTGCTTGCCGCGGCTCACGTATTTGTATTTTCGGCGGCGGCCCCGTTTTTCAGCAACGTGGACGAGCAAATCCACCTTGATCTGGCGGTCAAGTATTCGCAAGGACACATCCCGCGCTCGTTGGAGCCGGTATCCACCGAGGTGGTGCCTTACGCCACCTTGTACGGCTCGCCGGAGTATGTGGGAATTCCGGCCAATTACCCCGGTGGACAATTTCCACCGCCACCGTGGACGCAGCCCCTGGAAAAAGTCCGCCCGGCCCTGGTCGCAAAAACGGCGGTGTGGCGGGCAGTGACGAATTATGAAGCGGCACAGCCGCCGCTATATTACACGCTCGCGGCTTTGTGGTGGCGTCTGGGAAAGGGGTGCGGATTTCACGACGGGCCTTTGCTGTATTGGCTCCGTTTTCTGAACCTGCTGATCGTCGCCATCCTCGTGTGGATGGGCTTTGCCGCCGCACGGCTGGTTTTTCCTGGGCACCGCTTTTTGCGGCTCGGCGTTCCGGCACTGCTGGCCTTCATCCCACAAAGCGCCTTTTATTCCATTCAAAACGACGTTCTGTCGCCGCTGGCATTTGGCGCGGCGTTCATTTTGCTGGTGCGATTGTTGCGCGCGGAAATTCCGGGTGTCCGGCTCGGAACACTCACCGGTCTGGCGCTCGCGGCGACGTTCCTGACCAAAATCAGCAACCTGCCCCTGCTGGCCGTGTCCGGCTTGGTGGTGCTGTTTAAAATTGGATGTCTGGCCAGGTCGGGAAAATTGCGCGCCGCCGGCCCTTCGCTGGCGGCACTGGCGTTGTGCGCGGGCCTGCCGATGATTGCCTGGCTGGCGTGGTGCAAGCACACCTTCGGCGATTTCACCGGCACAGCGGCCAAAATCCAGTTTCTCAACTGGACGCCCAAACCGTTCAGCGAATGGTGGCATCATCCGATTTTCACGCCGCATGGGTTGTGGACCTTTGTGTCCGGCCTCATGGCAACGTTCTGGCAGGGAGAGTTTCTCTGGCATCGCCAGCCGCTGGCGTCGCCGGTTGTGGACACGATTTACGCAATTTCATCCGTCGGCTTCGTCGGGGTGGCGGTCATCGCCCTGCTTTTCCGTTCCACGGATGCGATCGCATCGCAGCGGCAGGCGCTCTGGTTCGGCTTCTGGAGTTTCATTGCGGCCGTGGCGTTCCTGGGGTTTCTGTCCATCCTCTACGATTTCCGCGACTGTTTTTATCCGTCGGGCGCGCACCCGTATTTCACGTCCGGCCGGTTGATGCTCGGTGCGCTGATTCCATTTTCACTGCTCTACCTTTACGGACTCGACCGCGCATTGCGCCGCGTGAAAAATAATTGGATTCGTCCGCTGGTGTTGATCGGCATGATTTTATTCATGCTGATTTCGGAAATACTCATTGACTGGCGGCTGTTCCCGAATGCATACAACTGGTTTCATATGTGAAAGGGGCGCACCTTGGCGCCAACACTGGTAGGGCAGAGCTGCCGCTCTGCCCCGACCGCGCCCATTTCAAGTCTGACCTCACATCCAACCCAACCACACCAGACGAATGGCATACCGCTGAAGTATTGATAGGTCTGCACCATTCCAGCAGTGAGTTTGGTTCTAACACGCCAATTATGTCTAAATGCGTGAAGTGGCTGGAAAGCCGCAGGGGTGACAGATTCCTTTGGTGTAACGACATGGGATCGCGGATTTCCTTCATCATCACGGGGCGTGTCTTGCATGCCTTGGCGCTAGTTGACCCAAGCAAAGCTGGCGTAGCTAAGACCGTGTGCGGACATTGACATCCCGTATTTCAATGTGCGGCGGCAACAAATTGCCCAAATTCTCGAGTCTGAATTTTTCCAGTTTGTGCGGGATATACGAGCGCATCTGCAAGGCAAATGTAAGGGCTGCGAATTCAACGATGAATGCATCGGCTGTAGGGGCGGCGCATTCGCCTATGCGACATTGCGGGGGGAGAATCCTGTATATGCTGTGTCTAGCGAAGATCCTTTCTGCTGGAGATGAGACATAACACCTTTGCAGCCGTTATGCTCTAATGCAGATTTTCGTGACGAATTGATTTTCCAGTTCGCCAATCCACTGGCGAGCGTAGACATCGAAATACTCGAATTCCTTCTCGACGGGAGTATCCAAGCTTTTGAACCGCTCGAAAAGCACCCGCCTACAGTGAGTTTTGCCATCCGTCATTGTGGCAAGGAATTCAATGACGCCCATGCCGTGTTCGCGACGCTGGCCGAGTGGATTTGGCGGCAAGTCGCGGCCAATGGAGATAAAGTCGAGTTTCGCGGACAATGCAGTGATATGAGGCTTTTCCTTCGCCAACCATTGCTCAAAGGCTTCATCCTTCATGCCGGTTTCTTCCCAGAACTTGAATTTATCCACGGGTAATTCCGAAAAGCGGCGTACAACAAAGTCACGATCCAGGAACGACAGGAAGTTGCCGGCCTTTGGGCCGTTGTCGCGATCAAGCAAGACACGGTAGATGGCCTTGAACGCGCCCGGCTGGTCAATGGGCGTGAGGCGCGTAGCGTTGAAGACGGTTACTTGGAGCGCGTCACCCTCCCACTTCGACTGCGGCAGCAGCGCCGCGAGTGTGTGAAGAAAGGCGCGTTGCGTAACGGTAAGTTCCTGCGCCCGCGCAGGCAGAGTTTCCTGCAAACGGGTCTTTTCCTCCTCGGTCGCGTAATGCTCGACCCAATAACGAGCGGCGCGGATGCGGAGTTCAAGGTGTTTGCGCTCAAGTTCGGTGAAGGGCGAACCTTTACGTTTTTCAAGTTCCTTGACGGTGTCGAGATGCGGCATCTGCGTGAGCGCGATAACGAGTTGGAAATCTGCCAGCCAATGATCGGGTTCGGGATCAACTTGCGAGAGTTCGTAGATGCGCTTGTCGTCTGCAATCACTTTCGGATCGTGGTGATACTTGTGATGATAACGGTCAAACTCGTTGAAAAGTTTGATGCTATAAACCTCGGATGGTTCGAAGTTGACCGTTTGGCGCGGAAACGGGCGAATGAGCAGGAAACGAAGAATCTCCGGCGGCAGAAAATCCGCCATGTCACGGGCAGAAACCCCAATTCCTTTGCTGGAACTCATTTTAGCACCACCGACGAGGAAGAATTCGTAGGGGCAGTTCAGCGGCGGTGCTTGACCGAAGATAGCACGCATACAGGCTGCGGCAACGTCCCGCGCTCCGCCTTTACTGCTGTGGTCGGGCCCTCCGCCTTCGATAGTAACGGGAAAAGTTTTCCATTTCGCACACCATTCAAGTTTCCATGGAAGTTTCCCGTTGCCATCGAACGGAGACATCTTTCCCTTGTGACCACAGCCGCGCGCCCACTTCACGAGATCGGGTTTGCATTCGTAAGCAACTTCCTTGCCGTCGTAAGCCGAGACAACCGTCGTGCCGATACGCCCGCAGTTTTCGCAAATGACTTGGAATGGATGCCAAGTCTCCGGTCGCACCGCGCCGCTAACCTCTTTGTAAATACGGCGGACGACATCAGAGTTGCGCAGAATAGCGTCAATCGCCTCATTGAACTTGCCCGAACGGTAAACATCGCGCAACCGATAGAACTCTGGACGGATGCCCAACTCACCGAACACGCTGAAGTATTCCGAAATAAAATGCTCGGCCATGTCGGTGGCTGTCGAGCCGGGCGGTGGCGGTGTGTTGCAAAGCGGTGCGCCGAGATATTTTTCAAAGTGCTCTGCTTGTCCGTAAGGAATTTCGTCCACCGGGTCGTAATCATCCACGCCGAACATATATCGCACGGGCACACCTTTGGCTTTGAGCGTCCGATAAATAGCATCGTGAATCAACGGCCCACGCAACGCGCCCACATGAGCGCGACCCGAAGGCGTCTTTGAATCATTGATTATTTGCGGCCCTTCAATCTTTTCAAGCAACTGGTCACACCAAAACATATTAAAAAAGAGAATCGCAAACTTATCTTGAAAACTCAACTTTGAACGGAAGTTTTTTGTCGTTCTAACGCTTTGATTTGCTAAACCATTAAATTCACCTTACCGTGGCGGCGCGTGAAATACAAAGATTTCGTGCGTGAGAAAGCCAGCGCGGACTGGTTTGAAATTTCCGCCATGGGCATTGACACCCTGTGCATGATGCTGCTCGGCCAGGAAAGCATCCGCGACGTCATCCTGTTCCCGCAGTTGAAACCGAAATAATTGTTGCTCGACTGTGGCAAACTCCGATGAATTGAAAAACTGCCCAGTCTGCAAAGGGCCTGCGAAGTTTTTGAGCGGCGATGGCGGTTCTCACAAAGTTGTTTGTCCGAGGTGTGGAGAATTTTCTATCGGATGGCAGACTCGGTTCCCACATGAATATTTTAATGCAGTTCAAATCGCCAATCTTTCAGGTTGGATACGCGAAAACCAAGGTTGCAAAATATCCGTTCATGACATGACTGGCCTTGCCTCCCTGCGAACTCCATCAGTAGGAGAAAAGGGAGAGAAATTATTGTTTTGGCTCACGAAATTACGCCCAAAGGCCGGAGAATATGTTAGGCTTGTTTTCGACGATTACCCTCACCACGTGCCGGAACGTCTTTCTGGTCTCGTCAGACGTCAAACTCTCATAAAACCGGAGTTTCTGGCCTTTAGCTGGACTCAAGATTATCAGGAATTTATTTACGTGTTGGATGAGTATCTCGAAAGAGAAAGGGGTTTTGTTGAATTCCGCGATGGTTGCTGTTATCGAATCACACCAAACGGTTGGTCTTACATTCACTCTCTGCAACAAACCAATGTTCAGAGTCTGGTAGGTTTCATTGCGATGTGGTTTGATAAATCCGCTGATCCGGCTTGGACAGCTATTGAAGCCGAAATCCGAAGTTCGGGTTACGAACCACTCCGAATTGACCGAAAGGAGCACAACAACAAGATTGATGACGAAATTGTCGCTGGCATTCGCCGCAGCAAATTTCTTGTCGCCGATTTTACCGGTCATCGCGGCGGAGTTTATTTTGAAACCGGATTTGCGACCGGACTTGGACTGCCGGTAATTTGGCTCTGCCGCCAAGATGAATTGGAGAAAACCCATTTCGACACACGGCAATACAATTTCATCGTTTGGGAAACCGACAAACTGGCCGAACTTTCAAAGGCATTGCAAAATCGGATTGAGGCGACAATTGGGCGCGGGCCGTTGACCGGGAACGTCGTGACGTCATCCTGTTCCCGCAGTTGAAGCCAAAATGAACCGACTGTTTGTATTGCTTCTGTCGCTGGTGACCTTGCCGAGGGCTTTTGGCCAAAACGGTTCCTTGCTGGACACGAACCTGCCATCGCATTTTTTTGGCTGGAACCGGGGTGTCCACGTTTATCTCCCGCCCTCCTACCCAACGCAGCCGCAGCGCCATTATCCGGTGTTGTATTTGCATGACGGCCAGAACGTCTTCAGTTCCGCCGGGACGAATGGCGCGTTCGGTTGGGGCAGTTGGGAACTGGACCGAACCGTGGACGCGCTGTGCCGCGCCGGGAAAATGCAGGAGATCATCATGGTCGCGGTGGACAACAGTTTCGCGCGCCTCGAGGAATACGGCGGCCGCCATCACGCCCCCGGTGGACCGGCAACGAATACGGCCTTTGAGAATTACGAGGCATTTCTCATCACGGAACTGAAACCGCAAATGGATCGCGAGTATCGCACGTTGCCCGGGGCGGTACACACCGCCGTGATGGGGTCCTCGCTGGGCGGCCTTTGCAGCCTGGTGCTGGCGTGGGATCACCCGGAAATTTTTGGCGGCGCAGCCAGCCTGTCCGGTGCCTTTCAGGTGGAGCAGACGAATTTTTTGAACGAGGTGCTGAAGAGTTTTCACGGACGACCCAAACCGTTCCGCGTCTATCTTGATTCCGGAGTTGTGGACTTCATGGGCGGTGACGATGGTTGCTCGCTGACCAAACAGGTCGCCGCCGAATTCCGTCGCATCGGTTGGACGAATGACTTGCAATGGTTCGTGGACGGGAAACCGCTGACGCCGGCGGAGCTGGAAAAGTCCGGCCTGCGCCGCGATAAGTGGGCCGAGGCGCAAACGAGCCAGCATAATGAGTTTTACTGGCGGCTACGCTCCTGGCGCGCATTGACCTTTCTGTTTCCGCCGTTGGAACCAAAATGAGTGGAGCGCCGGTCTCCGACCCGGCGCGAACCAGGCAATACACCCAAACCTGCCGGGCGGAGACCGGCGCTCCAATCACAGCCATTGCTTTAACCGTTCGCGCAGGATTTGCCGGGCGCGATACAACCGCGATTCCACGGCCTTCGGCGTCGTCTCCAAAATCGCCGCCGCTTCGGCCACGCTGTATTCCTCCCATTCGCACAACACAATCGCTTCGCGCAAATCTTCCGGCAGTTTGCCGACGGCGGCGCGCACGGCGCGGGCGCGTTCGGCGGTGAGCGCCTGTTCGTTCGGCGCCTGTTCGTTCGCCGGAAGTGTGCTGCCAAGGGTTTGTTCCTTTTCGCCGGTTTCAGTGTCGAGCGAAACATTCGGATGCCGCGCCCGCCAGCGAAAATGATTCCGCGCGAGGTTGGCGGCGATGGTGAAGAGCCAGGTGGAAAATCTTTCGCTGGTCCGGAAACTCGCGCGGGCGCGGAAGACCCGGACAAACGTCTCCTGCGCCAGATCATTCGCATCGTCCTCGTTACCGACCATGCGGCAGAGAAAATGGAACAACGGTGTCGCGTGACGTTCCATCAAATCGTTGAGCGCCGCGTCGCGGCCGGCGATCAATTGCTCCATGTCCGCCCGGTCCCGGGCGTCGGCTTGCCGCGCCGACTCGTCGCGCCGGAGTGAAACGGAGGCGGAAGCCTTCGGCGAAGGCTGGGCGTCAGTGGTGATGCTCATGGCCAGCGGACTCGGACATGGATTGTTCGGTCTGTTCGTGAAAACCGAGGGTGAGGCGCTGCATCTCGGCGAGGTAACGGCGTCCCGGCTCCGGCGGCATGGTCTGGCTGACTTCAATGAAGTGCTGCAGCATCTGCGCCTGGCACTGGGCGCGCAACGCGGCGAGCTCGGCCAGCTTTTGTTGGGCGACCGGATTGACGTTGGTTGTGCCGTTCAACGCCATTTCAAGTTCCGATTTTTTGGCGGCGATTTTGGCGCACATCTCGGCGCATTTCGGCAGATAGCCTTCGTGTAGTTTCTGGATGCGCGCCATCTCGGCGTCGCTCAAATGAAATTCGTCCCGCAGCCAGCTCAAGTCGTCCGCCGAACGCGTCATCCGGCACGCGCGCTGGCCGGCGAAATAGGAACCGCCGAACAGCGCGGCGCCCAGAACCAGCGCGCCCAGCAGAATGACGAGCGAACGGTTCATGCCATCAACGCAGTGAATTGGGAGCAACCACCGCGAGATAACGCGCTTGGGCGTCCTGTTTCGCTATTTGATTGCCTTCGCGCACGCCCAGCAGCGCGCCCGCCACCATCAGCACGGCGGCGGTGGCCATCGCCAGTCGCGGACGCAGCACCAGTGTTGCCAGCGCATCCAGCCAGGTGATGCCGCCGGTGACTTTGACCGGGGCCGCGGCTTCTTCGATGCGCCGCCAGACACCTTCCTGGAAACGCGGCGGCAGCGCGGGTGAGACCCGCGACTCGCGCAGCAGCGCGCCGAGCCTGGCATCGCTCGCTTCGGCGAAGCCTCCGGCGCAGCCTGAGTCAGGATTGATATTTTCTTTGTTCATCGGTTCAGGGGCGGCGGGGTTTTGTCCGCCGCCCGTAGTTTACGGTTTTTTCAGGCCGGGACAACCCGGTTGATGATTAACGCGCCGTGTAGTCGGCCATGGCAGTCTTGCAGCATCCCGACATGCCGGCGGGGTTCGCGGCGCAGGCTTGAATGGCCTTGGGACTGGCGATCATCTTGTGGCATTCCATGACGGGATTTACGTCATTCGCCACGCTGGCAACGGTTTTGGCCTGGTTGCCCAGTGCGCGGGGCGAGACGACTTGAGTCGTAAATGCCGGTTGGGCTGCCGTGACACC
>Ga0187860_1004219_pt1 | contig 10903 bp, 7 predicted proteins | sample June2016WEW_10_4_FD_132981 | JGI IMG/M metagenome (GOLD analysis project Ga0187860, IMG submission 132981) | Peatland microbial communities from SPRUCE experiment site at the Marcell Experimental Forest, Minnesota, USA - June2016WEW_10_40 | ecosystem: Environmental > Terrestrial > Soil > Wetlands... | reverse complement strand
CATCGGATCGGGTCGCCTAGTTTTGGCTCTAAGCCGAAGTGCAAGATCTGTGGATCAGTGTCTGCTTACGGAGAGAGAGGGCGTAGCAGACGTGACGCCGACATCGCGGAAATGTCTGCGTGAGACCCTGAGCCGACATGTGCCGACGAGCGTCTCGTGACGAAACGCCATGCAACGAAAACGCCATGGAACGTTGGTATGGAGCGGATCAGACCAGCGTTAAAGCACTTCGCGGATGATGGCCCGCTTCCCTCGGCGCGGAGCGCTTTCAAGTTCCATCCCGAATTGGGCGACAGGGAAACGCCGTCGAATGATGCTACATCGCTCCTGGCAGCCGCAGAATGGGTACCCGCCCGAAGCCGCATTCTTCTCGCCGCAAACGGATGGCTTTGACAAGATAAGCAGGCGGTGACAGCTAACCCGCGTCCTTCGCGGGCATTTTCATGCGTCGGTGAACGCGCGAACCCTTATCATCGGAGGTCGCGATATGAACCTGAAACGGCGTGACTTCTTCGCAGCGGGCGCGTCGGCTGCGGCGATCGCTACTCTGCCAGGCGGCATCGCGGCTCCGCCAGCCGCCGCTCCCGACGAGCACTATCCGGTCGGTGACTTCATTCTCACGCGTACGGAGCGCGGTCTGCAGGTCTCGCACAAGCAGGAGCCGGACCGGGTTATTTGGGAAAGCGAGCCGGAGGGCAACTTCATCATTGCCGAGAGGGCGACGGTCAGCATCAGTGAGTTCGGCGCCCCTGAGGGGACTTTTGAGATCTCCGACACCGTGTCGGCTTCGTACGAGAAACCAACAATTGAGGCGATCAATGCCGCCGGGAACACCACGACGGTTTCCGGAGTCTTGACCGCCCCAACCGGCGCCATCGGCTACAAGCTCGTTTTCGAGGCCGTATCGACGACCCATCTGCGCTTCGTGATCAGCGCCGACGGGTCCAAGGCATTCGGCGTCAATCGCATCCGTCTTGTGGTCGCATCGGCCAAGGACGAGGCCATTTTCGGCTGTGGAGAGCAGCTCACTTATTTCAACCAGAAGGGCAAAATCTTACCTATCCTCGTTCAGGAGCATGGCATCGGCCGAGGTCGACCGATTATCACTGAATTGGTCGATCTCTTCGACCATGAAAGCGGGGGAAATCCTTACCACACCGGATTGCCGGCGCCGTACCTCATCACCAGCAGGCTGAGGTCCCTGTTCCTGGAGAACCTGGAATACAGCGTGTTCGACATGCGGCACGCCAACCGTATCGATATGAAGGTCTGGTCAGCGACGATGACCGGCCGCATCCTCTACGGCAAGACGCCGCTCGACCTAATCGAGGCCTATACGGAATACGCCGGCCGCATGCGCGTGCTGCCAGATTGGGTGCACAACGGTGTGATCCTCGGTTTGATGGGCGGCACGGATCTTGTGCGCTCCAAACTCGACAAGGCTCGCAAGGCGGATATCCCGGTCGCCGGTCTTTGGCTCCAGGATTGGGTCGGCGTACGCACCACGTTTGCGGGCACGCAGCTTTGGTGGAACTGGAAGCTCGATGAAAGCTACTATCCGCGGTGGCGTGAGCTGGTCGCCGATGTCGAGAGCCAGGGCGGAAAGGTGCTCGTCTACATCAACCCCTTCCTCGCTACCGAGGAAGATCACAACGAACTGTTCGCCGAAGCTAAGGACAAGGGCTATCTAGTTCAGAAGGTGGACGGCACGCCCTACCTGATCAGGAATTCAAGCTTCTACGTCGGCATGCTTGACCTCAGCAATCCCGGGGCCCGCGCTTGGATCAAGAACATCATGAAGACGAACATAATCGGGGCGGCGGGCGGCTCGGGCTGGATGAGCGACTTCGGCGAGGCGCTACCCTTCGACGCCAAGCTGTACGGTGGGGCCGACCCCGCGGTTTGGCACAACCGTTACCCAGAAGAATGGCAACGGGTTAACCGCGAGGCAATCGACGAGACGGACCGCGGCGGCGAAATGCTGTTCTTCTCCCGCTCCGGCTTCACCCAAAGTCCTGGCGTGGCAACCCTCTTGTGGCTCGGCGACCAGCTAATGACCTGGGACGCCTATGACGGCATCAAGACGGCGGTGGTCGGGCTCCTCTCCGCGGGCGTGTCGGGCTTCAGCCTGATGCACAGTGACGTGGGCGGCTATGTCGTTATCAAAGCGAGCCTAGCCGGCAAACAGATTCCGGTGATCAATCGCACACCAGAGCTTCTCATGCGTTGGATGGAGCTCAATGCTTTCACCGCTGTTCTGCGAACGATGGAGGGTGCCGCTCCCGACATCACTCCGCAGTTCGATTCGAGCGCGGAAACGCTGGCGCACATGGAACGCTTCGGCAAGTTCTACAAGGGGCTCGCGCACTACCGGAAGAAGCTCGTCGCCGAAGCGGCGGCGCGCGGTTATCCCGTAGTCCGGCATTTGTTCCTCCACTATCCGGACGACCCGAACACCCACGAGCTGAGATACCAGTTCCTGCTCGGCCCCGATCTGATGGTAGCGCCAGTGCTAGACAAAGGCGCTGACACAGTCGAGGTCTACTTCCCTGAAGGCAGCGAATGGATCGACCTGTGGACGCGCGCCGACGCCGGGAAAGCCGGCGACTGGGTCAGGATGCCGGCTCCCCTCGGTAAGCCCGCAGTCTTCCTCCGGAAGAGCGGCGCCACCAACACCGAAATCATCGAAGGCCTGAAAGCAGTCGGCGTGCTGAGCTGAGGTGGATGACGGCCATATTCCCTTCCCGTCTGTCTCGAATGCGCCGCACTTTGGTTCGCATAATGCCGTGGATCTTTCGCCACATTCTGGCGGGCAGCCGAAATGAAAATGACGGATTCGCATCAGACGGCGCGGCGCCGGGCGGGGCGCGCGTATTTCGAATATATTGCTCCGGTCTGCCTCGCGGCGCTTGGTCTCGCATGCGCCGGTCCGGCGTTTGCAGCGGACAAGCCGCCCCTAAACCCTGATCCGCCGTCGCCGCTCACGACGACATCGCGGGTTTCGGCGACTATCGAATTTGGCCTACCCGTACTGGCCTCTGCGGTCGAGCGCGATATCCCGCGGCGTCTCGCCACCATCGATGAAGAGGTTAGATGCGTGCATCGGCGGGTACTGGGTTTCAGGGTCAACGCGAATTGCGACATCTACGGCTATATCGAACGGGCCGGCCCGGTCTCGCTGTATGGTCGTGGTGACCGCATCATTGGCGCCACTCGCATCTACGGCGCGGTGGAAGGCCAAGGCGCCAACCGCTTCACCGCCCGTATCCACGGCGAGACCGAAGCCAGCGCCACCTTCGAGGCCGAAGCCCGTCCACAATTGCGCCGCGACTGGTCGCTAGACTTGAATTTCAGCGACGGCTTTCGCTGGAGCGAGCCGCCTTATCTCCACGTCCTCGGCCGTGATATCGCGGTTGCGAAATATGCCGAGCCGCGCATCCGCGCGCAATTGGCCAAGGTCCGGTCGCGGGCCGAGGCCGCGGCGCGCCAGCTCGATCTGCGCGGCAAAGCGGCAGCCGCCTGGCAGCAGGCTTTCGAGCCGATCAAGCTCGTCGACGAGCCGCAAGTCTGGTTGCAGTTGACGCCGCAAAGTGCCGCGTTTGCCGGCGTGCGCGCAAACGCAAAGGTCCTTTCAGGATCTCTCGAGCTTTTAGGCTCGGCCGAGACTTTCATTGGCCAGGCACCGCCCGCCGTCACGCCGACGCCGCTGCCGCCGCTTGGCACGGACGTCACCGCGCCGGGCTCATTCGACGTCATTCTGCCGGTGCGCATCGGCTACGACACGCTGCGCGACAAGATCATGCAGGTGGCTGCTGCCGCCGCGCCCAAGGGCGAGAAAACCATCCGGGAGGTTCAAATCTATCCGTCGTCGGGCAAACTCGTCGTCGGATTGCGCGTGGCAAAATCCTCCGATACTGACGCCAGCGCAGGCGAATGGACCTATCTTTCCGGAACACCGGATGTCGATCCGGAAAAGCAGACGGTTCAGCTCTCCGACCTCGCCGCGGACGGCGCGGAGGTCAATACAATCGGCGCCATGCTTGGCGACGACAATCTGCTCGGGCAGTTGAAACAACAGGCCAATGTCAGCTACGGCGCCGCCTATCAGAACCTGCTGACTGCCGCCAACCAGCGGCTGACGCGGCCTTTGAAGAACGGTTTTCGGATGGAAGGAGACCTGACGTCGGCGAAATTCGAGAAGATCTCGCTGCTGGGTGACGGCTTGAGCATCGTGCTTCATGCCAGCGGCGAACTGAAAATCCTGTACGGACTCTGATGCTCATCGGTGTCGTCACATTGCGCCGCACCAGACTTTACGTGCTTCCACACCGCTGCGGCTTCGCTCTGATCGTAACCCTTTGCGTTATCGTTGGCTTTGCCAGCGCCGCAATGGCGCAGACACCTTTCTATCGGGCACCGCCATCGGCCGTCGTCGGTGCTCCGGGCACGCTCGTCCGGCAGGAGCCGATTGATGGCGCGCCGCTTGGCGCTATGGCCTATCGCGTGCTGTACCGCTCGACCGGGCTGGACGACAAGCCGATCCTGGTCTCAGGCATCGTGATCGTGCCACAAGGTCCGTCGCCGCCCGGCGGCCGGCCGATCGTTGCCTGGGCGCATCCGACTTCCGGGATCGTGTCGCGCTGCGCGCCCTCGCTTGCGATCTTTATCTTCCAGCAGATCCAGGGTCTGCGCGCCATGGTCGAGCGCGGCTACGTGGTCGCGGCGACGGATTATCCCGGGCTGGGTGCGCCGGGACCCCATCCCTACCTTGTTGGGGTGAGCGAAGCACGCGCGGTGATCGACTCGGTGCGCGTTGCGGGCACTTTGCCCGGCGCGGGCGGCGGGACAAGGTTCGTGGTCTGGGGCCATTCGCAAGGCGGGCAGGCCGCTCTCTTTACCGGAATGATCGCGAGGAGTTATGCACCCGAACTTGCGCTTCTCGGCGTCGCTGCTGCTGCGCCTGCCACAAATCTTGCGACCTTGATGAACGACGACATCGATTCAATCGGCGGCAGGAACATCACGGCCATGACGCTTTGGTCATGGCAGCGGGTCTATGGTGCGGCTATGGACAAGATTGTCGACATGCGCGCCGTGCCCGTGATCAATCGCCTTGCCCAGGAATGCATCGAAGGGCCATTCGATCTCGCCGTGCGCCAGCGCACCGAAAAGCCACTGGAGCAGTATTTCCTGACCGCCAAGGGTCCCGCCGATTTAGAACCCTGGCATTCGCTGCTGGCCAAGAACACGCCCGACACATTACTCGCCGAGGTTCCGGTTTTTGTTGCGCAGGGGGCACAAGATCTCATTGTTCGTCCGAAAGTCACGCAGGATTATGTCGCCACGCTCTGCAGCGCCGGCAGCAAGCTAAGAATGCTTATCCTACCGAACATAGGCCATGGCAGGGCAGCCCAAGCCAGCGCGCTTGCGGCGGTCGATTGGACGACAGACCGATTTGCTGGCAAATCACCTCCCGACGATTGCGCGAGATAAACAAAGCGCAAATCGAATTTCCTTACCCCTGAGCTATCTTCGTGGCGATACGGCAGCGAAGCCGCTGGCCCAGCGCACCAATATCGTAGATGTTTGCGGGCGGGGCGGAGAAGGCGCCGCTGCCCGGGATTAGAAACCGCGCACGGTCCCACAGACCGGAGCGTTTGACCTCCAACGACGGAAGGGACACCAACGATGTTGAAGACGCTTGCCCTTGTCTTGACAGCCGCGGCGCTGCCCACGGCCGTTTCGCCGTCCGTAGCGATGCCGTTTCATCCATCCACGGATCGGTCGTCGATGATCGTCCGAGTGGCCGAAGGATGCGGCCCTGACCGGTATCGGGGACCTGGCGGCGCCTGTCATCGGTTTGGGCGCGGACCGTATCCGGGCGGATACTGGGGACCCTATCGACACGCCCACGGCGGGAATGGCTGCCCGCCAGGCTATTGGCGCGGGCCCTGGGGCCATTGCCGCAACTCGCCCTACCACGGACCGCTGCCTGGCGGCGGCTGGCAATAAGCTCGACAATAGCTCGACAGCTTTGCCGGGGGGCGACGCGCGATGACGAACGACCTTAGCCGCCGGAAGGCGATCGCCCTCGCCGGCGCCGCCATCCTCGCGCCAGCCCTCGGCGGCGCGTCGAGCGCATTCGACCAGAAGGGCGACTCGAGCAGCCCACCGGGCGCGACAGCCTCAGCCGAGATCGCGCCGGGAGACGCTTTCGCGCGGAATCTCGAAGCCTTGCCGCGCAACGTCGAGAAGATGCTGACCGGGCGCGCCGTCTATGTGGATGACGTTCGCTTCGACGGCGAAGCCGCCGGCGTTGTCGTGCGCTCGCCCCATCCCCACGCGCGCATTCGGGCCATCGACGTCTCGGCGGCGCGGGCCGCGCCGGGCGTGCTCGCCGTCCTGACGGGAGGGGACGTCGCCCGCGTGGCGAAGCCGCTTCCGTGCGTCATACCGCCTTCGGCCTATGGACGCGCCAAGCCGCTGCATGACGATCGTCCGATCCTCGCGGTTGACCGCGTGCGGCACGTGGGCGACGGCCTGGCTTTCGTCATCGCCGAAACAATGGAGCAGGCGAACCAGGCGGCGGACCTGGTCAAGGTCGACTACGAGCTCCTGCCCGCGTACGTCGAGCCGCGCGCAGGGACCGCCGAGGCGCCGATCTGGGCCGACGTGCCCGACAACGTCGCATTCGACTGGAAGTTCGGGGATGCAGTTTTGTGTCGGAAGTTGTTCGACCAGGCGGCGCACACCGTCCGGATCCGTCTCTCAATCCCCCGCGTCATACCCAATCCGATCGAGCCTCGCGCCGCGATCGGTCTATACGACCCCCACGCCGACAGGCTGACCCTGGTGTCGAACCCGCAGGGTGTTCACTTCGTCCGGGGCGTCCTGACGCGCGCCCTTGCACTGCCGGACAAGAAACTCCGGGTCGTTTCGCCCTATCTCGGCGGCGCCTTCGGATCGAAGATCTACGCCTATCCCGAGCATGCGCTCGTGCTGCTCGCGGCGCGTACGGTCGGCCGTCCTGTCCGCTGGACCTCGACCCGCGCCGAGGCATTTCTGTCGGACACCCAGGGCAGGGGACACACGACCGAGGCCGCCCTGGCGCTCGACGAAAACGGACGCTTCCTCGCCCTCTCGGTGCGCCCGACCGTGGACCTTGGCGCATACTTCTCGCAACTCACGCCGATCACCGCGACGGGCGTCGGGGCGCCAGTGCAGGGCGGCGGCTACCGCTTCCAGGCGATCGAAATTAATGTACGCGGAATCTTCACCAACAAGGTCCCGGTGGACGCTTATCGCGGTGCCGGACGGCCGGAGGCGACCTATGTGCTCTCGCGCGGCCGCCGAGCTCAAGATCGATCCTGCCGGGCTGCGCGCGCGCAACCTGCCCGCTTCGGCAACGGCGCCGTTTACCGCCGTGACCGGGCTGCCAATCGACGGCGGACGGTTTCTCGACAATCAGCGGCTTTGCCTCGAGCGCGCCGACCGAGCCGGTTTCGCAGCGCGTCGCGCGGAGGCGGCGACGCGTGGACGCCTGCGCGGGTTCGGATTCGCGAATTACCTTGAGGCCAATGGCGGGCTGCAGGTCTCCGCCGCGATCGCACCGGGCGACCTACCGCACGAGTGCGCCGCTCTGAAGTTCGGCGCCGACGGAACAATGACCGTCACGATCGGCACGCAGTCCTCCGGACAGGACCATGCATGCCCCGTCGCGCTCTACGTTTCCGACAAGCTGGGCTTTGCGGCCGACGCGATCGTCGTCCGGGAAGGCGACAGCGACGCCCTGCCGGTCGGCGGCGGCACCGGAGGCTCGAAATCGACGTTGACGTCCTCGGTCGCGATCAAGCGGGCGGTCGACATCGTGATCACGAAGGCGCGCGTCGTGGCCGCCCGGACGTGGAACGTCCACCACGAGGCTGTTCGGTTCGAACGGGGCGTCTTTTCTGTCGCTGGATCGCGCCAAACGGTCGGCTTTGCGGAGCTCGTGGCGCAATATCCAGGGCTGTTGGACAGCGAGGGGGAGGCCGCGCTGCAATTCGGAAGCAGCGCGAACGGCTGTCACGCCTGTGAGGTCGAGATCGATCCGGACATGGGCGCCGTCGAGATAGTCCGTTACACCGCGGTGGACGATTTCGGACGGGTCATCAACGCGGCCAACGTTCGGGGTCAGGTGCAGGGCGGCGTCGCCATTGGCCTCGGCCAGGCGCTCGCCGAGATCGCGCCAACGCCGGAGGCGATGCAGCGCCCCCTCGCGACGTCGAACTTCAACCATGCGCTCCGCCGCGCCGCCGATATCCCGACCGTGGACTGGGTCGACAACGGGATGCCGTTGTCGACCAACGTCTTCGGAGCCAAGGCGTGCGGCGAATCGGGAGCGAGCGCCGCCCCGCCGACTGTCATGAACGCGATCGCCGATGCGCTGCGCGACTATCCGCGCGCCCGCGACCTTCAGATGCCGGCGCGGCCGGCGGATGTCTGGGCGGTCGTCGCCCCCGGGGCTCACGCCGCAGATCGTGGACCTCGTCCGAGGCGGCGGTCCGGGGCCGTATCGCCAGCCAGGCGTTTCTTGCCAGCCTCCAGGAAGTCTTTCGACCAACGATAGTACAGGTTCTGAGCGCGGTCGACAGCGCGACCTGCTGGGGCCGACTGGGCGGCGCTGTGGCTGCTGGGCGCCGTCGCTCCTTCGTTTTAGTTCTCCACCGGGCCTTGCCGGACCTGCAGCGCATGAAACTTTGCTACTCTGCGGCTGCGTCGTCGGCACCAAGGTCGGTATTCTCTTGGTGCGATTAAGCCCGAGTTTTAGTTGGACCCGGGGTTCCTTGAGCACCTCAGACTGTCGCCACGGGCCGTCATCGGCTTTGGGGATTTATCGTCATCGGAGGCGGCATTTGCCATACCGAGGGCCCCTCCGCTTTTCAAGTCCCCCTATTGAGAATGAAAGATTGGCATTGAGGCAGTCGGAAAAGAGCACACGAAAGCCGCGGGCCGATGCGGTTCGGAACCGCGAGCGCGGCGCTCGGCGCCACCAATCAAGTCAAAAATGAAATCGGCGGCGCGGCCCGCAGCTCTGGTCGCATGCACCGTGGCCCTCGCGCGGGCGAAATGGATAAAGAGGAGCGCACCCCTCCCCACAGTGCGGTGTCGATCGCGGTGAGCGCAACGAAAGGGCGTCGCAACTGCTTAGCCGAGTGCAGCTTTTAGGTCAGCGATCAGATCGTCCTCATCCTCGATACCGACTGAAATCCGCACCAAGCGATCCGTAATGCCGAGGGCCGTGCGCACTTCCGGCCGCGTCGAGGCATGCGTCATTAGCGCCGGCAACGAAATCAGGCTCTCGACGCCACCGAGGCTTTCAGCCAACTTGGAAAGCGGTGACGGTTTAGCAATTTGCAAACGTCGCCGGCTCGATAGTGCGGTTTGAGATTCCCGAAGACTGCTAGACCTCTGTCTCCTTAATCATCCTCAACCCCGCCTTCCACTTCCTGGCTTTGACACTTGCCGCCGTACCCTTGTTGACCTTGTTAGGGATGTCGCGAGAGATGCCGCCGACGACAAGCACGCCAGTATTATGCGGAATGTCGATCTTCCGATGCTTGCCCCACCTCTCGAGAAAGTGCCACTCCAAGAGAAATCGGAGCATTTTCCCTCTTTGTTTCCAACTCGCCTGTGGAACGGGCTTTCCGTTCTCATCCGTCAGGTCGCCCATTGCAATATACCACGCGACCGCGAGGACTCTATCGTAGGCCTCTTGCATCGCTGATTGGCAGTGTTCGTGAAAACTCCAATAAACGCCCTGCCATTCGAAGTTGTATCCGTCGTCGCCGGCCTCGCTGCGCTTGAGCCGATACTCGAGTGTTTTGCGGTGAATGCCCGCTTTGGCAGCTGCCACGGAAAGGATGGGACATTCCCTAAGGCTGTCGACGACAATCCGCAGGCTCTCCTCGAGCGAATCCTGGCGACTCCGTCTGCGACCTCGCTTGCGGCCCATCGCCCCGAGTGGAGTTGTCTCGGTTTTAGGTTCTTTGGTTTCGTTCGCGGCCACCGTGACGCCACCGTTCTCAACCGTTGTTGTCTCCGGTATGGGTAGCGTCGGTTCGAGCGGCGGCGAGCGGTCTCCGGCCAAAGTATCGACCAAGGCGATGTCATCTTGGCCACCGTTGTCCTGAACACCACGGGATGACGTCTGACAGTTCGACCCAGCTGGTTCAGCTCCGAGATCGATATCGCTCTCCAAAGGCGGCGCCGGTGGTGCGGCTTCTTGTCGAACATCCGCAATGCGTCGGCATCTGTCCGGGTGCTCTCGCAACCAACGCGGCCGATCCCGAAGGAATAGGCTGATATACCAGCATTTTTCACCGGGCGTGGCGAACACATATCCGTCAAAGGTGTGTGACTTCTCGAAGCTCAAAGTTTTCCAATCGATGCCGACGGTGGTGATTTGGGAACACATGTTGGCTCCTCCTCGAATGAGGCATGCCGTCGTCGTCTGCATTCGGCGATTCATGGCGGCAGCCCTAAAGCGTTGACCAATGAGACACGCGCCAGCGGCCCGCTCATGCGGGATTTCAGGCTGTAAATGTCTCGGCTTAGGACTGGCCAGACCCCATGGTCCGGTTGCGGGCCACTCCGCTAATCGCTGACCTGAAGGACTCGGACCTTCATCCGCACCCACCACCCATGTGGCGGCACGGCTTACGCTCAGCGCCTTAAGTCTATTACGAATATAGCAATTCCGCAGAGGCGTCGCAAGTCCGGTTCAGATCAGTGTCGTAAGCACACGAGTTGTCCGGGTTAGGTAGCACACGAGTTGTCCGGTTTTGTTCCCTGCGCAGGAGCAGGGACGATGAACCGAACAGCGTGGCTACAGGACCGCAGGATGCAGAAGTTTCGGGATGTG
>Ga0187860_1004217_pt1 | contig 10907 bp, 7 predicted proteins | sample June2016WEW_10_4_FD_132981 | JGI IMG/M metagenome (GOLD analysis project Ga0187860, IMG submission 132981) | Peatland microbial communities from SPRUCE experiment site at the Marcell Experimental Forest, Minnesota, USA - June2016WEW_10_40 | ecosystem: Environmental > Terrestrial > Soil > Wetlands... | reverse complement strand
CGGCACGTCCTGCTCAAGCCGGTCTGACGGAACCTCAGCGAATTGTGCCGTTACTGAATGTATTATTATCTATATTGCCGTCGCCGCCGTTGGCGGGGAATTCGAACACCTTGCGCAGCAATCCCGGCGCCAGCGCCGATATCGGATTGACGCGCAGCACGGGATTGCCCGGCCGGCCTACTACCTCGTAGGTGATGCCGAATAGACCCTCCTTTTCGCCTCCCATGAACAGCCCGACCAGCGGTATCTGGCCGAGCAGATTGTTAGGGCCATAGAGCGGCACCAGCGTGCCGCGCAGATGCACGTCGTCATGAGCGTAATCGACCACTCCGTCGATGGTGCCGCCAAGGAGCGGTCCGCGCACGACCCCGTCGCGCAGGGCGGCGCGCCCGGGCATGCGGGTGAATTCGACTCGCATGCCGGAGAAATCGATAGCGTTGCGGCGAGCTTGCGTCCCGTTGTTCACGGCACGCTCGAGCTGGGTTTCGTCGTGGACGGCAAAATTGCGAACGTTGAGCGTGCCCTGCTGGGTTGAATTGTCCGCCGCCGGCGATTCCATTGCCAGCGAAACCTGTCCGCCAGTCATGCGTGAGTACACGTCGATGAAGCGAAAAAACGCGCCGGCATCGGTGCTCTCCAGATAGATCACCGATCGTCCGGTGGAGCGGCCGCGCAAATCGCCGGTCAGCGTTGCGTCGCGCCCGATCTTGGCGTTAAGGCCGAAGCTGCGAATCTCGCCGGCCCGGCGCGACAATTTCAGTTCGACGCCGCGCAATGCTTCGCCGTTGAAGCCGACGACGGCGCCAAGCTTCATGTCGAAGTCGACGTCCACCGGGCGGCGCTTGGGATTCGGATTTGCCGAGGTCCCGCCGGCGGCGCTTTTGACGAAGCCGCGTCCATCATACACTTCGCCACGCATGACAGCGCGCAGCGCCCCTTCCGGGCCGCGTTCAATCTTGAGGCTGGCGCGGTCACCGTCGGAGAAGCCGTAGGACGGAAAATTAGCCGACTGGACCTCGCCCGAGGCGTCGAGCTCGATGGTCCCTTTGACGCCGCCGCCGGCACCCTCGATCAGAAGATCCTCGATACGGATCGATTGCGGCTTGGTCGCCAGCGTGAAGGTGGCGCGGGCCGGTTTGCCGGACGGCTTGGCCCAGCCCGGCAACAGCCCGTCGATCTGCGCCGGCGTGAGATCGGCCTCGACGGCGAAGCGGCCCTCGCGGTCGGCCGCGGTGGCGACGCGGCCGGAAAGCCGGATCGGAACAGCGCCACTGACCGTTTCGCCAAAGTCGAAACCGAGATTGCTCCGCGCCGTATCGTCCAGCATGCCCTGGATGCGAACTTCGGCGTCGGCATCGCCGCGCGCCTTGCGATATTCGAGACTGACCGGTGCGCCGGCGATCTTGACATCGCCCTTAAGCTGGAAGCCTTGCGGGGTCGCGCTCGCGCGCAGGATCGCGGCGTCGACTTTCTGCCCCATGATCATATGGTCGGCGGAAAAGTTCGTGGCCTCGATGGTGATTGCATAATTGGTCGCGCCGGTCGGCAAATCGGCTTTCAGCGGCATTCCGAGCGTTACTTGCGCGCTCAAGTTCCCGCGAGTCTGCACAGGATCGAAAGGAGCTTCCGAAACGTCGCGCAAGCGGTCCATGCGCAGGAGTTCGACCGCCGCCGGTACCGGTCCCTCAAGCTTGAAGCGCACGCGCGCCGGCGGCGCCGTCAGCGCGGTATCCGGCACTTCGAACACGCCCGACGAAAGTGTGAGCTTGCGCCCCGAGGCCAGGTCGGCCGTCGCCTTGCCGAGCGAGACAACGGCGTCGCGCCCAACGATATGCACGTTGAGGTCGGCGTCGCGCAAAGCCGGCAGCCCCTCCACCGGCCGGATCACGCAGCCCGTCGCGAGCGCATCGATCGAAACTCCGTCGTCGGGAACCGGCGGACCCGTGGTCTTGAGCGTGTCGAGCGGTGCGTTCACCGCGATCACGATGCGCTCGAGGGTACCGCTCATGAGGTGCTCGTTGAACCAGTCGCGCACCTTGGGCATGACGAAAACTGGCCACAACCGCTTGAAGGCATCGACCGGCATGCGCGTGCCGGCGAGACCCGCCGCGAGGCGGGCATTACCGCCGGAAAAATCTACATTGCCGGACATAGCAAGGCCAACGCCGGTATTGCCGATATCCCCCTCGTCGACGGACAAGCGCTGCTTCGCCGCATCATAGCGGCCGCTCACGGCGATACGGTTGAGGACCACAGGCTCGCCCCCGGCTTTGGAAGTGTTCAGCACGACCGTGCCGCCGCCGATCTTGAACTGCCAGGTGCCGCCGGTCTCTTTAGGCGCTTCGATCTGCCCCAGGAGCGTGATGCGGTTGCCGCCGGATAAAATCTGGAACGGCACCGACAGAATGTGGGTCTCGGCATCCCAATTCAGTTTGAACTCGGCGCGATCGATCGCGACGAGGCTGTCCTTGTCGGCTGCGTCGCCGATCGAGCCGGCATCGGCGACGATGCGGCCGGTAAAGTTTTGCGGCAGTCCGTCCGGACCGATCTCGCCGCTCATGCTCGCGGACAGCGGCATGTCGACGTGCAGACTTCCATCGTCGAGACGAGACGCCAAAAGAAGATCGCTCGCCGAGACGCGGCGGGCTTCGAGCTGAATCTTGCGGTATCCTTGGCGGGTCGGCGTCACCGCCGCCGTGAGCGCCCACGGCCGCGCGGGATTCGCGGAGCCGACCGTCACTTCGACACCGCCGTGCACCCGCTCGGCGCTAAGGCTGATGTCCTGAAACGTCCAATGCTTGCCGGTGCGCTCATCATCGACCGTGAGGTTGCCGTTCTTGAGGCCGAGCTCACGCAGATCGTGGCCGTCCAGTCCGGTTTCGCCAATGCCGTCGATCCAGGACAGCAGCGCCGCGAAGACGTCGCGGGCGCGGTGCGCGGCGGCCGGCTGGACGTCCGAAGACGGAGCGGTGGCGGGAGCAGAACCCGCCCGCGGCGCCATCGCCGAAGCCCCTTGCGCGATTGCCTCGCGCTTTTGCTGGGCGGAGCGGAGCAGCGCAGCGGCGGCGGTGCCCGGTACCGAGGCGGTTGCTATCGGGTGTTTGTCGGCGCCGGCAAAGACGGTGACGCCGCCATCCGCCTCGATACGCACGGCCATTTCCGCGCCGACCAGATTGAGGCTTTCGGCGCGCATATGGCCGCTCAACAGGCTCATGCCGGAAACGCGGACTTCGGCTTTTGGCGCGCTCGCCACCACCGTACCGTCGGCGTCGCGCACCACGATGTCGCGAAGACGCACGGCAGTGTCGCCATTCTCGGTGCGCTCGATCTGGGTGCCGCCGACCTCGACGTGATGGCTGCTGCCGAAATTCTCCTCGATGGCGGACGCAAGCCACGGCGTCACCACGTCGAGTTGGATCGGTCCATTGCCGAGCCGCCACCACAGCGCGACGCACCCCAGCGCCACGAGACCGCCGAAAACGCCAAGCCCAATCAAGGAGCGCCCGATCAAGCGGCCGTAGCGAGCGAAGAACAGCCGGAAGCGGGAAACGCGAACGCCAACATCCGCATGCCGGGTACTGTCAATCGCGGCAAGGCGCGCCGACCGACGCAGAGGAACGACCGACCTCCATCGCCGAAGCGCCGAGCGCTGCCTGTCCTGGTTCGTCATGCCCCTCGGGCGTCCCCTCGTCCGTGGTGCCTTCAGAACGTCCCGCGCCATCAAGCGATGATGCCGATGTCCCGATGGAAGGTCTTAACTTCCGCGATGCACGCATCCTACAGTCAACAGCAAAGGAATGCGAGCAAACTGCTGATTCTGTGGCGTTTTTACCGAATATCCATACCGGAAGTCCGCCGCGATATGTGCGGACTTAGCATCCGCCAAGCAATCTTGCGAAGTCCGTCGCCCCGCAAGGATCGACCCCATCCACGCGTGCACGTATTTTTACCAGAATGCCGCTGCGAAAGCGTCGAAAGGAAGGCGCGAAAGAAAGCGTATGTCCCGCGAGCTTGGTCCCGGTGCTAAGGCACCCGCGTTCACTCTGCCCCGCGATGGGGGCGAAACGATTTCGCTCGCCGACTTCGCCGGGCGCAAGCTCGTGCTCTATTTCTATCCGCGGGCGGACACCCCCGGATGCACCAAAGAAGCGATCGATTTTTCCCGCCTCAAAAGCGCCTTCGGCAAAGCCGGAACTGAAGTCCTCGGCGTCTCCGCCGACCCGGTGCCGGCGCAGGACAAGTTCAAGACCAAGCACAAGCTTTCCATCGCCCTCGCCTCGGACGAAGAACACCGCATGCTCGAGGCCTATGGTGTGTGGCAAGAGAAGTCGATGTACGGTCGCAAGTTCATGGGCGTCGCCCGCGTTACTTTTCTGATCGGCCCGGATCACCGGATCGCCAGGGTATGGCCCAAGGTCTCGGTGACCGGGCATGCCGAGGAAGTGCTCCTCGCCGCGAAGGCGCTGTGACGGTTTCCGGACCGACAAAGTTGCCGAAGTATTTACCCACGGCCGCAAAATGTCGGCAGCGATTTCCTGAAAATTAACCATACACCGCTCAAATCCGCTCCTTGTGTGGCCGAGAACCGGCCTTGGTGGGAGCGTCAATGTCGGGCGGGAAAGCGGCTCAGCCGCGGCAAATCAAGCGCCAAACTGGGCAAACCGATCCGCGCCAGCAGACCGCAAGCCGCCCGGCCGCCGCCGCCGGCTACACCATCGCCCATGCGGGACGTCAGATCAGGCTCGGACCGGTTGCGTTTTGGATCTTTGTCGGCACCGTTGTCGTCATGGCCAGTTGGTCGGTCGCGACCGCGACCTATTTCGCCTTCCGCAACGATCTCCTGAAGGGTCTCATCGCGCGCCAGGCCGAGCAGCAATACGCCTACGAGGACCGCATTGCCGAATTGCGCGCCCGCATCGACCGCACCACCAGCCGTCAGCTGCTCGATCAGGAGCAGTTCGAGCAAAAGCTTGATGATTTATCGCGCCGCCAGACAACACTCGAGTCGCACGCGGCGGCATTGGTCGGCATCGTCGATCCGCCGACCACCGGCTCGATCAGATCTAGCTTGAGCGCGGCATCTCCCAACTCGACCACCGCACCGCAAGCGCGCGACCGCCATTCGGCCCTCGAACCCGACCGGACATCGGCGATGGCCAAGCCAGGCAAAGGCGGCGACTTCGCTGCGAAGATGTCACGCATTGAGGCGTCTCTGGATCGCGTCGAGCGGCGCCAAACCGTCACGCTCGCCCAAATGCAGGAGAACTACGACGGTAGAGCGCGGAAGCTCCGCGGCGTACTCGCCGCCGTCGGAGTGAAGCTCGGCATGGCCGCGCCGGCGGCGAGCGGCGGCCCGTTCGTGCCTATCAAATTGCCCGGCGAGGGCTACGGCTTCGAGCGCGCGTTGGCGCGGGTGACTATCGCGCGCACGCAGGCCGAGCAGCTTGGCAGCACGCTCGTCCGGGTCCCGGTACGCAAACCGGTAACCGGCGAAGTCGATCTCAGCTCGACCTTCGGGGTGCGCGTCGATCCGTTTCTCCACATCGCGGCGATGCACACCGGCCTCGATTTCCGCGGTGACGCTGGCGAACCGATCCACGCCACGGCGGCCGGTACGGTCACCAATGCCGGCTGGAGCGGCGGCTACGGCAAGATGGTCGAGATCGATCACGGCAATGGGCTGTCGACCCGTTACGGCCATCTGTCGCAGATCGACGTTAAAGTCGGAGACGCGATTCGGATCGGCCAAGTCGTCGGCCGCATGGGCTCGACCGGGCGTTCGACCGGACCGCATCTGCATTATGAGACGCGGATCGAGGGCGAAGCGGTCGATCCGCAGAGATTCCTCAACGCCGGCGCCAAGCTCGGCGGCGGCTAAGACCTCACCACATATAGCGCAACGTGCCTGAGCCGGCGTAGGTCTGCGAGCCGTTGGCGAATTCGCCGTCGAATTTCGCCAGCAGCGTCACGTGCGGCGTGATGAAAAGCTCGGCGCCCGCCGAGGTCAGCGCTGAATTCTGCGGCATCGGCGCGCCGTTGACGATGAAGCTTGCACCGGGAAGCGATTCAAATACCGCGCTGGCCGAAGGATTACTTACCCAGTCGTGCGCCCAGGCGACGCGGGCGCGCAAGATGAGCGGCATGCCGCCGACAAGCGTTGGATTGTCGAAACGTCCGCCGAGTTCGCTCCGCACGTCGGTGGCATTCATCGCGGCGTAGGAAAGGCCGAAGCCGCCGCCGGTCAGATCTGACTCGCTGTAACTCGGCGTATGGAAGTCTTGCGCTTGCAAGGCGGCGTAAGGCGTTCACTCCGAGTGTTCGGAGGACCGCATACCTGCGTGTGAAGTGCCCGCCTCATTGTGGCTGCTAGCGAACGCCTTGTGAAGCGCGCGACGAGGTGCATCTGCGCCCCTATGCCGCCTGCTGAGAGCGCGCTTACCCCAGCGCCGCTCCGCCCAGCACGCGCACCGGCTGATAGCCTTCCGCAGCGAACGCGCGAAAAATCTCTTCGGCGTGCGCGCCATCGCGCGTCTCCATGGTGACGTCGAGCTTGGCGCCCTTTGCGGGAACGTCGAGGAACAGCCGATGGTGATCGACGCTCAGGATGTTGGCGCCGAATTCGCCGAGCCGGGTCGCGATCTGGCCCAAAATCCCGGGACGATCGGGAATGGTGAGGCGGAACGAGACGATGCGGTCCGCGCGTTCCAATTCGCGCACCATGATCGAGGCGAGGATGCGCGGGTCGATATTGCCGCCACAGAGAACCAGGCCAACCTTGCGGCCGCGGAATTTTTCCGGCTCGGCGAGCATGGCGGCAAGCCCGGCTGCGCCGGCTCCTTCCGCCATCGTCTTCTGCAAAGTGAGGAAGGCATTGACGGCGCGCTCGATCAGTTCCTCGTCCACCAAAATGATGTCGCTGACATATTCGCGCACGATCGGCAGCGTGAGCTTGCCGACGTTTTTCACGGCAATGCCTTCGGCCAGCGTCGCGCCGCCGCACGGTCTGTTACCTTGATGGATCGCGTTCCACATCGACGGGTAGAGCGTGCATTCGACGCCGACGATTTCGATCGCCGGATTTTTCGCGCGCGCCGCAATGGCGCAGCCGCTGATCAGCCCGCCGCCGCCAATCGGAATAACCAGCACGTCGAGGTCAGGCACCTCTTCCAGCATTTCGAGCGCGATGGTTCCCTGGCCGGCGATGATCAGCGGATCGTCGTAGGGGTGGACCCAAACAAGGTCGCGTGTTGCGGCGATCGCCTCGGCGCGCGCCTGCGCTTCCGTCACCGTCTCGCCGTCAAGGACGATCGTCGCGCCGAGCGCCTCGGTCGCCTTTACTTTCACGAACGGGGTCGTCACCGGCATGACGATGGTCGCCAAAATGCCGAGCCGGCGGGCGTGATACGCCACCGCCTGGGCATGATTGCCGGCCGACATGGCGATCACCCCGCGGCCGCGTTCGTCGGCCGAGAGCGCGGCAAGCTTGACGCAAGCGCCGCGCTCCTTGAACGAGTTGGTGACCTGCAGATTCTCGTATTTCACAAAAACCTCGGCGCCGGTCAGTGCCGACAGCGGCGGTGCCGCCAAGACCGGCGTGCGCAACACATGACCAGCGATCGCGCGGCGGGCCGTCTCGATATCGGCGAGCGTCACCATGACCGGCCTTTTTCCCCATTTCCGATCGCGTTACAATGTCAGAGTCGCAGGCAGAGTCGCTCATGACAGATTCCAGGCCAAATTCGGGAGCAGGTTCTGGCCCTGGCGGAATCGGCATCTCGGCCGATCTGCGGCCGCATGCCTACGATCCGACGACCAATCCCGAATTGTTCGAAGGCGTATTGGCGCGCCGCGTCGTCGCCTTCGTCATCGACTTGATCATCATCGCGTTGCCGCTCATTGCGGCGGCGATGTTCATCTTCGTTTTCGGCCTCATCACCTTCGGCTTCGGTTGGGCCTTGTTCTGGCTGCTGTCGCCGGCCTCGGTGATCTGGGCGCTGTTCTATTACGGAATGACCCTCGGAAGCCCGGCCTCGGCCACGCTCGGCATGCGCACCATGGAGCTCGAAATGCGCACCTGGTACGGGGCGCCGTCCTATTTCGTGCTCGGCGCGGTCCACGCGATTGTGTACTGGGTCAGCGTCAGCGTGCTCTCGCCGTTCATCCTATTGGTCGGCTTCTTCAACGCGCGCCGGCGGCTCCTGCACGACATGGTGGTGGGGGCCGTCATCATCAACAACGCGGCCCGGGCGACGTCGCTGCGAGCGCCGGCCACGAGGTATGGCAGAATTGGCCTTTGACGCGCCGAACTTCTCGGGCAATCTAGCTGACGGCCGGGCCCGTCTCGGCTGCAGGAGGCCGAACGGCCGGAACGCCAAAGTGATCCAGCATTGACCCAGCACTCGCGCGATACGCCGCAATTTTATCTAACCGCCCCCTCGCCCTGCCCCTATCTCGGCGGCAAAGAGGAGCGCAAGGTTTTTACGCATCTCGTCGGCGAGCGCGCCGGCGAACTTAACAATATCCTCACGCAGGGCGGATTTCGCCGCAGCCAATCGATCGCCTACCGGCCGGCCTGCGAGGGCTGCCGCTGCTGTGTATCGGTGCGTGTCGTAGCCAAGGAATTCGACCCGACGCGCAGCATGCGGCGTATTGTCAACCGCAACGCCGACATCGTCGGCGAAATGAAGATCGCCGTCCCGACGTCCGAGCAGTATTCGATCTTCCGCGCCTATCTCGATTCGCGGCATCGCGACGGCGGCATGGCCGACATGACAGTGCTCGATTACGCCATGATGGTCGAGGACAGCCACATCGAGACGCGCATCATCGAGTATCGGCGGCGCGAGTTACCCCCACCCGGCGACCTCATCGCCGTCGCCTTGACCGACGTGCTCGCCGACGGTTTGTCCATGGTCTATTCGTTCTTCGAACCGGACGACGCCGCGCGCTCGCTGGGCACTTTTATGGTCCTCGACCACATCGCGCGGGCACAGCGCATGGGGCTATCTTACGTCTATCTCGGCTATTGGGTGCGAGGCTCGCGCAAGATGGACTACAAGAGCCGCTTCCTGCCGCAGGAGCGCCTCACCCCCGACGGCTGGGCAAGGGTCGAGTAGCCGCGCGAATTCGCGGTGACGCGTGAATGATTGCCGCGGCCCGCGCGGTCAAGTGTTGCCATCGGCAGCGGCCCAACCCATCACGCTACTGTCAGAATTGATGATTATGCATTCAGGTGGAATGCCTCCGAATGTTTTAACGGAGCGCGGCGGTTGAGTTCTCAACCAGAGTCGGGAACGCCGGTGAATACGTGGGGAGGTATTAACCTCCCGTTCGGCCTGCCGAGCTATTCGGCTTTTCGAGCAATCGAGAAGGCCACTACAACTCACACCCGTTCGGAGGTTACCGCGAGGAGTTACGATTAATTTGAACTGATGGAGGATCCCATGCTGCTTACTCGGAATGGCGTTCGCCAATCTATTCTCGGCCTGGCAGTTGTCGGCATTTGGAATCCGGCCTTCGCAGATGTGATAACCAATCCAAACGGCCCGCCTGGAAATCCACAACCTACGCCTAGTCCCATTATCCTGTGCAGGAATCCGCACTTCACGATTTCTCCCAGCGTCGGCCAAGCTTACACTCCCGTGACCATTAGCAACGGTCCCGACTGCCCGTTCCCGCCGGCCGTCGCGGCCGTGAACTTCGGCGGTACCAAGGCTTTCGCTACTGTTCAGAGCAACGGAACAATCCTGGCTAGCGCGCCTTCGCCGGGCCTCAATGACGCCAGCGTTCCCGTCGCCGTCACGCTTAACGATGGCACGATCGTCGGCGGCGGCGACACGACTTTTTCGTTTCCGATGGCCGAAATGTCCGTCACGGGACCGCTGCCAGCGAACCCCAGTCCAATCGGTGAAACCGACCAGCAATGGGCTAATGGGAATAATCATATCTTGCAGATTAATACGCCAAACACGCCGCCCAACAACACGCTCACTTTCGGGATTGCAGCACCGGTGCTCCATGTCAGCATCGTGTATAACGATTCCGGACAGAAGGAAAATGCCAGCGCTCCGCTGGTGACGCAGGTTATTGGCAATCAAGGCCTGTTCGCGGCGACGCTGCAAGTCTGCGACATCAGCGCGACGGCCCCGGTAGCCACACTGCAACAGACCCAGCCGGCGGCCACCGATATTGCCCCGCGCACGGCTTTCAGCGGCCCTCCGGCCTTCGACGCCAGCGCCCCTTGCACCAACTGGGACCAAAACACGGGCTACTGGGCGAATGTGGTCACGCAGCAAGCCACCCTGAACGATCCTATGAATTCCTCCGTGGCATCGGGCGACCTGGTGTTGCCCGCCGCTTCCGCGTTCCACCCCGCGACCTACGATTTCGCGCACACGTTTCGCATCGTCTTGAGCTTGGCCGAGATCGACACGGTTGTCGGCACGACGCCCCGCCGCGACGACGCCCTTTACGGCCTTCCTTTCACGGTCGTGTTGTTACCGACGGCAATGGTGCAGCTCAAAGTCCTGCCATTCACCATCGTTTTTGCACCGCCCGGAAATCTCAGCACGTCGTCCTTCCAGACGACGAGCAGCTACAACACTAACTATTCACTCGGGAGCAGCAACGAGTCGAGCAATACATCTGCGCAGGAAACGTCGAGTTCAACCCAAGAGAGCGCGAAACTGTCCACCGCCGCCTCGATCCTTTCCGCATCGGCGTCGCAGACTTCCAGCTACGACACGACGACCTCACAGTCCTATGGGACGCTCACCGGCACGACCGGTACGGGTACGTCAACGCAGCAGGCGGTGGCCTCCATTGCGCTTGGCCCCAACCCCGCGACCGTGCCGGGAAACGGCCAGACCTGCGCCTCCACCAAGGACTGTTCGCCGCAAAGCTACGCG
>Ga0187860_1004214_pt1 | contig 10910 bp, 6 predicted proteins | sample June2016WEW_10_4_FD_132981 | JGI IMG/M metagenome (GOLD analysis project Ga0187860, IMG submission 132981) | Peatland microbial communities from SPRUCE experiment site at the Marcell Experimental Forest, Minnesota, USA - June2016WEW_10_40 | ecosystem: Environmental > Terrestrial > Soil > Wetlands... | reverse complement strand
GGGATTCAGGACAACGTCCACGGTGATTACCTGCACGGCACAGGAAATGTCGGGCTAACCAATGCCATGACAGTTTTTACCGTCTATAACACATTTACAACGGGTGGCGTTTCCCACGTATTGTGGCTGGACGGCGTGCCGGGAGCGACTTACGGTGCCAGCCGGGGTAATAACTTTTTAAACGGAAAGGTAAATTTCACCCTTTGGGCTTACGATTACTCTTTTTCTTGGCTCCCCCCGACCAACACGTATCGCGTCTGGACGGACCGGGTAAACACCAATTTGACGACGGTGCAAATGTACGACAATGCGGCCAACAGCTCCACCAACTTCAGCGCGACGATGAGCGGGGCAGTCACGCCGTCGGCTGGATATTATGTCGGGGGCTTGAACCCATCTTTGGCGTATGTTTCAGGGGATAATTATTACGGCGATATTGCGGAGTTGGTTATTTACAAGGGGTATCTGACCGATGCCGACCGGCTGGCGGTACAGGCGTATTTGCAGCAGAAGTACTATCTGACCAACACGGCGAGCGGCGTCAGCTTCCAGTGGCAGTTCGACGGCACCAACATCGCCGACGCCACCAATGCCACCTTGACGCTGACGGACGTCCAGACCAACGAGGCCGGGTCCTATTCTGTGATCGCGACCAATCTGGCCGGTTCCGTCACCAGTTCCAACGCCGTCCTGACCGTCAATCCGCCTCCTCCGTGTGCGCCGGCGCCATCGGACCTGATTAGCTGGTGGCCGGCGGAAGGCAACGCCAACGACATCGCCGGCGGCAACAACGGATCATTATCCAATGGGGCCGGATTCGGGCCAGGGGTTGTGGGGCAGGCATTTACGCTCAATGGAACCAATCAGTATGTCGTGGTTCCCGATGCCCCATCCTTGCGGCCCGCCAGTCTGAGCGTCGAAGGCTGGTTCAATATACAAGCGTTCAACGGGGTTCGTGTGCTGGTCGCCAAGCCTTATGGTGCAGGAACCTGGGATTCTTTCGCGGTCTGGTATGGAAGCGGCGCACTGAGCGGGGAAATTGTAACGGCCAGCGCCGAGGAACCGGTGTTGAGCTACACCTGGTCGCCGGCTTCAGGCTCCTGGCATCACATCGCTTACACGTATAACGCCGCCACAGCTTTGCAGACGTTTTATGTGGATGGTCTGAAGGTGGCGTCGAGTTCAGCCAGCGGCCCCATCGCTTATGATTCGCATCCGTTCCAGATCGGGGCCGATATCGAAAATGGCGTACCGGCGTATTTCTTTGATGGATTGATCGACGAGGTTTCGCTCTACAGCCGTGCGCTGACGGCGGGGGAAATTGCCGCCATCTACAACGCGGGCAGTAGTGGCAAATGCGCTCTGCCGCCGTCCATTCTGACGCAACCCCAAAGCCAGGATGCACCCGTGGGCGAAACGGTGAGCCTTTCCACGATCACAGCCGGCACACCGCCGCTCAGTTATCAATGGAGTCTCAACGGGACAAACATTGCCAATGCCACCAACGCCACGCTCCTTCTGACCAATATCGCCTTTACCAATGCCGGGAGTTACGTGGTCATGGTGACGAATACGTTGGGTTCGGCCACCAGTTCCAATGCAGTCTTGGTCGTGGGAAACCCTCCTTTTATCACCGTTGAACCGCAAAGCCAGGAGGCGATTCAGGGGACTAATGTCACTTTAAGCGTGAGCGTGACGGGCACAGCGCCCTTTAATTATCAATGGTACCTCAACGGCGCGATGCTGGCCCAAGGGACGAGTTCGGCGCTAAACCTGACCAATGTCCAAGCCGCCGCCGTGGGCAGTTACTCGGTAACGGTCAGCAGTCCTTTTGGCGTTTCTGTCAGTACGAACGCCGTCCTGACAGTCGCCTTGTTGCCGGTAATCCAGGTCCAACCGCAGAGTGAAAGCGTCGTTGATGGTCACGACGTAACATTAAGTGTCGCCACAGCTGTCCCTCTCCCATCGGTGACGTCCGGCACGTTGCAACTGTGGCTGAAAGCCGATGCGGGACTGATAACGAACGCATCCGGCCAGGTGTCGCGCTGGCAGGATCAATCTGGCAACACCAACGACGCAGTTCAAGCCAACACCAACAACCAGCCCCTGCTGGTTTATCCGCCTGCTATTGGAGGGTGGGGAGCCGTTCGATTCAATGGAATTCAGGACAATGTCAACGGCGATTATTTGTCCGGCGCCGGTGATGTCGGTCTGGGTAATGCCATGACGGCTTTTACCGTCTATAACACGTTTACGACGGGCAACTTTGCCGACATTTTGTGGCTGGTCGGGATGCCAGGACAGGTTTATGGTGCCAGCCGGTGTGATGACTTTTTGGAAGGAAAAATAAACTTTAGCCTTTGGGCTTACGATTATTCCTTTTCCTGGCTCCCCCCAACTAACACGTATCGCATCTGGACAGACCGGGTGAACACCAATGTGACAACGGTGGAGCTCTTTGACAATGCGGCCAACAGTTCCACCAACTTCATCGCGACGATGAGCGGGGCACAGACACCGTCGCCTGGTTATTATGTCGGTGGGCTGGATCCTTCCTTGGAGTATGTTTCTGGCGATAACTACTACGGCGATATTGCCGAGCTTGTATTTTACAAAGGGTATCTGACCGATGCCGATCGGTTGGCGGTGCAGAATTACTTGCAGCAGAAGTACTTTGTGACCGGCGTGGAGAGCGGCGTCACTTACCAATGGCAACTCGATGGCACCAATATCACCGGCGCCACCAATGCCACCTTGACGCTGACCGACGTTCAGACCAATGAGGCTGGGTCCTATTCTGTGATCGTGTCCAATTTCGCCGGCTCTGTCACCAGTTCCAACGCGTTTTTGACGGTCGATATTCCCCCCGCCATTACCTTGCAACCTCAAAGCCAGACGATGGATGCAGGCGGCAGCGTGGCCTTCACCGCTGCGGCTTCGGGGACACCGCCAATTTCCTATCAATGGACACTGGATGACACCAACATCGCCGGCGCAACCAATTCCTCTTTGACTCTGCTCAACATCCAGACCAATGCCGCCGGCACTTACCAGGTGATCGCCACCAGCCCTTACGGTTCGGCTGTCAGTTCCAACGCCGTTCTGACCGTCCCAATTTCCACCGTGGAGGCGAGCGGTGTTTCGACCGTTGGCGGCGGAAGCGTGACCGTTCCGGTGCAGTTGATCTCCCTGGGATTTGAAAATGCCGTGGGTTTCAGCCTTGATTTTGACCCAACGGTGTTAACATACTCCAGTGCGGATTTGAACAGCAACCTCACGGGCGCCGTCCTGCTCAAAAACCCCGCCCAAAGCGCGACCGGCAGCCTCGGAATAGGCGTGGCCTACTTCGGCGATGAGACGTTCTCCGCGGGCACACAAATCCTCGTGACCGTGACCTTCCAAATAGCGGTGGTCACAAATGCGACGACCACAACACTTACCTTCGGAAGCAGCCCGACTACCGAACAAATATCCGGCTCGCAGGCGAACCAATTGCCCGCGAGCTTTGTGCCGGGTGTCATTACTATTTCCGCCACGCCATTGGAGGGCGACGTGGCGCCAAGGCCCAACGGTGATGAAGCCCTGCGCGTGAATGATTGGGTGCAGGAGGGCCGGTTTGTGGCGGGATTGGACACCATTTCCAGCCCCAGCGAGTTTCAGCGCGCGGACTGCTCCCCTCGCAGCACGTTGGGCGACGGCTACATTACGGTAGCCGATTGGACGCAAGTCGGACGCTACGCCGTTGGTCTGGATCCGCTCACCCCGGCAGGAGGCCCGACTGGCCCCCCTGCTTCCCCAGGTCTGACGTCGCCCATAAAGCAATCGCTCCCCGATCCGGTCAGCCTTGTTCCTTTGTCCCAAGGCGGCACCAACATTGCGCTTGCCGTCCAATTGGTCGCCAAAGGGACGGAAAACGCTCTAGGATTCAGCGTGACGTTCGATCCGACAACCGTGCAGTTTGCCGGCGCGACTTTGAGCAACGGAGCGCTGGGCGCGTATTTGATTACGAATCAGAACCAGGCCGCCAGTGGCGCTGTCGGATTTCTGGTGGGGTTCGTGCCGCCGACTGCTTTTGCGGCCGGCACGCAACAGGTCATGCAACTGACCTTCGCCTCTGTTTCCTATTCCAACAACGTCGTTGTGGCATTTGCCGATTCCCCAGTGGCGTGCGGGCTGGCCGATGTGAGCGCCAATCCCGTTGCCGGAACTTTCCAAAGCAGTGCCGTCGCCGTTGGCGGCGCCCCCTGGCCCGCGTTGACGGTCCAGCAAGCGCAATCGTCGCTGGTTCTCTCCTGGCCGGCGTCCGCCGCGGGGTTCGAGCTTGAAACCACGCCGGTGCTGGGCGGCACTTGGAGTCCCGTCGCCGCAACGGTCGTGACCAACGAAGACGGGGTGACTTTGACCGTCCCGATCTCCCCAGCCGGCGGCTTCTTCCGATTGAGGCACGAGTAGGCAAATTAAAGCCCGGTGGGGTGGTCCAAAAACGTCCACGGCAGGCCGAATGTTTTTGACAATTCGGCGGCCAGGGCCTTGACGCCGAAAGTTTCGGTCGCGTAATGGCCGCCGTAAAACACGTTCAATCCCAAATCTTCCGCCAGCGCGCAAGTCCAGTGCGGCCCCTCGCCGGTGATGAACGTGTCAACGCCTTCCTGGGCGGCGATTTTGAGTTCGGCTCCCGCGCCGCCCGTGACGACGCCAATGCGTTTGCAACGCGCGGGACCTCCGGGCAGCAGAAGCGGGGCGCGGCCGAGGACAGCGGCGAGTTTTCCCTCCAATTGCTCGCGCGTCATGGCGGCGCGCGTTTGCCAGCCGATGTAACGGCCCTTTTCGAAGAAGAAAGGCTTGAGATTCTTAAAGCCGATAGCGGCGCATAACCGGGCGTTGTTGCCCAGTCGCCGATGCGCATCCAGCGGCAGATGGGAACTGTAGATGGCCACGTCATGTTCGACCAGCAGGCCGAGCATAAGGCGCCGCTTGCCGCTCCACGGAATGGTTGGACTCCAAAACAGTCCGTGATGGACAATCATCAAATCGGCGCCGGCGGCAATGGCCAGCTTGATGGTCGCCAGCGACGCATCGACGGCGGCGGCGATTTTGGTGACGGCGCCGGAATTCTCCACCTGCAATCCGTTGTGGGCGCCGTCCCAGTCAGTGAAGGTTTCCGGGCGAAGGCGCTGTTGGCAGTGGCCGACGATATGGGCCAGGCTCGCTTTTGGCATGAGGGCATCAGAGCAGAGAGAGGGCCGGATTTCAATGCGCGGGAAAATAATTATGCAACGCACTGTTGATATCTTCGCCAGTCTTCTTATAGTTCGCAAAGCTGTGAGATCGAAATGAGTCAAGATGTTTCGACGTCAACCCCCTGGGACATCCAGGCCGCGCGCGCCCTCTACAATATCAATCGTTGGGGGGCGAGGTACTTTGACATCAACGAGGCGGGGCACGTGGTGGCCATGCCGCTGCGCGACAAGGGCGCGGTGGTGGATTTGACAGACGTGATCGAGGAGGCGCGGGGCCGCGGGCTGAAGTTCCCGGTGCTGATCCGGTTCCAGGATATTTTGCGGGACCGCGTGGAGGCGATCAACCAGGCCTTTGCCGCGTCGATTGCGGAGTTCAATTATCAAAACGAGTACCGCGGCGTCTTTCCAATCAAGGTCAATCAATTGCGGGAAGTCGTGGAGGAGATACTGGACGCGGGCAGGCCCTATCAATTCGGATTGGAGGTGGGGAGCAAGCCGGAGTTGTTCGCCAGCCTGGCGATGCAAAGCCAGCCCGGCTGCCTGATCATCTGCAACGGCTACAAGGACCAGTTGTTCATCCGGATGGCGCTGATGGGGATCAAGCTGGGCAAGAAGGCGGTGATGGTGGTGGAGAAATTGGAAGAGTTGCGGCAGATCATTTTGGTCTCGCGCCAGATGGGCGTGGAGCCGCTCATCGGCATCCGCGTGCGGTTGCTCAGCAAGGGCGCGGGCAAGTGGGCCGACAGCGGCGGGGAGAACGCGAAATTCGGGCTTAACACGGCGGAGTTGCTGGCGGCGGCGGAGATATTGCGGGCCGAGAAGATGGAGCATTGCCTGCGCCTGCTGCATTTCCACATCGGCTCCCAGGTGCCGGACATCCTGATCATCAAGAAGGCGGTGCAGGAAGCGGCCCGTTTTTACGCCAAGCTCTATAAAATGGGTTTTGCCATCGAGTCGCTGGACGTCGGCGGGGGTCTGGGGGTGGATTACGACGGGAGCCGGTCGGCGTTTGACAGTTCGACCAATTACACGCTTCAGGAGTACACCAACGACATCGTGTTTTTCATCGGCGAGGTCTGCAACCAGGAGCAGGTGCCGCATCCGCAGATCATCAGCGAAAGCGGTCGGGCGATCGTGGCCTATCACAGCGTATTGCTGGTGGAGACATTTGGAACGATTGAGAAAACCAGCCCCGGCGCGCCGATGGTCTATGGGGACAAGGAACATGCGCTGGTGCGCGACCTCCTGGACATCCGCAAGAACCTGCCCCAGCTCAACAAGACCGAGGCGCTTCATGATGCCACCGACCGGCGGGAGGAGGCGCAGCACATGTTCGCCCTGGGCATGCTGGACTTGCCGGACAAGGCGAAGATCGAGACGCTTTACTGGGAGATCGGCCAGGAGATCGTGCAAAGTTTTCGCGGCCACGGCTATGTGCCGGAGGAAATCCAGAAGTTGGAAGACAGCCTGTGCGACCAGGTGCTGTGCAACTTTTCGGTCTTTCAATCCCTGCTGGATCACTGGGCGCTGGGCCAGCTTTTCCCCATCATGCCGGTGAGCCGGCTCAACGAAAGACCGGGGCGCGAGGGGACCTTGGTCGATATCACGTGCGACTCCGACGGGGAGGTCAAGAAATTCATCGACCTGCACGACGTGCGCGACACCCTTCCGCTGCACGCGCCGCGCGGCAACGGCACGGGTCTGGAACCCTATTACCTGGGGTTCTTCCTCATGGGCGCCTACCAGGACATCATGGGGGATTTGCACAATCTGTTCGGGCGGGTCAACGAGGTGCATGTTTTCTTGGATGCCGACGAGCCCGCCGGCTATTACGTGGAGGAAATCATCGACGGATCGACCATCGTGCAAACGCTCACATCGGTGCAGTACGATGAGAACGAATTGAAGCGCCAGATGAAGATGCAAATCGACGAGGCGATCAAGTCCGACCGCCTCAAGCCCTCGGAGGGGATGCGGCTGCTCGATGAGTACGAACGCGGCCTCAAGGAGTACACCTACCTGACCATTTGAAACCGGATGGACGCTGCGAAAGCCGAACTGATGCGCGCCCTCGGGCGCCTGGTGGGCGGACTGTCGGCGCTGTTCTGGGGGCTGCCCGTGGCCCTGGTGGTCAACGTGGAGACGGCGCGCACGGATTGGGCGGGGTTTCTGGGGGTGCTGGCCTTCGCGCCGGCGGTTTTGGCCAACGCCTGGCTCTGGCACGGGCTGCGCCAAGGACGTGATTTTCAAAAGCAGGAGCGCGTCTGGCAGCAGGCGCTGGAGCAGGCGGAGGTCTTCGCGATCGTCAACACCGGGCTGGCCCCGTTTTTATTTTGGTGGCACCGCTTTCCCGCCATTGCCTTATACAGTGTTTGCGTCGATGTCCTGGCGGTGTCGGGGTTGGTCTTTTTATTGCGGCTCAACCAGGTGCTGGTCCGCTTGAGCGCGATGCTGCCGGATGAGACCTTGCGGGTGGAGACCAAGACGTTCACGACGCTCAACGTCTGGATGCTGGGGGCGGTGCTCATGGGCCTGGCCGTCTATCTGGCGCTGCGCCATCTCCCAAGCCCGCCGCGCCTGGCCTGGACGCATAATGTGGATTGGCGGGAGCGGGGCCTGTGGTTGACATTATTCTTGACACTTATGCCGGTGGCCATGACGATGGCGCTGCTGTGGAGAATCCGCGAGGCCATCTTCACCAGCCTCTTCGAGGTCGAGCGATAAAATCAGCCGGGCCATTTTCCAAAAAACCGCTCGATGGCGCCGCAGACGGACTCGGCGGCGTCGAGGGTCATCTGGCCGTGAATGGGCAGGGACAGAATCTCGCGGGCCGCTTGTTCGGTTTTCGGCAGCGGGGGGATTTTGTCGAACCTGGAAGTGATGGCCGGCTGCTGGTGGGAGGGAATGGGGTAGTGCAGGCCGGTTTGGATGCCGTGCTCGTCCAGGAACCGGCGCAACGGGTCGCGCCGCGGCGCGCGCACCACGTAGAGGTGATAGACGGCTTTGGCCCACGGTTTTTCGGGCGGCGTTTGAACGAGGCCCTGCAGGCGCCGGTTGTAGTGGGCGGCGATGGCGCGGCGGTTGTCGTTCAAGGCCTCCAGGTGCTGAAGCATGACGCGCCCCACCGCGGCCTGGATTTCGTTGAACCGGACATTGAATCCGGCGAATTGGTGGAGGTATTTGTCCTTCCGTCCGTGGTTGCGGAACATGCGCACACGCCCGGCCAAAGCGGCATCATTGGTGCAGAGACAGCCGCCATCGCCCAGCACAGTGAGGTTCTTGGAGGGGAAGAATGAGAAGCCGCCGGCCAGCCCCAGGGAGCCGACGCGCCGGCCTTTGTAAGTGGCCCCCTGGGCTTGCGCGCAATCCTCCAGCACCCAAAGGCCATGCCGGGCTGCCAGCGCCAGGATCGGGTCCAAATCGGCCGGATGCCCGTAAAGGTGAACGGGGATGATCCCGACGGTGCGGGGCGTGAGAGCGGCCTCAATATGATTGACATCCAGGCAGTAGGTGTCGTCGATATCGACAAAAACCGGTTTTGCGCCGCAATGAATGAGCGGTTCCAAAGTCGGCACGGCGGTGTGCGAGGGCACGATGACTTCGTCGCCGGGGCGAAGGCCCTGGGCCAGGTGCGTCATATAGACGATCATCGTCCAGGAAGAGCCGAGCACGCAGTGTTGGACGCCGGCGTCAGCGGCCAGTTCGGCCTCAAAGGCCCGGCATTCCTCGCCCAGGATATATTGGCCGGAGCGCAGGGCGCGGAGGGCGGCTTCTTCCACGGCGGAGTTCAGGAAACACTTTGAGAGGGGGATCGTTTGCATGGCCGTCATCGGAGTTGAAAATCATCGTTCATTCGTGCTTGTGCCCTTCGACAGTGACAGAGGCCGCGGGAAGACTCAAGCGCGATGGTTTTTGGGGTCTGAGCGACTCTAAAAAAGGCGGTCTCGTGCGGCGGGCGCAGAGAAGGCCAAGCCTTGACCCGCCTGCGCTGATGCTTCCGCCGCCGCCAAAACATTAAAACGGCCCCTGCTGATCCTGCAAGGAGGACGCGATTACCAGGTTACCGGCGCGGACTTGGCCGGTTGGAAAAAGGCGCTCGCCTTGCAGCTGGCCGTCACCTTCAAACTGTATCCCGCTTGAACCACCTCTTCATGTTCGGCGAAGGCAAGAGCAAGCCCGCCGAGTACGCATGCCCCGGTCACGTGGCCGAACCCGTCGTAACCGACATTGCGGACCGGATTCTGAAAACAAAGCCAGCTCCATAGAAGGGGGAATGGCCTTACTCAGAACACAGGTCATCGACTAACAATATCTTATGCGTGTTCCACTCAAAGCCCCGCCAGGGGCGACATCCTTGTAGCCCGCAGACCGACAGGCATTCAACTCAGGAGCGATATATTCTGCGTGCGTGGCCAATGACTCCCTGACCTCCGCCTCATCCCCCGCCAATCGCCGCGACTGCGTTCTGCCCACGTCCGTGAAAGTCCGTTTCTGTCCGTCCCTGTCTGCTACCGCCGGAAGTAATCCGCGTCATAAAAGCCGTGGACACCGCCTCTACACTTGAGGCATGGCAAAGAACAAATTGCTTGTCCAAGTCGGCAACCGAATTCGGGTGATACGGAAGGCGCGAGGCATTTCTCAAGAACAGATGGCAATGGATGCTGGATTGGATCGCGCCTACTACGGGCGCATCGAGAGGGGTGAGGTCAATGTCGCCGTGCTGAACTTGCTTAAGATTGCGGGCGCGTTGGAGACGGAGGTTGGTGCATTCTTCCCAAAATCCAAACGCTGAAACGGAGGAACACCGATGCCATCTCGAAAGCAATACGGCAGCAAGGGCCAGACGTGGCATCCCGATTTTGTTGCCTACATGGAGTTCATTGCGCGCCATCCGAACTACTCGGGAATGCCCGACGCTTACGCCGCTGAAACCAAGATTCAGTGGGAAGCTCCGTCCAATCGCGGCTCTGGCAAATTCAAAGACACGCACCACAAGCGCCGCGACTGGTGGCGGCGGAAAGCCCGCGAGCTTGGAATCTCTACCGCTGCTGAGGAGTGGATCAGCAAAGCCGCGAAGCAGCTTCACCCTACAGGCAGGAAGCCGTGCAAGCGATGTGGCCGCGTGCTGGAGATTCGTTACGCATACCCGCGCGAAGCTCTCCTGAATAGAATTCGGAAGCTGGAGTATGTGGCGGCGGATTTCAAATTCGACAGACTTGAGCACGTTGCTGATCTCATTCGCCACCTCCACACGCGCTACGGCAAGAGGATTCTGGATGACCTTCCGACTTTGCTTCGTGCCAAGGGAATGAACTTGCCGCGAAGTTTCGAGTCTCTTGCCGCGTGTCTAAAGTGGATTCATTCGCAATACATCCCAGCAGAGCCGTCTGTCTTGAGTCCCGGCGCGATGTCGAACGCGCCAGACCGCTTCGATGGTTTTCACTCGTTCAACTTGTGTTGCCGGAGCAAAGCCGACACCGGGAGACACAAGGAGAACTTGGCAGGCTACGTCACTGACCGTCGCGTGTTCGAATACTGGGCGGATGGCGATTGGATCGCCGCCGACAGGTTGATGGGCGAAATTCGATCAAAGCTGCGCGACGAACCTTGTCGGAATGGGCACAACGGGCCGTGCGATGCGGACCACATTGGTCCAATCTCCTTGGGGTT
>Ga0187860_1004210_pt1 | contig 10927 bp, 8 predicted proteins | sample June2016WEW_10_4_FD_132981 | JGI IMG/M metagenome (GOLD analysis project Ga0187860, IMG submission 132981) | Peatland microbial communities from SPRUCE experiment site at the Marcell Experimental Forest, Minnesota, USA - June2016WEW_10_40 | ecosystem: Environmental > Terrestrial > Soil > Wetlands... | reverse complement strand
CCCATAGCTCCATGGCCGATCTCCGAGACGGCTGCCTCGAGTTCAGCTTCGCGGCGGCCGGTAATGACCACCCGCGCTCCTTCGGCGGCGAAAAGCTTCGCGGTGGCGAGACCGATGCCGCTATTGCCGCCCGTCACGATCGCGATCTTCCCGGATAGCTTGCCCATATCAATCTCCATCGTGAGCCGCGGCGCTCGGCGCGCGGCATAGTTCCATAGTTCGATAATACGGAACTAATGCGCGATTTGTCAATATGTGCGATAATTCCAAATATGAGACCGCTGCCGCACCCCAAACTGGATGAAATCACCGTGGAGGGCATTCTCCATGCGCTTTCGGACCCGATCCGCCTTGAAATATTTGGACAGCTTGCCACTTCCGAATGCGCGAAGAACTGTTCGGCCTTTGTCCACGTCAAGGAGGGCGTTCTTCCAAAATCCACGCTTTCCCAGCATTTCCGAATTCTGCGGGAAGCAGGGCTGATCCGCAGCGAGCGCAAGGGCGTAGAACTCATCAGTTCGACACGCTGCGCCGAACTTAATGATCGCTTCGGTCCGATGATTCAGGCGATCGTCGAAGCGCATGTTCGCCAGCGCGAGGCCAAAGGACCCGGTTCGCAAAGCGCGTAGATATCCCGCTTTCGCGTGTGATCAACGTTTGTCGGACGCTTTTGGCGAGATAAATGGACTTGAGGCGCGGATATTGATGCTTTTCACTGGAGGCCAGCCTTAATAAATTCGGCGCCCAATCTCAAACTTCGCGAGATATGCGGCAATGTCGGAGTCGTCGAAAGGTGGGTCGGAAAACGCGCCGACCTCCGGAGGCGCCGCGGCGACTTCGTGGATTCCCAGAGCGGAGTCATAGAGATCCGGGCGATACGTTCGCTTTGCCGCCGCCAGCGACTCGGCCATGTGCCGCGCTTGTCCCCAACGCAGCATCTGGGCGTAAAGCCACGCCGCCTGCGTCGGGTCGGGGCGGCTGGCCGAGTCTCGACCGATTAGCAGATAGTTCGGATTCTCTCGCACGCAGCCGTCCGACGCGACCTTCAACCGTCCATCCAGCGTGCGAAGGATTAGCTCGGCTTCGACTCCAACGCGATCGGGCCTCGCCAGGATCGATGCGACTTCCCGCCGGTTTTCGGGCGCGGCCACGAAATCCGCGGCCCTCGCCAGCGCCCGCGTTAGCGCCGCCACCGTTTCCGGCTCCATGCGCGCGACGCTTTCGCGTAGCGCCAGCACTTTTTCGGGAGCGTTCGCGCAAATGTGCACGCCGAAGTGAAGGATTCGCCCAAGGCCCGCGTCGACCGCGATCGAGTTCCAAGGCGCGCCGACACAAAATCCATCTACCTGCTTTTTCGCGAGACTCTCGACCATGTAGGGCGGCGGCAGCACGATCAGTCGCACGTCCTCGTCAGGATCGACGCCGCCAGACGCCATCCAGTAGCGTAATAGATAATTATGGGAAGAGAACGGAAAGGTCATGCCGAAAGTCATCAGTTCGGCGCCGCTCTCCTTGCGTTGCCGCACGACGCGGGCCAGCGCGCGCGCGCTCGAAACGGGATCGACAAGATCGCCATCGGCGACGGTTTGCAAATCAGCGTAAAGCGTGGGCGAGACGGTAATGGCGTTTCCGTTCACCGCGAGAGTGAAGGGCGTGATGATCGGAACCTTGGCGCAACCGAGCCCAAGGCTGGAGGCGATCGCCATCGGCGCCAATAAATGCGCGGCGTCGAACAGCCCGATGTTGAGCTTGTCGCGCACGTTCGACCAGGAGACTTCGCGCGCCAACTGGATGTCGAGGCCCTCGACGACGGCGAAGCCCTTGTCGACGACGACGAACAGCGCCGCCGCGTCCACGAGCGGAATAAATCCGATCCGTACGGGTTTGAGCGCCTTGGTCATTTCAGAAGCTCCGCCGCGGTGATGATCGCGGCCGCGATGTCCGCGATTTTCTTTTTCTCACGCATCGCGGCGCTTCGCATCAACCGATAGGCTTCATCCTCGGTGAGACCCTTGCTTTTCATCAAAATGCCTTTCGCGCGATCCAGTGTTTTGCGATCTTCAAGGTCTGTTTTCGCGCGCTCAAGTTCGCTTTGAAGTTTTGAGAAAGCATTGAATCGGGAAACGCATAAATCAAGTATCGATTTGATCCGCTCCTTTTTTAAGCCGTCGACGATATAGGCGGAAACACCGGCGTCGACGGAGGCCTGGATCGACGCGGTATCGCTCTGGTCGACGAACATCGCGACTGGACGCCGCACGATGCGGCTCACCTGAAACATCTGTTCGAGCGTATCGCGGGAAGGATTTTCGAGGTCAATGAGGATCACGTCCGGGTCGATGGCGTGAATGCGCATCAGCAGATTGTTCATGTCGCTCAGGCGTTCGACCGCCATGAAGCCGGCCTCGCGCAGCCCCTCTTCGAGAATGGCGGCGCGGATCGAACTCTCGTCGACGATGACAATTTTCAACAGGTCGAATCCCACGATGCGCGCGAAGCCGACTTTGGCGCGACGACGTTGTTAAAATGCGCGCGCGCGGCGAGGCGCGCCGCGACGTATATTCGCGTTTAGGTTTCATGGAAACCTAAACGCGCCGCGCCCATCACCCGGACGATTATTGTCGTGGCGCCGAAACTTGGTTCGACGCCACATCCCTTAAATCTTCCAGCGTAGGACGACGGAAGCTTGCCAGTTTTTCGAAAGCAACGGACCATTGAGATTCTGATAAACGGGAATTCCCGCTTCAACCAACATTGAAAGGGCGTCGACCCCGATAATCTTTCCGCCGATCGTCGCGCCCCCGAAGAGTTCGATGCGCTGACCGCCATAGAAAGTTGGATTGGCGGCCGGCGCCTTTCCAACGACCAGAGGATCGGCGCCAATGATTGGACCTTGCAGGCTTCCGCTGACACGAATAGTGGTTGTAAGGCTTGGCGTCCAGCTATAGCCGCCCCAACCGGTGAACTCGTGCAAATCGCCATACATCCAACCCTCCGGATTTACGCCGAGAGGAAGGCGAGCACGGTAGGAGAGACCCCAGGACCATCGCTCAAGCGCGCCAGCATAGACGATCCCGGGCATAACGTCGAAGGTGCCAGATCCCGGTTGCATTGAATAGAAGGCGCGGCTTGTCGCGTAGGTTCCATTCGGCTGGAGCAAGGTGAAGGTGTTGTTGGTGCCGCCGGTTGGGAAGGACATCCCCAGATTGATTTGGATGCGATTGATCGGATCCTGGTAGACGCGCCAGAATCCCGCCAATACGGAATCCGTCATGCCGTCCGTCCCTGTGAAGCTCATCCCAAGCGGGGTGATGCCGGACGCCCCTTTGAAGGTCAACATATCGAGGTTCTTCTCGATCATGCCGGTGGCCACGAAAATCGAAATATCCTTGGTGACGCCATAGCAGAGCGAGACCCCTTCGGACGCGATAGCGATGTTTTGCGGGATCAAGCGTAGTTTTGATGTGGTCGGGCTCCAATACCATGGGACGGTCGCAGCGAGCTGTTGCGATGACACTCCCTGTGTCCCGAGCAGAGAGTGAGAAAGATTCCAGAACAGCGCGCCGACGGAGAACGTCAACTTTCCAGCCGCGGGCATGTCGACGCCGAAAACGCCGAGCGGAGCCAGCGGTATTGGCGGCGGTAGTAACGGCGGCGCGTCCGCGGGAGGCGGAGGCGGCGCGACGGACAGATCGGCCGCGTGGGCCCCGCCGACGCCAAGCGTATAGATCGCGGCGGCGAGCGCGAGAGCTTTTCGCGAAGTCGCGGAAAATCGTCGCGAACTCCCGTTGCGCGCTTTGCTCATTGTTCTCACTTTCTCTTGTTGCCGCCACGACCGCGCATCGGCGAACGCGGCCACGAAAAAAAGCCGCTGTTCCGATGGACCGCGAAAAGAGCGCGGCTCTATCGGAACAGCGGCGTTGCTGCTCGGCCCTTCATTGGGCGTTTCGCGCAAATCGGAGCAAGAGCGGCGCCAAGGCGCGTGGTGTTGGGGAAAGTCAAGAAATCACTATGTTGCAAACTCAACCATGTCGTCGCGCGCAACAAGGGCTGCTTATTTTAGCGGATGCCCTGCATAGTACGTGAGCGATCTGCTCATGGAAAAGCGCTCTTTAAGAGCGAAGCGAATTTTTGTTTCGGGACTCGAATTGACGCGGCCGTTCCTTTGAACACCCCCAGTGGCCTCGCGAGCGCGTCGTCTTTTGGGGCCGTGATGCTCGCCGCGCATAAGCGTCGCTTCAAGCATGGCACGACGATTGCTCCGAATTACGCACTGGACCACGTCAACCAACGGCGCGCGCGTCGTCCAGCCTCCCCCAAACATAGCTCGAATTGGAGCCCTCATGACCGAGCCATCGCCCGGCGCCCTGAATCTTTTTCGTCTCGAGCCCCGCATCAAGATCCTGCATCTGACGTGGCTCGCATTCTTCGTAAGCTTTTTCGTGTGGTTCAACCACGCGCCCCTCATGGCCGCGATTCGCGCCTCGCTGCATCTAACCGACGCCCAAGTGTCCGCCTTGCTCATTCTCAACGTCGCGTTGACAATTCCGGCGCGCATCGTCTGCGGGATGCTGGTCGACAAGCTCGGGCCGCGGCTTCTATTCGCATTGTTGCTGGCGATTTCGGGCGGTCTTTGCATCTTCTTTGGACTCGCCCAAAGCTTTCAAACGCTGGCGATCGCGCGCTTCCTGCTGGCTTTCGTAGGCGCGGGATTCGTCGTCGGCATTCGCATGATCGGCGAATGGTTCCCGGCCAAGCAGGCCGGCTTTGCTCAAGGAATCTATGCCGGCTTCGGCAATTTCGGTTCGGCCGCGGCCGCGGTCACCCTGCCGAGCGTCGCCGCTTGGGTTGGCGGTCCCGACGGCTGGCGCTGGGCGATCCTTCTCACGGGCGCGATCTCAATCGCCTATGCCGGAGTCTATTATCTCGCGACAAGCGACACGCCGAAGGGCTCGACCTATTTCAAGCCGAAGAAGACGGGCTCGATGGAGGTGACGAGCAGAGGCGACTTCGTTCTCTACGCGATTCTTCAAGCGCCGCTCGCGCTCGCCTTGGCCTTGCTGGCGTGGAAGCTCGGTCCCTTTGGCCTCAATATGTTGTCGCCGGCCCTGACCAATTCGATATACGGCGGTCTCGCGGCGCTTTACGCCTATCAGCTTTATGATATGTGGCGCATCAACGCTCCCGTCATGCGCGGGGAAATCGTTCCGGAAATACATCGTTACAAGTTCCGACAAGTGGCGGTGTTGAGCGTCGCCTATTTCGTCACGTTCGGCTCCGAACTGGCGGTGGTTTCGGTTCTGCCCTTGCTGTTCAAGGACACATTCAACCTCTCTTTGGCCGTCGCGGGATTTGTCGGCGCGAGCTTCGGCTCGACGACCTTTTTCGCGAGGCCGGCGGGCGGCTGGCTCAGCGACCGCTTTGGCCGCCGACCCGTAATGCTCGTCGCCATGGCGGGAGCGGCGTCGGGCTATTTCGCGATGAGCTTCATCGGAGCCGCCACTGGCGTCGCTTTCGCCGTGGCGGCGACATTTTGCTGCTCGCTGTTCGTGAATGCCGGCAATGGCGCGGTATACGCCATGCTGCCGCTCATCAAGCGCCGGCTCACCGGGCAAATCGCCGGCATCGTCGGCGCCTTTGGCAATGTCGGCGGCGTGCTCTTTCTCACCTTCTATTCCTTCGTAACGCCGCATGTCTTCTTCCTCTCCGGCGCCATCGCGGCTGGTCTGGGTTTCCTCCTGATCTTTTTCTTCATCGAGGAGCCGAAGGGTCAGATTTCCGAAATCATGCCGGACGGTTCCGTGACCATGATAGACGTGGCGTGAGCGCCACGCGACGAATCGTCGAGGACAACGCATGAAGGCCGGTCCCGCGATCTCCATCGGCCAGCACTCGGAGGCTGGCCGAAAGGAGCGTAACGACGATTCCTATGGCGTTGTCGTTCCCGACGCCGCCCTGCTTGAAGCCAAGGGCATCGCCATGGCGATCGCCGATGGCATGAGTTCGAGCGAGGCGGCCAAGATCGCCAGCGAGACCTGCGTCAAAACTTTTCTCGAAGACTATTATGCGACGCATCCTTCCTGGACGGTCAAAACCTCGGTCGGGCGCGTGCTCTCAGCCATCAATCACTGGCTGCACGGCCAAGGCGCGGCCAACCATCTGTCGGATCGAGGCATGGTCACCACTTTTTCGGGGCTCGTGCTGAAATCGGCGACCGCGTACATATTTCACGCTGGAGATTCGCGAATCTATCTGTTGCGGAGCGGCGCGATCGAACAGCTCACGCGAGACCATCGCGTTCGAATCTCGCGCGAGCGGGAATATCTTTCGCGCGCGGTGGGTATCGATACGAACCTTGAAATCGACTATCGGACCGTGCCGATGGAGTCAGGCGACGTGCTGATCTTCACGACGGATGGCGTGCATGATTTTCTGCGCGATGACAAAATCTCCGAAATTCTGCGAACGTCGACCGGGGAGCTCGACGACGCCGCGCGGCGGATCGTGCAAGCCGCTTTCGCCAACGGCGGCTCGGATAATCTCACCTGCCAGATCGTGCGCGTCGACGATCCCGGAAAGCTGGACGAGGCCGCGCATATCGAGAAGCTGTCGGCTCTGCCCTTTCCGCCCGAGCTTACGCCTGGGCAGCTCTTCGAAGGCTACCGGATTCTGCGAGAGTTGCATCTCTCCAAGCATACGCAAGTCTATCTCGCGAAGGACGAGGCGGGCGGCGACACCGTCGTATTGAAGACTCCTTCGATCAATTTTGTGGACGATCCCATATATATCGAGATGTTCACCCGCGAGGAATGGATCGGGCGGCTTGTCTCGAGCCCGCATGTACTGGGGCTCAAGCGGCCCAGGCGGCCGCCACGCTCACTCTATTATGTGACGGAATACTGCGAGGGCCAAACCTTGCGTCAGTGGATGCGCGACAATCCACGTCCCGATCTGACGACCGTCCGCCTGATCGTCGACCAGATCGCCAACGGACTGCGGGCGTTCCATCGCAAGGAGGTCATTCACCGGGACTTGAAGCCGGAGAATATCATGATCGATCGCCATGGAACGGCGAAGATTATCGACTTCGGCTCCGCATATGTCGCGGGACTAGAGGAAGCAGCGGCGCCGGCGGACAAGCCCGGGCTGGTCGGCACGCTCGATTACACCGCGCCCGAATATCATCTCGGCGAAGCGCCAACGGATCGCTCCGACATTTATTCGCTCGGCGTGATCGCGTACGAGATGCTTACTGGAAAACTGCCCTATGGTCGCGGCTTTTCGACTAGACGCGATATTGGCCGGCTTAAATATGTGTCGGCGTCGGATTTCAACGACGCCGTCCCGCCCTGGTTTGACGCGGCGCTGGCCAAGGCGACGCATTGGAAGCCAACCGAACGAACAGAGGCATTGTCGGCGTTAACGATGGATTTGCAAAGACCCAATCCGAACTATTCCAGTCGCCCGCGTCCGCTGTTGGAACGCAATCCGACGGCATTTTGGCGCGGTCTCGCTCTTGTCCTGGCATTGATCAACCTTCTGCTGATTTACCGACTCTGGCGATGACGCTCGGCTCAAGCCGCCATCGCGCTTTCCATATTCTGACTACAAGTTAGGCAGGACGCCGCCGTGATGGTCAGCAAGGCGCCCAAAGCGGTCGCCGCGCCTGGCGCCTCCACCTGATTATTCTAGGCAGTCGGATCAACAAGCGCTTGGCGCCGCGCTTGCTACGATATGAACGCCAGCGCCGACCCTAGCCCTGGCAGGCTCAAAGAAGCGCCGACGCAGCAACGCCGCTGTCCTGATCGAAACCGCGATTCCCGCGCGGATTTTCTCAGGACGCGGCGTTTTTTTGTTTTGCGCCCCGCGCGGGCGATTCAAGGCTCGAACGAGCCGGTGATCAGATGCAGGAGCGAACCATGTGCAAGATGCGCCAGACGCCAAGAGGAAATGGCCCATGAGCGAAGCGCTCGTCGTCATCGGAAACGGCATGGCCGCCGCGCGCCTCGTCGAAGAGTTGTCGAAGAAGGCGCTCGGGCGTTATGCGATCGCGGTCATCGGCGAAGAGCCGCGCCTTGCCTATAACCGCGTGCTGCTTTCGTCGGTGCTTTCGGGCGACATCGACCAAAATGACATCGACTTGAAGCCCGCGGAGTGGTGGCGCGACCATGGCGTAACCTTGCGTTACGGCTGCAAGGCGAGCGCGATTGATCTGGCCGCGCGAAGCGTAAAATTGGCGGACGGAAAAAGCGTTCCTTACAGCAAACTCGTCATCGCGACCGGTTCTCACGCCTTGCGGCTACCCCTCCCCGGCGCGGAGCTTGCCGGAGTGCACACCTTTCGCGATGTCTCGGACATCGAGAAATTGGCGCGTCTCGGCGCCGATCGAAAAAAGGTTGTCGTGATCGGCGGCGGTCTGCTCGGATTGGAGGCGGCATACGGCCTCGCCAAGCGCGGCGCCAAGGTCACGCTCGTGCACATCATGGATCGGCTGATGGAGCGTCAACTCGACAGCGCTGGCGGCGCGCTCCTTGCCCGTCTCGTTGAAAAAAAGGGCGTGCGCGTGCTGTTGAACGCCAGCGCGACGCGAATTCATGGACAGGGAGCGGTCGAAAACCTCGAATTTCGCGACGGCGCCATGCTTGAGGCCGATGCGGTTGTCTTCGCCGTTGGCGTCAAGCCCAATGTCGATCTCGCGCGCGCGGCGGGCGTCGGGGTCAACAGGGGCATACTCGTGGACGACGGTCTTGCAACGAATATTGATGGCGTTTTCGCGCTTGGCGAATGCGTCGAGCATCGCGGCGTCTGTTATGGACTGGTCGAGCCCGCCTATGAACAAGCGCGGGTGCTCGCCTCCCGACTCGCGGGACGAAATGCGTCCTACGCCGGCAGCGTTACCGCCACAAATCTGAAGGTTTCCGGGGTGAACGTATTTTCCGCCGGAGATTTTTTGGGCGGCGAGAAGGCGGAGCGGATCATCTATGCCGATCCGCGCATGGGCCACTATAAGAAGCTCGTCCTGGATGGTGATCGCGTCGTCGGCGCGGTTCTGATCGGAGACACGGGCGCCGCGCCGTCCTATCTCGACCTGATCCGTACTGGCGCGGATGTCGGGCGCTTTCGCGATGAGTTGATGTTTGGCGACCTCGCCTCCGTGAGAAAGGCGGCGTGACCATGTCCGGCGATTTCACACTCGATCAGAAGCGTTACCTCGAAGGCTTCGCCGCGGGCCTTGGCGCCGCGCGTCCGCGACGCGCCAGCGTGAAACCGACTGGCCCGGACGCCATCCATTTCGAGGCGCAAGACCGCGTCACGAACAGTGGCGGCAAGTTATGCGACCAGGAGAAATGGAAGCGGGAGGAACATCCGTTCGACGGCTATCCGCGCCTTGTCGCGCAAGCGCAAGGCAATGAACCGCCCAAGCCGCCGGACAATTTTCGCTGGCGCTATTACGGCTTGTTCTATGTCGCGCCGGCGCGGAATTCATATATGTGCCGGCTGCGCATTCCCAACGGCGCGCTCGCGCACTGGCAGTTCGCAGCGGTTGCCAATCTCGCCGAGAATTTTGGCGGCGGCTATCTGCATTTGACGACGCGAGCCAATATTCAAATTCGGGAGATCGATCCTAAAAACGCCGTCAAGATCTTCGAAGGCGTCCAAGACGCTGGATTGTGGAGCAAAGGCTCCGGCGCCGACAACATTCGCAACATCACGGGAACGCCGACGGCGGGCGTCGATCCACAGGAACTCATCGACACCCGGCCCTTCGCGCGCGCGATGCACCATCATATTCTGAACGACCGTTCGCTCTTTGGCTTGCCGCGGAAATTCAACATCGCCTTCGACGGCGCCGGTCGAGTCGGCGCGCTGGAAGACACCAACGACATTGGTTTTCAGGCTGTGGAGGCGCTCGCCTCGCACGGGGTGGAGCCGGGCGTCTATTTCCGCTTGGCCCTCGGCGGAATCACCGGCCACAAGGACTTCGCGCGCGATACCGGCGTCATCGTGCCCCCTGGCGAGGCGATCGAGGTCGCTGACAAAATTCTGCGGGTCTTTATCGAGCATGGCGACCGCGCAAACCGCGCAAACGCGCGGCTGAAATATGTGCTCGACGCGTTCGGCTTCGAGAAGTTTCTGGAGCTGGTCGAGGAAAAGCTCGGTCGTAAGTTATCGCTGGCTCCTTCGTCCGCGCTCGCCCCGCGTCCGCGGCAGGATCGTCTCGCGCATATTGGCGTGCATCCTCAAAAACAACCCGGTTTCAACTGGATCGGCGTCGCCTTGCCGGTGGGGCGGCTCACGCCGGCGCAAACTCGCGGCCTTGCGCGTATCGCGCAAGAGTTTGGCGACGGCGGCGTGAGGCTGACCGTATGGCAAAACCTCCTGATCACCGGCGTGCCGGATGGGCGAGTCGCCGACGCTGTCGCCGCCATCGAGGCGCTTGAGCTTGCGACGCGGGTGTCGCCGCTTCGCGCCGGGCTTGTCGCGTGCACGGGAAACTTCGGCTGTCGTTTCGCGGCCGCCGACACCAAACGACATGCCGCCGAAATCGCGAGTTTTTGCGAAACAACGGCACCGGTGGACACGCCCATCAATATTCATCTGACCGGCTGTCATCACTCCTGCGCGCAACACTATATCGGCGACATCGGCCTTATCGGGGCGCGCGTGCCGGTCGGCGAGGAAGGCGATACCGTCGAGGGCTATAACATCCTGGTTGGCGGCGGGTTCGCCGAGGACGCGGCCATCGCGCGCGAACTTTATTCGAACGTAAAGGCCGACGAAGCGCCACATGTCGTCGCCCGCATCCTGCGCGCCTTTGTCGCCAATCGAGCCGACAAGGATGAAACCTTTGTCGCGTTCGCGCGGCGCAACGACATCGACGCGATTCGTCGCTTAGCCGACGCGGAGACGCTGTCATGAATCAGAT
>Ga0187860_1004200_pt1 | contig 10942 bp, 9 predicted proteins | sample June2016WEW_10_4_FD_132981 | JGI IMG/M metagenome (GOLD analysis project Ga0187860, IMG submission 132981) | Peatland microbial communities from SPRUCE experiment site at the Marcell Experimental Forest, Minnesota, USA - June2016WEW_10_40 | ecosystem: Environmental > Terrestrial > Soil > Wetlands... | reverse complement strand
AGGAAACGCGCGGCGCGCCATGTATCGAGACAAAAAAGTGGTCATAGTCATGCCGGCCTACAATGCGGCCAAAACGCTGGTCCAGACCTATGAGGAGGTGATGGAGCAGGGGATTGTTGACCGCGTGATCGTGGTCGATGACGCCAGCCGGGATGAAACGACGGCCATCGCCAAGAAACTCCCCAACACGGTGGTGTTGACTCACGAGAAAAACCTGGGCTACGGGGGCAACCAGAAGAGTTGCTACCGGCTGGCGCTGCAGGAAGGGGCCGACATCATCATCATGGTGCATCCGGATTCGCAGTACACGCCGAGGTTGATTCCGGCGATGGCGTCGATGATTGGCAACGGTCTTTATCCGTGCGTGCTGGGCAGCCGGATTCTGGGCAATTACGCGCTGCGAGGTGGGATGCCGCCCTGGAAGTACGTGGCCAACCGCATCCTGACCTTTGTGGAGAACGTTCTGCTGGGGGCCAAGCTCTCGGAATACCACACCGGCTACCGGGCCTTTTCGCGGGAAATCCTGGAGCGACTTCCGCTGGGGCAGAACTCCAATGACTTCGTTTTCGACAACCAGATGCTGGCGCAGATACTTTGGCACGGCTACACGATTGCGGAGGTGAGTTGTCCGACGAAGTATTTCGACGAGGCGTCGTCCATCAACTTTCGGCGCAGTGTGACGTATGGCTTCGGCTGTCTGGGGACGGCGCTTTCGTACCGGCTGGCGCGGATGAAGGTGCGATCGTCGAAGTTGTTCCCGCCGGCGCAGTGAGTTCCCCCGCAAAAGAGAGAGGGCTGGCGTGGCTGGTTTGCCTGGCGCTGGCCGCGGCGGTGCTGGGCGTGTTTTGGGGGGCAATGGGCTGTGATTTCGTCAATTACGACGACCCCACTTACGTGACATCCAACGGGGCCATTCAGCATGGGTTAACCAGGCAAAGCGTTGTCTGGGCGTTTGAGACGGGAGCGGCCAGCAACTGGCATCCGCTGACATGGCTGTCGCATATCGCGGACGTCGAACTCTACGGGCTGAGGGCCGCCGGGCATCATTTGACCAGTGTGCTGTTGCACGCCGCCAACGCGGTGCTGTTGTTTGTCGTCCTGCGCGCCATGACGGGGGCGCTGTGGCGTTCGGCGGTGGTGGCGCTGCTCTTTGCGCTGCATCCGTTGCGGGTGGAGTCGGTGGTCTGGATATCGGAGCGGAAGGACGTTCTGAGCACTTTTTTTTGGATGCTGACGGTGTGGGCCTACGTCCGGGCCGTGGGCGAAAGCAAGGGAGGAAAGCGAAAGGTCTATTATGTCGGCGCGATTGTCCTGTTTGCGTGCGGGCTGATGGCCAAACCGATGTTGGTGACGCTGCCGCTGGTGCTGTTGCTGCTGGATTACTGGCCGCTGGGGCGGGTGCCGGGCGATTTCAATCGGCCGGCGGTGCTGCGGTTGGTGGCGGAGAAGATACCGTTTTTCGTGTTGGCCATTGCGTCGAGTGTCGTCACGTTTGTGGCGCAGCGCCGGGGCGGGGCGGTCTCGCCGTTGACGGGCCTGCCGCTGTCGGCGCGACTTTGCAATGCCTTTGTTTCATACGCACGTTACCTGGCGAAGATTTTTTGGCCGGTCCGCCTGTCGGTATTGTATCCGCATCCGGGGCATTGGCCGGTTTGGAAAATCGCCGGGGCGGTGGTATTGCTGGGCGCGATCACGGTGTGGGTGGTGTGGCGCGGCCGGGCGCAGCCGTATCTGGCCGTGGGATGGTTTTGGTTTGTTGTGACGCTGGCGCCGACGATCGGATTGGTGCAGGTGGGGATACAATCGATGGCGGACCGTTACAGCTACGTGCCGTCTGTGGGGATATTGATCATGGCGGTTTGGGCGGCGCACGAGTGGGCGCCACGGCCGTGGATTCTGGCGGCGGCGGCCGGACTGGCGGCCGCGGCGTGCGTAGTATTGACGCCGATACAGACCGGCTATTGGCGGGACAGCGACACGCTCTTTGAACACGCGGTGGCGGTGACGGAGAGCAATTATCTGGCCTACAATAATCTGGGTTATTTCCTGTCCAACCGCGGGGAAACGGAGAAGGCGATGAAGTATTACCAGAGCGCCTTGAAGATTAATCCGAACTACGACGAGGCGCACAACAATCTGGGTTTTGCATGGGCGGCTTTGGGCCGTTACCCGGAGGCGACCAATGAGTACATCAAAGCTCTGAGCCTGAATCCCCGCCTGACGGAGGCCCACAACAATCTGGGAAACGCGCTGGCCAGCGTCGGTTTCACCGACGCCGCCATCCATGAGTACCAAGTCGCCCTGGAGGAGGACCCGCGCCACGCCGACGCGCATAATAATTACGGCATCGCGCTGGCGACGCATGGCAAGCTCGACGAAGCCATCGCCCAGTTCCGGCTGGCGGTGCTCTACAGGGAGAACTACCTGGGGGCGCACAGCGACTTGGGCAACGCGCTGGCGATGAAGGGGGACCTTGCGGGCGCGATCAAGGAGTATGAGATTTGCCTGGGAATTGATCCGCGCGATCCGCAGACGCACAACAACCTGGCCAACGCGCTGGTCCAGCAGGGAAGGCTGGAGGAAGCGGCGGCGCATTATCGCACCGCGCTGCGGCTCAAGCCGGAAAACCCGGAGGCCCATTTCAACCTCGGCTATTGCCTGGCGCGGCAGGGGCGCAAGGAGGAGGCGGCCGAACAGTATCGGCTGGCATTGCGCCAGCGGCCGGATTACCCCCAGGCGCGAGAACAGCTCCAGGCCCTGGGAATGACACCGTGATTATTTAGGCGTGGTCTTTATCTCCACTAACTTTTTAATCGTTGAAACGTCGCTGAGTGAACTCACCGAAAAACGAATGCCCCGGCCTTCGGCATACGGCTTGGCTTCTGAAAACATCTTCTTGATCGCAGCGGGAAGCGAACTGGCCATTGCAAGATCGTAGGCCCGCTCACCAAGAACGATCGCTATCCGAACCGTCTCCTTCTCGGGCGTCAGATAAAGCAGCGTTCTCTTCTTGTGCTGAAGCAGGCATATTCGACCAAACTCGGTTTTGGACGGCCTCCACTCCATGTCGAGTGGTGAAATCGTGTCTTCGACAGCGCGGACGATGTCGGACCACAAAACGCCAGCGGAACCCAGAATGGCCTTCAATTCCGAGTCAGTTGGGGGCTTTACCTTGGCGGGCATCTGCAATTTCATTCCTCGCCGTCGTAATAATTCAAGGCATCGGAGCGGACGAGTCTGGGGTCGGGTATCAGGACGAACCACTTCTTGCTGTCAGGATAATAACATGACTCGCCAATCGGATTGTCCGCAACGACATACAGGACCAGGTCTTGCGCGCCGTCATTGCTGATCTGGTGAGGCTCGCCCGGCTGAAAGATGAAGGCGTCCCCAGCTTCGATTACGGTCGTTCCATCCTTGTGCCGCACAACGCCACTGCCCGAGATTACGTGGTAAAATTCCCACTGCGCGCTATGAGCGTGGTACGGGTAAGGCGTCTTGCCCGGCGGGACGCGGCAAATCTCCAAGTCGAAAGGATGCCGCTCATTCAGGTCCGTAGATCGCGGCTTGCGCCCCAATTCCTCTGAATTTTTCTTGCGCGCGCCAGCGAACTTTCCTTTGGGCGAAGACCAGGCGACTTCGGCTAGATTGTTTGTATTGATCTTGCGCATAACAATTATTCAACCAATCGTCCTTTCGGACATTGCATCACGCAAATTCACGATGCAATTCCTTTTACCGCTAAACCTTGCGTGTCCTACCGTGGCGCCTCTGAATCGTTCCGCAACCGCCTCTTCAGGTCGTCGGGGAACTGAAAGTCGCCGCGGACGGCCAGCCAGCGGAGGGCCTCGGGCAGGTTGTTGAAGGCGCCCTCCAATTGGGCGTCGTAGGCCTGGTCCAGAATCACGCCGAACTGGCTTCCCGGCGTCAGGCCCAGTTCGATCAAATGCCGGCCCATGAGGATCGGCTGGGGCGGTTTTTGCTTGACTTCCAATTCATGCGCCCGTTGCAGGAGCGCCTTGACGTTTTCCGGTTCGACCGCGGGGCGCGGCGGGCGACCCTGGCTGTCGGCCGTCATCACCAGGCAAAGGCCCTGGATGGTTTCCGGCTCCAGCCGTTTGGCCAGCCGGCGCACGGCCCGGTCGGTGATTGTTTCCAAATGAAAGAGGTGGTGGCGCACCAGGGAAATCACCCGTTCCTGAATGGAAATGGGCGCGCGCAGCCGGTCGAGGAACGTTTTGGCCAGTTCCGCGCCGGCTTCTTCGTGTCCCGGCGAGACGATGCGCAGCCGGCCCTCTTTGGGCGCCTGATGAGTGGTGGAGGGTTTGCCGAAATCGTGGGCCAAAACCGCCAGCGTATAGACCAGGCGGGAGACGGCATCGGCCTCCCGCCATCCGGGCAGGCGCGCCAGGGCGTCGCAACAATGGCAGGTGTGGATGAAGACGTCGCCCTCCGGGTGCCATTCCGGTTCCTGGGGCGTGCCGATCAAGGCCTTGATTTCGGGAAAATGATCGACCCATTCCGTGTCAACCAAAAAGCGCAGGCCAGCCGAGGGACGCGCGGCGAATTGGGCCCATTTGAACCATTCCTCGCGCACGCGCTCGACGGCCAGTTCGCCATAACTGTGTTTGATTTGCCGGGACAGCGCGACTGTTTCGGGCGCGGCCCGCAGATCAAAGCGCGCCGCAAACTGCATTCCGCGCAAGACCCGCAAGGGGTCCTCCGCAAAGGCCGCGCCGGTGTGGCGCAGGACGCGGTTTTTCAAGTCGGCCGCGCCGCCAAAAAAATCAAGCACCCGGCGCGCGCGGGGATCGTACATGATGGCGTTGATGGTGAAATCCCGGCGCGCGGCCGCCTCCCGCGGCGTGATGTCCGGATCGAACTCGACAGCGAAGCCCTTGTGTCCGGGCGCGACTTTGGAGTCGGTGCGAGGGATGGTGAAGTCGTAGTCGAAGCCGCTGGGGGTGGAGAGTTTGACGACGCCAAAAGAGCGACCGACCAGATCGGTGCGGCCCCAGCGGGCGAGGGCGGCGCTCAACTGTTCGTAACCGAGGCCGAAGACTTCGACGTCAAAATCCTTGCCGGGCGGCCGGCCCGCGAGGACGTCGCGGACGCAACCGCCGACCAGGTAGGCCCGTTGCAGCTCGGGCGTGTCCCGGAGAATCGTTTCCAATTCCGGCGGCAGGAAATCCACAGGCGATCACAGTAAGCCGCGGCGGCGCTTTTGCCAACCTCCGGCGGGTTTTCATTTACTTTGGCCGGCCAGAGCGGCAAACATCGCGAGCACAGCAATTTAACCCAATCCGCTTATGGAAAGAATTGGATTTGTCGGAGTCGGCCGCATGGGAGCGAACATGGCGCGCCGCTTGAAAGACCAGGGGTTCGCTGTCGTGGCCGTCCATGACGTGAACCCGGCCGCCGCCACCGCGCTTGCGGCGGAACTGGGAGCTGAGGCCTGCGCGGACTTGAAGCGAGTGACCCAACTTTCCGACGTGATCATCACCGTCGTGACGGACGACAAGGCGATGAAAAGCATTTACCTTGGCGGATTGCTGGCGCGGGCGCGCGGCAAGCTCTTTATCAATTGCGCGACTGTCTCGCCCGCCGTCCATGTCTGGGTCGCGGGCAAGGCGGCGAAAGCCGGCGCGCAACCGCTGGAGGCCTGCATGGCTTCGAGCATCACACAGGCGCGGGAAGGCACGCTCTACCTGATGTGCGCCGGCGCTGAGGAGACATTCCAGCGCGCCAAACCGATTCTGGAGAAACTGGCCGCCTCAATGCGTTACATCGGCCCCGCCGGCAAGGCGGCGGAAGTCAAGGCCCTGGTCAACATGGTAATGAACATCAACACCGCGGGGTTGGCCGAAGGGCTGGGCTTGGGCGCGGCGCTGGGCCTGGACCTGGGCATGTTGCGGGAGGTTTTCTCGCAGACGGGCGCCAACTCGCGCGTGCTCCAGACCGATGGCGAGGACATGCAGAACCGCGAGCACAGTTGCTTCTTTTCCGCCGCGCACGCCGCCAAGGATTCCGGCATCGCCCTGCGCCTGGCCAAAGAACAGGGGCTGATCCTGCCACTGGCGGCTGCAACCAAAAAGCAATATGACAAGATGGTAAGCGAAGGATTGGGCGAACTGGACAAATCGGCCATCGCCGAGTTGACGTTCAAAGGGCGGCACGCGCCGGCGGCGAAGCCGTGACCAGACATGAGGTCTTGTTGACTGTCAAGGACGCGGTGTCTTTGCGTTGAGGCCGGCAAAAACGCGGCCGGCCTCTTCCAGGCTGTCTTTGGAGCCGATGTCAAACCAAATTCCAGGCACGCGCCAGGTATAGACCGGCGCGCGGCGGTAGAGCCATTGCACCAGGCGGCCGGGCTGGTCGGGGTTGTTTTTCTCCGCGATGTATTGATGAATCAGCGGCAGGGTCGATTTCGGATAATAGTAAAGGGCGATGCCGGTCAGCGTGCTGGTGGGCGCCTTGGGTTTCTCCTCGAAGAACGTGATCCGGCCCGCGGCGTCGAGGGAGATGGAATTGTATTTCTTGATTTCCTCCAGGCTGCCGACGTCATAGACGGCCAGGACGGGCGCGTTGTTGCGGCGGCAGACGGCGCCGAAACCATCGAGTTTTTCGCTGAACAGATTGTCCCCCGCCACCACGATCAAATCGTCGTCGATTTTTTCCTTCGTGATCACCAGGTGAATGTCGCCGATGGCGCCGAGCTTGTTGCTGTCGTCGGTCGAGCCGTCGTTGACGATGGTGAAGTCCAGTTTGGATTTTGTGGCGCGATAGTGGTCGGACCATGTCTGGAACTGGGCGGCGAACTTGGCGTTGGTCACGACATAGACGCGGTCGATGCCGCCAATGGGAGCGATGTTGTCCAGAACGTAATCAATCATCGGCTTCCCGGCGACGGGCAGCAAGGGCTTGGGCTGGGTGAGGGTCAGCGGGTAAAGGCGCGTGGCATAGCCGGCGGCCAGGATTAAAACTTTCATAGATTTTTAATTGCAACATCTCGTCAACTTATCTCTCGGATTCCGGCGCGGCGCGGCGGCGCCGTCCGTCCAAAAAACTTCAGGTCTGACTTTCGAACAAGCTGGGGGCGATCCGCTTCGCCAGGGCCTGCGAATGGTCCATGATTTCCTGGGCCGATTCGCAATTCAAGGCGAAGTTGGCCAATTCGCGGGCGTCGTCCATTTTGAGGCGGCGGATGAGGTATTTGACGTGGGGCAACAACGGGGGCGCCAGGCTCAGTTCGGTCACTCCCAGGCCCAGCAACAGCGGGGTTAAGAAGGGGTCGCCGGCCATTTCGCCGCAGACGCCGCACCAGATGCCATTGCGAGCGGCGGCGTCGGCGGTCCATTTGATGAGGCGCAAGACGGCCGGATGGGTTGGCTCGTAGAGGTGGGCGATGCGCTCGTTCAACCGGTCCACCGCCAGGGAATACTGGATGAGATCGTTGGTGCCGAGGCTGAAGAATTTGACGCGCTTGGCCAGCATGTCGGCGGCGACAGCCGCGGAGGGGATCTCGATCATGGCGCCGATTTCGATGTTCGGGTCGTAGGGAAGATTCTCGGCGCTCAACTCTTTTTTGTACTCCTCGACAAAGGCGCCGGCCTTCTCCACCTCTGTGTGGCCGGAGATCATCGGGTACATGATCTTGACGTTGCCCTCGGCGCTGGCGCGGAGAATGGCCCGCAACTGGGTGCGGAAAATCTCGCGCTCCTCCAGGCAAAAGCGGATGGCGCGCCAACCCAAAAAGGGATTCATCTCCGTCGGAATCCGCAAGTGGGTAAGGAATTTGTCGCCACCCAGGTCCAGGGTGCGGATAATGACATGGCCGGGCTTGACAGCGGCGGCGACCTGGCGGTAGGCCTGGTACTGCTCCTCCTCCGTCGGCAGCGTCTCGCGGTTGATGAACAGATATTCGGTGCGAAACAACCCCACCCCGTCGGCCCCGTAGGCCCGGACCGCTTCGAGGTCGCTGGTCTGTTCGATGTTGGCCGAGAGCGTGATTTTGAGGCCGTCAAGCGTGATGGCCTCCAGATGTTGCAAGGCGCGCAACTTTTCCTCGATGGAGGCCTGGCGTCGGACCAACTGGCCGTATTCGAAGAGGATCTGATCGCTAGGGTTGACAATGAGCGAGCCGTTGTAACCGTCCAGCAACGCGTGGGTGCCGGACTTGACTTTGGAGGTGATGTCTTTGAGTCCGACGATGGCGGGGATCTGGAGGGAGCGGGCCATGATGGCGGTATGCGAGGTCTTGCTGCCGGCCTCGGTGGCGAAACCGAGAACCGTTTTGCGGGAAATGGTGGCCATTTCCGATGGAGACAAGTCCTCACTGATGAGAATGCACGGTTCGCGCAAAGTCTGAAGATCCGCGTGGCTGTGGTGCCCCAGCAGGTTGTTCATGATGCGCGAGGTCACATCGCGCATGTCCGCCGCCCGCTCGCGCAAGTAGGCGTCGTCTATGGCGTTCAAGGTGGCGGCGTACTTATCCGCGAATTCCTGGAAGGCGGCTTCGACGTTGATTTTTTTGGACTGGATCAGGCCGGTGACCGAGTCGATCAGCGTGGGGTCTTCGAGCACGAGGAGGTGGGCGTCGAAGATGCTGGCGTGCTCGGCGTTAAGGCCCTGGCTGACTTTTTGCTGCACCTCCAGGATTTGCTGGCGGGTCAGGACCAGCGCCTGTTCAAAGCGCTGGACTTGCTGCGGCAAATCCGCCTCGGCAACCTCATATTTGGGGATTTCAGGCCGCGTGCGGCGGAGCACCAGCAGCGTGCCGTGGCATATCCCGGCGGAAACCGGAATCCCTTTGAACACCCGCTGTCCCGCTTGCGCTTGGTCTGTCATAAACAATAATTAACGCCATTAAGGGCGCTTGCAAAGTTATTCTTGGGTAAAACTTCTGTTACAATAGTGCGGTTGCGGGACGGGTGACAACTACTTTTTCACTCTCATTCCGCCGTTGATTTCCGCCCGCCCGCGGGCTAAACTGCCCCCCGCTTTCAACGCTAGGCCCATGAAAAGTATCAACACGCTCCGTCGCGGCGGCCTGCTGGCGGCGGGCAATTGGATCATCGACCAAGTCAAGATCATCGACGTCTATCCGCAACGCGACCAGTTGGCCAACATCCGCGCCCAATCCCAGGGCACCGGCGGCGCCCCCTACAACGTGCTCATCGACCTGGCGCGCTTGCAGGCCCCCTTCCCGCTGCTGGCCGCCGGCTTGGTGGGCCGGGACGACCTGGGGCGCGCCATCCTTGAGGATTGCCGCCGCCACAACATCGACACACGCCACCTGCAGGCCACGCCGCTGGCTCCGACCTCCTACACGGACGTGATGAGCGAGGAGGGCAACGGGCACCGCACCTTTTTTCATTTCCGCGGCGCCAACGCCCTGTGGGACGGCTCGGCGCTGGATTTCACAAAGATCAAGGCCCGCCTCTTCCACCTGGGATACCTGCTGCTGCTGGACGCCCTCGACGCGCCCGATTCCCATTATGGAACCAAAGCCGCCGCCCTGCTCCGCGCCGCTCAAAAAGCCGGGCTCAAAACCAGCGTCGATGTCGTCAGCGAAGACAGCGACCGTTTCGAGCGCATCGTCATCCCCGCCCTGCGGCACGCTCATTATTGCATCGTCAACGAGATCGAGGCCGGCAAAACGACCGGATTCAAAACCCGCGAAGGGGGCGGCGAGTTAAGCCCCGTGAGCCTGCGCCACGCGGCGGGCGCCCTGCTGCAAGCGGGCGTGGGCGAACTGGTGGTGATCCACTTTCCCGAAGGCGCCTTCGCCCGCACGCGCAAAGGCGAGGATTACTGGCAGTCCTCCGTGAACTTGCCGGCAAAACACATCGCCGGAACGGCTGGCGCCGGGGACGCATTTGCCGCCGGGGTGCTGCTGGGTCTGCACGAGGGGTGGGAGGTGCCCCGTTGCCTGTTGACGGGCGTTTGCGTGGCCGCCGCCTCACTTTCCCATCCCACCTGCACGCGGGGAGTCAAATCACTGCCTGACTGCCTCAAGCTTGGGCGCCGCTTCGGCCATCGTCCCCGGCTGGAGCCACTGTTGTAGTCAGGCCCGCTCCATGTATTTGCCGGTGCGGGTATCGATCTTGATCTTCTCGCCTGTCTTGATGAACAAGGGCGCCTGCACCGTAATGCCGGTTTCCAAAATGACCGGTTTCTGCACGTTATTGGATGAATCGCCCCGAATGCCTTCCGGGGCGTCCTTGACCGTCAGCACCACGCTGGAGGGCAGTTCAACGCTCACGGCCTTGTCCTCAACGTAAGTGATGGTGGCCGAGCCGTTTTCCACCAGGTAATTCTTCATGTCTCCCACCACGTCGGGCGTCAGCGTGGTCGTCTCGTAAGTTTCCGGGTCGGAAAAGACAAAGTCGTCGCCATCCTTGTAGCTGAAATCCATCTTCCGAACCATCATGGGCACCACGTCAAGTTTCTCGGTGGAACTGAACCGGACATCGGAGGTTTTGCCGGTGCGGATGCTGCGGAGAGAGGCCTGGACGAAAGCGCGCAGGTTGCCCGGTGTGCGGTGCTGCGTCTCCTGGACGACGGAGATCTCGCCATTGTAAATGACCGCCATGCCCTTGCGTAAGTCGTTTGCTGATGCCATAAGTCAATATCGTTTGCCCGCCGCCCCACGTTGTGAACGGCAAAGGGATTGGAAACTACCAAAGTTCCCGCCAAAATCAAGCCCTGAAGTGAGGTTGCGCCGCAGATTCCATCTGAAGGCGAATTCACGAAGGCAGGCAAGGGCGGATTTGAAGACGGTTCTGTTACAAATGCGCCCCGCGCAAGTGGCGGCAAAGGATCGCAATTATCAGCAATTGTGGGGTTTTTGAGGATTTTTGGGGCCGGGACCAGCGGAACGGGGCAGAGCAATGTCTGGCAGAGGAATGCCGGATAACCTGACTCTTCTTTATCCACCTTT
>Ga0187860_1004199_pt1 | contig 10943 bp, 8 predicted proteins | sample June2016WEW_10_4_FD_132981 | JGI IMG/M metagenome (GOLD analysis project Ga0187860, IMG submission 132981) | Peatland microbial communities from SPRUCE experiment site at the Marcell Experimental Forest, Minnesota, USA - June2016WEW_10_40 | ecosystem: Environmental > Terrestrial > Soil > Wetlands... | reverse complement strand
TGTTTTCTGACTGCGGTTTCAACTGATCGTACTAAGGAGCCCTCCGATTGAAGTTCTTTTTCTAAATGTGCTCCGGCCCAAAAATGCGCTACGTCCTTAGGTAATGCGTGCCAATATTGACCCTGATACTTAGCACTGACGTATTCAAGGAATTCTTTATAGTATTCAGAGGGATATTCTTCATAACACTGTTTTTGAGCATTAAAATTCATATAGTCTGGGTGAGTAATCAGTAATGCCATTCCGCCTCTTTCCGCTATCCAATCCAGTTTTCTCTTCCAGATGGCTATTGTTCTTTCCTTCTGCAGAACGAACAGCGTGAAGTCCTGTGGCAGGGTATACGGCAATTCCACATATTCCCCTTGAGAGGAATGTCCATTCACGGTAAAGGGGTAAATTGTCTTGACTCCCACAGCTTGCGGTTCAAAGGGATCGGTATCAAACGTTGATGAATCGTATTTGATATCCAGATCGTGGAACCACGCGAGGTCGCTTATCATGCTGGGAGCGCGATAGCCGATAGCTCCCCAAGCTTTCATATACTTATTGATTTGAGCAGCTCTCGCACGAAAACCTTCTCGCGACTCATAATACTTGCCGTCATGATAAAGGCCATGAACACCTACTTCAAACCCTTCACTGTCAATATGTGATATCAACTCGTGGGACACATCATACCGTTTGGGCACAAAATTAAAAGAAGACCGGAACCCCAAATCTTGTTCAAGCTGCATGAGTAAACGGCATTTGTCCTGGCCTTTTTCTGTATCAACATCGTGAGTCAGAACGAGGGCAAACTTCTTGCCGCCCGGCCAGCCAGACCAGCCAGCCGGAGGCATACCCGCTCTTTCATCAATAGGCCAGAAATCCTTGCATGCCAATCCCTTTCGAAGAACATATTGCCTACGCAAGGCAATCTGTATTCGTCTTGGGATAAAGGGTTTTAGACTGTAATAAAGCCTATTTCTGAGCACTTTTATTATCCCACATGCTTATATAGGAGCGACCCCGTAAGTCGAAGGAAGGGAATCGGCATCTTTTCAAACACCTTGTTGTGCAATCCCCGAAGGTTTGATCTATCTTTGACATAGGAGTTTCGTTTCAGATCATATTTGAAATAGGATATTTTGTACTCTTTGGCTCCCCAGCCGCTCTTAAATTGCAAAAGCCCCTTGTTTTCAGGCTCTGTCCTGCCAAAATAGAGGCTTTTATATTCACTCCGCGAGTACCACTTTATTGCTTCCCACATAATGAGGTTGTTGGCACTAACTTTTTGATATGCTTTGTTTGAAGCTGCATATTTATAAATTGCACTACCATTAAAATGGAAATAAACGGCCCCAGCAATAATAGTCTCGTTATATGAAGCGAGCACAACTATTCCACGATGTTGGGAGATAATGTTCTCATATATGTTCTTGAAAAAAGAGAAGGGCTGTGGCGGGAGGCCGTGTTCTTTCCTTGTAATGCATTGTAACCGATAGAATTCCTCCATTGCTTTCCAGGAACAGCAGACAGTGGCCTTCACGCCTTCTCTGATTGCTCTATTTGCACTTGATTTAGTGCCTTTGCGAAATTTACGGAAAAGTCCTTCCTCACTTTCAGAAAGATCTAGAATATGCCCATAGTAAAATGACGACAAGGAAATATCTTGAGACAAGGCATCACCACATCTCATTTCGATTGATTTCCATCTCGCTTTCTTACCATGTTCGATGACTTGATCCATCGCCTCTTGAAAGCTACCGTCTCCGTTTATTATGAGGTCACAATAATCCGTGAAGGGAAGAGAGACTCCCCTTCTGCCTGTCAGAACGCTTCTCACCTCCATAACGGGTATCAGAGTTATCAATCTATTTCCTTTGATTTCTGAGAAATATAACGGCTTGTACCCATAAGATTGGTTGAGCACTCGCGTCCAGTGTGATGAGTGAAAAAAGGAAGCACCAGGTGTTTTCAACAGCATATCATCCCAGCCGGCATAGGATATAGGATCTATAATTTGAACTGCCATTCCTGTATCTTTTCAACTATATACTTCTGCTGATGATCGGCAAGGCCAGGGAACATAGGCAAGGAAATAAGTTCTTCTGCGACCTCTTCCGAGACCGGAAAATCACCTTTCTTATAACCCAGGCATTCATATGCCTTCTGAAGGTGAAGGGGGACCGGGTAATGAAGTCCTGTATTGATATTATTTTCTACAAGGTAACTCTGAAGCTCCTCTCTTCTCTTCGTACGGATAACGTAGAGATGATAAACGGACTTCGACCCCTCCCCTTCGAAAGGAGTACCGATTCCATCGGCCCTCTGCAACATTTCATTGTATTTCTTTGCTGCTACCCTCCGTGTCTCTGTCCAAGCTGGAAGATGTTTTAATTTCACCGAAAGAATCCCGGCCTGGATTGCGTCGAGTCGGCCGTTGTATCCTTCGATATCATGGTAGTACTTCTGCGCCTGGCCGTGGTCTCGGATCATCTTGGTCGTCTTCGCCATGGCTTCGTCATTGGTTGTGACGGCTCCGGCCTCGCCGCAGGCTCCCAAGTTCTTGCCGGGATAGAAGCTAAAGGCCGCGGCATGGCCTATGGATCCGGCCATTCTCCAGCGATTCTCTTTTTTTGAAAAATATTGGGCACCGTGGGCCTGGCAGGCGTCTTCAATGATTTTGAGATTGTAGGTTCTCGCCATTGCCACGATGGCATCCATGTCCGCCACTTGCCCGTAGAGATGAACGGGAACTACAGCGGACACTGTTTGCCCGGTCTTATTATGGATAGGCCTTCCGTCACTGCCCGCTTTGCACTGAGTCTCGATATATTCCCTGAGCTTCGCCGGATCCATGTTGTACGTTTTTTCGTCTATATCCACGAAGCCGATAGAGGCGCCCGCCTGTGAGATGGCCTCAGTCGTCGCGATGAAGGTATTCGGAACCGTGACAACAATCTGGCCCGGTTTGACACCGCTTGCCATGAGAGCGAACCGGAGCGCGTCCGTGCCGCTTCCTACGCCAATGCAATACTTGGCATCACAGAACAGCGCAAAATCCTTCTCAAAGCCCTCCACTGCGGGGCCGCCAATGAACTTTCCCGCCCTTAAAGCATCTCTGAACACTGAGATTAGTTCATCCTCGAGCTGAAGATGAGGAGAAACCAGATCGAGAAAAGGTATGTTCTTATTCATTATTATTCCTGATCAGCTTTGCGGGATTGCCAGCCACTATTGCGTTAGGCGGAACGTCCCTTGTAACAACGCTTCCTGCGCCAACAATAGCTCCTTCGCCAATCGTAACATTACAGAGGATCGTAGCCCCTGAACCAATCGTCGCCCCCTTCTTAACGAGGGTTGGTATTACCTTCCAGTCCTCTTCTGATTGCAGCATCCCAGTGGCATTTGTTGCATGAGGATACTTGTCGTTTATAAAGGTTACCCCATGCCCGACAAATACATTGTCTTCTATCGTCACCCCTTCACAGATAAAGGTATGGCTCTGGATTTTGCAGCTCTTTCCGATCTTTGCGTTCTTTTGAATCTCGACAAAAGCCCCGATCCTGCTGTTATCGTCAATGGAGCATCCATAAAGATTAATAAAGTTCGCAAGTTTTACATTTTCCCCTAAGGTGACATCGTCCGCTACAGACAAATATTTCACAATTTCACCACATGCCCATTATTTCTTAGTGATTCATCACAAGCTTTTAGCAGCCTCACGATCCGCAACCCCGCGTATCCGTCATTCACCGGGGTCTTATCATTCATGATACAGTCAACAAAATACTCACTTTCGGTCTTTAGTGCTTCAATTTGTTCCACCTTAGGTGCCCACATATCACCTGAGCGGTAACTGACGAGCAAGTTGTAAACCCCTTCTTGATTCGTCACATCAATCCCCTTGTCATATACCTTAATCTTTTCGTCTGGATCGAGATCGTTCCAGTAAAGCATTTTCTTCTCACCGCCGATGAGGGTAGTTCTCAGCTTAACCGGTGAAAGCCAATTGACATTAAAATGGGCAATCATATTATCCGAAAAATACACTGTTATATATGCGGTATCTTCCATACTGCTTACATGTGCTTTCCCGCATGCACTTAGTGAATCAGGTTTTTCTTTGATGAGATAATCCATTATGGAAAAATCATGGGGTGCAAGATCCCAGATGACATTCACATCATGCTGGAAAAGTCCCAAGTTTACCCTTGTCGAATCATAATAATAAAGGTCCCCCAAGAGTTCATCATCAATACAGTGTTTAATCTTTCTCACTGCTCCGGTAAATATGAACGTATGGTCTACCATGATTTTGAGGTTTTTCTTTTCTGCTAATTCTACCAGTTCCTCACCCTGAGTCACTGTCGCTGTAAAAGGTTTTTCCACAAAAACATGTTTGCCATGTTGCAGTGACCGCTTAGCCAATTCATAATGTGTCGAGACAGGAGTTATCACTGCTACAGCATCGATCTCTGGCGAAGTGATGATATCGTTGCAGTCATGCGTAAGCTCGACATGAGGATAGGTCTTGCATGCCCGCTTCATGGCTTCCTGGTTGCTGTCGCATATGGAAAAGACCTTTGTCCCTTCAATGCTGTTGAAATTCCGAACGATGTTAGGTCCCCAGTAGCCATATCCGATGACGCCAATATTAATCACGTCCACATCCCGTCAGGTGTAAAAAAATAGCATTATCCGATTCCGCCGTGATATTTTTTATGGGCATTGTTTTATTTCGCTTGATTTTCGTTCCTTCTTTTCGACAAATGGAAAGCGCCTTTTTAATAGGCTCCCTTACCGAAAAGAACCGCAGTGGGTGTTTGTAACAGAATCTTGATATCCAGCCATATTGACCTGTTTCGCACATATGTGAGATCAAGTCGCACCATCTCATCAAAGGTGGTAGAACTTCTACCATGAACCTGCCACAGCCCCGTTATGCCCGGCTTCACTTCCAATACCCTCCGTCTGTGCCAGATGTCATAATTTTCTAATTCATAAGGGATGGGCGGTCTTGGTCCGACAAGGGACATATCCCCCCTTAGGACATTAAGAAATTGGGGGAGTTCATCGAGGCTTGTTTTTCTTAGTATTCTTCCTATCGGGGTGATCCTTGGATCATTCCTGAGTTTATAACAGCAGCTTTGCTGGATACTATCGCCTCCACTATCGTTCTCAGGCTTTCCAATGATCAACTTCTTGACGTACTCCTTATGAATATCGTGGTTGTTATTGACATACATCGATCTGAATTTCAGGAACGTAAAGTTTTTCCCATGCAACCCTAGCCTTTCCTGCTTAAAAAGCACCGGGCCCTTTGAAGAAAACTTAATGAAAAGAGGAAAAATGAGAAAAAATGGCGAAAAGATGATCAATGCCATGATGCTCCCTATGATATCGATGGATCTTTTTATGAGGAGGAAACTCTTCCTAGACGCACGTTTTTTTAACACATCTGGATAAAAGTTCATATTCGTTGAACTGCTAGACCCTGCCTTCTCAGGTTCCCCGGGAAAAATATAAAAGGATATTTCAATATCATCGAGTTCCTTCTCGCTCAAAAGATGATGGAGCCTACTATATACTTTTTCTTTCATGATGTCTTTATCACTCTTGTCGTTGTCCATCTCTGTGAAAATAACGCCGATCAGAGCGTCATATCGATACCACCCCTTTATATCTATTTCCCTTGTGCAAGAAAATAATGCCTTGGAGACCCTCTTGATAAATTCGTCTTTTTTACCATTGTGAAGGACCTTTTCGATGCTTAAGGTCATCAGTAAAAAAGGATTTCTGGAACGTTCAGTCCTTTTTCTCTCCAGAGAGAGTACCTCATTAAAATAGTTCTCTACATAAAGACCGCTGTCGTTATCGATAAGGTAATTGATAACACAGTAGGCATATTTGTCACGTCTCACTACAGTTTTTGCATTTTCCAATGACACAATCTTTTCTTCTGATACCATTTTCACTTTCCTGTTGGGCTGTAGCATATTTTCCCTCGCATTTCTTCCTGATTTTGACAGGATATTCGGTATATTTATAATTGTTTCCTTTTCTTGAAATCGTAGGAATTTAAGTGTCAAACTTCCATGGAAAAAGCTTTCTAGCCACAAAAGGGGTCATCAAGGAAAGACATCATTTACATATACATAAGCTCCGCAAGGACGCGCTCCAATGCTCGCATCGCGCCTATTGCAAATATAATTTGTCAGCTTTTTACTACTTAGAGGAGTGATTGAGGCTTATACATGAGATCAGGAATAACTCTGGTGTGTAAATACTTTTGGGCCCAAGTATAAGAGCATCTGCTGTTCTTTGGCATAGCCAAAAGGTCTTTCTCTATACCGTAAACTCGGGAAAGAAATCTTTTATCTAACTTCAGGTGTGGACAATCGAGAATCAAGGATTGACGTTTATAAGATACTGACCTGTGAACGGGTCCGGTAACCAACATTCCGGTCAGTTAATACAAGTCTTCTCGCCTTCACATTATGATTTGGCTGCACAACTGATCTGGCGTTATGAAACTTCACTTTTAATCAGTGGATACCGAAAGAGCGGGTTCCCAAGACTATATCCGGAAAGACTTCCTTCTATGAATATATTTCTTGACATCGTTTATTCTTCTGTCTTAATTGATGCGGTATCGTTCGATAATCAGTCGGGCGTCTTTCTTAAAAGAGACCCACTCATTGTCTGTTCAAAGAGATTTCTGATATGTGCTTCTCTCTTCCCGAGTAATTCCTCTTTCTCAAGCAGTTCAGATTCTTTCTTAAGCAGTTCTTCCTCTTTCTCAAGGAGTTCAGATTCTTTCTTGAGGAGTCCTTCCTCTTTTTTCTTATGTAATTCGTCAATCTCCTTTATGTTACGCGGTTTTTTATTTTCAATGGCAGTATTTCCTGTGAGAATTTGTTCCATTCCTGCTTCCAGATTCACCAGCCTTATGTGGAAGCTCGAGAATGCTTTTCTAATCTTCATAGAGGAAACATCCTTAGAGGAATCTCCGTTTTTTCCTTGCGCAACTATCGTAAAAGGCCTTTCATTCTTGAGGTCATTGATGATTTCTTTGATAAAATCGATATCAATACTTTTCCTTCTATCTATAAAGGCCGCCAAAAAAGCAAATTCACAGAGCATATTGATAAGCCTTGGAGTGCCTCCACTAAATTCATAGACTTGATCCATGACGTTTTTTTCAAATGTCACACAATTCTCATTGCCCGCAATCTTCAGCCTATGCTTTATATATGCCTCAATATCTTCCCTCTCGAGAGGGCTTATATGTGTGCTGACACTTATCCTTTGCCGTAACTGCTCGAGTCCGGGTCTGCTCAGTTTTTCATTCAATTCGGGCTGGCCTATAAGGATGATCTGGAGCAGTTTTGCGTTGTCCGTCTCGAGGTTTGACAGGAGCCGTATCTCTTCGAGCAGGTCTTCGGAAAGATTCTGCGCCTCGTCTACGATAATGACAGCCCTTCCCCCTTGCGAATACTGCTTTATGAGAAAATCCGTTAACTCGCTCATAAGCTCCGTTTTATCCTTATTTTTTGTGTCAAGCCCAAAATCCTTATTGATCATTGAAATGAGTTGATGAGAGGAGACCTTAGTATTGTAGAGCCACGCGTGCCTTATCTCCTGGGGAAGTTGCTTGATCATACTCCTGATAATCGTAGTCTTCCCGGTACCTATCTCACCAGTGATAAGAATAAAGCCGAACTGCTCTTCGATGCCATAACGCAGATAGGTCAAGGCCCGTTTATGTATCCCGCTCAGAAAAAGAAACTCAGGATCGGGCGAAAGCTGAAATGGTTTGCATTTGAGGCCAAAAAAAGTCGTATACATGTTTTACCTCAAAATGCCAACCTTATAATAAATTGCCATGGCACCAAAAAGCTTTCTTTTATGGCATGTTTATTATTTTTCAATCGCACCGCCGATATCATTGCTAGCATTTTCATTGAATGTCGATTTAGTATAGGCATAATAACGAGGAGAACTAGTTCTTGTTAGATATGGTGACACGTCATTATATACTACCCCGAGGACATTCCATCCTTTCATCACGGAAAGTGCCTGCATGGCCGCTTTTTCGGATGTTCTGCCTCCCTGTACCACAAAGAGTACTCCATCCATATAGTTCCCGAGGGAAAGAGCGTCAGCTGTTACAAGAAGCGGCGATGAGTCGAAGATCACATACCTGTCCTTGTACCTGAGCTTTATTTCATGCACAAGTGCCTTCATCTTATCCGAAGAGAGAAGTTCTGCCGGATGAGCAGAAGGGTTCCCTCCCGGCAGGATGACAAGCTTTCCGAAACCTGTTTTAATAAGCAGACTGGAGAGATTAATTTCACCGTGAAGATAATCACTGAGTCCGTACCTCGGTTCAATGCCAAAATATCGATGGAGAGAAGGGCTTCTTAAATCGGCATCCACGAGGAGCACCGTATGGTCCATTTCCTGCGAAAGAACAACAGCGAGATTCGCTGCAGTTATTGACTTTCCTTCACCCATATTTGAACTTGTAATCATAATGGTGTTATGAAAATCCTTCCGCGTTGCCTTCAGAATCCGTGCCCGTAACTTTTTATATTGTTCTGTTGCAGCGGAACGGGGATCAGTAATGGAAACCAGATGTCTATCTACCCCGGCAGGATCTATAACCGCATCGCCGACCACGAATCTAGGCGGGGCAGCATGATCAGGAAGATCAAAATGTTTTTCTGATAGGACTGTTTCTTCAGCGACATCTTCTTTTGTCTCTTTTTTTTGTGCCTCCCTCATCTGCACCGCTTCTTCTAACGCCTCCCGAATCCTACTCATCAAAAAACCTCCGCCTAAAAAATAATGGTTTTAATTCCCATATATCGGTAGAGAAACTCATTTACCAATACGAGACCTATGAGACCCAGATAAGCAGCCGCCACCATAAAGACACGCCTGTCTCGATTTCTCTCAACGGATTTGTCTTCCTCGGTGGCAACACTTGGAATAGTGCCGAGCACGGACAGCTTAAGCCGGGACTCAATATCTGCCTCATCTTTGAAAGACCGGTTACGATGCTCGAGTCCTATGACCGATCCCATGCCGGAGGCAATTCCAAGGACAACTCCTAAAAATATAATTGTGACCCTATTGGGTTTAACCGGCAGAACGGGAAGTGTGGCAGGATCCAACACTTTGATTGCACCGGTTTTGTCCGAAGTTTCAAGATTTGTTGACACCCTTGCACTCTCAAGCTTTTGCAACAGTTCATCATAGATCTTTTGATAAACAGTTCTGTCCCGCTCGAGCTTTGTCCATTCCTCCTGCTCTTTTGGCATTCGACCGAGAAGGACTTGTCCTGCCTGCTGTTGTCTCGATAACTCTTGAATCCTGGCCTTCAAAGACTCAAGGTCCGCATCTGTGCTAGCCAGTTCCTCTCTGAGGCGCTGGTAAATCGGATTCATTGTTGACATCCCAGAACCACCGCCATGGGTGTTCGCAGTCTGCGCTTCTGCTATTTCTTTCTTCAGCTCTTCTATTTCACCCTCTATCTTTATGATCTCGGGATGGTTTTCTGTAAACTTGCCCATTAAAAGCATAAGCTGATTGTTCAGGTAACTCAACCTCCCCTCAGGTGAGCTTTCGCTCGACACAAAGGCAACCGTGAGTTCTTTTTCACCGGATAGTTGTTTCTGAAGGTTTTCTTTCTTCCTCGTCAGTTCTTTCAGCTTTATCTCCGCCTCCATCCGCCCGGACTGCAATTGTTCTATGTCTTTGGTTATTGTTGTTTCATTTTGCGGTATAATTTGAGGGTTTCTCTCCCTGAATTCCCTGGTGGCTTTATCAGATTCCTCAAGCTTGTTCTTGTACTCCAAAAGTTGACCCTTGATAAACTCGTATGCGTCGTAAGCATCACTCCTTCTGTAACCCATATTTTCTTCAACGAACTCACTGATCAGGACATTTACCGTGTCCCTCACCATCCTGGGGTCCTTTCCCTTGTATGTCACCATAAAGACGCCATTTCCTTTTGGATCACCAGGCGCTCCCTGTGATATGTCGAGATGCCTTCTCATATCATTTATCAAGCCCTCATGCTGGGACGAATTTTGAGAGGCTAAAGCAAGGTCAAGTTTTTTTACAACTTTTTCCAATACATTTCTGCTCATCATGCTATCCCTGAGGCTGCCAGCAATATCTTCTGTACCCCGTGGAACGCCCACATCCTTCATGAGAGGATCAATAAATGAGCTCTTTTCAACGCGTACCGTTGAACTCGCCTGATACTCTTTTGGCCAAAAAAAACTCCCCCACGTAAAGATCGAAAGTACCGCGATTGCGACCGAAAGCGCTAAATATCTTCTCTTGATTATGATCGCCAGATAATATTTTATATTTATATTTAAACCTTGTATATTATCTTCGTCCTGCATAAATCCTCCTAAAATATCCCGGTCTTGACGATAACGAGGTCCCCCGGTTTTAAGAGTACGTCCTTGCTTGCATCTCCATTATTTACGACATCTTTCAACCTTGCCTCAATGTTCTTCATCTCGCCGCCTTCTTTTCTTACAATAATTACGTCATTCTGTTTCGCATACTCGGTAAACCCCCCTGCATTCAAAATAGCATCGATGGCAGTTAATCCTTCACGGTAGGGTATGATAACCGGTGTTTTAACAGCGCCGAACACCTTGATCCGCTCGTCAAAATTATCAGGAATATAGATGAGATCATCGGGCTGAAGCTGTATATCCTGGGTAATATCTCCCTTCTCAACGAGTTTGTAAAAATCATTCTTAAGCCTCTTGCCGTCTCTAAAGAGATAGGCATTATTCAGATCGGCCCCTTTAAACGAGCCCAGCTGCGCAAGCAGCTGCCTGAGGGTCGTTTTCCTCCTCAATGTCATAACTCCTGATGCTGACGCCCGACCAGCCAGGGCTGATGTCTCAGCAGCTGATGTTGTTCCA
>Ga0187860_1004194_pt1 | contig 10946 bp, 9 predicted proteins | sample June2016WEW_10_4_FD_132981 | JGI IMG/M metagenome (GOLD analysis project Ga0187860, IMG submission 132981) | Peatland microbial communities from SPRUCE experiment site at the Marcell Experimental Forest, Minnesota, USA - June2016WEW_10_40 | ecosystem: Environmental > Terrestrial > Soil > Wetlands... | reverse complement strand
CCCGATTGCATGATTGGTCGATGAGCGGCCAACGCACGGCAACGCATCGGCGGTTCGAGCTGCTGATGGCACAGAGCGCGAGTCGGCGTGGCGTCCTCCTCACGAACGAGGCGCAATCGTGTGGCCTCAGCCGGAAGGATCTCGGCGAGCTCGCGGCGGACGGCCTCATCATTCGGGAGCTGCGGGGCGTCTACCGCGTCGCGGGGGCACCCTTCGGTGAGCTCGAGAGGATCACCCTCGCAGCGACCGCGACCGGCGGTGTCATATCGCATCAAACGGCGGCAAGGCTGTGGGGTTTCGAGGCCGGCGACTCCGCCACTGTGCACCTCACTCTTCGGCGTGGCATCCGGTATCCCGCCTGCCCGTGGGTCCACGTGCACTCGACCACCCGCAGTCTCGCTGGCTTGACAGTGACGAGGGACGAGATCGAATTGACGAAACCCATGCGCACGCTCCTGGATGTGGCCGCTCAGCCGGCCACGTCGAGCGAGCTCGAGGACCTGTTCGGTTACGTCGTGTCTCACAAGCTCGTCAGCGTTGCTGCCGTCAAGAGGTTCGTACGGCGAGCGAACCAAGGCACGCCCGGGGCAAAGCGACTGCGGAACATTCTCGAGGCAGTCGACCTCAGCGGTGCAGAGAGCGTCGCCGAGGTTGAGCTGCTGCGAGTGCTTGCTCGTGCCGGCATCGAGGCACCGGAGACGCAGTACCGGATCCATCACGACGGTCGTTTTGTCGCCAGGGTCGATGTGGCCTGGCCTCGCTGGCGCGTCGCAGTCGAGGTGGACGGCTACCGGTACCACTCGGACCCGCGGACCTTCACCGCCGACCGAGAACGAGGCAACCTGATCACAATCGCCGGCTGGACGCTGCTTCGGACGGCACCCGCGACGCTCCGGGATCACCCGGAACGAATCTGTTCCGACGTGACCGAAGCGTTCGGGCAGCGCAGGCACGGTCAGCATCCTGAGGTGTCGTTCGTGAGTCAGGCGGACCGGCTCATCGATCTCGCCCACGGTCCTCGTGGCAGGAGCATCTGCGGCGACGCTGTACGCGTTTTGTACCCACTGTCGGAACAAACCGCGTACAGCGCCGGACCGAGCCGCCGCCAGCTCGACTAGCGCTAGCCGGGAGCGTCCGCCGGACCACCGCCCGCCCCGCCGACAGCCGCCTCGGGCGCTACTAGCTGGTACCCGACTCCGGGGTGAGTCCGGAGGAACACCCCGCCTTCATCGCCAAGCTTGCGCCGCAACCGATATGCGTACTCACGCAGGTAACGGGTGTCCCGGACGTAGTGCGGTCCCCACACTGCTTCGAGGATCATGCGGTGCGTGCACACTTTCCCCGCGTACTGGGCAAGGTACGCCAGGAAACCGAACTCCCTCCCCGTCAGCTCCAGCTCCTCCCCCGACATCTGCGCTTCATGATGTGCCAAGTCCAGCCAGAGGGGCCCGACGACGAGCTCGCTCGTGCCCTCTTCCTGGCGGTGGCGCAGGGCAACGCGGAGGCGGGCTTGCAACTCGTTCATGCCGAAGGGTTTCGTCATGTAGTCGTCGGCACCATGGTCGAGCGCCTCGACCTTGCGGCCCTCGGTGCCGTCGGCGGACAGCACGATGATCGGGACCTCGGTCCACTCTCGGATCCGCCGGCAGACCTCGATGCCATCGATGTCCGGTAGGCCGAGGTCGAGCACCACCACGTCGGGTGTATGCAGCGCGGCCTCGCTGATCCCGGTGGCGCCGTTCGTGGCAGTGACCACGTCATAAGCGCTGGCCACGAGGGCGATGCGCAGCACACGCAGGAGAGCAGGGTCGTCGTCGACGACGAGCACCTTGGGCATCAGCGCTCCGATCCGATGCTCGGCTCAGCCCTGTTCGAGGGCTCCGATACCGCAGGCAGCGAGAAGGACACGCGGGCTCCGCCACCGGGAGCCTCGTCTGCCGAGATGGTGCCGCCGTGAGCGTCCACGAACGCCTTGGCGATTGCGAGACCGAGACCGGAGCCACCGCCGGCACCGGCTGCTGAGGCAGGCGAGGCACCGGCACGGGCAGCGGCGCCATTCCCCCTGCCGGCGTCCTCGCTCCCAGGCCGCCGCACGTACCCTCGCTCGAAGATCGCAGCCCGGTCGGCAACGGGGATCCCCGGTCCGCGGTCCGAGACGCTGATCTCGACCATGCCATCGACTCTCCGAGCCACGATGGCGATCGGGCTGCCATCAGAGGCGAAGCGCACTGCGTTGTCGAGCAGGTTCACGAGAACCTCACCGACCAGCACGTGGTCGGCATTGACGGCTGGAAGATCCTCGGGCACGTCCAGCGTCACGCGATGGGCGTCGACGAACGGCCGGAGGCTCCGCACGGCTTCCTCCACTAGTTCGTGAACATCGAGAGGTTGCTGTTGGAGCATGAGCGCTCCGGCTTCGATCCTCGTCATGTCGAGCAGGTTGGAGACGAGCCGGGCGAGACGGTCGGCTTGGGTGTCGATCAGGCCCAGCAGCTCGGCCTGCTCCGCCTTCGGCAACGGGATGTCCGGATCGAGCAGGGCCGAGGCGGACGCCTTGATCGTGGCGAGCGGCGTTCGCAGGTCGTGGGAGACAGCCCCCACGAGCGAGACCCGCAGCCGGTCGACCTCCTCCAGGACGTGCATACGGACAGCTTGCTCGCGCAGCTGAGCCCGTTCCACGGCGATGGCGATGTGGTTGGCGAAGGCGCGGGCGAACCCCCGCCGATACGTCGGAAGTGCCGGGCCGACGAGGCCGAGCAGCCCGACCGGACGTCCCGTGGCGGCGAGCACGATCGTCTCGGTCGCCCCTGGCAACTGTTCGGGCATCAGCGCGGACCGGATCCCAGGCTCCGGCGTGACGCTGCGCAACTCGGCTTCGGTCAGCTCCCGCCCCGATGATGCGACGATCTCAAGCTTTCCGTTGCGCGGCAGCAGCAGCACCACGCCCTCGGACCCGAACGCGTCCCTCATGATCGACACCACGAGCGGGAGCAGCTCATCGAGGGGACGGTCCCCGAGGAGCAGCTCGGACATCTCGAGCAGGCGCTGGCTGTCGTGCTGGCGGGCCAGGGCTTGCTCTTGCGCGCGACGGAGCCGGGTGACCACTCGAGCGACCAGCGAGACGACCACGACGTAGACGCCGAGCGCGATCCAATTGCGGGCATGCCCTACCGTCAGCGTGTAATACGGCGGGATGAAGACGAAGTCATACAGCAAGAAACCCGCCACGACCGCCACCGCACCCGCCCAGACCCCACCGAGGACGACGGCGACGATCACGGGCACGACGAGCACGAGGGCCACCGTGGCGTCGCTCAAGTCGCTGCGAAGTGCGAACATGACAGCACCCAGTGCCGCCATGAGACCGATCGAGGCGGCGCTACCGATCACGTTGTGGCGCATCGAGGAGATGGCTGTGCTCACTTCCACAGCAGGTTAGGGCCGTGTCCGACACGCCAGGCACCAATACCGAGGTCCCCGCTGCCGACACCGGCAACATCGAGCCGACGGGTCGCTTTCGTGTCTACCTCGGCGCTGCCGCCGGTGTCGGCAAGACGTGCGCGATGTTGGACGAGGGCTGGAGGAGGTTCAAGCGCGGGACCGATGTCGTGATCGGTTTTGTCGAGACCCACGGCCGGGCGTTCACCAAGGAGATGATCAGGGATCTCGAGGAGGTCCCCCGCAAGGTGGTCGAGTACCGCGGCACTACCTTCGAGGAGATGGACACCGAGGCGGTGATCGCCCGCCGGCCCGCCGTCGCACTCATCGACGAGCTGGCTCACACGAACATTCCCGGTTCTGGGCCCCACGAAAAGCGCTGGGAGGACGTCCTCCAGATTCTCGAGGCCGGGATCGCCGTGATCTCGACCGTGAACGTGCAACACCTCGAGTCGATCTCGGAAGCGGTCGAGCAGATGACCGGCGCCAAGGTGCAAGAGCGTGTCCCTGACTGGGTGGTGCATCAGGCGGACCAGGTCGAGCTCATCGACTCGTCCCCCGAGCAGCTCCGCCGACGCATGGCGCACGGCAACATCTACCCGCCCGAGAAGGTCCAGGGGGCGCTCGCCAACTTCTTCAGGTTCGACAACCTGTCGGCGCTCCGGGAGCTGGCGCTGCGCTTCGTCGCCGACGAGACGGACGAGGAGCTGGTGGACCGGTTGCGCGGGCAGCACGTCGTGGACATCTGGGATGCGAGTGAGCGGATCATGGTCGCCGTCGACGCGACCGCAGGGACCGATGGTGTGATCCGGCGGGCCGCTCGCCTCGCCGCCCGCGTCAGGGGAGACCTCCACGCGGTGCACGTGATCTCGTCGGAGGACCCTCACCGCGCGGATGCCAAGACTCTGGATCTTCTCCGACAACTCGCTGAAGACGTGGGCGCCGACTGGCACGAGGCGACGGGGGACGAACCCGCCAAAACCCTCATGGACTTCGCCATCGAGCACCAGATCACCCAGATCGTGCTCGGTGCGAGCCGCCGGAGCCGGTGGGAGGAGCTGACCAAGGGCTCGATAGTGAGCAAGGTTCTCCGGTACGCGTCCGACGTAGATGTCGACGTCCACGTCATCGCGAGGCGAGAAGCGAAGCACGAACCGGGAGTCGCCGTCGCAGGCCGTTGACAATCTGTTGACGCTCTTGGCACGATATTGACGATCTCGTGACGCGGGGCGCGAGCAGCCTGTAGCTCATGGCCGTTGTTCTCTTGACGTTTGGGATGCTGGTTGTGACGGGGTCGATGCTCGGCCTCATCTGGGTGCTGCAGCGGATATGACGACCTGACCGGTCCGGTGCCGGCACTGCCCGGCCCCTTTCCGGCGCTACCCGACGCCGGGCCGGCCAGCCGCCTCATGCAGTGAGCCAAACATCCCGGTGGGGCACACCTCCCGGGCACACAGCCCGGGCACACCTCCCGGGCATACCTCCCGGGTACCCCGCCCGGGCACACCTCCCGGGTACCCCGCCCGGGCACACCTCCCGGGTACCCCGCCCGGGCACACGGCCCGGGTACCCCGCCCGGGTACCCCGCCCGGGCGCCGTAACCTGCCGACGATGGATCCGGCCACCGCACTCCGCCGCGTCGCCTACCTGCTCGAGCGCGAGCGCGCCGATACGTACAAAGTCCGCGCATTCCGGCGCGCCGCCACCACCGTCGATGCCACCGATCGTGCTCGGCTCGAGCAGCTGGCCGCCTCGCGCCGCTTGACCGATCTCGACGGTGTGGGCGACACGACCGCCCGCGTGATCGCCGAGGCCCTCGCCGGCAGGACCCCGGCGTACCTCACCGAGCTCGAGTCATCGACCTGGCTGACGGAGCTCGACCCCGATGCCAAGCGGATCCGATCGTTGCTGAAGGGCGACTGCCACTCGCACTCCGACTGGTCCGACGGTGGGAGCCCGATCGAGGAGATGGCGGCCGCAGCCCGCGACCTCGGCTACGAGTACGTCGTGTTGACCGATCACAGCCCGCGGCTGACCGTCGCGCACGGACTCAACGCCGAGCGATTGGCGCGCCAGCTCGATGTGGTGGAGGAGGTGAATGGGGAGATGGGGGGGTTTCGGATCCTGACGGGCATCGAGGTCGACATCTTGGAGGACGGATCGCTCGATCAGAGCGAGGAGCTGCTGGGCCGGCTCGACCTCGTCGTCGCCAGCGTCCACTCGAAGCTCTCGATGGACGCCGGGCTCATGACCGCCCGCATGGTCCGGGCGATCGAGAGCCCACACACTGACGTGCTCGGTCATTGCACGGGCCGCAAGCTCGTCGGTACCGGGAGAGCCCAGAGCAAGTTCGACCCCGACGAGGTGTTCGGTGCCTGTGCTCGGACCGGGACCGCCGTCGAGATCAACTCGCGACCCGAGCGGCGCGACCCTCCCCAAGATCTGCTGCAGCACGCGCTGGATCTCGGTTGTGTCGTCACGATCGACTCCGACTCGCACGCACCCGGGCACTTCGAGTGGCTCGACCTCGGCTGCGAGCAGGCGGCTGCCGTAGGGTTGGCCGATCAGCCGGAGCGGATCATGAACACCCGTTCCGCCGACGCCTTGTTGGCCTGGACAGCGTCGCACGACTGAACGATCCATGCGGGGCCCCGCCGCCCCACCGGTCACGGCTCGGCAGCCGATGGCGAACCCACGGCCAGACCGGTCTGGTCCGGGCGGATGGCTGGGCGCGGGGGCGCTCCGGGCACGCCCAGTGTGATCACCGTGACAGGAGCTCACCAGTTGGAGTCCCGTGACCCCGGCGACGGACCGCCGAACGGCAACGGCGGCAACCGCAGCAAGGTTCCCCCATTATCGGCCCACGCCATGCGGATTTCACCCTCTTCCAGGCGAACTCGGGGCCTGGCGAGGTCGCCGGGCGCACGGTCGCGATCATCCCCGCGGTCCGGCCACGTCGTTTGCCTCACACGCATCGAGAACATCTGAGCCTCGTCCATCATCTTGAGGCACCCCCGCAACGCCCGCTCACCGACGTCGAGCGGGGGCGGCTGGAAGATCAGGCCCAGGTTGACCCGGCGCACCATCTCCCCGTGGCGCAGCACGAGCGCTGGGAAGTCGGCCTGTGCGGTGAACCCTTCACCGAGGGCTCCCTCGAGCCGGTCGGCCACGCCCTCCACGAGACCCGTCCAGTTGAAACCCGGAACGGTCTCGAGCACGTCCGGCCGCGCCATGAGGCCCCTGGTCGGCGGGAGCTGCAGGCCGATGTCGGGCGTGGCTTGTGGGCGGCGACGCTCGACACCGTCCCACGAATCGCCGCCCCCTTGGGCGCCATCGCGCTCGCGTGGCAGCTGCGGTGCCTTGCGGCCGTACTGGCTGAGCGTGTCTGCGACCCGGCCGGCCACGATCGGGACCACGATGAGCCCGGCGAACACGATCGCCCAGGCGAGGCCGATGACGATGATCAGGAACGGGTTCCACCGGAGCACGAACGAGGCGACGGCGAGCCCGGTCAGGATCATCGCCGCGGTCAGCTTGGCGAGTGCCTGAGCCGCACCGATGCCGAGGTGGGGACCACCGGCACGGCGGGTCGCGTCCGTGTCACTCCGGTATCGAAGTCGGTCGCGGTCCACGATGTGCAGAATTGTAGAGCGCAACAGGATTCAACTGCGGGTCCAGGTCCAGGCGTAGGCGGGGTCCTCCACGTCGAGCGCAGCGCGCCCGAGGCGGAGAGGCCGGAACGTGTCGATCATGACTGCGAGCTCGTCGGTCCCCGCCTTGCCGAGCACCCGCTCCACGCTCCCAGGCTGCGGACCATGCACGAAACCCGACGGGTGCAACGACACCGACCCGTGCCCGATGCCCGATCCGGCCCGGCTCATGAAATCGCCCCCGACGTAGAAGAGCACTTCGTCGCTGTCGACGTTTGCATGCGCATAGGGAACCGGCACGGCGTCGGGGGCGAAGTCGAAGAGCCGGGGCACGAACGAGCACACGACGAAACCGTCGCCGGCGAACGTCTGGTGCACGGGCGGCGGCTGGTGCACCAGACCGACGATCGGCTCGAAGTCGTGGATGGAGAACGCCCACGGATACAGGCAGCCATCCCACCCGACGACATCGAACGGATGGTTGGCGTACACGTAGCGCGTGAGCCCGCTGCTCGTCCTCACGATGACCGGTACTTCGGTGCCGTCTTCGATAAGCGGCTCGCCCGGGGCCCTCAAATCCCGCTCGGAGTAAGGCGCACCTTCCTTCAGCTGGCCACGCGTCGACAGGTAGCGGGACGGGATGTTGACGTGGCCGGCGGTGGCTACGACGAGCATCCTGACCGGAGCACCGCCGTCCAACTCCCATCGGTGCGTCGTGTGGCTCGGGACCACGACGTAGTCACCCTCGGCCACACGGAGCCGCCCGAACACCGACTCCAACGTCGCCGAACCGGCCTCGACGTACACGAGCTCATCGCCGACGGCGTCCCGGAACAACGGGCTGGGTTCGGTCGCGACGGCGTACGAGACGCGGACGTCGTCGTTCGCGAGGATCAGGTGGCGGCCGAGCACGGCGTCGCCGCCCTCGGGACAGTCGTGCAGCTTCAGGTGCCGCGGCAGGAGCGGAGTGTTGTCGTACAGCTCGGATGCCGGCACGTCGAGGTGTTTTGCGGAGAGGATCGCCATGGGCGAGTGGCGGTGGTAGAGCAACGAGCTCTCCTCCGAGAAACCCACACTGCTCATCAACTCCTCGGTGTACAAGCGTCCGTCGGCATCGCGGAACTGGATGTGCCGCTTGCGCGGTATTTCCCCGACGGCCCGGTAGTGACCCACCTCAGAGATTCCCGCGCAGTTCTTGCTCGCGCTCGAGTGCGACGAAGAGCGCCTTGGCGACGACCTTGCTCATCAATGCCGAGTACTCGAGCGGGTCATTCTCGACGTTGGCGGCTGGGGCGACCTCGGCATGAGCGATGGTCATGGTTCCTGCCTCCCGGCGGCTCTCGTAGGCATCATTGTCTCGTCCCGACGATACCGAACCTGGCCCGAAGTGCTGGGCCGGAGCGAGCCTCAGCCGCCCTGGCTCGTGTCGATCACGCAGAAGCGATTCCCTTCCGTGTCAGCGAGGACGATGAAGTCGGGGTCGTCCGGGTAGAGCCCCCAGTCGACTAGTTCAGCTCCGATGGAGATGAGGCGCTCCACTTCCTCGGCTTGCCCGGTGGCGTCGTCCGGATACAGATCCAGGTGGACGCGCGGGATCGCCTCGGAAGGTGTCGTGCTCGCGTCGATGGCGATCTGTTGCCCTGATCCGTCCGCCGAAATCAGGACGAGCCAGTCGTCGTCGCTCTCCTCGTGGCTCGGGACGTAGTTGAGCGCCTGACTCCAAAAGGCTGCTGCTCGTTGCACGTCGCTAGCGCCGATCACGATCGTCCCGATTCGCAACATCGTCGAATTCTGCCAGCAACCAGCCCCGCCCGCACCCCTGGTCACGAGCATGTCCGATTTCCGCCAGACCGCCGACACACCCCTCTGCGATACTCGTTCTCGTGACACCGGTTCTGAACGCTGCGACCCCCGTGCCCCGGCGCGTCCCGCCTGGCTCGGGATCGGCCGTGGGGCAGGACGCCGACCTCTGCTACCGGGCCCTTCTGGCCCGTGACGTTCGTTTCGACGGGTGGTTCTTCGCGGGAGTGACGTCCACTGGCATCTACTGCAGGGCGAGTTGTCCGTCCGTAAAGCCGAGGCGTGACCGGGTGCGTTTCTATCCGACGTCGGCGGCGGCCCAGCGGGCGGGCTTCCGGGCGTGCAAGCGCTGCCGGCCTGACGCCGCGCCCGGATCACCGGAGTGGAACCGGCGGGTCGACGTAGTGGGAAGGGCGATGCGATCGATCAACGACGGCGTGATCGACCGGGAAGGAGTCAGTGGCCTGGCCCGGCGGCTCGGCTACAGCTCGCGCCAGCTGCAACGGATGCTCGTCGCCGAAGTGGGAGCAGGGCCCTTGGAGCTGGCCAGGGCGCAGCGCGCCGAGACCGCTCGGATCCTGCTCGAGACGACTGACCTGCGGATCGGGGAGGTCGTGTTCGCCGCCGGTTTTGGCAGCGTGCGGCAGTTCAACGACACGATTCGTCAGATCTACAGCGAGTCGCCGAGCGATATGCGAGACCGTGCTCGGCGCCGTGGGGTCGGCTTGGCTCCTGGCACGGACTGCCTGCGTGCCGGCGCCGGCGACGGCGCCGCGGGCAGCGCCGGACCGGTCGTCGGTGATCCCGCCCGCGCCACCGCCCGCGCCACCGCCCGCGCCGCGGGCAGCGCCGGACCGAGGTGGGTCACGTTGAGGCTGGCGTACCGGGAGCCGTTCCCGGTGGGGGTGCTGTTCGGGTGGCTTGCGGACAGGGCGATCCCGGGTGTGGAGGAAGGCGACTCGCAGCACTACTCGCGGGTCCTCACGCTGCCGCACGGTTCCGGTGTCGTGACGGTGCGGGACGGGGGCGACGGCGCATTGCGGTGCTCGTTCCGGCTGGATGACCTGCGTGACCTGACGCTGGCGGTGCGGAGGGTACGGCACTTGTTCGACCTGGACTCGGACCCGGCGTCCGTCGTGGAGGTGCTCGGCGGCGACGAGGTGCTCGGCGGTGCCGTGGCGGCTCGGCCTGGGCTCCGGATCCCCGGCCACGTCGACGGGAACGAGCTGGCCGCCCGGGCGATACTCGGCCAGCAAGTGAGCGTCTTGGGTGCGAGGACGTTGGCGGGGCGACTGGCGGCGGCCCACGGGCGACCATTGGCGGTGCCGGTCGGCACGCTGGCGTGTGAGTTCGTGAGCGCCGACGTCATCGCCGGGTTGCCTGCAGGCGAGCTCCCGATGCCGGCGGCGAGGGCGCGTGCTCTCATCGGGCTGGCCGAGCTGCTGGCGGGCGGGGCGGTCGCGCTGGATCCCGGCACGGACCGCCGTGCTGTCGCCGCGCAACTCCTGGCATTGCCGGGCGTGGGGCCGTGGACGGTGGCCTACATCGCCATGCGAGCACTGGGCGACCCGGACGCGTTCATGCCGAGCGACCTCGGCGTGCGGCGCGCCCTCGAGCGGCTGGGGCTCGCCGGTGGCGAGCGCCAGGTGACGGCCTTGGCGGAGCAGTGGCGGCCGTATCGGGCGTACGCCTTGCAGTACTTGTGGTCGGGCCTCGCCGACCCGTCCCCGGCGGCGAGCCCGACCGGATGACGGTGATCGACCTGACATCGTGGACCAACGAAGGAGCGTGTGACGTGACCAAGATCGTGAACCCCAGACTGGGCGAGAAGGACGAGTGGTGGGTGACGCCCACTCCCGTCGGCCACATGCTGGTCGCCGGCGACTCGGAATGGCTGCACTTCATCGGCTTGCCGCAGTCGTTCGACGAGTCGGCGCTCGACCCCGACCGGCGTGGCACTCCCGACTCAGTCGAAGAGGCGGTGCACCAGATCGAGGCGTACTTCGACCATGGGCTGCGGAACTTCGAGCTACCGCTTCAACCAGCAGGCACTGAGTT
>Ga0187860_1004190_pt1 | contig 10952 bp, 8 predicted proteins | sample June2016WEW_10_4_FD_132981 | JGI IMG/M metagenome (GOLD analysis project Ga0187860, IMG submission 132981) | Peatland microbial communities from SPRUCE experiment site at the Marcell Experimental Forest, Minnesota, USA - June2016WEW_10_40 | ecosystem: Environmental > Terrestrial > Soil > Wetlands... | reverse complement strand
TTTCGATGATCGGCGACGGGGGCTTTTGGCATAACGGCCTTTCGACCAGCGTCGCCAACGCCGTGTATAACAAGCACGACGGCGTCATCATGGTCGTCGACAACTTCTATTCCGCGGCGACCGGCGGTCAGGACATTATGTCCTCCCGCGCGCCCAATCAGGCGCGTTCCACCAACAACACCATCGTCGATGCCGTAAAGGGCGTCGGCGTCAAATGGGTGCGGCACCTCGACCGCACCTACGATGTCACGCGGATGCGCGACACGTTGCGCGAGGCGCTGACCTCGAAAGAGGGCGGCCCGAAAGTGATCGTCGCCTCCTCGGAATGCATGCTCAACAAGCAGCGCCGGGAGAAGCCTCTGTTCCAGAAGTCGGTGCGTGACGGAGAACGCCGGGTGCGCGAACGCTTCGGCGTCGACGAGGACGTATGCACCGGCGACCACGCCTGCATCAGGCTCTCTGGCTGTCCGTCGCTCTCGGTCAAACACACCGACGATCCGCTCAAGGACGATCCGGTCGCGGCCATCGACAATAACTGCGTCGGTTGCGGCAATTGCGGCGAGGTGTCGGAAGCTGCCGTGCTCTGCCCGTCGTTCTATCGCGCCGACATCATCCACAACCCGACCTGGCTCGATCGCTTCTTCTCCGGGCTGCGGCGGTCGGTGATCGGCTTCCTGCAACGCCGGCGCGAAGCGCACCGCGTCGTCTTTGCGGACTGACGCGGAACCACGGCATCATGAACGACCTTTCGAGGACGCCGACGCCGACGCGTTACACGACAGAGCGGCCGATCTGCGTCGCCGTGATGGCCATGGGCGGTCAGGGTGGCGGCGTGCTCTCCGACTGGATCGTGGAGCTGGCCGAGTCGCAGGGCTGGCACGCCCAGTCGACCTCGGTTCCTGGCGTCGCCCAGCGCACCGGCGCGACCATCTATTACGTCGAGATGCTGCCGCCGAAGGGCGGCCGCGCACCAATCCTGTCGCTGATGCCAGCCCAAGGCGAAGTCGACGTGGTGCTTGCATCCGAACTGATGGAGGCTGGCCGTTCCATCCTGCGCGGCCTCGTGACGCCAGATCGCACCACCCTGATTGCCTCGACCCACCGCATGTACGCGGTCGCCGAGAAGGAAAAGCCCGGCGACGCCACCGCCGATCCGGCTGTGGTGGTCGACGCGGCGGGCGTGGCGGCGAAGCGCACCATCGCTTTCGACATGGAGGCGCTGGCGAACAAGAACAACAGCCACATCTCCGCCTGCCTGTTCGGGACGCTTGCCGCATCCGGCGCTTTGCCATTCGGCCGCGAGACCTTCGAAGCCATCATCAAAGCCGGCGGCAGAGGCATCGAACCGAGCCTCAACGCCTTCCGTGCCGCCTATGAGCAGGCCACGAAGCCGGCAGCGCCGGCCCCTGCCCTCACCCGTCCCACCAAGCGCTTCGCACCGTTGCCGGCTTCCGCCGGCCGCCCCGACCTCGACAAGCTTCTGGCGCGCATCCGCGAATTTCCGGCGCCACTGCACAACATCCTGTTCGCCGGCGTCAAGCATCTCACCGATTTCCAGGATCCGGCCTATGCGGGCGAGTATTTGGATCGCGTTGCAAAGATTTACGAGCTTGACCGGACGTATGGTGGCGCGGCGAAAGCCTACGCGCTCACCGCCGCGGCCGCCAAATACGTCGCCGTGGCGATGGCCTATGACGACGTGATCCGCGTCGCCGATCTTAAGACCCGAAGCAACCGCTTCGAGCGCGTCAAGCGCGAGAACAGCGTAGGTGATGGGCAGATCGTCTACACTACGGAATACATGCACCCGCGGCTTGAGGAAGTGGCCGGCACGATGCCCGCGCCGCTCGGCCGCTGGTTTGAGGCCAATCCGACTTTGTTCGGCTGGGCTTTCCGCAAGGGCCGCCGCGTGCGCTCGGGAACGATTCACTGGTTTCTGATGCTTTATGTGCTGGCGGCGTTTAAGCCGATCCGCCGCACGACGCTGCGCCACAAGCGCGAGATGGCGCATCTCGAAAAATGGCTCTCGGTTGCCGGCGCGCGTGTCGCGGAGAATTACGACCTAGCCATCGAGATCGTCAACGCGCGGCGTCTGGTCAAGGGTTATTCCGACACGCACGCCCGCGGCGAATCCAAGTTCGACCGTGTGATCAGCGCCGTGCCGCTGCTCGCGCCTCGCGCCGACGGCGCCGACTGGATGCGCCGCCTGCGTGACGCGGCGCTCATGGACGAGAATGGCATTGCGCTGGACGGGGCGCTGAAGACCATCGCGACGTTGTAGGGCCTTCTGCAGATCGGAGCGCAAGTTGAAGGGCGCTGAGCAATTTCGGCCGCCGACCGTTTTCGGACCGCAGACAAGATAAGTCCGAGGCGCACCAACAGCAGAGGATGCTATTGATGGGGACTGAAAGGATATAAGCCATAAGGTGCAGGGCCGTAGGAGGTGACGCCGATGATCGAGCCGCCGACCCAAGGCGCATCCGCGATCCCGCCGAGGCCCCAGCTACCCCGCATCAAGCCGACGTAACCCCACCGATTGTGCGGCCACGGGTCATGTCGGCAGTTCCTGATGCAGTGCGCATCCGCCGTACTTAATGTAGCCAGTATCGTAGCGACGACGGCAATCGCGGCTACAAGGGCGATCAGAGGGCTTTTCATCACGTCACCGCATCAACGCCGGGGTAAGGAACCTCAAATTGTTTATCGGAGCTCAATTTAATTTCGATGTAGCGCTCTAAAAATTGGCACGAATGATTAGCGGACGGTTACGCAGGTTCTTAGCTGGTCAGATTTGGTTTACCCTTAAGGATTCATATGGTGTGGAGCGATCAAAAAGCCGCGTTGATGGCGTTGCCGATATCTTTAGCAACGAGAAGGCGCAAATGGGCAACGGCACATCAGCCGAAATCGTATCTTTCTGGCGCCAAGCCGGGCCCGACAGATGGTTCGAGGTCGACGAAGATTTCGACCAGACCATTAGGTCGAGGTTTCTGACAATCCATGAGGCAGCGGCGCGGGGCGATCTCACGGCTTTCGAAGAGACCGCGGAGGGAGCGCTCGCGCTCTTGATACTGCTCGACCAATTCCCCCGGAACATGTTCCGCAATAGCGCCCGCGCGTTCGCGACCGATCCGCTGGCTCGCGCCGTGGCAAACCGAGCCCTTGCCCGGGGCTTCGACCAAAAAACCGACAAGACGATGCGGCCGTTTTTTTATCTGCCTTTCATGCATTCTGAGTTGCGCGCCGATCAGGATCGCTCCTTGCGATTGCACGAGGCGTTCGGTGATCCGGAAAGATCGCGATATGCGGCAATCCATCGCGACATCATCGTGAAATTCGGGCGATTTCCGCATCGAAATCGCGCATTGGGTCGAGAAACGACGCCGGCCGAACGGGAGTTTCTGGACGGTGGAGGCTTCGCGGGGTAGCGCTATCGCACGACGGGAAGCGAAGCATCATCCTTGCCCAAACACTCGCCGTACCGCGGCCGCGACCTTGTCGGCCGTTGGCGTGATCGCATCCTCAAGCGGCTTTGAGAACGGCGTCGGTACGTCCGGCCGCGTGACGCGCACGATCGGCGCCCGCAGAAACGCGAATCCCTCCTCGGCGACGATCGCGGCGACTTCCGCAGCGACGCCGCAGCTCAGGTTGGTCTCGTCAACGACGACCAAGCGTCCGGTCCGTCGCACGGAATCGAGCAAGGTGGCGTGGTCGAACGGAACCAGGGTACGGGGATCGACGACTTCCGCTTCAATCCCCTCATCCGCAAGTTGCTTCGCGGCCGACAATGCCGCGTGGACGACAAAGGAGGTAGCGACGATCGTCACGTCGCGACCCGGCCGTTTGATGTCAGCGCGCCCGAATGGGATCGCATAATCCTCCTCGGGCACGTCGCCTTCGATATCCATCAACCGCGCGTGATTGATGAACACGGTCGGATTGTCGCTTTTGATGGCGCTGCGCAGCAGACCTTTCACGTCGTAGGGGCTCGACGGCAGCACGATCTCAAGCCCGGCCGCATTCCACAACATCGCCTGCGGACTATGGCTGTGTTGCGCGGCCCCGCCGCCGCGCAGGCCGTGCAGCATGTGATAAACCACCGGCACGCGCAGTTGCCCGTTCGACATATAACGCGCGACCGCAGCCTCGTTGACGAGCGGCGACCAGCCGACATAGCTGAAACTCCCGGTGCCGAGGTCGACGAACGGCCGCGCTCCTCCCATCGCAGCGCCAGCGCCGAGGCTCACCAATGCAGCCTCCGATGTCGGCGGATCGTATAAGCGATCTGGAAACTCGGCGCGGATCGCATCCATCAGCACGCGTTTCGGCCCGAGGCCGAGCACATAGCTTCCGACCAGGCTTACATGAGGATCGGTAGCGAGGCTGGTGCGGAGCGCCTCGACCATGGCGGCCGCGTAACTCGTTTGTCTCACGTGGCGTTTCCTCAAGCGAAGACGCCGGTGAAGGCCGTTTCCGGCGCCGGCATGGGACTTTCGATCGCGAACAACACCGCCGCGGCAACGCGCTCGCGCGCGGCTCGATCGCGCGCGTTCAATTGCTCGGGGCTGGCAAATTCGTGCGCGACAATATCGCGCGCCGCGCGCAACAGCGGGTCGTGACCACGGATCCAATCTGCATGAGGTCCGGCAATCAAAGCGGAGTCCCAGGCTTGATCGAGTTCGAATGTCGTCGCCAATTCCGGCCACAACGGGCCGCTGCCGGGCCACCTCAGCGTGAACGCTTCGATGAACACGGGGCCAATCCCGGCACGGCATCGTTGCACCGCTTCGCAAGCAGCGGAATAGACCGCCGTCATATCGGCACCGTCGACCTTGATCGTGTGAATGCCGTAGGCCGCCGGGAGCCGGGTGAAACTCTCGACCGCGGTGATGGCGGTCGGGTAGCCGCCCTGTTGCGGTCCCATGGCGCCGGCCGAATTATTCTCGCAGACATAGACGACGGGGAGCTTCCACAGTGCAGCGAGGTTGAACGACTCAAGGACGAGACCTTCTTCGAGCGAACCGTCACCAAAGAATCCCACAGCTACGTGCGGTTCGCGCTTCACCTTGATGCCGTAAGCCGCCCCGGTCGCGAGCCCGGCGCAGCCGCCGACGATGGCCGACGTGGAGAGAAAGCCGCGCGTGGTGTCGGAAATATGCAGGGTGCCGCTACGGCCACCGTTGAACCCGGTCGAGCGCCCAAGAATCTCAGCCATCGTACATCCGGGATCGCAGCCGCGGCCGATGATGTGGCCGTGATTGCGATGCGTCGTGCAGATCAGATCCCCGTCACTCAGTGCTTCGAGCACGCCGCCGCCGGTCGCCTCCTGACCGATGTAAATATGGTAGTGGCTGACAAAGTGCCCTTCGTTGTAGAGGCGAATGACGGCCTCCTCGAAGTGCCGAATCATGAGCATGCGTTCGAAGATCGACAGGCTGGTTTTCTGGTCGAGTGTCGCTATCGTCATCTTGGCCGACATCACAAATGGCCGCCGGTTTCAGTCGCTGCGCCCGAAGGTGCTCAGCCTAAGGCCTTCGCCACCAGAAATCCCGAGCCGCCGCCGAGTCCCGGTCCCGGATGCGTCGAGGCGCCGATGTGGTGGAGCCGCGCAATTGGGGTGCGGTGATTGACCGAGCTGTGGAAGGGCCGCCACACGAAGAATTGGTCGATGCCGCAGAAGCCCCCGTAGGGATCGCCGCCGACCAGATTGACGTTGAGGGCTTCAAGGTCCGCAGGTGAGTAGGCCTTCCTCGCAATGACGTTGTCGCGGAAGCCTTCGATGTGCGAAGCGAGGATCGCCTCGATCCGATCGGCATATTTCTCCCGTATCGCTTCGGTCCAGCGACCATCCGCCGGTGCCGCGATCTCGCCAGCTGCATCGCCTTTGATGAAACGCGGCGCCTCCGGGAGCTGCAACCACAGGATCGACTTGCCTTCCGGGCAACGTGACGGATCGAGCGCCGCCGGCTGGCCGACGCAGATGGTCGGCACGGCGGGCAGCATACCGCGCTCCGCTTCGTTGGCGGCCTTGGATACGCCATCGAGTCCCGGCGTGAGATGCGTGAGCGCGACCGTGCTCAGCGCCGGGGCTTTCCACTTCAGCGGCGCCTTGAGCGCGTAGTGGATCTGCATGTTGCCCTTGCCGTAGCGATAATGCGCGACGGACTCGGTGACGCCCGTAGGCAGCGCGACGTCCGCGAGCAATCGTCCGTAGAGCTGATTGGGCGTCACCGAACAGATAACACCCTTGGCCGCTTCGATCTCGCGGCCGCCGGCGAGCCGCACGCCGCGCGCGCTGCCGCTTCCATCGACGAGGACCCGCTCGACATCGGCGCCAAGAATGATTTCGCCGGCCTGGTCGCGGATCAAGCGCTCGAACGCGCTGAGCGCGTTGCGCGCGCCGCCCTTCACGATCGGCGCGCCAGCGACTTCGAGCGCAAACGCGATCACCTTCGCCATCTGGCCCGAATAGGCGCTCTCGGGACCAAGGCCGGTATGCAGCACCCAGGGCGCGAACAACGCGCGCACGAGTTCGGATTGATAGCGGGTTTCGAGCCAGCCGCGCGCGGTACCTAGCGCTTCGCCGAAGAAGGTGGCCAGGCCGCGAACGCCGCGCCGCCAAGCTTCGCGCGCCACGATCTTGAGCATCGCCCGCGACCAGAGCGAGCCGCCGAGGAGCGCGAACAGGAACGGCGCGTCAGCCCCGACGCGATCGACGTCGGCGGCGAAGCGTGCGCCGTCGCCGGTCGCGAGTTGCTCGAAGGCGGCGATGTTCGTCTTGCGGTCCATCGAGAAAATTGCGTGCCGCCCGTCGGGCAGCAGCACCGCCGTCGGCGTCGGCGTGTGCGCGAAGCCAAGGCCGCGCTTTTCCAGCTCAGGGCCAAGCTCGGCATAGGCCGGCGACGTGATGAACAACACGAAGGTCGTCGCCATCACGTCGTGGACGAAGCCCGGCGCGGTGATCTCCTCGGTGCGAATACAGCCGCCGATGCGGTCGCTGCGTTCGAGCAACAAGACCTTATGGCCTTTACGGCCCAGCAAGGCCGCTGCTACGAGCGCATTGATTCCGCTTCCGACGATGACGTAGTCGGCGGCCGCCATCGGCGTCTGCCCGCCCTACTTCTTCGGCACAAGCGCGAGCACGCGCAGCGGACTGCCGGTGCCGTGAACGATCTTCAGCGGTGCCGCGATCAGGATCGCGCCCTTCGGCGGCAGCTTGTCGAGATGACACAGGCTGGCCAGGCCGTAGCGGTTGGCCTTGTGCATGAAGGTATGCGCCGGAAACGGCGGATCCATGCCGCCCGCCGAGCCAGCGTCCGTGCCCACGGTCTCGGAGCCCCAGCCAATCACGCCCTTCGAGATTAGATAATGGATGGTCTCGGCGGTCGGGCCGGGTGAATGCGGTCCCTTGGCATCGGCATTGAGGAATTTCGACTCGCTGTCGTTGCGCTTGTACCAGTCGGTGCGCATCAGCACCCAGGAGCCGGCCGGAATATCGCCGTGTGTCTTCTCCCAGGCTTTGACGCCGTCGACGGTCAGCAGAAAATCGCTGCTTTTCGCGGTTTCCGCTGAGCAGTCGATGACGCAGACCGGCGCGACGAAATTCTTGACCGGGATAGTGTCGGTACCGCCGTCCTTGTAATCCTTGCCGCTGATCCAGTGGTTCGGCGCGTCGAAATGCGTGCCGGAATGCTCGCCGATTTTGAGCCAATTCCACGCCCAGAACGGCCCATCCTTGTCGTAGTGCGAAATGGGATGAATCTCGATCGGCGGCGTGTTCTTGCCAATCTCGGGCGGCAGCTTGATCAACGGCGTCTCCGGACCGAGCGGCGCGGTGAGGTCCACCACCTCGACGGCGCCCGAAGCGAGCGCCGATGCAAAGTCGCTGAGAACTTGGGTACTGGTCATGCGGTCTCTCCGTCGCGCGCGATAAGGGGTTCTGAATGATGCGGGTTCAGCCCGGCCGGAAGCCTAGCGCAATCATTTTAGATATGAAATATCTGCGCTGGCAAGCGACCCGCTGAACCCTCATCCGGCTTGGTATAGCCTAACGCAGGAGCGAGCGAATGCCCTACGATGCGGTCGTGGTCGGCGCGGGCGTCAACGGGCTGGCGGCCGCTCTGCATCTTGCCGCCAAGGGCTGGAAGGTCGCCGTCGTCGAGCGCGCCGAAATTGCCGGCGGCGCGGTCAAGACCCGCGAGATCACGCGGCCGGGCTTTCGCCACGACCTCTATGCCATGAATCTGAGCCTGTTCGCCGGCTCGCCGTTTTTCGCAGCCCACAAGGACCGGCTCCTGGCGCAAGGCCTCGCGCTCGTCGGCGCGGAGCATTGTTTCGCGACGGCGTTTCCGGACGGTAGCTGGCTCGGGGTTGAAAAAAATCTCGATGCGACCGCGACACGGATTGCCGCGCTAAGCCCGGAGGACGCCGAGCGCTGGCGCGCGATGGTCACAACCTTCGGCCGGGACGCGCCGCACATCTTCGCGCTGCTCGGTTCGCCCATGCCGTCGTGGCCGGCTTTGCGCGCGATCTTTGCAGCGTGGCGGGCGCGCGGCACTGCATGGGTGGCCGAAACGGCGCGTCTCCTCGTCGCGTCGCCGCGGGAATGGCTCGACGAGAATTTCGACAACCCAAAGCTCAAGGCCATGATGGCGGTCTGGGGCATGCATCTTGATTTCTCGCCCGATTGCGCCGGCGGCGCGCTGTTTCCGTATCTGGAATCGATGGCGAACCAGAGTTTTGGCATGGCGTTGGGGCACGGCGGCGCCGACTCGATCGTAACCGCAATGGTTCGCGCCATCGAAGCGGCGGGCGGCGAGGTGCGGCTTGGTGCGCCGGTGCAAAATATCGCGATCGAAAGCGGCGCGGCCAAATGCGTCGTGCTGGCGAGCGGCGAGCGCATAGACGCGACTCGCGCAGTGATCGCCAATCTTCATCCCCGGGTGTTGTTCGGAGATTTGATTCCGAATCCTCCGGCGGCGGCCCAACGGCTCGCCAGGCTACGGCCCGGACCCGCCGCGATGATGATCCATCTCGCGCTCAGCGATCTGCCGGCCTGGAGCGCCGGCGCCGAGCTCCGGCGGTTCGCTTACGTGCATCTTGCGCCTTCGTTTGCCGCGATGGCCAAGACCTACACCGAAGCGCTCGACGGTCTGCTGCCAGTCGAGCCGGCACTGGTGGTCGGGCAGCCGACCGCGATCGATCCCTCCCGCGCTCCATCAGGACAACACGTACTTTGGGTCCAGGTGCGGGTCCTGCCCTCGCGCATCCGCGGCGATGCCGCCGGCCGTATCACCGGCACCGATTGGGATGCCGTGAAAGAAGCTTTCGCCGACCGCGTCATCGGCATCATCGAGCGCTACGCACCGGGCTTCGCCGCGAACATTCTCGCCCGCTCGGTTCTCTCACCCGCCGATCTCGAACGCGATAATCCCAACTTGGTCGGCGGCGACAGCCTCGGCGGCAGTCACCACCTCGATCAGAACTTTCTGTTCCGCCCGGCCTTTGGCTGGTCTCGCTATCGCACCCCGATTGATCGTCTTTACATGGTCGGCGCCTCGACCTGGCCGGGCGCAGGTACCGGCGCCGGTTCGGGTTTCATGCTGGCCAAAAGCCTCGCAGGCGCTTAAGCACCTTTTCGTCGCGCGGATGTCCGCGGTCAGTTTCGAGGCTTGAGCAAGTCGCGGCCGATGATGAGCTTCTGCACTTCGGTCGCTCCCTCGTAAATGCGCAATGGCCGGATTTCCCGATAGAGACGCTCGACAACCGAGCCGACGCCCACGCCGAGACCGCCGAACATCTGCACCGCCCGATCGATCACGCGCTGCGCGCCCTCCGTCGCGGTCATCTTGGCCATTGCGGCCTCTCTCGTCGTCGGCACACCTTCGACGTCGCGCAGCCATGCGGCCCGATAGGTGAGGAGCGCCGCGCCATCGATCTCGGTCGCCATGTCGGCGAGCGCAGCCTGAGTCAGCTGAAAGTCCGCGAGCGTCTGGCCGAACATCTTTCGCGTCGTCACGCGCACCAGCGCCTCGTCGAGCGCGCGGCGCGCGAACCCGAGCGCAGCGGCGGCCACGCCGGCGCGAAAGATGTCGAGCGTGCGCATGGCGATCTTGAAACCTTCGCCGGGCATTCCGATGAGATGAGAGACCGGAACTCGGCAGGATTGAAATCGCAGCCGCGCCAACGGATGTGGTGCGGTAACATTTAATCGCTCAGCGATCTCGAAGCCCGGCGCTCCGGCCTCGACCACGAATGCCGAGATCCCGCGTGCGCCGGAGGCCTCGCCGGTCCGCGCGAAGACCACGTAGAAGTCCGCGATGCCGCCGTTCGAAATCCAGGTTTTCTCACCGTCCAGCATGTAATGATTGTCTTGGCGTTGCGCCGTCAGCGCCATCGCGGCGACATCCGAGCCAGCCTCCGGCTCGGTGAGCGCGAAGGCAGCGATCGCCGCGCCGCTTCCCACTTGCGGCAGATACCGCTTCTTGAGCTCCTCGGATCCAGCAAGCGATATCGGACCGCTGCCGAGGCCCTGCATCACGAACGCGAAGTCCGCAAGGCCGCTGTGCCGCGCCAGCGTTTCCCGGGCGATCACCAGATAAAGCGACCGCAGAGGATCATGCGCACCGCCATAACCCGCCGGGACGCAGTGCTGGAGCCATCCGGCGGCGCCGAGCGCACGAACCCAGCGCACGCACGTCGCGTCGACGTCGCCATGTGCCGCGTCGCTCCCTTCCACGTCGGCCACGGCCTGATAGGCCCATTCGTCCAACTCGGCGGCAAAGGCGCGGTGCTGCGCGTCGAAAAACGGAAGGCGCAGGTGCGCGGTCCGGCTCATATTGGTTCTCCCCCCGGTCATCGGTCATTCGGGCTTAATCTTTGCATGCTTGTGAAGCCCATAACCATGCCGACGGCAAATCATTGCATTTTCTGCCGTCCTGGGCAGACTGGCT
>Ga0187860_1004183_pt1 | contig 10963 bp, 11 predicted proteins | sample June2016WEW_10_4_FD_132981 | JGI IMG/M metagenome (GOLD analysis project Ga0187860, IMG submission 132981) | Peatland microbial communities from SPRUCE experiment site at the Marcell Experimental Forest, Minnesota, USA - June2016WEW_10_40 | ecosystem: Environmental > Terrestrial > Soil >... | reverse complement strand
TGACCATCATCGGAGATGATGCGTTTGAATGGAACACGAACATCACCGGCGTGACAATCCCAGTCGGCGTCAGCGAAATTGGCGTCGATGCGTTTGCCGGTTGTTACGGATTAACCAGTGTGAAAATTCCTAGCAGTGTCACGGAAATCGGGAATTGGGCATTTTTGGGCTGCATAAGTTTGACAAACATTGTGATTAGTAACGGTGTGGCCAGCATCGGAAGCGGATCATTCGCTCAATGCGCCAACCTTCTCAGCATCACCATTCCTAACACTGTCACGAACATCGGAAGTGCCGCTTTTCAATATTGCTATTCTTTAGGAAGCGTTTTGATTCCCGCAAGTGTCAGTACAATCGGTTCGTGGGCTTTCTCAAGTTGCGTTAGTCTTTCAAATGCGTTTTTCGCGGGCAATGCCCCGACCGGTGATCCTCCGCCCTCGGATGGTGCGGGCTCGATCTTTATTGGTGACCCCGTGACCATATTTTATTTGCCCGGCGCTGCTGGATGGAGCTTCTTTTACGGTTATTCAACCATATTGTGGAATCCGTCAATACAAAGTGCCAGTGGTAGTTTTGGTGTACTCAATAATCAATTCTCGTTCAACATCACTGGCACATCTAACATTCCAATAGTTGTGGAGGGTTGCACAAACCTAACTAATCCCGTGTGGGAGCCACTGAGAGCCATTAGTCTTACGAACGGCTCCTTCTACTTCATGGATTCTCAATGGACAAATTATCCCATACGGTATTACCGCATCGGCCTATTCTGAAACAAGGGGCCATTAGTACCGCATCTTAACATTTAACAATTCAATCCCCTCGCACATCAGCCGGGGATTCGGCTTTAAAATCGATGGGCGTCTTGTCATTGTGCTCCCAGCCCGCCGCCACCGGCTCCTGGCCGAGGATGGTCTTTCCCTTGCTCACCTGCAAAATCGCCAGCCAGCATCTCCAATCCTCGTCGTCGCCCTGTTGTTTGTCTTTGGGATTGCAACTGTGCCGGTAGCGCTGCTCCACGGAGTTAAAATCGACCGGCGTCTTGTCATTGTGCTGCCAGCCCGCCGCCACCAAGCTTACGTCTTGCGAAGCCTTGCAAGCTTTTCGCGAGATGCATCCGGATCACGCCTGCAGTCCAAGACAGCCCAAACTCGGGCCATCATGCGTTCTTGATCGTAATAGATCTCGTAGCACCCGATTGCGGAGCTGTTTTTTCGCTGCTTCCCAGTCCATGAAGGATTCCTTGCCTTCCTTCACGCGCGCGGCTCTTTCACGGAGAACCTCTCCGTGCCATTCGGGAGATTCAAACTGCTCCGCACCGCGGGTCAAGTCGGTCCAGAGCGTCTCCATCACGCGAAGTTTCTCGGCGATGGTCATTTTCTCCAATGGTAATGTAACTTCCATTTCCTTTTTAATACGCCTTTCTGGTGGCGGATGCAAGCCCGGTCTTTTCTTCGCCAGGCGACCGAAGGACTGAGGGCCACTGGTACCGCAGTCCGTTCCGACTTTACCTCGAACCAACGTTGCGCCTCTGCCTTTGTGGCCAGTCCCTTGAAATGCCCGTGAACCACTGACGATTCTCACGGGCAGGCCGCCAAATCCAGCGCGTCGGCCTGGCGTGGCCTCAAGGTTGGCGGATTATCCGGGCCATCTTCGCCTGGTGCTCTTTGCGGCGGGCGAGCTTGAAATCCTGGAAGCGCGGGCCGAGTGCTTCCAGTAATTCTTGGCGGCAGGAACGTGTGCCGGCAATGGCTTGGTCGAGCAATGCGTTCCGCCGATCCCGGCACCTGGCGCGTTCAGAGGGAGCAGAATTTACCAATTCGTACCAGGCCGCCAAAATCGCCTCTATCCGCTCTTCACGAGGCGCCGAACACCTCGTCGAGAACCTGAGCGCGGCGTGCCTCGGTCATGCCCCCAAACGAAACACGCAAACTGACATGGAGTTCTTCCAGCGTCGCCTCCACGTCGGCCAGCGTGACACCCACTTTCTCGGTTATGTCATGGTGACGCAATTCACTGACCAGCCACTCGCCCATGCTGATGAGGGTTGAGAGCATGTGCTTTTGCATCTGACGGTCTTGGTTGGTCAGTGCGCCGCCCATCTCCGCTTGGTAGTAGAGCTTGGCCCCCTTGAACCAGAGAAACAGTTCCTCAACGATGTTTGGCGTTGGGGAAGCCATGTCCCGCGCATTCACTTCCGCAAAGACTTTGGCCTCCTGCCAGCGCGTGCTCGGCGTCGGTTCCATAACTCCAGATTCTTTCATCGCATCGAACTATAACCCATGCTCCATGCGGGTCAAGGCACGAGAGTTGCGCCCGCCGGCCGTTGGCCCCGTTGGTAACGGGGCCATTAGTCCCGCATCTTAACATGTATCAATTCAATCCCCTCGCACATCGGCCGGGGATTGGGCTTTAAAATCGACGGGCGTCTTGTCATTCTGCTCCCAGGCCCTTATTTCGCCGCCACCGGCTCCTGGCCGAGGATCGTCTTTCCCTTGCTCACCTGGAAAATGGCCAGCCAGCATCGCCACTCCTCGTCGTCGCCCTGTGGCTTGTCTTTGGGATTGCAACTGTGCCGGTAACGCTGCTCCACCGAATTAAAATCGACGGGCGTCTTGTCATTCTGCTCCCAGCCCGCCGCCACCAGCGAAACTGAAGGCGCTTCGCGCGTGGGTACCAGATGCGGCGGGTCCCAAAATCCGGGTATAGGCAACCCCAGGCCCACCATTAGTGTGCCGCGGTGCCGAAATGTCTCCCGGCCAACAATGATCTCATATTCCTCGGTCTGCCCATCGCGCCAGGCCTTGACGGGCAGGGATGCGCCGGGCCGCGCCGCGCAAATGGCGCTCCTAAACGACATGAGATCGGTGACAGGCCGGTGGTCCAGTTCCAGGATCAAATCGCCCGCCCGAAGGCCCGCGCGGTAGGCCGGCGTGTTGGTGCCCAATTCCGTCGCGAAAATGCCCGACTTCTGCGACTCTTCCAAACCCGGCGGATAATAGTAAATAAGATGGTCCCCTCCAAAAAGCCAATTGGCGACCGTCGCGCGCGGTTTGGCGCACTTGTAGCGGCCGCCGATCCAGCCCTGCTCGTGAACGGGCTTTTCCTTCGGATGGTGCGAGGCGCAGCCGGCCAGCAGGACGGCGGCAACGGCGATGGGCAAACGAATCAGTGTATTCATGCGTGTGTTCATGGTGCGGGTGGCTGCTCAGTTGTCAGCCCCACCAAAAACGGGGCCGCGCCGCTGAGCGTTGAAACGTAATCCACGCTGGCGATCTCCAGGTCCGGGCGCGGATTGGCAAATGCGCTCCTGTAAAGTCGAAGGGAAAAATCGGGCGCGCGCTCCGTGATCCGCGGATTGCTCCCCGCCCACGCCAGTTCGGTGTCCGGTGAAGTGGTGTGGCGCCCTGTGCCGGCGTCGGTGTTGTAAATCGGCCCCCACCAGTCCAGAACGTGCTCGCCCCCAAAAACGCCAATGTCCGCTTTCGTTCCGTCCGCGTAATGCAACACCAGCCGGGCGATCTTTTTGCCGGGCGTGTGCAGGGCGCTGGCTCCTTGCAGGAGTTGAAGCCGGGCGCATTTGCGCCGGATCGTGATGCCATCGATCCTCCCGGGGAATTTGCTTTGCGATTTGGGCAGCGGTTGGCCCAAAAGCTGTATCTTGCCTTCCACGTCGAAGCGCACCCCGCCGAAGGTGTGAACGCCCGCCGACAACTGCGCCAGAGTATTATTCTTGACATCAGCGGCGCCGTCCGTCGAGTCGAGCAACGTCGCGTTCTGCCAGGGCCTCAGATCGATTGTTTGCTCGCTGGCCGGAACCTTCGCGGATTGCCGCGTTTTCAATAACGCCAGTGTGGCGGCGCGTTCCGCCGGCCAGACTTTGGCTTTTAAGTCGGCCTCCCGCATTTTGTCGATCCGAGAGTCCGCCACGGCCGCGATGACGAACTTCAATAGAATCAGTGTCAGCGCCGCCACCACCCAATACGTCGGCGATCCGCTTAAGGACTGCCGCGGCAGCGCTGCATTCGGTGTCCCTCGGCGGCCTTTCGGGCGTCGTTCCATTGCAATCCTTGCCAGGCGCCTTTCGCTCCGGCGCTGGCCAAAAAATATCGCCACCCCCGCCAGCAGCGGAATCCCGGCGTAAATCCACTGTGGATAACGCCATAAAAGCCCAAACCAATACCCGACGGTGACATTATGGGGTTCAATGGCCGCAAAACTGAAATAGCTGCTGAGCGAACAGACGCCGCAGGCCGTGAGCATCCATTTCGGGCCGGCGGCCGAACGCCGGGCCAACTGGCAGAAGACTAGAACGATCAGAAGCACCGCCGCCAGAGTCAGCCCGAAGTTGGCCGGCGTCACATAACCATTGAATAACGCCGGATCGTCGCTAAACGCGCTGGCCAACCGCTCGTCAATTGCATAAGCCGGGCCGAAGATATTTCCCGCCAGCCAGCACGCTCCGAGAACCATTCCCCAGCACGCCGCCCACGCGGGGATGAACCCCAGCGGCGGCAAGAGGCAGAAGCCGATGATCGGATGCCTTCCCCACCACGACGATTGCCGCAACAGCATCACCGCGTTTTCCGCCAGCACCATCGGGTCGCCAAGCTGCGCGTCCGCGCGTCCCTCCGCTTCCGCATCCGTCAATCCCTCCTCCAGCGCCGCTTGCTTGAGGTCTTGGTGATGTTCGGCCAGTTCGCGGACCTTCTCCCGCAATCGGCGCCAGGGACACCCCAATTCCACCAGCCGCCGCTCAAATTGCGCGATGACCGCCGTGTCAGGCATGGGCGCCTCGCATCAACAGTGATATGCCCGAGGTGACGCGGTCCCAATCCGTCGTCAACTCCTCCAAACGTTTGCCGCCCCGCCGGGTCAATTGGTAATAGTTGCGGCTCCGGCCGGCGACCTCCTGGCGGCGGCTGGTCAGCAGCTTTTGCGCCTCCAGCCAGTGCAGGCACGGATAAACGCACCCTTCGCCAAAGGCGAGTGTCCGGCCCGTTTCGGCCTGGATCGCCTTGACGATTTCGTAGCCGTACATGGCGCGCCGTGCCAGGAGCTGGAGGATGAGCAATTCGGGCACGCCGTTCAAAAAATTTGGATTGGTCCTGCGCATAACGCCGCCACTATGCCTCAAAGCATGAGGCTATGTCAACCTCAAACTTTGAGGTATTGTAATTCGCTCTTTCCCGATGACAAATGACAGATTTTCAATGACCAATTTTCAATCCACGCTTCCAACTTCTGAAGCGTTCCGAAACGGCCTTGAACCAACGGTCACTGTCAAAATTGGAAGTTGTTTATGCACAGATCCTCAACCCCTCTCACGCTTCCGCCTCCGGCGCAACCGCCGCGGCCTCGCCAGACGGCGCCGGCCCGTCTTGCAGGGCGACGAGCGGGCGGCGGATCAGTTGCCCCTGGAAGGTGAAACCGGTCGCCAGCATGTCGGCGATAATGGCGTTTTCGCCGGGAGTGACGCTGTCGGGCACTTGATGCAGTTTCGGATCGAATGAGGCGCCCGGCTCGACAGTCGTGGGCACTAATCCGACGCGCCGGGCGGCGTCGCGGCAACTGTTTTGGAACATCCCGATCTGATCCGCCAACCCCGGCTGACTGGAACGGCGGGCGGCTTGAAAGAGGAGAAAGACATGGTCCAGGATGTGAACCACAATGTGCAGCCACTCCGTTTCCGCGCGGCGCAATTTGTCCGCTTCCAAACGCAAGTGCGCTTTTTCCATATCGTTGGCTCTTTGGATGAATTCGGTGAATGCTTTGGCTTCGGCGGCCATCGTTTCGGCCACGCCTTTGGCGGTGAGCGCGGTCTGGGTCGCCTCTTGCTGGTATTCGCGCCATTGGTTGGTCGCGCCGGTCACCAGCGCCGCCAGATGGTCGAGGTTTTGGATTTGGCTCGTCGCTTGCGCCAGAAGTTGGGCCTGGTTGAGCGCCTCCTCATTGTTGTGACGGCGTAGAAAAGGCAACATGAATGAGCCCGCGGCTGCCGCCCCGCACGCCACCACCAACAAGCCCTCCCACCACAGAAGCGGCCTGTGCGCCAGCGAATCGATGCGGTACGCCAGCCCCAAAAAAAGAACGTCCGCCACCAGAAACGGCCAGACCGGCAATGTGGACTTTGTGTCTGTCATTGGCTGTAGATTACTTTTAAAATCCAAAGTGCAAAGTTCAAAGATTGACGCGCCGCCGCCGCGCGATAGCCTCTACGAAACGATGGAACAGAATCTGGTGCCAATCCTGCAAGCGGCTATCAGCCCCGTCATTTTGATTTCCGGCGGCGGCTTATTGTTGCTCTCGATGACAAACCGCCTGGGCCGGGTGATCGACCGTTCGCGTGAGCTGGCCCGAAGCCACCGGCAGGCGGGCCCGGCCGAGCGCGCGCGACTGGAACGGCAGTTGCGGATTCTTTCCCAGCGCGGGGAGTCGGTGCGGCTGGCCATCACGTTCTGCGCGCTCAGCACGCTCCTGGCCGCGGCGCTGGTGATCGCGGTGTTTGTGACCGCCCTTTTTCAGTGGCGGATATTGGCCTTGAGCGTGATTCTGTTTGTCGCGTGCCTGTTGTGCTTGGTGACCTCGCTTATATTCTTTCTGCGCGACATCAATCTCTCGCTGGCCGCCCTGAAACTAGAATTGGAGGTCAGGAACAAAGGAACTCCGGACGACTGACTCAAACAGGCACCTGCCCCGCAGCCGGCAGGGGATCGCCCACCGGGAGCGGATCGGGAACGGGGACAAATTCGGCGATCTGCCGCCACAACTCCGAAAAATCCTTGTTGACATCGCCGCTCAGGCAATCGGTGACCGTGCCGACGGCGTCGGGGTACTTGTTGGTGAGCGTGCGAAAGCTGAATTTGGGATGGTAAAACGCGCAGACCAGCCGCCGCATGTTTTCGACTCCCTCGCGCAGCGCACGGCCATACCCGGCAAAGCGTTCGGCGGAAAAATCCCGCTCAACCAGCGCCTTGTGGACTTCTTCGCCCGCCATCGTGCCGCTCTTGAGGGCAAGCATGACGCCGGAGGAAAAGACCGGGTCCAAAAAAGCAAAAGCGTCCCCGACCAGCAGCAGGCCCTCCGTCGCGCAATGCCGGGAATGGTGCGAGTACTCGCTCGTCAGGTGGTAAGCGCCGCTCTGCCGCCCGCAAGCCAGGTGTTGCTTGATCCACTGGTTTTGCTGCACCTCGCGCCGGAATATCGCCTCCGCCGCCTTGACGCCGCCCCGAGTCAAGTATTTGCCTTCGGCCACCACGCCCACGCTGACCATGTCGTTATGCTGCGGGATATACCAGAACCAGCCCTTTTCAGGAACGTAGGCGACGGTCGTGGCGCCGGCGTCGATCCCTTCATCGCGCTGGGCGCCCTTGTAATACGTCCAGACCGCCACCTTGTTCAGGAAGGGGTCCTTCATGCGCCAATGATTACGCACCGCGCAAAACGCCTCCTTGCCGGAGCAATCCAGCGTGATGGGCGCGCGATATTCCACCACCGGCCCGCCTTTGGCCTGCGCGCGCACGCCGGCCACGATGGGACCCTCGGTGACCAGGTCCCTGACGGTGGTTTCTTGCCGCACCTCCGCGCCTTTTTCGCAAGCGTTGTCCAGCAGAAGTTGATCGAACTCGGAGCGGAGGACCTGCCAGGTCTGCGCGACGGTGTCGCGGTCGTAACGATTGAAAAAATAAAACGGCTGGCTCGCGCGCCCGGAAGGGGAAACAAACTGGACGCTGTATTTCTTGACAAACGCAGAGCGGCGCATCTTGTCGATCAAGCCCAGGCGTTGGAGCGGGCCGAAGGTAAAGGGAAGCAGCGATTCGCCAATGTGATAGCGGGGGAATTTTTCGCGCTCCAAAACCAGCACGCGGTGGCCGTGCTCCGCGAGAATGGCGGCCGACGCGGAGCCGGCCGGTCCGGCGCCGATAATCAGGGCGTCGTATTGATGTTCGGTTTTCATCAGGCTCATGGGGGCAGGAGTTCCACAATCTCGGCCAGTGGCCGTTCCCAGGCATCGAGCAGCGTGTTGCGGCGGCCATAGAGAAATTGCGGCTCCGCCAGGTCCAACGCGCGGTCGATAAAGCTGTCTGAAACCATCCGCAAAAAGGCCTTGGGACGGCTCGAAAACTCAAGGCCAAAGGCGGGCAAAATGCGCCCCAGCGGCTGCCGTTCGCGCAGGATTTCGTGGCGCGCCTCGGGCGGAAACAAGTCAAGATTAATTTTGATGGCGCCGAATTCCACGCGCCGTCCGCTCTCATCCAGCGTCAGCGCCGACTCCCGAAAGTATTCGTTCTCAACCGAGCGGCGCGCCAGCACGTGGACGTGGAGCTTTTCGTGGTAATAGTTTTCCAGGGTGGAAGTCATGTCGTTGCAATGCACCAGGAGCGCGCGGTACGGCTCGGGCACCTCCGTGTCCACGATATGGCCGATGACCGGGACCTGTTCGCCGCGCATAGCGTAGAATTGGTCCAGCGGATAAATGTCCGAATAAATCGGGACGGTAAACGGCGGCAATGAGTCTGCTTTTATCTTCAGGCGTACCTCGCGTTTCTATGTTCGGGAAGAAAGAATTCGTGCAACAGGCGGTCCACCTGCAACAGCCCCTCGCGGTTCAGGCGCACCTGGCCGTCCTTCACGCCGCCAAACCCCCAATCCTCCAACGTCCGCAGCGGCTGCGCGAACCGCTGGCGCACATCCACGCCAAACTTGTTCTGGAAGTAATCGCAACGGGTGCGGCCCAGTTTCAGTTGCAAAATAAACTCGCGGATCAATCGCTCGTCCGCATTCGGCGTCATGGCGCGATACGCCGGCAGGCGGCCCGCCCGCACGGCGTTGACATAAGGCTCGAAATCGGGGTGGTTCTGGTAATGAACGCCCTGCAAATGGCCGAACGAGGCGACGCCCAATCCGATCAAATCCGCCCCGGCCCACAGGCGGTCGCGATACAGAAAGCGGGTGTTATCCTTGTTTTTGACAGCCGTGTAGGCGCTGGCGACGGTGTAGCCGGCCCGCTCCAATTCGGCGAACGCCCACGCCACCCAGCCGCGCTTGGTTTCCCAATCGGCCACGGGAGCGGCCAGTTTTCCGGCCGCCTTCATTTCCTTGTAGATGGTCGTGTTGTAGGGAATTTCCATCTGGTAAATCGTGACGCTGTCCGGCGCCATTTCGATCGTTTTGCTGACGCACTGGCGCCAGTTGGCGTCGGTTTCCTCCACCATGCCGGCAATCAAATCGATGTTGATCTGCGGGAAACCCAATTCGCGGGCGCAGGAGTAGGCCCGCGCGATTTCCTTGCTGTGATGGGCCCGGCCATTGATTTCGAGGATGTGGTCGTCAAAATTCTCCACGCCCAGACTCAGCCGCGTCACCCCAATGTCGCGGATGGCTTTGAGCTTGTGGCTGGTCAAAGTCCCCGGCTCGCACTCGAATGTCACCTCTTCGGCCTCTTCCCACGAGATGAGTCTTTTCATCCCGGCGGTCAGGTGCTGCAGTTGATCGACGGAAAGATAGGATGGTGTGCCGCCGCCGAAATAAACGAAATTGGCCTTGCGCCCGGCGATGACGGGTTGCCCCGCGTAAAGGGCCAATTCTTCCAGCGCGGCGTCGATGTAGCCGCGGATGGCCGCCGAATCCTTGTCCGTATAAACCTTGAAGTAGCAAAAGTGGCAGCGTTTGCGGCAAAAGGGGATGTGGAGGTAAACGCCAAGCGGAGTGTCGGGGGCAGGGGGCCGTCGTAGCGCCGCGGCGGCGTCGGGAAGAAATTCCGGTTTCCAAAAGGAAAACGGCGGGTAGTTGGAGACAAAATAATTGCCCACCGTCGTTTGATGCTCAAGCGGCGGCGCGGGAGTGGGAGGAGCGGCTGTTTCGGTGCTGCTCATATATTCTGTTTCATAAAAAAGGTGACTCTCAACTTTTCCGGCCAAAGCAATAGACGTTGCCGTCGTCCGAACCTATCACTATTTTTTCATCCGCCACAGCCGGCGAACTGGCTACCGCCTGCCCGATCTGGTAGGACCAAAGCTCCTTCCCTTCCTCCAATGACACAATGTACACCGTGCCGTCGTTGGACCCAAATACCACCTTGGCGCCGGCCACCACGGGCGAACTCTCGATTCTCCCGCGCGTGGCGAATTTCCACAGGCTCTTGCCGTCCGCGCGGCCCACGCAGTGGAGGACCTTGTCATATCCGCCAAAAACGACCCGGTCGCCGGTGACCGCCGCCGAGGCCATGAATGGAAAATCCAGGTCGTGGTAGCGCCACACGACTTTGCCACCCTTCAGATCGACGCACAGAAACTCGTTGTCGTAGTGCCCGACATAAGCGCGATCTTCCGCCACCGCCACCGACGCGGCGATATAAGCCCCCGCGTCGATTTCCTTGATCACCGCGCCGTTGGTGGTCGAAAGAACATGCACCATCGCGTCGCATCCGCCAAAAACGATCTGGCCGCTTGAAACCGCGCAGGAGCCGTTGATGTAATTGCCCGTTTCGTAGGTCCAGAGCGGATGGCCGTTCGTGGCATTGAAGCAATAGAGCTTGAAGTCGTAGCTGCCAACCAGAATGAGCGGCGGCCCGGCCCCGGACGGCACGGTGTTGGCCGAGCCGAGGATTTTGCCGTCGGTCGTGTATTTCCAGAGCATCTGTCCGGAGGCGGCGCCCAGCGCATAAAACACGCCATCGACCGTTCCGGCGAAGAGCGAGTCATTGGCCAGAAGCGGCGGCGCTTGCACGGGAGTGCCCGCTTTGAAAGCCCAAAGCTCCTGTCCGGTGGCGAAATCGACCGCGTGAATCTGGCCGTCGTTGGAGCCGATAAAAACCTTGCCTCCCCCGATGACGGCGGACGACTTCACCGCCCCGCCGGTTTTGAATGCCCACAGCAGCGTCAATTTCTCCGGCAGCGACCCGCCCGCCACGCCCGTGAGCGCGGGATTCCCGCGAAAAACCGGCCACCCGGCGCCGCTGGAG
>Ga0187860_1004180_pt1 | contig 10972 bp, 14 predicted proteins | sample June2016WEW_10_4_FD_132981 | JGI IMG/M metagenome (GOLD analysis project Ga0187860, IMG submission 132981) | Peatland microbial communities from SPRUCE experiment site at the Marcell Experimental Forest, Minnesota, USA - June2016WEW_10_40 | ecosystem: Environmental > Terrestrial > Soil >... | reverse complement strand
TGGGTGTAGCTGAAGTTCATACCTCACCCGGCTTTCTCCAACTGGAAGTCATGCCAATCGGTGGCTTGGGCGAAGCCATCGAGGTTCAGGTAGCTGCGCCCGTTCAGGTTGTTGTGGCTAATCTTGACCACGCCCCGGAGCCCAGCCATAGCCTTGTCGTCGATTTCGTCGCGCCCGAGCAGATCTGTGTCATAGCCGAAATCGCGCAGGAACCAGCTGAGTTTCCACAGCGCCTTGGGCGTGCAATAGATGCGGGCGGAAAAGCGGCATGCGGAGAACTGTCGGGGCTCTTCCACCGCCAGGATTAGGGACAGAAAGGGTTTGTCTTTGTAGGCGCGATAGGTAGCTTTGTCGACGCGTACGAGAAAGAAGCCATCGGGGATTTCCTGTTCCTGGGTGGCGGCAGCCTGGTGCAAGCCGGGGATGTGGCGTCTCATGCTGCCTCCGTGGGTTCTGCGTTTTTTTCGGTGTGGGGTTCGAGTTGTTCAAGAAGCGTGTTGCTGCCTTGCTCGGCCAGGCTGGTGAGGTGGTTGATGAGCCCTTCGATCTGCTCGCGACTTGCATCGCGGAGAGACTGAACGTGACAGAACTCGGCAGCATAGCGCTTGACCTGGGCAGCATCGAGATTGTGCTGGCGAATGAGCAGGCAGAGACGATCACGAAGCAGAGGCTGGCCGTTGCCCGAGAGATCCCCATTGTTTTTCGAGTGCTTTTGGAGATTTGAGGCAATGCCGCTCCTGGCCTCGATCGGTCCGGAGAAACTACCGATTTCTTCGACCGAGCAGAGGCCAATGCCATAGGCCTTGCGGAGGGCGCGGTTGACGGCTCTGGTTTCGGCGATTCGCATCTCGGCGCCACGCACCAGCGCGGAGACATTTGATGGATCGGCATCGCCGAAGCCCATGAATCCTTTGGATTGTGCGTTTTTGAAAACGGTCGCAGCGAAGACCCAGTGAGCGCTCGACGAATCGCACAATTCCTGGAGGGGCCTGACATCAATACCGGTGCAGCGCTTTCGCCGGGCAACACCTAGAAGGCCTGTGTGGGTAATGTACCACTTGCCATCTAGTAACTTGAGGTCCCCCCGGGCGATGGACAAACGGTAGTCTTCCGTTAGCTGACGGAGTTCACGTAGTCGGTCTGGGCCCAATTTGCCCCATAACCGACGAGCCAATCTACTGTTTTGGCTGGCGAGGCTGTTTGCGGAATGCATACCTAACTCCTTTCGGACACTGGCCGCAACATTTTTTCGGGTAACTAGAAGGGCGCCCTCCGCGACTTTGTTAACTTGGGCACGGGTTCTTCGTAGTAACTTCTTACAGGGGGCGAGTCCTGCCGCCTTGATATTTAAATGATATCACAATGATATCGTAATGCAAGCTATTTGACGCATGAAAAAGGGAAAAAAAGAAGGGAAAAAGATAGCGGCGCTGCTGATCCGTATCTCGCCAGAGCTGAAAGCTCGATTGGCTGAGTTAGCTAAACGCGAACATCGTTCGCTTAATCAGCAGATCGAATTCATGCTGATTGAAGCTCTCCGTCGCGAGATCGGCGATCAGAAATAGACGTCAATCCGTTCCCATGGCGGTGCGGTGCTATCCTTCTGGCCAAGAGTTTCCTGGCGGTCTCGTTCTGCTGGATGAATGAAAATCTCGTCGTGTCGCGCAGGGTGTGGTTTTTCCATTCTGGGCTGTTTGGTAATACTTGAGGCAGGTACCAGGAAAGGTCTCGTGGCGGATTTGCACAGACCGAACATAGACCCGCTGCGGGTGAATGGGCGATTGAAGTCAAAACGGAATGGTTCGATGCTCAGTCTCTCAAGGGGCTGCTCGAATTCTGTCGCCGAAACTCAAAGTTCACTCCGCTGGTAATCTCTGCACCTGGTGACGAGGAGATCGCCCGTCGTCACGGCATCCGTGGCGTCAGTTGGGAGGATTTCCTGGTGTCTGGCGCGCCTCCACGGTAAGGGCAGGTTACGGATAATGAAGGAGTTGCGGAAACGGGTCTCCCGATCGACAAGAAGTACTCGATAGACCTTCTCGAATTACGTGGATACTCCGCAGAGCCCGCAGCCTCGACCCCTTCAAGCAGGTATCAGGTAACGGTAAGGTACGGGTAATCCGCGCATCCCCGTCTACCGGACTCTTCCAGTCCTTGTTCAACGTACGCTTCTTGCGCTTGCGGTCCAGCTGTGCCAAGTCCTCGCGGGTCGGCGCCTCGATCCCTGACGCCTTCGCCAGCCCAGCCAAAAACTCCTCGTAGCTTTCGCCCGTGTCGCGGTGCACAATCGAACGCATCGCCGCGTTGGCCTCCAGCGTGGTCGCGTCGATAGCGACCCGCTTGCTCTTCAGTAGGGGTACCGAAAGGACACTGACTGCGTAGCGAGCGCCGCTTTCGCGGAGTTGGCTCTCGCTTGCCTTAGCGTACACATGTGTGTACACTAATATGTAATAAGGAGCGTGGCTATGACCACAGTTAAAGTGGGCGTGCGTGAGTTCCGCGAACGAATTGCCAGTTTCCTGGAGTCAGATACTCCTGTTGCCGTCACCCGCCGTGGTGAAACTCTCGGTGTCTATGTTCCAACGCGCCGGAAGCGCCCCAAGTCGGCCGACCTTTCCGAACTCAAGGCTGCTGCGGACCGTCTTGCCGAGGTACTGGCCGACGTTGATGAAGAAGAGCTAGTGTCCGAGTTTAAACAGCTGCGTCGGCGCGGGAAGGACGCCGCCCGCTAAAATGATCGTTCTCGATGCGAATATTCTGATCCGTGCCGTTTTGGGACGCCGCGTTCGGCAACTCGTCGAGACTTACGCGGCCCAGGGAGTCCGCTTTTTTGCACCCGACGTTGCCTTCGACGACGCCGGGAAGTATCTGCCTCTCCTGTTGAAGAAGCGAGGTAAGCTTGATACCGACGTTCCAGCGTCGCTCGAATACTTGCGACATATCGTTGAACCTGTTGAACAGGACCTCTACGCCACATTTGAAAACGAAGCTCGACAGCGCTTGCGCGGTCGCGATGAAAATGATTGGCCGGTACTGGCCACGGCACTCGGATTGGCATGTGCAATTTGGACTGAGGATGTGGACTTTTTCGGAACTGGCATCGCGGTGTGGACCACAAATCGCATCGAGATCTTTCTCAACGCACAAATCAAGTCAAGCGAATCTGAGCAAGAGTAGCAAGCCGTATTTCCTCTCGATGTTCCTAGTAAAACTCAAGCGCGGCCAGCTGAATATACTGGGTCCACAACTTCGCGGGCGATTCGGCCGCAAGGTTGGTCTGCAGCAGATATGTTCCTTCAAGCGCTCCTGCCCGGCACTCCGCGCACGGCGTTTCTGCCAGTACTATTTTTTCGTTACCACGTGGCAGATGTACCAAGTCATCGACGCTCTTCTAAACGGCGGGAAAACGGAAGTGAGCAGTCTTTGGAACGGTGCCAGCTGATCAACGGTCCGTTCTTCTTCAGGAATCGCAACTCCCGATACAAAAGACAAAGACACTGTTACAAAGGGGCGTTTTTGGCAAAAGCCGCCGAGAAAGCACTCCGAAACCGAAAGCGTTTTAACGATTCCTCGAAGCTTACCGATACTCGACGCACATCGAGAGGATTGACGTTTCCAGGGGCGTTAATGCCCCCATAGTGCGAGAACCCTGTGCGGTAGTTATTGCGGTGCGCAGCCAGTTGCGTGGCATTCGAGAACGTATGCTGCTTACCCAAAGGATAGGCGAAGGAGTCCACCACGATGCCAAGCTCTTTCTGGAGAATTTGCTTCGAGGTTCGCAACTCCCATTCCTGGTCCTCCAGCGGGAGGTATGCCAGTACGGGGTGATGGTGTGTGTGGGAGCCGATCGCCATACCTCCCTTGCTCAATTCAGCCACTTCCGGCCAAGACATTAACAGTCGCTCGGTGGGCAAGTCAGTCATCGAAAAACCGCACACCGCAACAACCTCAGCGGCGAACTCGGAGAGGGTGCGTTGCTGGTCAAAATATTGCAACTGGAGCACATGGCGGACGGCCATGGTGCGAGGTATATTCCGTAGTTCTATACGGCGAATCTGGCCATTGCAGGGTGCGTCAATGAACGGTCGGTCTGTATTCCGAACTGCCCAGGCAATTTGGTCCCACCATGGAAGGGCGTTGGTCCCAATCATGCCTGTCGGAAGGAAAAACGTTCCCTGGACACCATGCGAGCGGAGAATGGGAAATGCGACCTCGAAATTGTCCCGATAGCCGTCATCAAAGGTGACAAGAATATGGGAGCCATTCATTTTTCGGGGGGTTTCTACCATCTCCTGAACCCCCTCTAAAGTGGTGATTGAGAACTTCGACTTGAGATATCGAATCTGCTCGTCAAAGTGCTCTTCGGTGGCAGAGAAAACGCCGGTGTCGTAGGCACAGGTCGCCGGATTACCTAGCCGGTGATAGTTCAGCACAAGTAGGCAATCACGCTGACGGAGAGCTTCCAACAGGCGTGTAAGCCCAACGGCCGCACAAAAAGCTGCCAGATTTTCTCGTTTTCCGAGCACAGGGTAATAATAATTTGTTTTGCTGTGCCGTCAAGCACTTAGAACTGCGGCAATTTGCGGCTCGTGGCAGGGATGAGCACCGGTCCTAGTGGGAAGATGAGGGCGTCTGGCTGGATGCGTGGCGCACGCTGTTGAAGGCGCTGGATGAGGAAGGCCTGCTCAAGTGGGATGAGACCTTTTGGGACGGCAGCTTCGCCTCGGCGAAAAAGGGGAGCGCTGCCCTCGGCAAAACCAAGCGGAGCAAGGGTACGCAGTGGATGGTACTGGTCGACGGTGAATGTCTTCCGCTGGGAGTTCGGCTGGAAAGTGCCTCCCCGAGTGAAGTTAAGCTTGCGGAAGCCATGGGTGAGTTCTATCCTTGGAAAGCGGAGTGGACGGTGACATGTGGCCGACAATCCTCGTTGTATATGTACCCGAACACAGCGCGCGGCTGGGTCGAGTATTTCATCCATTACGCGTGGAAGCAGCCATTTAAGAAGTCGAAATCGCTGGTCCACGCCGCCCGATGGCTGCGGAGCTTTCGCTCAGGCGAATAGAATACTTTGCCTCGACTGCCAATCTCGATAGTGATCCCAACTTACAACCGCGCAGACCTGTTGCCGAGAGCGGTTCAGAGTGTGCTGGCGCAGTGTGCGCCAGAGGATGAAATCATTATCGTCGACGATGGTTCTACAGATCACACGCAGAGGGTGGCTGCCCAGTTCAGCCGGGTGGTGTACTTTCCTGTCTCGCATGGCGGCGCGGGAAGAGCACGCAATTGTGGAGTTCGCGCAGCCAAGCATTCGTTGATCGCGTTTCTCGACTCCGACGACGAATGGATTGCCGGGACGTTGGAGTTGAAGCGCACTCTCATTCAGGCGAAACCGGACATCGTGTTTTGTTTCAGCGACCTTGCCGACATCGACAAGGCAGGGCGGTTGCATCATGGAGCGTTAGCGCAGTGGCGTGAAGACCACCGTCCCTGGGATGACATACTTGGACCGGGTGTTCAGCTCTCTGAGCTGGCCCCCCTGCCACCGGGAGTTCAAGATTGCCTGGTTCACATCGGAAATCTGTACCTGGCGGAGATGACCGCCAGCTATATCTCTAGCATCACGATTGTCGTTAGACGGGAGCTGGCCGGAGAGGCGCTGCACTTCGCGGAAGACCTCCCGACCTATGAAGACTGGGAGTGCTTCGGGCGGCTTACGCGGAAGGGAAACAGCGCGTATCTGGCGTGTGAGACCGCAATCCAGCATGGACACTCGGGTAGTCGACTTACGGACGCCAATCTCTTGCAACGCGCGACAGCTCGCATCACTTTGTTGCAGCGCGTCTGGGGCGCCGACCCAAAGTTCCTGGCCGAGTACGGCCGTTCATATCACGAACTTTTATTGGCTCAGCGCTTGATGCGGGTTCGGCAGCTCCTCCGAACTGGGGACACACGTACTGCGCGCCAGGAAATAAGAGGCAGAGAGCGGTCGTATCCTGCCAGCTGTCGATTGCTGGCACAGTGTCCGGGGTGGCTTGCGAGCGGCGTGATCCGGGGCCGGTCGTGGGCGAAGCTATTGCTCCGCAGACGGGCTGGCGAAGCCGAGCAAGACAATTAAGACTCCACAGGCCAATCGCAAGTTTATCGTTTTGCGAGACTGGGCTACACCTGAGTTCTGATTGGCCTTATACGACGATACAGCCGCCCCACGACAGGACGGAGCTTGAAGTGAAGCCACTCGATGGATTTGCTCAGGACGCCCGGACGGAATACATAGTAAGTCGACTGAGGCCGCGCCTCCGAGGTCCAGGAAGCCTTCCACGGCATCCAATTTCCGAGAAAATCGAATTCATGCAGATCTCGCTCGGCGCAATCGCGCAGAACGCCGTTCACTATAAGGTGTCCTGGGGCGAAGTCTTTGTACTGCTCGTCATAGCCGATCTTCGGAACACAGAACACTCCATCCAGAGCAAACGCATAAATACCGGCGATTGGCCGCTTGTCGAGCTCAAGAATGTACAAATTGAAATAGCCCTTATTAGCCGCGGCAATAGCGGCTTCGTTATAGAACGCTAGGAGACGTTCCTCGCAAGCTATCGCTGTTCCGGCCTTCTTTTTCCATCCCGATGCTTCCAACTTGTAGAAGGTCAGGAGGGCGTTCTCATCAGCGGTGTCATACCGAAGTAAAACGAGTTCGCCTGCAGAATCCGCCCTGCGTTTAGCTTTTCGGATCATGTGTCGGAAGTTGCTACTCCGGGTAGTGATATACCAGTCCCAATCCCCGTGCCAGCCAGAAAGACTTACAAAGGGTACCAGCCTGCAGTTGACAACGTGACTAGTTAACCCGCACTCTTCTGCTGCGTCCGGAAGTAATTCTGTGGCGCCCTGTTTCCGGACATCGTGAAGCCTGATGATGTTCCACCAATTCATTCTGCTTAGTGCGGCGAGCAGCGAGATACACAACTCGCGTTTGTCTATATCGTTGCGACAAATAATGTCAAACACCGGATAGTGATCGCCACGAGGGGAGGTAAGTACGTGGATGGGAATGCCGTACCAGCGCTCAGTCGCTTGCACCAGTGGCAGGACCGCCACGAGTTGGCCGCCGCTTCGCACGACCGTGAGCACAATAGGGCTGCGAGTTTCGAAGGCACGCACGTAAGCCCGAAAATATTCTGGACGGTAGAATGGAACGTCCCGTCCGCCTTCGCGGCATAGCGCTGCCCATTCAGGTGCGAGCGCGTCGATGAGTTCGAGCCCACCGCGTAGACATTCGCTTGTGAGCCGAACGCCGGATCCGCAGGCTTGCGCTGATTCGCTGAAGGCAGACATAAACCGATCCACGTATAGCACGACTCTGCAACCGATGCAACAGTAGCTGTGACCAACGCACGAGATGCACTTGAATCCAGAGCCCATTGCTGTGCCGTGATGATCGATGCATAATAAGGACGCAGTTCAGAGCCTTATGGCAGCTCGACTTAATGATCACTTGTCAATGGGAGTGGATGAAGACATTGTTCACCCTACGTACACTTAGTCCGAAATCGGATATGGAAGATATTGAGCAGGTTTGGTGTGCGCTCGCCCCGTACGAGAGCGAGTCATATTTTCTGTCGTGGGGGTGGGTCCAGACTTGGCTTAGGATGTTGCCGCTGGGTACGAATCTCAAATTGGCTGTGCATTTCGATTACGCGGGCCCGAAGATGGCATTCTTTGTCGGCAATGCACGCATCAGACGCCACCACATCCTGACCAGCAATGCGTTTTATCTGAACGAGACCGGTGATCCCGAATATGATCAGCTGTTCATTGAACATAACTGTGTGGTTGCACGCTCCGACGCCAAGGTCGATATCTTGGAAGTGTTGAGCGCTTTGCCTCCCAACTGGGAAGAACTGTACCTGTCGGGATTGCGTGCCGAGAGCCCGTTGCTACTTCTCCCCGCCCCATATACGCTCCGACGATTGCGGCAGTCTCCCTCTCCCTTTGTTGAACTGGATCGCGTTCGCAAAGTGGGCGATTACGTTACGCTTCTGAGTTCCTCGACTCGATCCCAGATCCGCAGGTCGTACAGATTGTACGCAGAGGAGTTTGGCGAGGTCGAGCTCGATGTAGCAGAGTCAGAATCGCAGGCCGAGCGATTCTTCGCTGAATTGGTTGAGCTTCATCAGCGGCGGTGGGAGCAGAAAGGTGCCGCAGGAGCATTCGCGAACCGTTTTTTTCATGATTTTCACCGGTCCCTGATCCATAACCGCTTTGAGACGGGAGAGATTCAACTCCTGCGGGTTCGCGCGGGTAGAACCACGATCGGCTGTCTGTATAATTTCGTACTCGGTGGAGTGGTGTATTTCTACCAGAGCGGCTTCAACTATGCGGGCGACAACCGCCTGAAGCCGGGCTTTGTCACCCATACGGAAGCTGTCCGGTTCAATGCCGCGCACGGAAAACAAATCTATGACTTCATGGGCGGATCAGCACGCTACAAGAACAGTCTCGCAACATCAAGCAGGGAATTGGTTTGGGCGGTGATTTCTAAGCCGAAGATCAAGTTCTCCGTCGAAAATTGGCTACGTGAGTGGAAGAGGAAGTGCCGCGTCTACTTGGACCGAACTCATGCAAGGAGCTAACTGGGAATGTACGTGGTGTGACAGTGCCGATCTATTTGTATAACCTTAAGCGCAAGGTGCCCGTACGGGAGAGTTCTGGGTTGTGGTGACTACTTTTCGGAGAGACCACCTGGATTAGTAGCGGCAGTACGAAGGCCTCAAAGTACGCCAGATGTACAATGCCAGCCGCTTCGAAGTGCAAAACGGAGATGTTGTTTTACGATGGAAGCACGTCACATGATGGCCTATGTTCCGCAGCTTCGGCCACACAATCAGTTGCGTGGCCGAAAGCTCTTCTTCATGATCTCAAGGCGTCCCCTTTTGGAGCTGTCGACTGAAGAAGTCCTACTTTACAACAGCATAGATGGGCGAAAGACCGTGGCCGAACTGGAGGGGATATACCCTGGTGCCGGTGATCGGTTGTTGAGGTGGCATGAGGCCGAAATCGTAGAGCTAATCCCTCCCATTACGCCGCCTGCGAATCCACACCTCGTGGTGATCGAGCCGCATATGGACGATGCCGCGCTTAGTGTCGGAGGTCGCCTTCTTCATCGCCGTGGTTACGGCCGGATCACAATCGTATCGGTGGTCCGGTGGAGCAACTATACTTCCTATCTGAAATTGAAGAGGAACTTCCAGGATGTTCGCGTCATCACGGACCTGAGGCAACAGGAGTCGGCCCTTGCAACCAGGCTTCTCGGGGCGGAGCACCGTTACCTGGATTGGACCGATGCTCCGCTTCGTTTCGTGCCCGCTGAGCGTTGGTCTCCTGCAACTATCGACAGGTTCGACGTGGCTCAGAAAGCCTTCGCATATCTTTTCCCGGATCCGGGAGAGGTGTCACTCATCGCCAAGCAGCTACTGCAGAAGGTGAGCGATCTCGCGCCAGACGAACTGTGGATTCCAATGGGTCTGGGCGATCATGTCGATCATCGTACCACCCGAAGTGCATGCCTCCTGATGCTGGCCGAGGCGCGCGACCGGTTCTCGGGTCTTCCAGTCGTCATGTACGAGGACCTGCCTTACGCTGCCGAGTCTGGGCATGCCGCACAGATATGTGCCGCTCTCGCTCAGTGTGGTACGCACTTGGTTCGTTGTGCCGAGGACATCACGGACGTTTTAGGAGAGAAACTGCGGGTCATATCCATCTACGCCTCTCAGTTCAAAATTTCTTTTATGGAACCTAGGATTCGTGCTGTCGCGGAGCGCGAGAGCGGAACTGCTGGGCAGTTCGCAGAAGCCTACCATCGCGTCGAAAGAGAGCCCTGTCTGCCTCTGGAGTCACGTCTCTCTCCTGACTGTGCTGGTCTAGCGCTGCTCCAGACACACGTGTGTGCGCTCCTAGTGAAGAGGATGCATTGCCACCGTGTCACTGTGATAGCACTGCCGTCTGGCCACTTGGGGAGGTGGAAAACTGACCAGCAATCTTTGGTCGCGGCCTTTCCAAATGCCGATGTCCGTGTCTATGCGGCGGAGAACCTGATTTGGCAGGCGGAGGAAGGCGGATCCGGAAGGTTGAGTCTTACGGTCGTGCGCGGGCGATGGGGATGGGTCGGCGCCATCTGGCGCGAGCTTTTTCGCATTCGCACCCCCACTGTCGTCCTCTGGTGGGGTGCATACGATGCCGGACTTAAGAAGAAGCTCATCATGTTGTTGCTTCCGTTCCGACATTTGCTATTCGCCAAAACCCTTTGCGATTTCTGCGGCGTATTGAACGAGAAGCTCGGGAAATTAAGGCAATGAAAAACGGGACTCCTGGCGGAGCGCCCTCGTTAGCGAAGGCGCTGAATGTACGCCCCTCACCGGATGCGTTTGATCTGGTGCAGTTAAGAACCTTTCGTCCTTGGGCACAAGGGCAATGCCCGCGGCCTGGGCAGTGGCTCCAATCAGGCGATCACAGGGATCCCCAGGATAATGTCCAGATGGCTGATTGGCGAGTATGGCGATCTCCACCGTAATCGGCCGAATGGAGGTCTGCGAGGAAATCTTCCGTACGGAGGTCCCGTGTTCCCCTTGACAAAATATACAAATAGACATATTTATGTATAGTGCCCGGACCGGAGCGCCCGCTAATATGGATCGGTTCTAGTCGAAGAGACCTGTGCAGATTCCCGCGCGACGTCCGGCGCGACATCGGACTAGCTCTGTATGCCGCTCAACAGGGGGAGACCGATCCGGCAGCCAAACCGCTGGGCGGTTTTGGCGGAGCTTCTGTACTTGAAATTATCGCGGATCATGACGGCGACACCTGGCGTGCCGTCTATACGGTCCGCTATCCTGAGGAGATCTATGTTCTGCACGCCTTCCAGAAGAAGTCAAAGAGAGGTATAGAGACACCAAAGAAGGACCTTGAACTCATCAAGCGC
>Ga0187860_1004179_pt1 | contig 10972 bp, 7 predicted proteins | sample June2016WEW_10_4_FD_132981 | JGI IMG/M metagenome (GOLD analysis project Ga0187860, IMG submission 132981) | Peatland microbial communities from SPRUCE experiment site at the Marcell Experimental Forest, Minnesota, USA - June2016WEW_10_40 | ecosystem: Environmental > Terrestrial > Soil > Wetlands... | reverse complement strand
CTCCCACACGGGATTATTCGTACCTCACTCGCGGAACTGACCGGAATCGACCTCCCGGTTTGGGTCTCTTACTCACCAAGAGCCAGCAGGAGACCAGCGTCCGCTGCGGAATCGCGAAATTTCAGGAGCGCGATGGCACCCTCATCGTGCATAGTCTGATCGTGGACACCGACCCCGTTCTGATCACCGGTGGCGGCCAAATTCATCTCGATTCCGAGACTCTTGATTTGGTGTTCCGCGGCCATCCCAAAAGTCTACGGATCTTGCGTCTTCGGTCGCCCCTATCGGTGCGCGGTACGCTGTTACACCCGTCAATTTCAATCCACGGGGGCGATTCCGTCCTGGTGCTCGTCGATCCCGGCTCGGCGAAGGATGTGGACTGCGCTTCTTTGTAAACCGCGGACTACCAGAATCACCAGTCAAGCATTTTCGGCTGACACCGCGTAAGCCGCTTCACCGCGCAGAGGCGTCGCCTTTGTTACCCCTACACCAAGCAATGCTCTGCGAAGATCGCCGTGTCCTTCCCCGCTAGGGGACTCGTGCGCGATTAAGTCCGGGGTCCATCTCCGGGGTAAACCGCTGGTAGTTGTTCCGTCCGCTTCTCTTTGCGTAATACATCGCGGTGTCGGCGTTCGTGAGAACCGCCTCGACGTCCTCGCCGTCATCCGGGTAGAGACTGATGCCAATACTTAAAGTGACGTTGAGCCGATGCTCCCCGATGAGATGGGGTTCGGCTATGGCCTTGATCAACTTTTCTGCGGTGAGGACCGCATCCTGGGCTGCCGTGACCTCGGACAGCAGCACCACGAATTCGTCGCCGCCCTGGCGGCTGACGGTATCAGAGTGGCGGACGCAGCTCTCGAGGCGCCTTGCGACCGACTGCAGCAACTGATCGCCCACCGAATGTCCGAGCGAATCGTTGATGTTCTTAAACTGGTCGAGATCCAGATACATCAGTGCGACTTTCTTGCGATGACGTTGTGCGAGCGCGATTGACTGTGCCAAGCGATCGGTCAACAGTGCACGGTTTGGCAACCCGGTAAGGAAATCGCGTTCGGCCTTAACGGACATTTGCAGTGCGGTGTTCTCGGCGACCTCGGTCAGCGTCTGTGCGTGAACCGCTGCGACGACGAGGTGCTCGTTTGCTTCCAGTAACTGCGATGCCGTGTGTGCACGATGCTCGTCCGAACTCCTCGCGGCCGCTTCGCGCCGATCGGCAAGCGCGTCTCGCAGATCTGCGCCCGCTTCGCGCCGGTCAGCGGCCTGTTCGCGGGCAAGCACAGCTGCTTCGCGCGCGGCGAGCGTCGCGGCGGTCGAAGCCACATCTCGCACGCGCTCATTCACCTCAAGCGACTTCCCGGTCGCGTCTTTTGGAGGAGTGCGATCGATGTTCCTCATCGCAGTTTGGCGTCCTCGACCGCCGCGGGGGCGATCGTCTGCATCGGGCGTCCGCCGAGGAGTCCTTCATAGTCGCGCACTGGGTCACCGATGAGGATACCGGCATCGGTTTCCCGGTAAGAAGGCAATGAGGGTGCGGTCCATACCGGGGCCAACAAACGCTCGGTCAAGGACCCTCCAATCAAGGTCGCCAGCAATTCGGCGAAGGTTAATAGCAGCGCGTAGCTCGCCTCCGCGGCAGCAGCCGCAGGTTGGCCTGCAAGGCACGCCATGACGCTGTGCAGCGGATCGGCACTTCCCTCGCGATCCACGCCACCCGCAAGCCACGGAAAGACAGCGCTCGTCTGGTGCAGTGCACGGCTGAAGAGGACGGTGAGCCCCCGCGCGCCAATCACCGGTGCGAGCTGTAGGTCGACCCGGCGCCATGTGGCAGCGGCAGCTTCGGCCGTTGCGCGGGCATCGGGGACGCTCCCGGCGCGCAGCGCCAGCGTCGTTCGGATCGATTCGCGAAGCGGGTTCAGGGCTATCTCGGCCATTGGGATCGCTTCAATAATCCAGTACTGACGTTGAGATCCAAGGGGACAATATACAGGAGCACGAACTAACGCGCCTCTTTCGACGCTTGAATTGGCTGCGCACAGTAACCACGCCCAAGCGCGAGGCTCGACAGCTCTGAAGCCCGAACATGGTGAGCGACAAGCGCGTCTTGGAGAGTGGTACATTCCGGGTGCTGGGTCGAAGTTTGAGCAAGGCTTGCGTCAGTGCTAGTGTCAGGGGCGATGGCACTCGCATAAGAAAGAGCCGGGAGCACGAAAACCCTCATTGCGACTGAAATATCGCGCGATGCATCAGAGCCAAGAGACGACAATCATGTCGATTTTCGCACGGTCGGCTGGGTCGGCAACCTGTCTAAGCCGCGTGAAAGGTCGAGGGTCCAGGCTTCGCCGCCTCGATCGTACTGTAGTCTTTACGCTGCGGGGTCACGGTTCAAGGCAAGACAGTTCTTACCCGCCAACTGCCCGTGGCACCGGGACCGAACGATGGCCAAATGGGCACAAGGCGTTCAATCTCTTCAGCCTGAACTGCATCGCTGAAAAAATGACCTTGCGCCGAATCGAAGCCCGCGGCGCGAACCGACTCCAGCATTTGCCGCGTCTCCACGCCAGCGGCACACACTTTCAGATGGAGCGCGTGAGCAAGATCGGCTATTGCGCGCATGACCACCGTTGCCTCGTGCTCTCGCGGCAAGTCTGCAGTTAAGGATCGATCAACTTTGATTTCGGAAAATGGCATTCGGTAAATCTCCGCGAGCGATGTCGTTCCCGTGCCAAAGTTGTCTATCGATAGACCAACCCCGAGAACACGTAGACGTCTCAGGACATCCAGCATGAGCCCGCGATCGTCGATGTTCGACGTTTCGGTGATATCAAAAGTCAATCGATCCGCCGGAATCTCGTTTTCGTGCAGCAGCAGGGCTAACCGCTCGGGAAACTGTCGATCTCGCACGAGGCGCGCACTGAGGTTCACTACCATTTCCAAGAGTAATCCGCGTTCCCGCCATAGGCCTGCTTGGCGCAGCGCCTCTGCCATAACGAAGTCCGTGAGATTAGACATCAGGCCGTGCTCATTAATGGCGTCGAGGAAATCTCGAGGCCTTAACAGACCGCGACACGGGTGTTGCCATCGCACCAACGCCTCCACGCCCTGGATGCGCACGCCTGCAAGACTGATCGCCACTTTCGGCTGGTAAAGCAGCACCAATTCATGTTCGGCAAGCGCCTGCTCTAGTTCAGCGAGTGGTACGCGCGGTGGTTTTGCCAGGTAAGGCGACAGCATCAGTTCTAGAGCTGCCGCATCGATCGGGCGACTCAATACCCGGACGACTTGTAGACCGTGCGATTCAGCGGCGTTCCTAGCGCGTTCGAGTCGTCGCGCATCCTCGTTGCCCACGAGTACTATCGGCGTTCGAATACTGCAGGCGGCCAGTGCCTGAAAGGCGGCGACCTCGTCGCGTTCCATGCATTCGAAAGCCAAAATCGCGATCGTCGGTTGTCGCCCCGAAAGGATCTCTCGTATGGTCTTCGGCGAATCGGTGGCGGCGTGAGAGCAGCCCAAGTGCGTCGCTACCACGCGAAGCGCCTCGAGTGATTCAGCGTTTCCATCGAGAATTAATATCAAGTCCCTGTGGGGTGGTGCGTTTGTGTGATTTTGCATGTTTCTCGATATCAAGCCTGGTCGGCTCTGGGGAGGACAGCGCTTTGCGCAGACCGGACACGCCGGGCGTGGCATTTCGACGATTCATCATTCACGCGCCGCGCTAGCCGACTCGGCGGGCTACGCATCAAAATCCCGCTGTGTCGTCCTAACGTCGGTTTGCTGCTCGCTCGGATTCGACGCAAGATCGCGGCGATGTGATCTATTGAGCCGACTTTCGTGCGGCACAAGAATGCTTGATTATTGTATCCAAGCGCATTCCCTAATGATGTGAGGCAAGCAACATAATCGGGCAGCGTTGGCACTTTTGGACGCAACCCGACGCTTGATTGTCGCTAGCGCTTGAGTCGAGGGCGAAGCGACATCCGCGGATCGTCAGGTGGCCGCTTCGGCCGCCGCACTCGATTGATGGTTTACCGTACATACCGGCATGAAACTTAGGAGGATACTTTGATGTACCCGCGTTTCCTGCCGCGGTGTCGATTCTGAGCACAAATACATCAGCTTGGCAGGAAATCCAAGGAAGTCCGCAATGGCTTTCCCAGCTGAAGAGAGTCGCTCGCTTGGCCAACCCAGGAAGGCCATTTCCCAGAACAGGTTTGTCGCATGAGCAAGAAACCAATCAAAGTGCTTTTGTTGGTCGAAGACAATCAGGGCGACGCTCGGTTGCTGCAGGAAATGCTGCACGAGCGGTCCATGATCGGCACCGAGGTATCGCACGTCACGAGCATGAGCGATGCCGAGGCGCATCTTGGAAGGCATGTCGTTGATATCATCGTACTCGATCTGGGCTTGCCGGATGCGCACGGCCTGGAGGCGATACGCAGGACCCATGCGGCTGCACCGCGCATTCCCTTGGTCGTGCTAACCGGGCTGGACGACGAGTCACTGGCCGCACAAGCGCTGCAAGAAGGGGCGCAAGATTACTTGCTCAAGGGTCAGATCGAAGCACGCGGGCTACTTCGTTCTCTCCGTTATGCCATTGAGCGCAAAATCATGGAGGAAGCACTGTTCGCAGAAAAGGAGCGGGCCCAAGTCACGCTCAGCTGCATAGGCGATGCTGTTGTTTGCACGGATATCTCGGGAGACGTCACGTTTCTGAATCCGGTAGCGGAAACAATGACCGGATGGTCGCTCACGGAGGCAGTGGGGCGCGCCATGGCGGAGGTCTTTCGAACTCTCAACGTCACAAGCACCGAGCCCACCGAAACCACGGCGGAGTTGGCGATTCTACAAATCCGCTCCGTGCACCTACCGCCCAGTTGCACCCTCATCCGGCGTGACGGCCTCGAGATCCCGATCGAGGATTCCATTGCGGCGATCCACGATCGTCAGGGGCGGGCCATTGGCGCAGTCATCGTGTTCCGGGACGTCAGCGTCGCACATGCCATGGCCCGGCAGATTACCCATTCCGCGGAGCACGACTTCCTCACCGGCTTACCTAATCGGATGTTGCTAAACGATAGGATCAGTCAGGCGATCGCCTCGGCACGCCGTCACACGAAGCAAGTCGCAGTACTATTTCTCGACTTGGATGGATTCAAGCACATTAACGATTCGCTCGGTCATCCCGTCGGCGACAGACTTCTTCAATCCATTGCCAAACGTCTTGTGAGTTCCGTACGCGGCGCGGATACGGTCAGCCGCCAAGGAGGGGATGAATTCGTCGTACTGCTTCCCGATCTCCAACGACCCGAGGACGCCGCCGTCATGGCTGTCCGCATACTTCGCGACGTGGCGGCGCCGCATCTGATCGACCTGCACGATCTGTACGTCACCACCAGCATTGGCGTAAGCGTCTTTCCCGACGACGGGGCGGATGCGGAGACGCTCATCAAGAACGCAGATACCGCGATGTATCAGGCCAAAGAAAACGGGCGCCAGAGCGTTCAATTCTTCAAGCCGGCGATGAATGCCCGTGCCGTGGAACGGCAGTCCATCGAGGAGAGCCTGCGGCGTGCGCTGGAACGTCGGGAATTCACCCTGCATTACCAGCCGAAAATAAACATCAGGACAGGAGCCATAACTGGCGCCGAAGCCTTGATACGCTGGACACATCCGAGCCGGGGACCGATTGCGCCGGCGGTGTTCATTCCAATAGCCGAGGACAGCGGCCTCATTTTGCCAATCGGCCGATGGGTGATGAGCCGCGCCTGCGAGCAGGCCCGGGCGTGGGTGGAGGAGGGCCTGCGCCCAACGACGATGGCCGTGAACGTGTCGGCGTTGGAGTTTCGGGACGAGGATTTTTTGCCGAACTTGTTTTTGATCCTCAAGGAATCACGTTTGAGTCCGCGAGCGCTAGAAATTGAGCTTACCGAGAGTGTTCTGATGAAGCAGGTCGTTAGCGCCTCGCTCATCCTGCAAACCTTGCGGACAAGCGGAGTGCACGTGGCCATCGATGACTTTGGCACCGGTTATTCAAGTCTGAGCTATTTACGCAAATTGCCAATCGACACCTTGAAGATCGACCAGTCCTTCGTCGGGCAGATCGTCAGCGGAGATGACAATGCAGCGATTGTTACCGCGGTGATTAGCATGGCCCGGAGCCTCAAACTGAGGGTAGTTGCGGAGGGCGTAGAGACATTCGAGATGCTGGAATTTCTTCACGCGCATCAATGCGAGGAGGCACAGGGCTATTACTTCAGTCGCCCGGTGCCCGCGGAGCAGTTTGCAAAACTCCTCGAAACGGGAATATCGGCGGAGGCGCGCGCCGCGATCCGCACCTTAAATCAACGGTTAGACAATGGCGTGTCACACAGGATGCCGCATGGCACGGCACTACCTCGGTGACGGGGTTCCTTCGGGCGCGGACAATGCCGCCGGTCGAGAGGCTGTGAAAGGTGCTACCACCTCCGGTCGAAGCGTGCAACTCGCCTTCGCGTCAGGCTTCGCAATATTGCTCATCATGGGTGCGCTGGCCTATCACAGCATGGGGCTGTCCACCGAAAGCAGTCGCTGGGTGGAGCACAGTTACGAGGTATCTACTAGCCTGGATAACATGATGTTGGCGATGACAAGCGTCGACGCGAACACGCGCGGATTTGTGTTGACGGGTGATGAAACCTACCTGGACTCTTGGCGATCCGGGGCGTCGGATCTGGAGCGATACGCGGTCATTGCGCGTCGCATCACAAGCGATAACCCCAATCAGCAGATGCACTTGCAGACGGTCGACCGACTGATTGCCCAGCGGATTGATGTTGCGGAGGGGATCATTGCTCTGCGTCGAACACAGGGTTTGGACGCCGCGGCTCAGGCACTTCGAACGGGAGAAACCCAACGGATCCTGAATGACTTTCAGCAAATCCTGCAGACGATGCACACCGAAGAAGCCGGATTGCTGATCGGACGCACGACCATTGCGAAATGGCGCCTGCGACAAACCAAGATTGCGTTAATTGTGGGCACCGCCCTGGGCTTATTGATTAATGCTGTCGCGGGTGTTGGGGCCGTTCGGAATGGCACCAGACGCCGGGTGGCAGAGGCGGCGCGGCGCGACAGCGAGGATCAATATCGAACGCTTCTCGATGAGGTCCACGACCACGCCATCCTGATGCTGGATTTGACAGGGCGGGTGATTACTTGGAATTCCAGTGCTGCACGAATCAAGGGCTATGACGCCGAGCAAATCATCGGTGAGAACTTCTCCTGTTTCTTCCCGCACGAGGATATCGTGCGCGGCCGGCCGGAGGAAATACTACGCATTACGGCCACGCGCGGTAGACATGAAGAACAGAGCATGCGCGTGCGCAAGGACGGTTCGCAGTTTGTCGCTAGTATTACCTACACCGAGTTGAAGGATGCGACAGGCAAACCCCGCGGATTCTCCGAAATCACCCGAGATCTGAGCGAGACCAAGGAGTCGGGCGCGAAGTTCCGTGGTCTGTTGGAAGCCGCTCCCGACGCGATGATCGTGGTCAGCGAGCGCGGAGAAATCGTTCTTGTGAATCTGCAGGCCGAGAAGCAGTTCGGCTATCATCGCGACGAACTGTTGGGAAAGATGGTGAACAGCATTGTGCCGCGGGGCTTCGCGGAGCGCCTGGTCGCGGACGGCCTTCGCTCGGACGAGGATGCACTGGCACAGCAGATCGGCACCGGAATCGAGCTCACGGCGCAGCGCAAGGACGGCAGCGAGTTCCCGATCGAGATCATGCTGAGCCCGCTGCGCAGCACCGAGGGGACCCTGGTGACCGCGGCCATCCGCAACATTAGCGTGCGCAAAGAGGCGGAAAAGCATCTGGTGCAAATGGAGAACAAGTATCGGGGCCTCCTCGAGGCCGCTCCCGACGCCATGGTCGTCGTGAACGATGCCGGGAAAATCGTATTGCTGAATCTTCAGGCAGAGACGGAGTTCGGCTATCGGCGCGATGAGTTGCTAGGCCAAAGAATGAGCAACATCGTGCCGGCCGGGTTTCCGGAACGTCTGGTGGCGGACAGTCTTCGATCGGCGGAGGATGCGCTCGCCCAACAGATCGGCACCGGCATCGAGCTCACGGCAAGGCGCAAAGACGGCAGTGAATTCCCGATCGAAATGATGCTAAGCCCGCTGGAAAGCCCCGACGGCGTCTTGGTCACGGCGGCGATCCGCGACATCACAGCGCGCAAGAGCAGCGAGGCGCAACTGCTCGAGAAGGTGGAGGAACTGAATCGCTCCAATGAAGAACTGCAGCAGTTTGCCTATATAGCTTCTCATGATCTGCAGGAGCCGCTGCGCATGGTGGCCAGTTATACCGCGCTTCTGGCCCGACGTTATAAGGGAAAACTCGATTCCGATGCGGATGATTTCATTGCCTTCGCGGTGGACGGCGCAAGCCGGATGCAGCTCTTGATCCAGGACTTGCTCGCTTACTCGCGCGTCGGATTGAAGGGCAAGGAACTCGTCCACACATCGAGCGAAGATGCGCTACAGCAAGCGACCCGCAATCTGCGCGGGGCCATCGAAGGAAGCGGAGCGCTTGTGACGCACGATCCCTTACCCTCCGTCATGGCCGACGGAATGCAGCTGACGCAGCTATTTCAGAACCTCGTCGGCAATGCCATCAAGTACCGAGGTGCTGAAGTGCCGCGGGTCCACATCACGGCCACGCCGAACGACGGGTACAAATGGATGTTCGCCGTTCAGGACAACGGACTCGGGATTGAAGCGCAGTTTTTCGAAAGAATATTCGGCGTGTTTCAAAGGCTGCACAAGCGGGAGGAATTTGACGGCACCGGTATCGGACTCGCGATCTGCAAAAAGATCGTCGAACGGCATGGTGGCACGATCTCGGTCGAGTCGACCCTCGGCGAAGGCTCGACGTTTCGCTTTCCGTTGACCGCGTGCAGCGGGCAATCGTGAGCACCCATATCGCGGAATAAGCATGTCGCTAGATGTGCTTCTGGTCGAGGATAACCACGGCGACGTGCGGCTCAAGTGGGAAAACTTTCGCGAGGCCAACAAGTCGGTTCGACTACACCTGGCCGCCGACGGCGTCGAGGCCATGGCGTTTATGCGGCGTGAAGGGCCGAACGCGCTCGCGCCTCGCCCGGTTCTCATATTGCTAGACTTGAACCTTCCGAAAATGGATGGGCGTGAGGTCCTGGCAGCGGTCAAGGCCGATATCGACCTCAAAACCATACCGATCGTCATTCTAACGACATCAGACGCCGAATCCGATATCACGAGAAGCTATCAACTTCAGGCAAACTGTTATCTGACCAAGCCCGTACGATTGGAAGAGTTTGAGGCCCTCGTGAAGAGCGTCAACGATTTTTGGCTCACCAAGGTGAAGTTGCCGAACGTGCCAAATAGCTGACCGGGTTCGATAGCAAGCATGCTTGATCTTGGTCGGCGGCCGATATCGCCGTCGCCGTCCACTGCACGAGAGTGGGGAGGTGGCCTGTTTCGCGGAACTTCATTTTTCGTAGTGCGCCGATTTGACTCGTCGATCGAAGATCACGTTAAAGACCTTACCCGGTGCACCTTTGCGAAGGTTCAGGCAGGGGTGGCACGGGCAACAGGCCTCCTGGTTCGACTTACCAGCAACCGATCAGGTGAGATCGATAGTTTGATCAAACGAGCAGCAGTTGGGGGCGTGATCGGCAAATGCGAATCTTCTGGAAAAAAGATTAAACCAAACCGCGACCTAAGTGCCGACCGCAGGAGTATTGTCTAGGGCGGTGTTGCTACCCGGGCTAACGCGATGCCCGCTCGTCGATACCGTAGAAACGCCAAGGTCCCATAGGTTCCGATGGCGAAGGCGTATAGGAGGAAACCGATACCGAAGTAATACGCCCAATCGCGATGTGGGTCCGGGTAAAACATGAGGATGACACCGCCGATCATCAACATGCACAGGGGCGATAGCAGACAGAAGATAATGCCTAAGCCAAGCGGTGCCCGTCGGGCCATCTCAATGATCAACGCATAGTATTGCGACTCACCCATGGTTCGAACGAACCACATTCTTGAGCAGTTGGATGCGCAGACGAGAAGCGAGACGATTAAGAAGGCAATACCGACTGGCAGAGAATAATAAGGAATCGCGGCCAAGAGTACTGTTAAGCCAGCGAACGGCCAGCGGAACCGCCTCACGATGGGATTGGCTTCTAATTTCAACTGAGGCGATATGAGATAAGTGGATCCAACGTCGCCGAGGCGTGCCAGGAGCAGCAGAAACGCTATGACGTGCGGTAATTGTTGGGAAGTAGGCACGGGGATCCTACGCAGCGGGAAAGTCCTCAACAGCCTAGCAGCAATTGTGCTCAGCAACCTAGGGTAAAGCCTTGGGCAGCGCGCGTGAAATGATTGCCGGTGGAGTGAATCGGAATGGATGGAGGAGTGATCTATTCGCGGGTGCTGTGGTTTCGCTTGAAATAACCTAACGGAGAGGTTATACGTAATCGTGCCGACAGTACTCCGTATTCGCTCATTGCGGTTTGTGATCTTCGTTACGTCATCTTTTTCGGACAACGACGCATTTAGGTCACTTCACCCGGGAAGCATCGAGTTGAGCCTGGTTTTTAGGCGGGTTACCTATAACTGGCTGAGGACATTATCTAGTGACATCCACATCAACTGGCTGAGGACATTATCTAGTGACATCCACATCCAGGCCATCATGCTGTGCGATCGGTGTGCGAACCAAAATGATGAACGGCGAAGTGATCCTGTCGACACGGCGCGCCGTCTCTGCGACTTAAGCAATTGAGATCAAAAAACCCTCGCCAACACCGGCACAAGCACTGCCGTAATGACGCCATTCAGCGCCATCGCGATGCCGGCAAAGGCACCAGAGACGTCGCTAACCTGGAAAGCGCGTGCGGTGCCAATGCCATGCGCTGCAAGACCCACCGCGAAGCCGCGAGCCTGCTTGTCGTG
>Ga0187860_1004175_pt1 | contig 10976 bp, 6 predicted proteins | sample June2016WEW_10_4_FD_132981 | JGI IMG/M metagenome (GOLD analysis project Ga0187860, IMG submission 132981) | Peatland microbial communities from SPRUCE experiment site at the Marcell Experimental Forest, Minnesota, USA - June2016WEW_10_40 | ecosystem: Environmental > Terrestrial > Soil > Wetlands... | reverse complement strand
GGCTCCGGGCTTGATGTCGCGGACGGAATTGAGCACCGAAAACGGGGGCACGGAATCGAGGCGTGTTTTTTCCTCGGCCTCAGTGGCGCGCAACCGGGCCCACGGCTGCAGCCAGCCTTCGCGGGTCAGGGTGAGTTTCCACTGGGCGGTCACGTTGGGGCCGGCGGGCTTGTCAAGATAAACGGGGAGCATGGAGGCGATGACAGTGCCGGCATAGTTGCCCTGGCGAAAGGATTCCGCGCCGCCCAACATGAGGAAACCGCCGCCGCGCTCGGAGACAAACCGTTGCAACAGGACCATTTGATCGTGCGTGAAAAAGTCGGCCTCCAAATCGCCCAGGATGACGGCGTGATAGCGGAAGAGGTCTGTAGCGGTCTTGGGGAAGCCGCCACGCAGTTCAAATGCGTCCTTGGTGTTGAACCGCACGAGGACCGGTTGGTCGTAGCGGACGGTTTCCTCATTGGTGTCGCCGAAGCCGCGGAACAACGGGTTGCTGGACTCCCCGAACCGGCCTTTGAAGACGAACTTGGGTTCGCGGCGGGCGACGCGGATGAGCGAAACCAATTGCACCTGCGGATCGTCCGCCACGGCGCGATTGAGGAATTTGTAGTCCCAATTGGGCCGCCCACCGACGTAGAGAACTCGGAAGGGTTCCTGCCCGCGGTCCACCACGACGGTGCGGCGATTGTTGACTAGCGTCGCTTCGCGGGTTTGCGCAGGGGCGGCCAACTCGTCGCGGGCGCGGGCTTGGATTTCGTAGAAATGCAGGCCGGGTTTGTCGGGCTGAATCTGAAAACGAAAATTCAAGCGGCTGTCGTCCGCGCCCGCGGACTGGTTTAATTGCGCCACAACGTTCGTGGCCGGGGCGATTTCGATCGCGCGCGCCGCCACTTCGGAGCCGGCAAACCCGCGCGCCGCCACTTCGGCTTGGATCGTGACGGGGGCGTCTTCAAACGCGGTCTGGCTGACCGTGACATTGTCAATCGAAATGTCGCGCAGGCCGGAGTCGTTGCCGATGACGACCGGATAAACGGGCGGACAACCCTCCAGCGCGGAAGCGTCCTGGGCCATGTCCGTGGCGTTGCCATCGGTGAAGAGGAGAACGCCGGCCACAGGCTGGCCGCGCCACTGGTCGGCGGCGGAGCGGAGCGCGGCGCCGAGGGCGGAGGCGCGGCCGTCAAAACTCAGTTCGCCAAAGTCGCGGGCGTCCCGCAAAAGGGAATCGAAGGTGTAGCGGCGGACCTGGAAAGATTGTTCGAGGGCCGCCTGCCAGCCGGCCGGGTCATTGGTCAATTGCCGGCGCAGGAGTTCGCCGCGGGATTCCGATTGTCCCTCGTCCTTGATCATCATGCTTTGGCTGTTGTCGGCCATGAGGGCGAAGATATTGGCGCCAGGCCGCGCCCGCTGGGTAACGCGCAAGGGTTCCAGCAGGCAGAGGGCGAGGGTGAGCACGCCCGCCAGTTTAAGCAAAGCGCAACCAATGCGCACGGGACGCTCCGCCGCGCCGCGATGGCCCGCCCAAACCAAAGCTGCCGCAAGCGCGGCGGCCACGGCCAGGGCCGGAATGAGCCAGGCGCGGGCGGAGAAGACAATCACTGTCCGCCTCCGAGCTTTTCATAGTACTTGCGGACCATTTCGGAATAATTGTCCGGCACCGGGTCGTGATCGAGGGGAACCAGGCTGTTGCCGTTGGCCAGGCGGGAGAGTTGCTCCTGGAGACGGGTGCGGACCTCGTTGATTGGATCGAGGACCTGGACGCGCACCTTTGCGGTGTCGGGTTTGCTGCCGCGCAGGCGGTATTCGGTGCGATAGGCGGCGACGCGCTCCCGTGCGGTGCCGAGGAGGTTCCGCAACGCCGGATCGTCCAAAACCTGCTCGACCTCCCGCGCGCGGTCCGACCACTCTGTAAAATTATTGCCGGTAATCGGGCCGCCGTCGCGGCCGCGTGCGTTGTTGGTGCTATTGGCGGCGAATTGCCGTAGAGCCTGGCGCAACGGGTCCGTTGCGGCGCCATTGGTCGCGGCGGCACTGGTTGCGCCAGCGGTGGCGGCAGCGGACGGATTGGCATTGGTATCCGCGCCGGTGACTTCGCGTTCGACCTGTTTTGAAAGGGCATCCAATTCCGTCTGGGCGTAGCGCAAGGCATCCGATTCGTTGCCGAGAACGCTTTCGGCGGCGCGCTCGACCCGTTGCCGGAGTTCGTCCAAGTTCTGGCGCGCGGAGCGCTCGACGCCGCCCGCCTGCGAGACCAAGTCATGGTCGAGGAGTTGCCCGGCGGATTCGAGGAGGTTGTCGGTATGCATCTGGCTGGCCCGGCGCAATGTGTCATAGAGTTGCTCGGAGAGGAGCGGTTCGGTCGTCTCGGCCTGCTCGGAGACGTTCTCCATGGTGGCGAGGAGATTGGTCAGCGCGCTTTCCTGGCGCGACATTTTCTGAATCAATTCTTGACGCTGCGCGGAGTCGTCGAGCGACTTGTGATCCGCATTGGCCATTGAATCCAGGCCGCGGTCCACGTCGTTTTCCTGGCGGGAAAGATCGCGTGCCTGTGCGCGCAATTGGCGCATTTGATCGGAGAACTGGCTGGAGGTTTGCTTGCGCAGGTCCTCCCGCAAATTGCGCATGCCCTGCTGCGCGCGCGAGCCGGCCGCCAGCGCCTGCGAAACCGATTGCCGGTCCAGTTCCTGCACCGCGCGCTCGCTGTCGGAGCGCGTCCGCTCCAATTGCTGGCGGGCTTGTTCGAGCGAGCCGGCGTTGGGAGACTGATCGAGGGACTGGCGCAACTCGTCCAAGTCCGAAAGCATCTGGCGCTGGTCATCGCTCAGGCGCTTGATCTGGCGCTGAAGGTCCTCCCGCTGACCGTCGGTGCGCGCCTCGGAAAGCGCGGTTTGGAGTTCCTGCAAACGGTCGTTCAAGTCCTGCTGGCGCTGGGCCAATTGCTTGAGCCGGTCGGCGATTTGCAGTTTCTCGCGCTGCTGCTCATTGGGGGCGGCGGCGGCCTGCCGTTCGTTCTCGTAGCGGTCTTCCTCGCTGGTCATTTCCAACTGGTTCATTTGCTGGCGCGAGGGTTGGCCGGCGCGGCCGGAGCGGCTGCCGCTGCGGGAGCGGGAGACGCGAAATTCGCGCGGGACAACTTTCAGGAGGGCCTGGTAAGCCGCCTCCTCCGCGGCGACGGCCGCCGCGAGCTTTTCCGGATTCTTTCCGGCCTGGTCCAGCGCCGCGTCCGCGCGTTCCATATCTTTGACAGCAGTTTCAATGTCCCGCCGTTTGGCGGGATCGTCAATTTGACCGAGCATCTGGCGCGCCTGGTCCAGGGCCTGTTCCTGCGCCTGGCGCACGGTGGCGACGTCGGCGGGATAATCGCCTTTTGAATGAAGATTCTGCGCGCACAGGCAAGGCGGGCCGCAGAACGCGGCGAGAACCAATACTGTCAATCTGATTTTCATGGAGACGTGGAGGCGGGGGGTGATTGTTCCTGCTCGAGCTTCCAGGTGGCGGCGGCGATTTCCTTTTGGAACTCGGCCAATTCGACGCCTTGGTTTCCACCCTGCTGGCCCTGCTCCTGGCCGCCGGACATGCCGGATTGATCGGGACGGAATACTTCATCAAAGGAGCGGACCTCGGCAAAAAACATGTCGCCCACGGTTCGGCGCGGCTTTCCGTCCGGGCCGAAATCGTCGGCCCAGACAAAGTAGGAAAGCACCTGGTTCACTTGGAGGCCGAGATCTTCCAGGCAAACGAGATAAGTGAACCGGTGCTTTTCGCGGCCAGTCGCGGAGCGGCCCAACTCAACGAATCGGGGTTGCTCTCCGGCAAGGGCCAGGCCGATCCCGTATTTCAACAAACCAAATTCGTCCGCCGCCTCCCCTTCCAATTGCAGTTCCTGGAGGCGCGAGACGCGCTGGTCGCCGGACGGGAAAAGCAGCTTCAATTCCGGCCGTTTGTTGGGCAACACTTGAATAAAAATGTCGGTGGGGAATTTGTTGGTGCGCCCCGCGGCGTCCTCCAGCGCCAGTGTGTAACGCGCGCTGTTGGTGAGCGGAAAGTCCTTGAGCAAGGCGACGGAATTGTTTTGCAGCGCCAGGGCCAGGGTTTGGTTCGTGCCAACCAACCGGGCGCGCGTCACCGGCTTGTTGAGTTGCAGGGTGTAGCTCAGGTGCGAGCCTTCGACGGCGCTGATGCGGCGGGTGTCGGGAATCATTTTGTTGCTCAGTCCGGTGTAAGCGGGAAAACGCAAAAGCGCGTCGGCGCGCACCAGCGCGGGATAGTCGAAAACGGTGATCTTGTAATCGCCGGTTTTCGCGCCGCCATATTCAATGTGATAAAGGCCATTGTCGGAAACCTCCCGCAGGCTCGCGCCAAAAACAGGATCGGCCAAATGCCGTTCCAAGGGAATGCGTTTGGTCTGGCCGGAGGCGGAAAGCAGGACCAGCGTGGCTTCCGCCGGCGGATCGCCTCCGAACCGGGCGGAAATCACCAAGGTTGTGCCGCGCTCGACCTCCGCGTCGCCCGGTGCGACGGTGATCCCCCGCGCCAGGACCGAGCCGAAAACAGGGCGGGCGCGAGTGGCGCCGAAAGCAAGAACGGCCAGAACGCAAAGGAAACCGGCGAGCGCTGTCATATTGCTGATTTTGGCGCCGGAGAGCTTTCGTTCCAGTGATAGCTTCCAGGCCTGGCGCAACGGATGCGCCAGTACTTCCTCGATCACCCGCAGTTGGAGAAATCGGAAGGCGCCGGACGCCGCATCCGGTTCCTGCTCGGCGGCGGCGGAGAGGAGATGGCGCAGTTGGGGATGTTCGCGCTCGACGGCGGCGACGACGGCGCGCAAATCAGCCGCACGGTTCCGGTGACGGCGCCACACCACGCCGGTTGCCGCCAGTGCCGCCAGCGCCGGGACAATCCATTGGAGCGGCGAAGTAGAGCCGGCGATTCCCTGAAGAAGGAGAAGCAAAAAGCCCGCCGCCGCCGCCGCGAGCCAGCAGAGGGTGAGATGGCGCAGCAACCGCGTTCGGCGGAGCGTTTGCTCCAGCGCGGCAAGGTCGCGTTTGAGACGGGCTTCCATTATGGCGTTGGGGCGGCGGCGGCCAACCGGCGCGCCAGCCAGCCGCCCAAGATCACTTCCCCAAAGGTAATCGCCAATGCGGCGACGATCAACCAGCGCCAGATTTTTTGCCGCCCTTCCACTTCCGCATCCTGCGCATGACGAAGATAGGCGCGCGATTCCACGCGGCTCTGTCCGCCGACCGGTCCAAGGGGCACGCCCAGCCGGCCCAACTCATCCTGCGGCAACGGCGCCGTGCGGCTCTCCTCCAACGGGAGGTTCACGGCAAAGCGCCGCGCCACTTTCCCGTCCAGCGCCGAGTAAATCCCCGGCAAGTCCGTCTCCACAAAGTCCGCGCCCGCGGGCAACGCCACCTGTTTGCCGTCCGGCTTTTGCCATTGGACCTCGCCGCCGGAGGAAACGGGCGACGGAATCGCCTCGCCCGTCCGAAACTGCGCGCGAGCGGGTGTGCCGGCTCCGCTCCAGTCAAGCATCCTTTCCATCAAAGGCGGGAATTTGCTCGAAACGGCCAGTTGGCTGTCCCCTGGCGTCCAACCCGAGGCCAGGACGAGCAGAAATCCCTTGCCCACGGGGATTTGGGCCAGCATGGGCGAACCGTCGTCGAATCTCGCCGGCACGCGCGCCTGGAGGGAGGGAGGGATTTCCCAGCGCCGATGCTTCCAGAAATGGATGTGCGTGAAATCACTGAACCGCGGATCGTCAAACGGCGCAAAGATGGGATGCTTGAAATCGATTTCCCCCAGCAGCGCGTACTCTCCAGCGGCTTCCGTCACAGAAACCTCCTCCAGACCCAGCAGCGCGGAAAGCGTGGGCCCCGCCGATGTGCCGGACAAAACGAGCAACGCGCACTTGCCGCCCCTGAGCCACTCGCGCACCGTCGCGCTTTGGCCGGGCGTCAGCGGCCCTGGGATGACAGCGAAAGCCGCGTCATTCAACGGGCCGCCCGGCGCCACCTGCACGGTCCGGCGCGCGGTCGCGGGAAAAACGCGTTGCAGGTAGTAGAGCAATTGCGCGGGATCGTTGGTCGAGTCCGGGCCGAGATAGGAAACTGTCACCGGTTGGACTTCCGGCGCGGCGTAATAAGAGAGGTTGTCGAAATCCCCCTCGCCCCCGGACAGTTGCAGGACGCCGCTCGTCATGCCCGCCGGCAATTTCGGCGCGGTGAAAGCGCGGGTTTCGCCCGGCGGCAAATAAACATCAACCCCCTTGTTGGCCCCCGCCCAGGCAAGGTGGAATTTGTCCCGCTTGGAATCCCTTGAATTAGTCACGCGCACATGGATGGAATTGTCGGCCGGATCCAGGATTTCCAAGCCGGCGTTGGCGGGCTGCTTTTGGCCCACGCGCTCAATCCTCACGCGAACGCCGGCCGGCCAATCGTGACCTTGCAAACCGTCCAGCCGGGCTCCTTCCTGCAAATCGGAAATCAGGACCAGGTCGCGCCGCTCGGGCGGCTTGCCGTCCGGGGAAGTACCGGGAAACTGCTCGGCGGCCTTCGTCAGGGCCAGCCCCAACGCAGTTCCCATCCAACCGGGAGAAACGGAGGCCAGGCGCTGCCGGGCGAGTGCCGCGCGCTCGTCCACCGGCCAGGCCGCCCACTCGGCGAATGCGGCCAGTGTGCGCGGCTGACGGTCGAACGTGACCAACGCCACCTGGTCCGCCACGCCAGCCTGCCCGATGTATTTCTCCGCCACCGAGCGGGCTTCGTCCCAAACTCTCCCTCGCCGCATACTGGCGCTGGCATCGAGAAGCACAATCAATTGGCGTCCCGCGGCGGTCGCAACGGGGAGCGAGTTGTCGCCCGCCAAAAATGGCCGGGCAAAGGCAGCCGCCAGCGCCACCAGACAAAGGCAGCGCAAGAGCAACAGAAACAGATGCTCCAGCTTGCGGCGGCGCGTGGCGCGGGGCGGCGCGGGTTTGAGGAACATGAGCGAACTGAACGGCAGCCGCTCCCGGGCGGCGCGACGGATGAGATGAAACAGTATCGGCCCCGCCACCGCCAACGCGCCGAGCAAAAACCATGGCGTGAGAAAGTTCATGACGGCGAAGCCCGCTGCGGACGGCGGCGAATCAATTTGCCGCGGCGGGCGCGGCTGCGGAGGAAGTCCAGCAACGCCAACTCCAGCGGCCGGCCGGTCAGGACACGATGAAAAGCGAAACCGAGGTTGCGGCAGATCGCCTCCACCGCCGCGGCGTGGTCCTTCAACTGTCGCTGGTATTCAGCGCGCGCCACGCCGGGGTCGATGAAATAATCCTGGCGGCTTTCCATGTCCTGGAAAAGCGCCGCGCGCGGAAAATCAAACGCCAGTTCGTTCGGGTCCAGCACCTGGAACACGACCAATTCGTGGCCGGCGGCGACGAGCCGGGCGAGGTGGCGCTCCAATTCATCGACAGGGGCGAGCAGGTCGGAAATGAGCACGATCAATCCCCGTTTGCGGGCCAATTCCGCCGCCCGCCGCAATGGCTGGCTCAGATGCGTGTCGCGGCCTTCCGGTTCCCTTTCCAAGGCGAGCATCAACTGGCGCAAGTGGCCCTGCCGGTGCCGCGGCGGGAAATAATCGCGCACACGCTCGTCGAAAGTGAAGAGCCCGACGGCGTCGCCCTGATCGTGTAGGAACCAGGCCAGCGTCGCGGCGAATGTGCGGGCGTAATCGGATTTGGAGTAAGTCAGGGAGCCGTAGCCCATCGACCGGCTTTGATCAACCAGCAGATGGCAGCGCAAATTGGTTTCGTCCTCGAATCTCTTGACGTAATAGCGGTCCGAGCGCGCGTACAAACGCCAATCCAGGTAGCGCGTGTCCTCCCCCGGCGAGTAGGGGCGATACTCGGTGAACTCGACCGAGAAACCATGATAGGGACTGCGATGCAATCCATTCCAGAAACCCTCGACAACCACGCGGGCGCGCAGTTCCAGATTGCGAATGGCCATGAGCGCTTTGGGATCGACAAATCCGGCTTCCGACAGTCGGGCGGGCGGCGCGGCGGGCATACGTCAGTCAAGATGAACCCGGCTCGGCCACCGTTTCCAGCAGCCGGCCAATGACCCCCTCGACAGTCGTTCCCTCCGCCTCCGCGCGGTAATTGACGAGGATGCGATGCCGCAACACGGGGGCCGCGAGCACGCGGATATCGTCGGCCGCGACGTGAGTGCGCCCCTGCAGAAGCGCGCGGGCTTTGGCGCCAAGAACCAGGAACTGCGCGGCGCGCGTGCCGGCGCCCCAACTCACCCAGTCGTTGACGAAGGCGGCGGCGCCAGGCTGGCGGGGACGCGAAGCCGCCGTCAATCGCACTGCGTAACGAACCAGGTTTTGGGCCACGGGCATCAGTCGCACCAAATCGTTGAAGCGCAACACGTCCTCGCCGCTGAAGATCGGCTCGATCGCCGCCGGGCGACGCTCGGTGGTTTGCTGCACGACGGCGACCTCGTCGTCTTCGGACAGATAATTGATGACGACGTTGAACATGAAACGATCCAGTTGCGCCTCGGGCAGGGGATAGGTGCCCTCCATTTCAATGGGATTCTGGGTGGCCAGCACGTAGAACGGCTCCGCCAGCACGTGGCGGACGCCCGCGGCGGTGACTTGATGTTCCTGCATGGCCTCGAGCAGGGCGGCTTGGGTCTTGGGCGGAGTGCGGTTGATCTCGTCGGCCAGGATCATGTTCGCAAAAACCGGGCCGCGGACAAAAACCATTTTCCGGCCCTCGGCCGTCTCCTGCAAAATCTCCGTGCCCGTGATGTCGGCCGGCATGAGGTCCGGCGTGAATTGGATGCGCTGGAATTTGAGGTGAAAAATTTGGGCGATCGATTTGACCAGGAGCGTTTTGGCCAGGCCCGGCGCGCCGGTGATCAGGCAATGCCCCCCGGCGAACAGCGCGATGAGGATATGCTCGATCACCTCCTTCTGGCCGACGATGACCTTGCCCAGTTCGGCTTCGATCCGCGTGCGCCCGGCAGTCAGGCGCTCGACGGCTTCGCGTTCTTCGTTCAGCGATGGGGCGGAAGTTGTTTCGGTGGGCGCATTCATTCCATGAATCATGGCTAAAAGATGATGATGTGGCGTGACATCCTGGCCTCATTTATACCCCCATTTCCGACGTTAATCAACTTTGCGATTTGAGGGAGAAAGGCTTGCAAAATGCGGGGAAGAACAGCAGGCTGCCGTCAATCACGACAGCACGACCCAGGTGAGCATGGCTAAACAACTCCTGCCACTGTTATCCACACAGTCCAGGCATAAGATGCGACGATGATCAGCGATGGACCAAAACCCGCGGGTCAATTCGCCACCACCCGGTGGAGCGTGGTCATGCTGGCGGGACAGGAGATCTCGCCGGAAAGCCAGGCGGCGCTGGAGAAGTTGTGTCGCGCTTACTGGGAACCGGTGTGCGCTTTTGCCCGGCACCGAGGCTGGAAGGAGGAGGATGCCGAGGATTTGACGCAGCAGTTTTTTGCGAGCTTGCTGGAACGCAAGGACTTCACCGGACTTGACCCCAGGAAGGGAAAATTCCGGACATTTCTGCTCTCGGCGTTCACCCATTTTCTGGCCAACGAATATGATCGCGCCACGGCGCAGAAACGCGGCGGGGGGCGGATGATGGTTTCCCTGGATCAATATGGGGCCGATGAATTGCGGGGAGTTTCATCGGCGGAGGGCTGTTCGCCCTGCTCAGTCTATGACGTGCGCTGGGCGCAAACGATACTGCAAAGCGCGTTGCGGCAGTTGAAGGAGGCGACGGCCAAAGCTGGCAAAGAAGGCCAGTTTGCCGAGCTAAAACAATTTCTGACGATGCAGGGCGCCGCGGGCGATTACGCGCCGGTCGCAAAGAGGCTTGGCGTGGAAGTTTCGTCGGTGCCGGTGTTGGTGCATCGGCTGCGGCAGGAGTACAGGGAACGGGTGCGGGCGGAGGTGGCGGAGACGGTTTCCAGCCCCCTGGAATTGGAGGAGGAAATGCGGTATTTGTTTGAGGTGCTCAACCGGTAGCGGGGGCCCGACGGGCCATATTTCCTGTAATCGCCGGCGCCCTTTGCTTCTCAAGCAGGTGAGGACCAAGAGTTGTTGTCATGAGCACGGATAAGAAATGTCCGACGTGCGGATCGCAGATATCCACAGCCGCCGTGGACGGGCTGTGCCTGAAATGCCTGGGGCGGCTGGGATTCATTTTGGAATCCGGCGATGCCAACGACGGCGGATTGAGGCGGCTGGGGGACTATGAGTTGCTGGAGGAGATCGCGCGCGGGGGAATGGGTGTGGTGTATCGGGCGCGGCAATTGAGCTTGAACCGAATCGTGGCGCTGAAAGTGGTGTTGCACGGCCCGTTTTCCAGCGCGGATTTCGTGCGGCGGTTTCGACAGGAAGCGCACGCGGTCGCGGCGTTGCGCCATCCGAACATCGTGGCTATTCACGAGGTGGGCGAACAGGGCGGGAACCATTATCTTTCGTTGGAATATGTGGAAGGCCGGAGTTTTGCCGCCTTTGCCGGCGAACGTCCGTTGCCGGCGCGGCGTGCGGCGGGTTATCTGAAGATCATCGCCGAAGCGGTGGAACACGCACACCGGCGCGGGGTGTTGCATCGCGATTTGAAGCCGTCGAACATTCTGCTGGATGCGTTTGATCAGCCGCGAGTGACGGATTTTGGCCTGGCCAAACTGGTGAACGAGGACGCGGCCCTGACGGTGACGGGGCAGGTATTGGGATCGCCCAATTATATGCCGCCCGAGCAGGCGGCGGGAAGCTTCTCGGACAGCACGCCTCAATCGGATGTGTATTCGCTGGGGGCGATTTTGTACGAATTGCTGACGGGACGGCCGCCGTTTCAAGGTGAAACGCTGCCGACGATCCTGGCCCAGGTGCAAGCGGCGGAACCGGTGCCGCCGCGGCGATTGAATCCGAGCGCGCCGGTGGATTTGCAAACGATCTGC
>Ga0187860_1004174_pt1 | contig 10976 bp, 10 predicted proteins | sample June2016WEW_10_4_FD_132981 | JGI IMG/M metagenome (GOLD analysis project Ga0187860, IMG submission 132981) | Peatland microbial communities from SPRUCE experiment site at the Marcell Experimental Forest, Minnesota, USA - June2016WEW_10_40 | ecosystem: Environmental > Terrestrial > Soil >... | reverse complement strand
GGCTGACTCGCCATCGTGAGGCGCCCGGTTCGGTCCCGTATCGTTGGGATGCGTCTGGGCCCCTGCGTGGCCTCGGGATGGCGCCGAACGACTAGCTTTCACGCTGATGAAAGCTGGGGCTGTCCTCTCCGACGTCGAGCGCACCACGCTTTCCAACGGGCTCAGGTTGCTCGTGGCTCCCGACCGCTCCACTCCGTTCGTCGCGGTTGCCGTCGTCTACGACGTCGGATTCCGGTCGGAGCCGGAGGGACGGACGGGATTCGCCCACCTCTTCGAGCACCTCATGTTCCAAGGCTCGGCCCATGTCGCCAAGGTCGAGCACGTGCAGCTCGTCGAAGGTGCCGGCGGGGTGATGAACGGGAGCACGATGGCCGACCTCACCGTCTACTACGAAGCGCTCCCCTCCGGGGGGCTCGAGCTCGCCCTGTGGCTGGAAGCCGACCGGATGGCCGATCTCGTGCTCAACGAGGAGAACCTCCGCAACCAGGTCTCGGTCGTCGAAGAAGAGATCAAGGTCAACGTCCTCAACCGGCCGTACGGCGGCTTCCCCTGGATCCCCCTCCCGGGACTCGCCTTTGACACCTATCCGAACGCTCACAACGGCTACGGCGACTTCGCTCATCTCGAGGATGCGACGCTCGATGACGCCGCGGACTTCTATGACCGGTACTACGCGCCGTCGAACGCCGTGCTGGTTGTCGCCGGAGACTGTGTGGCCAAAGAGGTGGTCGAGCTCGCAGATCGGCACTTCGGCAGGATCAGGGAACGTGGCGCCCCTGCCCGCAGGTCGTTTGCCGAGCCGCGCCTGTCGAAGGAGCGTCGGAAGCTTGTCGAGGATCCGCTCATCCCGCAGCCCGCCTTCGCCGTCGGTTACCGGGTTCCAGACCCGATCTCGGCTTTGGAGGAGTACGTCCCCTATGTGGTGCTCGCGAACCTGCTCTCCGAAGGCGACGCGAGCCGCCTCCGGTCACGCCTCGTGCATCGCGACCGTACCGTCACGGATCTCGCCTGCCAGCTGGGGCTGTTCGGCGGCGACGCATTCATTATGCGTGACCCCCTGCTGTTCCAGATCATCGTGTTCCACACCGGCGTCGCCGGCACCGAGGCGCTGCTCTCAGTAGTCGATGAGGAGCTCGAGCGCCTCGCGACCGAAGGCCCCGAATCCGACGAGCTCGTGCGCGTGTCAGCGTCGGCGGCGGCGGACCACTGGCGCGGGCTCGACCCGGTGCTGAACCGAGCGCTTTCGTTCGCCGGCACCGAAGTGATCCACGGCCGAGCGGAGCTCGTCGGCGAACTCCCCGGAATGCTGGCGGCCGTCGGTCCGAGAGCGGTATCGGCTGCAGCGGCAGATCTCCTCGGCCAGCACCGCGCGACCCTCGAGCTGCGCCCAGTGGGCCACTCATGACCCCGGCGCCGTCTGCCCGCGGTTCCGCCGGGCGGAAACCTGGTCGTGACGGGACTGTCGAGGCAGCTCCCCGTCCGTCTCTCCGTCCGCTCCGCGCCGTTCGCGTCACTGGTGTCGTCGAGGACCGCCTCCCCGGCGGGTTGCAGGTCCTCGCCGCCCGGCGGCCTGGCATCCCCATGGTCGAGCTCCGGCTGGGGTTTCGGCTGCCCGGGAACCTCATCGGGAGGCCCGCCGCCACGACAGTGCTATCGGAGTCGCTGCTCGCCGGCACCCTTCGGTACGACCGGGCAGGGCTCGCTTCCGCCGTGCAGCGCATCGGCGGCCGCCTTCAGGCGAGCGCTCACGGCGACTGGTTCGGAGTGTCAGGTTCTGTCCTTGCCGAGCATCTCCTCGAGATGCTCGAGCTCGTCGCGGAGGTGCTCGTCGGCGCTGCCTATCCGAGCCCAGAGGTGGCCGGCGACCGCGGTCGCGTGGCCGAGGAGATCCTCATCGATCTCAGCAGGCCGGAGGTCCTTGTCCGCCAGGAGCTCCGGAGGCGACTGTATCCCGGTCACCCGTATGCTTCTGGGCTCCCGAGCCCGGGCGCAGTTCGGCACGTGACTGCCGCGCGTCTTCGCCGGGTGCACACCGAGGCCCTTGTGCCAGCCCTCGGCCACCTCGTGCTCGTGGGCGATCTCACTCCGAACCGAGCGGTCGCCGCCGCCTCCCGAGCTCTCGAGCCTTGGCTCTCGCGAGGCCACGCCGATCCCGGGCTGCCGCTCGCCCCCGTACCTGCCGTGCGTCTCGGCCCGCTGCAGCTGTTCGACCGTCCCGGCGCTGTGCAGAGCAACGTCCGCATCGCTCGACTCGCTCCAGGTCGCGATGATCCCCTGTGGCCGGCGACTGCCCTCGCAAACCTGATCTTCGGCGGGATGTTCACCTCACGCCTTGTCGAGAACCTCCGAGAACGGCACGGTTACACGTACTCGCCGCGGGCCAGGGTGGACCACGGTCGTGCCGGCTCCTCCCTCGTCATCGAGGCCGAGGTGGCTACGGCATCGACCGCCGCCTCGTTGATCGAGACCGGATACGAGCTCGGGCGGATCGCCATCGGTGGGGTGACGGACTCGGAGTACGAGTCGGCGTTGCGTTACGCCCTTGGCACCCTCGCGTACCAGACGGCCACCCAAGCCGGGCTCGCCAGCACCCTCGCCAGCCTCGCGGTCGTGGGCCTCGATCCCGGGTACCTGACGCGGTACGCCGAGGCGCTGAGGAGGACGAGGCGGAGCGAGGTCGACGAAGCGGCACGCCGACTGTTCGCTCCGTCACAGATGGTGACTCTGGTGCTGGGCGACGTTGAGGCGATCGGCGGCACGATCGCCCTCGTCGAGGAGGTACAGCTCCGCCCGCTCTCGTCGCCGCGCTGACGCCGGTAGCCGGCGGAGCAGCACCTATCCGCCGAGCCTCTTACATCGTAAAGAGAACGTCATGCCTCCCAGGTTGACTTTGTGCGGAAACAGCGTCAAAGATGAAGGCTTCGTGGCACCGAGAGCTGCCGCGCCAAGAGTCCACGACGAGCATGATCTCGTCGGACTTTCGACATGCGGTCCGCTTTCGCCAGGCCAGGCTTCGTTCGGCTGAGTGCGATCGATCTGCGTCTGCTGCTTCGGGAGGTCACAACACACAATGCTTCGTCGATCCCGTCTTGCCATTTGCCTGGTCCTTGCGGTCTTAGCAGGACTCGTCGGGACTGGCATATCGGCGACGCTCAGCGCAACGGCGAGTGCAGCAGTGTCAGCGCGCCCTGACGCCAACAGCAACTGGACTGCCTGCAACGATAGTGCCGTGAAGTCGGCTCCGGGAGTGCTCTGGGAACGCATCAAAGAGGCAACCGAGAGCCACAGGGACCTCCCGGCGACCTTCTGGTCCAACATCGGGTATCGAGGGGACATCGCAAAGATCGTCTGCTACGAGAGCTCCTTCGACTGGCACGCAAGCAACGACGGGCAGTACGGCTGGTACCAGATGTCGAAGTCGCTCATCTCGAGTGAAGGCGTCAGTTGGGACGAGTACTGGTACGGCAGCAAGACAGCCCCGGCTGGCTGGTACCAATGCGTGGCAGGCGAGCTATATATCAAGAACCGTTATGGCACCCCGGCCGCCGCCTGGCAGCACGAGAAAGAGTACGGCTGGTACTGAGCGCCGACGCGTACGGGTTCGAGTTTCTCGGTCGCCTCGACAGCCCCCGTGGGCGCCGTTCTCAGGTCGCTGCTCAGATCTTTCCTGCGAAGGGCGACGACGAGTGCTGGCCGATCCATGCCGCCACCCCGTTCCCCACGCTCAGGTCGTAGCTGTCCGTGGCGAGGAGCGTCTCGGCCCCGCTCGGCAGGCTCACCCCGTAGAGCGCCGTGCCGGCGGCGGAGTACGTCGTCACGCCGATGTCGGTCGTCGAGAGCACAAGGGCGACGACGCTGCTCGGGTTGGCGATGTTCTTCACGCCGCCGCCCGTGAGGTTGATCCACGACGCCACCAAGCCGCTGGTGGTATCCGAGTACCACCCGTATGACCAGGCGACGTAGTTGCCGGCGATCCCGAGCCCGCTGACTAGGTCCACCGTGGCGCCGGAAGCCTTGAGCGGTGGGGCGATCTGTCGCGGCGACGTCGGCGAGCAGCCGGGCGCTGCCTCGTAGACGCCACCGTCTTTCGCCACGTAGATCATCTCGGCTCCCGAGGCCCCGTTGCCCAAGGCATAGGCCACGTTCGTCGAGGGGAGTGCACAGCTGTGGGCCGTCGACACGTCGTAGAGGCTGAAGCTGCCTGTCGGCGTTTGGAGGAGGACGTAGCTGCCGGCGATACCCACCTGCGGCCCGGCCGTCGGACTGTAGGCCTCGCTGTAGGAGTAGTAGCCGGCCGCCGACGAGATCTGCGTGATCTTCCCCTTGTCGTCGAGGGCGAGGCCCATCGGGTCCGCCGCCGGCTGCTTCAGGTAGGTGCTGTATGCGATCTCGGAGCTGGCGTTCGAGAGGCTGAGGCCGAACGAGCTCGAGTCCGTCGAGACGAAGCCCGACTGGGCGAGCAGCGCCGACGTGCCGAGCGTGACGCCCTTCGCCGTGACGGTGATCGGGCGCGTGTAGATGCCGATGCCCGTCTTCGAGTTGTCCGCCCAGGCGACTGAGCTCGAGTTGAGGGAGACGTCAGCGGCGGCGAGCGGCGAGGTCGGGGCGCTTACGATCTGGCTCGGCTCCGTAGAGGTGTCAGCCAGGGCGAACAGCCCTCCCGCCGCCGAGGAGTTTTCGAGCCGGCCGTAGATGAAGTTGTCCCCGCTGGCGACGAGCCCGCCGTAATCCCCACCGGTCACCCGGGGCAGCGTGATGGCCACCGGGGTCCCGCCTTTCGCTGCTTCGCGCTCGAGTGTGCACGTCGTGCCCGTGCCGCAGTTCAGCCAAGCCGTGGCCTTCGGCGTGACCGCCGGGTAGCTGTACAGACCCGTCGGCAACGAGCCCGTGACCGCCGTGCCGCTCGGGAGCGGCAGGCGGACGATCTGGTAGATGCCCTTGGCGGAGTCGTACATCAAGCAGCCTGCGGCGTTCGTCGTCGCCGAGGGGCAGAAGTAGTCATTCCCGTCGGTGTTGGCGACAAGCGTCGTCACCTTGATGGGTGAGTACGTGACGTACTGGATCTCCGCGGCGGTCGTCTGGACGACGGCCCCGTCGGGTCCCGCCAGCACAGCACTGATCGCGCTCGAGAACGTCTTGAGGGTTGTCGTCTTCTTCGTGGCGATGTCGTAGGCCGACAGCGTCGTCCCCGACGACAGGAGCCATCCAGTCGGCGTCGAGCCGAACCAAGTGGAACCAGAAGGAAGCGCAACCGACCCCGTGGCGCTCGTGGCGATGTCGCGGTAGTAGATCGAGTCGGCGGAGTGAGCGACGTACTCGACGGAGGCGATCGGCCCGGCGACGCTCGGTAGCTGGTTTGCCGTCCCCGGAGGGGAGAACGCCACGAGCGTCTTCTTGCCCGCCGGCACGACGTGGTCGGAGGCACCGTAGAGCAGGCCGTTGCCGAGCCGCGACTGCTGGCTGACGATGACGCCGCCGGACGAGGCGCCGAGCGCCTGGAACGAGGAGTAGAGCGAGCCCTTCTCACCCGCGTTGATCTGGACCGACGGGACGCCGCGGGGAAGGGCCGCCGGGCGACTGCTCGAGGCGGCGGCGGTGACCGGGCCCGCCAAAACGAGCACGGCGGCGCCGAGAGCGATCGGGGCGCTGTGGCGGATGACCCACCGCCGGCTCCTCCGCTCGGCGCTCCGGGCTCCGTCGACGCTCCGGCGAGCTTGCTCGTCGCGCCGCTCGGCCTCGAGCCCCCACGGGTCGTCCGATCGCGGCGAATGTCCCTGCATAGTGTCGTATCCCCGCACGGTGTTACCCCTCCACTCGACGCAACTGGCGACAGTTCGCCGGACCACGCTCGAAAACGCCCGCGCTCGGCGGTCCCGAGGCTAGTGGCATGCCGGATCGGGCGCCAGCCAACCCCTGCTGCCGGGCAGGCTGGGCCAGACTGGGCCGGTGCGGCTGCCCGAGACCCGAGCCGAGACGGTGGCAGCCTCGGGCGAGCAGGCGAGTTTCTCGCTCCCCGAGCGGGTGGCCCTCCTGCTCCTCGGGATCGCGCCAGCGGCGTTCCTGCCCCGGGCGCTCGACCGCTTCGTCTTCCCGAAGCTCGCCGCCGTAGCCGCCGCCGCGGCGCTTGCGGCCCTCTGCCCACGTCGGGGTCGGCTGCCCCGCTCCGTCGTGGCGCTCGTCGGCACCGGGTCGGTGCTCCTCGCCATCTCGGCACTCGCCAGCACCTCCCCCCTCGGTGCCCTCGTCGGCCGCGGCCCTCGCTATGAGGGCGTGTTCGTGCTGCCGGTCTACGTGGCGGCGGGCGCGGCGGGCGCCTGGCTGCTCGGCCCCGCCCGCCGGCGCGGTGCCGTGCCGTGGTGGCTGCGCGCCCTCGCCGTCATGGCCGTGGCCGTTGCCCTCGAGGCCGTGCTCGAAGCGTTCGGCCTTCGACCGCTTTCGACGGACGTGGCCCGGCCCGGCTCGCTGCTCGGCAACGCCAGCGACGAGGGCGCCCTCGGCGTCCTCCTCCTCGGGCCGTTCGCCGCCGTGGCGACACGGGTGAGGGACCCTTGGTGCGTCGTCGGGGGGCTCGCCTCCGCCGCCGTCGTCGTGCTCTCGGCGTCCCGCGGCGCCCTCCTCGGGGCCGTCGCCGTGGTGGCGGTGCTCGTCCTGCTCGGCCGGTCGAGGCGCACGCGCCTCGTGCTCGTCGCTGCAGCGGTCGCCCTCGTGGCGGCGGCGTTCTCCGTGCCGGCAACGCGCGACCGGGTGCTCGGCACGAGCCCGCTTGCCGCGAGCACCGTCTCGGGGCGCACGCTGCTCTGGAACGAGACGCTGCACCTCGTCGGCCGTCATGCCCTCATCGGTGTCGGGCCGAGCGGGTACCTCGACGCCATCCCGGCGGAGCACAACCGCACGTGGCAGGTCGAGGTCGGCTCGTCCAACCCGCCGGACAGCCCGCACGACTGGGTGCTGCAAGCTGCGGCCGACGGCGGCCTCCCCCTCGCAGGGCTGGCCATCGCCCTCGCCCTCGTCGTCATGTGGCGGGGCCGCCGGGCCATCTCCGGGCAGCCGTCGCCGGCTGAGGACGCCGCCTTTGCGGGAATGTGGGCCGGGCTCGCCGGCTACGGTCTCGTCCTGGCGTTCGCCTTCACGTCGCCCGGCACGACCCCGCTCGCCGCCTTCTTCGGGGGGGCGCTCGTCGCCCTGCCACCGACACGCCTCGGGGAGGCGGCGGGCGCCCGGCGCATGAAGGAGGCGCTCTTTCGGGGCGCTCGCGCTGCCCGGCTCGCCACGGCCGCGACGCTCTCCGCGCTGGCGGTGCTGCTCGCGTTGGCCGCCCTCGCCGAGATCCCCCTTCGCTCCGCCGTCGTCGACGTGGCGGCGGGCCGATACCAGGCCGCTCAACACGAATTCGCAGTCGCCGAGGTGTTGCGGCCCTGGGACGGCGAGCTGCAGGCGACCGCCGGCCACGCCTTCGTCGTTGCCGCCGAGCAGGACGTGGCAGCGAAGCTGCCAGCAGGCGTCGGCCCGCCGGCGATCCAGGCGATCAACGACGCCGTCCCCACCGTCGCCCGCGAGCTCTCGGACTACCCCGACTCGCTCCAGGCGCTCGAGGACGCCGCCGGCCTCGCCGAGCTCACCGGTCGCCCGGGTCGCGCCGCCTCACTGCTCGCCCGCGCCCAGGCGCTCTCCCCTTTCGACCCGGACGTACTGTTCAGCCGCGGCGCCCTCGCCGCCTCGCGTCACCAGCTCGGTCTCGCCGTGGCGCTGCTCCGCCAGTCGGCGAGCATCTCGCGGACTGACCCGAGGCCGTGGCAGGAGCTGGCCGTCGTCTACGACCAACAGGGCCGCAGGGCGCTGGCGGCTGAGGCCGCCCGGCGTGCCCGAGAGCTCGCCTCAACGAGCGGCTAGCGAAGTCGTCCCCGCCCTGCTGTTCGGGTGCATGATGAGCGACAGTGACGAACGAAGCCCGCGACGAACGAGAAGGCGGCATTACCCGAACTGCCCCACCTGGCGAGCACGATTGGCTGTCCGAGGCCTACGTCCGCCAGTGGGTCGCGTCCGACACCACCCGGGACAGCGAGCGCCGGCCGAAGTTGCGCCGCGCGGCGTCGCTCCTGCCGTGCGATCGAAGCCGCGACCTCCGCATCCTCGACCTCGGAGGCGGCTACGGCGAGTTCGCTGCGCAGGTTCTGGAGGAGTTCTCGAACAGCACGGTCGTGTTGCACGACTTCTCCGCGCCGATGATTGCCGTGGCCCGAGAACGGCTGACCCGATTCGACGAGCGGGTGGACTACCGACTGTCCGACCTGCGTCATCCGGGCTGGAGCGCCGATCTCGGCGGCCCGTTCGACGCGGTCGTGTCCGCAATCGCCATCCACAACCTCGGCGAGCCGTCGCGTATCCGCGACGTCTACCACGAGGTGTACACGATCGTCGCCCCTGGAGGCGCCTTCCTCAATCTCGACTACATCTTGCCGAGCTCGCCCCTCCTCGCCGAATTCTACGCTCGAGCTCTCGGCATTGGTGATTGGGGAGGCGCACGCCCGACGGTCGAGAGCGAGGCTGCTCAGGCGACGCTCGAGAACCAGTTGCGCTGGCTTCGCGAGGCAGGCTTCGCTGAGGTGGACTGCCTCTGGAAAGAGCTGTACGAAGTCCTCATTTGCGGGCTGCGCGCCGAGCACTGAAGATGAGATGATCGGTCCCGCTGCGGGTTGATGTCTTCGGGCGCCGAAGATGTTCAATGTGCGAAGAGGTGCCAGCCGGCATAGGTCCAGGCCACCACCAGGAAGATTCGGGCCGCTACCGGTCGGGAGATGAAGCACAGCAGCTCCCCGAAGCTGGCGACCCGGCCCGACCGGCGCGCCACCAGATCGACGCCGGCGGCGCAGACGACCACGCCCAGCCAGAAGGCTACGCCGACGGCGCGGCTGCGGCCCTCGAGGAGCGCCAGCAGCGGCACAAATTGTCGAACCAGCCCCCCCGCACCGAGAGCAATTCCCGGAGCGCTTGCCGCCCGGGACGCATCGCCTGGACCCCACCGGCTCTGCCGGTGGGGCGGATTGGCCGATGCGCGTGCCCGGGCCACCGCGAAGCACACCCCGACGGCCATCCACACCGCCATTATGGCGGCACGCATGGGGCGAAACGCCAATGACAGCGCGCTGATGGTCAGGTGCGGCTCGTGGGTGCCGGTGTCGATACCCAGGATCTCCCAGGCCAGAACCACGACTGCGAGCGCCAGCCACGGGGCCGTCCCGGCCAGCGTCCTGCCGGCCCCTCCCCGCCCTCCCTGCCCGGGGCGGGGCCACGACAGCGGGGCCGGCTCGATGTGCCAGCCGAAGCGGTGCCCACTCCGGCCGAGGTAGACGGCGAGGGCGGCCACCAGTACGACGGAGAGCGATACGAACCAGGCGGACTGCCCGGCGCGGGTCCCCACCCGGAAGCCGCTAGCCCATCCACACCAGGCCAGGACGAGCACCGCCAAGAGCCCGGCGATACCTCGGCGCAGTGCCACGACCACCATCCTGGCGCGCCAACCCGCCGGACACGCAAGACGACCCATGCCGTACCCGTCGTTCCGCACTCGAGGTGGCAGTTACGTCGGGCACGTCATAGGCCTGGCCTGGTTGTCAGAGCCCGATTAGTTCGCCGACGCGCGATCGCTATGGAACCGGTTGTGCCTCCGCGGCGTTCTTAGGGGTGACGAAAGGACCGTGGCCCAGTGTTCACTCAGACTCCAGAGCGCGACGACGAGCGGGAGTTCCGACGTTTCGTACTCCAAGCCGCTCCGACCCTGCTCCGAGCCGCCGCGATGCTGTCCCGAGATTTCGCCACGGCCGAGGATCTCATGCAGACAACCTTCGTGCGAGTCGCACGGCTATGGACAACCGCTCGCGAGGCGCCGCTGCCTACTCGCGACGCGTACTCGTCAACTTGGCGCGTGACGACGCGCGGAGGCTTGCACGAAAGCCGACTGTGCCGTTGTCCGACAAGCACCTGGACGTCACGCCGGGCGCGGACTCCATGGCCCGTGTTGCTGATCGGCTCGTCCTACTGCAGGCCATCCGAGCGCTCCCTGAGCCGCAAAGGGCCGTGATCGTCCTCCGCTTCTATCTCGAGCTTTCCGTTGGCGAGACATCGAAGCTGCTCTCTATCCCCGAGGGAACGGTCAAGTCGGCGACAAGCCGGGCCCTCGCGAAGCTCGCCCACGTAGTGACCCCCCGATGAGCTGGAACAGACCCAAGGACGCATCCGATGCTGACCGAATCCGAACTGGGGAGCCGATTGAGCGACGAGTTGAGAGCCGCAGTGGCGGTGATCGTGCCCTCCGATGAATTCGTACGGACGGCTCTGTCGCACAGGCCTCGCCGGCGATTGTCTCTCCCGTACCTTGCCCTCGGAGCGATACCGGTCGCAGCGAGCCTCGCCGCTGCACTCGTGCTGTTCGCGCCGACGTCCGCTGTGGCTCCGCACGCCCACACTCGACCGGCGAACCTCACGGTGCGACTCCTTGGCCACGACGTCCACCTGCCGAAAGGCGACCGCCTGGTATCCAGTTCGGACTCGTCCTGCCAGGCGTGGTTGAGCTCGACGCGGCGAGAGGCTGTCAACTAGGCCTTTCCAGCCGCCGTGGACGACGGGGGGATCCCGAGTGCGACCTCGACTGGCCAGAGCAACGTGGTGACAGCCGCCGGACGACGAGCAAAGCTGCATCCAGTCGTCCATCTCTGGCGCTTACGCCCTACCACCGGGGATCACCGCTACATTTCCACTCGTTCCTGCCGGCAACGGAGCCTCGCCGACCACCGTCGATGGCTACTACGCCGAGACGGTACCCACCAGTGTTCAGGCCACGAACTCAGACGGCAATCTGGCACGCGGCCGATGTAGCCACTCCGGACAACTCGGGGCAGTGGGCGCTCTCGGCCAGTCCGCTCTGGCAGACTGCGGTGAGATGAGCAACGGCTACCTGGGCCGGCAGCCGCCCTTCGATG